>Ga0214182_1000062_pt1 | contig 53579 bp, 68 predicted proteins | sample TroBogEpilimnion_8_FD_153020 | JGI IMG/M metagenome (GOLD analysis project Ga0214182, IMG submission 153020) | Freshwater microbial communities from Trout Bog Lake, WI - 14NOV2007 epilimnion | ecosystem: Environmental > Aquatic > Freshwater > Lake > Epilimnion/Euphotic zone | place: Trout Bog... | reverse complement strand
GTCATCGGCAGAAAAGCTCACGTCTTTGACTTGCCAAGGTGTATGCAAGCCTAAAGCCATGCTAAATAAAGTTTCACTATTCATTATCTTATTATATAGTGCCACCCACTATAAATCATATAGAGCCAAAAAACATTGTAGAATCATTTCTAGTAGCTGGGGATTTTTGATTCACTTTGTGACACTATGAACCGAAATAGCTTATACACCTATTTGAGTGGAACGGCGGCGACAGGATTGACCTGTTTGTCGCCTTTTTTATGCGTGACAGGTTAGAAAATTTACCGTTTTTCGGAGTTCTAACAAATGCAAATATCAAACAATATTATCCGTTTACCCCAAGCCATAGAAAAAACAGGCTTAAGCCGTTCCACCATTTACTCATTAATCAGCCGTGGCGAGTTCCCACAGAAAATAAAGTTATCACCGCGCACAATGGGCTTTTTAGAGTCTGAAGTTGATGCTTGGATAATTGACAGACTTAACGCATCAAAAGCGGCTTAGTGTCATGGGGAGAATAGGCAGAACCACGGGGGCAAACCGTGGCTTACCAAAAAACTTGCCCGTTAATTTTACCACCAGTCTTAAAACCATACTCATTAAAATTAGTGAGTGGGTGCGCTTATTGGGGGCTAGTTTATGACTGAATCCATAGACAAACCAGAACCCATACTTTTAAAAAAGTGGCAGATGCTTAACGCCGCTTTATGTGACAAAAACTTAAGTAAAGGTGATGTGGCTATCCAGTATCAAATATTAGACCGCTATAGCGTTATAAATGGCTCATGTTGGCCTAGTTTTAAGCGACTAGCCAGTGATACAGGATTATCCCAGCGAATGGTTCAAAAGAGCGTTAAAAAACTCACAGCAATGGGCTATGTGGCAATAGTTAAGCATGGCGATAGAGTCAGTTCAAATCACTATAGACCTGATTTTAGTCTACTTGATAGGGTAGAGAACGCTAGTTCCCTACCTAATGACGAGGTAGAGAACGCCAGTTCCGTATGTAGGGAACCACAGTTCCTTAAGGTAGAGAACCACAGTTCCCTTAAACCCATTAATGAACCCGAGCATAAAGCGAGGGGTGAATTAGTGGGGCTTTCCGCTAACGCTACAAGTGCCGCTTCGCTGGCTACGCCCTTAGGGGGCTTGCCGCTTGCGTCAAAGGTTAAAGATAAGTATTCAGACTTTTGGGATGTGTACCCTATGAGAAAGCATGTTAGTAAGACAGAGGATGAAATAACCGCCATGCTAAGCAATGGGGTATTGCTGAGTGATATTGTCGAGGGGGCTAGACTGTATGCCGAGCATATCAAGGTAAAGCAAGCTACATGGAAAGGCGACAAAGATTATACGATTCAGCCACAAAACTTTATTGCTAAAGAACGATGGCGCGATGATTGGACAATTACCCCAAAGCCAGAGGTTAAGCCGAAAGTGGTTATTGATGAGAAAGAGCCAGTTAAAATTAAAAGGAAGAAACGCGAACCATTAGATGCAAAAAATCCGTTTAAAAATGATTATGATATTGCCTGTGATAGATTTACAGAGCACTTAAAAAAATTTGATTGTGTTGAGTGCAAGAAAAGAGGAAAACTTAAAAATCAGTCTATTACATATAAGAGAATTTGTGATGTTGGGCGCGAATTATTAACAAAATCAAATGAACTCATGAAAAAGTATCAACAATGGAATGACGATAATAGGGACGAATGGTTAAAAGAAAATAAATATTAAGATGTGCCTTTCCAAGCAAGAGATCAAAGCCACGGCATTGTATTGGTTTTGCGTTATCGTGGCTTATATGGCAAATTTGGGGGCATAAAAGCCTGATACTAACAGGATTGAAACACATGAAAGAATCAACTAAATTTAAGACGGGGATATCTGGCAATACTAAAGGAAGACCAAAGGATAAGACAGCTTCATATTTACTCAGAAAATCAATTATTAACGATATGCCACAAATCCTATCAACCTTGATAGAACGGGGTAATTTTAATAGTCTTTCGGAGTTATAAAAGCAGTACTTTTAACATATCACCTTGACACAAATATCAAACAAACTTTTGGAGCATAAAAATGGCAAATGGCTGGACACCGGAACGAAAGGCAAGGCAATCAGAGTTAATACAGAACTGGAAGCCGTGGAAACACTCCACAGGGGCAAGAACCCCAGAGGGTAAGGCAATCGTATCTAGGAACGCAGTTAAGCCTGATGAGATAACCGCTACTTTTAGGGCGTTTGCTAAACTTAAACCGTATGATTGGATTAAGGTTAAGGGTTAGCCGTTTTACTGTTATGGGCGTTTTATGCGGGGGGTATGCCCTTAAAGTATTTTTCAATTTGAGCGTTTTTTGACACATGTTTATGCGGACGGTGGTTTGGTTGCGAAAATAAATTAGAGGGTACTTTTATTTTTTGACGGTATAAATGACGGTATATTTTTATTTATAAATTGAAAAACCCAGTAAATAATAGACATACAGAGCTTAGTTCGGTTGTCCCCGCCCCACCGAACTAAGAATAACCCCAAGTATGATTCATTAATACTTGGGGTTTTTTTATGCTTTACATAAACGCCTTTTACAGAATCCTGCTAATAAAAGCGATCAAGGATAATCTTGGCGAGTAGGACGCACCATTATTTCACTGATGTGAACGTGAGCTGGTTGGGTAATCATAAAATGAATAGTATTAGCTATATCTTCACCGATTAACAATGGCCCAAATTTTTCTGTAAAACCAGATACCATTGCTTCACTGTAGCCCGCTGCATCTTGAAAACCACTTAATAGTAAGCCCGGCTCAACTAATGAAACCCGAATGCCTTTGGGACCTATTTCACGACGTAACCCTTCTGCTAAGGCATGTACTGCAAACTTTGTGGCACCGTACACGGCACTAAAAGGTGAAATATTACGCCCAACAACTGATCCTATAATAATGATGTCAGCAGTAGCACTAGGATGAAGACCCGCTTGTGATGCCACCATCAATCGAGCTGATTTTTGGAGTAACACCAAGGTACTGGTTACATTGATCTGCAGTATTTTTTGGAATTCTACTATGTCACTGTCCATAACTGATCCACCTAAGCCACGGCCCGCATTAGCAATGACAATATCAGGGTATTTTCCAAAACGAGATAACGCGGCTTCAAACAAAGCATCAATCACACTATCCTGTGTAATATCACCAGAAACACCATAAAACTTCGCACCCAATTCGGCTTCTAAAGATGCTAGCTTTTCAGCATTGCGACCATTCCCAATAACTGAAACGCCCTCTGCAATTAATTTTCTGACAGTTGCTTCACCAATCCCAGATGTAGCGCCTGTTACAATCGCTATACGCTCAATCTGTTGTGCCATCTTATTTATCCTCTTCGTTTGAAATATTTATTAGAATCCTTGCTGACATTGTATCTTTCATGGATTTCACAGACAATCCTTGTGAAAGCAGGTTCGACAGATTTATAGTTGAGGCGCGCTTGTTAAAACCTCTTACCAGCAATCATTAAGACCTACGCCATTCGCACTGTTCACAATACCTTTAACGCCCAGATCAGTCAGCGTCAGATCACCGCACTTATCATTTGCTTGAAGCCCAATTGGGATAGCTGTTAAGGTATAACTCATGGCGGTTGCCGCACTGATGGAGAGATTATAATAGGCGATACCACCTCCTAATGGAGACGTCGCTGAAAATATCCTAGCCACGCCCTTATCCCCAGATAATCCAGCACCCAAATACGTATAGTTTTGGGTATAGTAACGCTCCATCGCATTAGAAAATGCCATTAATGTGGCTTTAGCCTCTGCCCTTCTTGCTTTCTGAAGACTACTTATGAAACTGGGATATGAAATACCGGCTAACACGACAACTAATACCAAGGTAATCATGAGCTCAATCAATGTAAATGCGCCGTATCGTTTCATTGATTAAATATCTCTCGCCATGCAATTCGACCCATTTTGTCTGTCACGTTTTCTTGTTTAGGTGCCGTTATAGGAGATATAACTGTTTCTGGTAATGTCGTTAGTTCTGTCACCTTTTCACTTCCATCTCGAAATACCTGCTGAACAGTAATACTCCCATCATCTTGAGTGATCGTATTCACTACATAAATCGATAAATCACTGTACGTAGTAGTCGTCGCTTTTATATGACCAAAATTTGTTGTAATGACACTTTTAATGCTGAGTCCAACTGGAATAGTTGGCTCAATAATCTTAATAAGCTGGCTTCCAGATTGAAGCTCTAGATGAGAGAACAATACGCTATTAAGCATAGTCGTCTGTAGATAGGTTGGCTGAGAATAAAACCCAGCGCCAAGATACTTAGCCACAGGAATACAGGGCGCCGTAACTGTTACCGTACAACTCGTAAACCGATCTAAATCTGTCAGTAGCCCATCGCCATTACTATCAAAAATGGGATGATCAGGAGAGCCCCCTGTATTAATATCCAGTTCATAAAACCAATGGCTAAAATTGCTTGTACCCTGAGCATCAAAGGTGGCTAGTGTACTTACAAAATAGAAGCGCCCATTTTCCTTAAAAGGATTGTCTCCGATGACTTGCTCTCCCATGGGCAAAGCAAGTCGCCATGCCCGATGCTGTAGACCCGTTGCATCCCATTGAGGTTGATAGGCTGTTACAGTTCGCCACGTGCTTGAACCTGAACCAACTAAACTTTGTTCTAATAGTGCTGCACTACCTGCAGGCGCCCCATCCCAAACCCCATAAACATAATGTACGGCGGACACATCAATATCATCTTCTGAAAGCACACGGCCAGTTGCAAAAACAACTAACTGCCCCACTCCGCTTGGATGCGCCGTAATCACTGGTGCGGTGGTAATAGCTTGCAGTGGTGATGTCGTAAATAGCGAACCATAAGCTCCCACACTAAAGTCTAGTGAGGATAGACTACTTAGATTAAACTTCCACACTTGCCCATCTAAATCGCCTGCGTAGACATAATCAACTTTACCATCACCATTAGCATCAAATAATGTGGGTGATGACAAACCATTGGGACTTTGACTGTTTCCAGAACCGGTATCAATTGCTTTAATTAAGCCACCGGACTCTAAGTTGATCACATAAAGTATCGCATGACCACTACCCGAGTTTATATACCCGTTACCCGCAATAACCACAGCAGTGCCATCATTCAATCGACCTATTTTAGGCCGGCCATAGGTATACCCTAAATCTGCAAAACCTATTGTATCTGGCGTAATTTCCCATTTAATATACTGAGTAGCACTGTACTCATCTTCAGCATTGGCATTCGTTACATCTAAGCTATAGAAACCTTTACCTCCCGCGCCTAAACCACCCACTAATATGGATTTATCACTATTTTGATAAGACACATTAGCAATGCTCATATTGCCGTCTACAAAATAACTGTGCACATAAGGCTTATTCGCTAAACGCTTTAAATTGGCGATTAACATGGAAGGAATGTAGGCGTATATCTCTTCTGCAGTTAAGGCATTAAACACATGCAACAGACCATCGTTAGCACCCACATAAAGGTATGGGTGCGCTTTATCTTGTTGCCAATAGGTAATATTAGTATGAATAATATCGCCTAATACTGATGCTCTAACTCTATAAGCCTCTGGTGCATAACCCTCCGCACTACGATCACCCCGAATATAATCTACACGCTTCGGCCCAGAAATCTCATCGCCTAAACTGGCTTGCTGATTTGCAGAGAGCTCTGTCCATCTAAAAGGAATTGAATGGCTCCCATTACGGGTGACTATTTTTCTACCCGTATCATAATTTAATAAATTTAAGCGACTGGCGACAGTCGATAAGCCCCACGGCCCCGTAGCTTGCACTTGAGCCAAATCATTAATGGCTTTAGCGCTCATATCGCCACTCCATTTTGTTTGATCAAATGTAAATGGATAAACTGTGGATTGATTAGACTGTAAATCGCTATAACTGATAGCGAGACTGCCTATACTTGCAATAGGTTGAAGTGCTGGATCAAATAGCTCTGCCGCAAGCAACGAATGATTAAGGCCTATCAACACCGGCAATAATCTTAGCGACCTACTTTTAATAAACAAAGGCGGAAATAGGGACTTTAAAATAACTTTGTAACTGAACAAAGGTGCTGCTATCCAAGCCCCATGCTATCGTGGTAATACGAAATGTTGCCAGTACTCTGCTGGTATCTGAGCTTTGCACTATATGCATTAACTCAATCACATACCGAGGAGCTTGCACGACATTTTTAAGCTGTCCACTGAATGCACGTCCTTTCTCTAACCAATTAAAATTGACTACCGACCATAATGGCGTCGCTATTAAAGGACATAATCCTTGTACACAATCAGAGCCCTGAAAGGGCCCTGCACTTAATTTCAAAGGATTAAACGTTAAATTATTACCGCTAATAAATGCTTCAGCCTCTCTTAATGATGACTCCGCAGCTTGCAATGCCACACTCCGACTGTAATAGTTTGCGCGCATCTTTTCTTCTAATAGACTGGTTTCTAAAGCGGTCGTCGCAATTAATGTCAGTAAGAGTAATAAGATTAAACTCATCATTAAAATAATACCGCTCTGTGACTTCAACTTAAGCATAACAGAGGGCTCATGAATGTCGATTTCTAAGCATAAAGGTTGAGCTATAAACGCGCCTTAAGCGTTTATCCGTTCTAATCGTGCCATTAAAGTTATAGGGGATGGCCTTGTCGATTAAATTGTCATCCATACTGCTCAGCAATAAACTGACTTTAATACTCACTACCTTCTCAAAGTTGACGCCTGAGTTATAGGTTACGTAGACATTAGGTGCGCTATCAGCATCCGTATCCACACCATACAAAAACACCATTGCTTCAACACCTTCAACAATATCGTTGTTGATACTATTTGTATTTCGTCTTAACACCGCATTATTAAGAGTGTAAATAACAGTAGACGTTTTATCCCAATAATAACTCGCCGATTGATTAACACTGTCGCCGCAATTTGTCGTTGGCATTGCCACCACAAAAGCGGCTTTTAAGATGAGTCTTGCTTCATCACCGTATAGATCACCTTTACTCGGAATTAAACAGCCCCAATAGCCTGTTACTCGGATATCACGCCCTATCAACTCCAGCGCTAACCAACCGTTTTCTTGTAACCGCGACAAGTTATCTTGAATACGATAAGTTTGCTTAATATTAATAAAAGTAGCTATGGCACCGCCTAATAGAAAAGTGCCGATCAATATAGCTACCATCATTTCTATTAAAGACAATCCCCTCTGCCGCTGTCCATCATTTACATTTGGCAGCATCTTCATAGTAAGAAACTCATAGTGATATTTGCATCCAAGGCATTAACAGCCCCATCCCTGTTTTCATCCCATTGAATAGAAATGGTGTAAACGCCATTCGTATTTGTAATAGCACCGGTTGCATCAGTGGATAGCTTGGACAACTGCGCTTGCCAATCACACAAATCCAAGGCAACAATTTGTAGAGGAGCGCAAAGATTCCCGCTGTCTTTACACTGATTACAAGGGGTATCTACGCTATGCGTTGAAGCGGCGACAACAGTGGTTAAATACAGCTGCTGGGCATGCGGATTGGCACGAATCCTATCGATGACATCCATAGCCATTAAGTTTGCCTGCCCTCGCACATAGGTACTTTGATTATTCTTCAAACTGATGATTTGTAGACCGGCCAAACCCAACAAACCTACTGATAATATAACCAAGGCTATTAACACTTCTATTAAGGTGAAACCCCGAGACTTAGTCATCCGTTAAAAGGGTGAGATCGTGCAAGAGACAATTTCACTGCCATCATCTCTTTCTGGAATACCATTATGATTAGCATCAATCCCTAAATGGATTCTGCCTGCCGCATTCACTGTCACTAACCTTGAGGTATAAGATTTAGGTAAATTATCACCGTCTCGATTATCACAAATTACAAAGCTACCAAAATTACTACTGGTGCCGTCTGATTTAAAGCGTATAAAGTTAGTAAAATTCTTGTTACCTCTTAACGTAAAGGTAGCGGGCAAAGCCGAATGCACCCGCAATAAAATATCAGTAGTATCTAATACATTCTTATGTGCTGACGTTGATCGATCAATATCTACAAAGATTTGCCACCCTTGCTCCCATTGCAAGAAGGTTTTTCTTAAGACCACTTGTTGGCCGCGTTTTATCGCTTCACTGCGCGCATAATTAAGATCAGTGACCCACTCATTGATACTCGTGGTTAATCTATTCGTAGAAAGTAAGGTATTAAAACTTGGCATCGCTAAGCCAAACAGGACAAGCCCGATGGAAAGCGTAATGAGTAATTCTAATAGCGTAAACGCCAGTGGATAGCTTGGAACATTTTGCATACGACGCAGTCACTCCAAGACTCATGATGAGAACCTTAACCGATAACGCTAAAAATCAGCGGACTCGAATTAGGTTATGTCGCAAATCTAATACTAATCAAAATAATGTTAGCTAAAGTAGATTTGCTTTAAGCCATACTAACATGGATTATTCAATCGTTATCAATTAACTTAGCCACTGATAATGAACCATCAATAACAAAAGGCCACCTGCAAATACCGCCGCCAATACGTCATCAATCATAATACCGAACCCTCCGGCAACATGACGGTCTAACCACCTAATAGGCCAAGGTTTTAAAATATCAAAGAGTCTAAACAATACAAAGCCAGCCACTATAGTTTGCCAGGTACATGGCACCAACCACAAAGTGATTAAATAGCCAGCCACTTCATCCCAAACAATACCACCAAAATCATGTTCGCCTAATTTATGAGCGGCAATACCACATATCCAAATACCGGCGACTATCGCCAAAGTAGTTAAAATGCTGTAAGTGATAAAGTTAGTTTGGGCAAATAACCAATACACGGGAATAGCCGCTAAAGTCCCCATGGTACCGGGGGCTTTCTTTGCGAGCCCTGAACCAAAACCAAACGCTAAAAACAAAAGTGGGTTAGATAATATCTGCCTGGGGGTTAGCTTATTTTTACCGTAAGAACTATTTAGAAAAATGCTCATAACCTTTATGTTCAAAAGTTTGGATAGCACCCGATTTACGCACGCGTAAACCCGGTGTGGATTCAATAACACCCATCTGAGTGTATTGGCCTTTGAGTTGATGTACTTTATCAGGACTAATGGTAAAACAAAGCTCGTAATCATCACCTGCCGTTAAAGGCATCATCCAATCATTCGTCTCATTGACATAGGCCATTACAGACGCTGACAGGGGTAGACTTTCCCAATCTAGACAAGCACCCACATGACTTTGATCCAGAATATGTCCTAAATCAGAAGCCAACCCATCTGATAAATCAATACACGCATTCGCTTTATCAATTAAATCTAAACCCGCAGCAACTCTAGGATCAGGCGTATTAAAGCGCTGTAAAGCAGAGTGAGGATCAGCGCATTCATAACCTAAGTTAATCTTTAATCCGAGTCCTGCATCACCCAAGTTCCCGGTCATAAATATTAAATCACCAACTTTAGCACCCGAGCGTAACAAAGCTTTTTGTTCTGGCACCAATCCCATGGCTTGTACGGTGAGCGTCAAGGGCCCAGCAGTGGTATCTCCGCCAATTAAATCAACACCATATCGCTCGGCAAGCGTTAAAAAACCTTTAGAAAAAGCCTGCAACCACTCAGCATCAACCGAGGGTAACGTTAGGGCTAACGTCACCGAAAGTGGCTTTGCCCCCATACTGGCTAAATCACTTAAATTAACCGCTAATAATTTATGACCCAGTTGTTCAGGGTCTGCCTCTGCAAAGAAGTGCACCCCTTCAACCATCGTATCGGTAGTCACCGCAAGTTGGTAACCCACAGGCAACGACAACAACGCACAATCATCACCAATACCCAAACTAGTTGAGCTATTCTTACGCGATGGTTGCGCAAAAAACTGATGAATCAGGGAAAATTCAGTAAGTGCCATGGATGTTGTTTTTAGAGTAGCGAACAGGCCGTTTAGTGAGTGCCTGCATCACCTTTATGGCTGTCGGTTTTAGCAGCCATTTTAATCTTTACTTCAATTTGACGTTTTTGCTGAGCCAGTTTATCTAAGATACCATTCACATATTTATGACTGCCATCCGCACCAAAGCATTTAGCCAGATTAATGGCTTCATTTAAGATGACCTTAAATGGCATATCTGGCCGTTGCAACAACTCATAAGCACCGATTCTTAATATCGCGCGTTCAACAGGATCAATCTGATCTACAGGTCGATCAACAAATTCAATTAAAGCCGCATCGATAACATCAAGATTTTTAGGTACACCATGAAATAGCTCAACAAAATAACTTTTTTGCGCGTCTTTCAGGCGATCTTCTTCATTAAACTGACGCTCAATTTCGACTAAACTTTGCCCTGTCATTTGCCATTGATACAAAGCCTGAACACCGGCTTTGCGTGCATTCGTTCTAGCTTGACTCATTAGGCTTCCAGGTTATTAAACAAACTAACCATTTCGATCACTGACATTGCAGCTTCAGCGCCTTTATTACCGGCTTTAGTGCCTGCACGTTCAATCGCTTGTTCAATTGAATCAACGGTTAAAACGCCAAAGCTTACAGGGATGTTATATTGTAAAGACACTGTAGCGATACCTTTTACACACTCGCCTGCTACATATTCAAAATGCGGTGTACCCCCTCTAATTACTGCACCTAAAGCAATAATCGCATCATATTTTTTTGTGGCGGCCACACGTTGCACAACCACAGGTAATTCGAAAGCGCCGGGGGCTCTCACTACGCTAATGTCAGCTTTATTCGCACCGTGTCTGACTAAGGCATCTATGGCACCCGCTTCTAATTGCTCAACGATAAAACTATTAAAACGAGAGGCCACAATACAAAATTTACCACCGTTGACTAATAAATTACCTTCAAATGTTTTTATGGCTGACATATTATCTCTCTACTCTATTAATAAAAATTCTTACCGAAACAATCTACCTAAGCTCTGTGCTATGCAACGTGCTCAGAGACCTCAAGATCGAAACCTGACAAACCTACATACTTCTTATGCGTACCTAATACTTTTAATTTGTGTACACCTAAATCTAACAATATTCTTGATCCCGTGCCTGTCATACGCCAATCAGAGGCATCCACAGTATTAACTGAACTGGGTATACCATTATCCTCTAACTGATAGCGGTGTATTAATTCTGCTAAAGATTTATTGTCTTCTGATTGTCTAATCACCACCAAAACACCCCGACCTTCTTCTGAAATCTTTTGCATGGCTGTTCTAATAGACACACTACCTTCATTTCTATTCGATGAAAATACATCATCCAATAAGTTGCGTGCGTGTACTCTAACTAATACAGGCTCATCACCTGATACGTCGCCCATTACCAAGGCAAGATGTAGATTATTATCGTTTTTATCTTGATAAGCATACAAACGAAAATCACCAAACTCGGTGGGTAATACACATTCGCTAACGCGTTCTAAGGTATTTTCATGTTGAATACGATAATGTATTAAATCCGCTATCGTACCCATTTTAAGATTATGTTCTTGGGCAAACACTTCTAAATCAGGGCGTCTAGCCATGGTGCCGTCTTCATTTAGAATTTCTACAATCACAGCAGAAGGATCAACGCCGGCTAATTTAGCAAAATCACACCCCGCTTCTGTATGTCCAGCACGACGTAAAACCCCACCGGCCTTAGCCATCAACGGAAAAATATGGCCGGGTTGCACTAAGTCTTCGGGTACAGCATTCAATGCAACAGCGGCTTGCACAGTGCGCGCTCTATCAGCAGCAGAAATACCCGTTGTTACACCGGAAGCCGCCTCAATAGAGACCGTAAAATTAGTGGAGTGTGCTGTCTTATTCTCATTCACCATTAAAGGTAAACGGAGTTGTTGGCAACGATCTTCAGTTAAGGTTAAGCAAATCAAACCACGACCGTAACGTGCCATAAAATTGATGTCTTCAGGTCTTGTAAAGGCCGCGGCCATCAACAAGTCACCTTCGTTTTCTCGGTCTTCATCATCCATGATGATGACCATTTTGCCTTGTTTTAAATCTTCAATGATTTCTTCAATCGTATTCATTAGCCAAAAAACCCACTCTTTTGCAATAATTCTTCAGTCACACCACCCATCGATGTTGCGGCGGCTTCACCTAACATTAGGCGTTCCATATAACGAGCTAACAAATCTACTTCTAAATTAACCAAATCACCCACACTGAGTAGCGCTAAGGTTGTGTCTTTTAAGGTATAAGGCACAATATTAACGTTAAATTGCGCACCTTTAACTTCATTGACCGTCAAACTAATACCATTGATACAAATAGAGCCTTTTTCCGCAATATATTTTGCTAAGTTATCAGGGGCTTTAAAGGTAAAACGAACTGAACGACCATCAGGCTTTTTCTCGAGTATTTGACCCATACCATCCACATGCCCACTGACTATATGCCCACCCATTCGTGTTGAGGGGGTTAAAGCCAACTCTAAATTAACGGGACTGCCAATCGTAGCGGTAACGAGTACTGTTCTAGAAAGCGTTTCGTTTGATACATCGGCACAAAAATAATGTGGCCCGAGCTCTACAGCAGTCAAACACACACCATTCACTGCAATACTATCGCCTAACGCTGTGTCTTTTAAATCTAATGTACCGGTATCGACCGTTAAACGACAATCACCCGATTTTCGCTCAATAGCCGCTATTTTACCGATTGCTAAAATAATACCTGTAAACATTAAAACCCTTGTACTCTAGTTAGCGCGCAATTGACGCTGATGATAAGGTTAATTTTAAATCTGGTCCAACGTGCCTGACATCTTGCCATTTAAAGGTCTTTTTATCGGCCATCTGCTGTAACTGGGGCAGGTTAAATAGACCGCGACCTTGATCACCCAACACACAGGGCGCCATATAAACTATCCATTCGTCGACCCAATCTTCCGCGAGTAAAGCACCATTTAAAACAGCACCCGCTTCAACCAGGACCTCATTAATCTGTTGTTCTGCTAAAAAGCCCATCACAGCTGACAAATCAATACGAGCTTGCTTAAGTGGTAATTGATAGATCTCAAACCCCATGGCTTTTAAAGCAGACACTTTAGCGTCATCTGTTGATGCCGTTAAAATGATACTGCGCCCTTCTAAACCGGCCATCTTTGCACTGACTGGCGTGGCCAAATGCGTATCTAAAATAACTCTAACAGGCTGAGTCACAGACGCATCCATACGAGCATTTAAAGAAGGATCGTCAGCCAAAACGGTATTAACCCCCGTTAAAATAGCTGAGCTCTCTGCCCTTAATAGTTGCACATCTGCCCTTGCCTGAGCAGAGGTAATCCATTGACTCTCACCCGAGGCCATAGCCGTACGACCGTCTAAACTCATTGCTATCTTGCTACGCACAAACGGTCTATGCCGCGTCATTCTAGAGATAAAGCCGCGATTTAGTGCGCTAGCAGCCTCTTCTAATACACCTAAAACTACCTCACATCCCGCTAGTTTTAATTTCTCCAATCCACGTCCTGACACTAAAGGATTAGGGTCTTGCATAGCAACCACAACACGCTTAATGCCTGCGGCAATTAAGGCATCACAACAAGGCGGCGTTTTACCCTGATGACTGCACGGTTCTAACGTCACATAGGCAGTAGCACCTGAAGCATCAGCTACCTTTTTTAAGGCTTCAACTTCAGCATGTCCCTGCCCTGCTTTAACGTGCCAACCTTCACCAATAATCGTATTATCTCTGACTAAAACACACCCTACGCGTGGATTAGGGTCCGTCGTATAAAGTCCTTTTTTTGCTAGCTGTATGGCTCTTGCCATGTAAAAAGCATCTTGTGTGGCAGACATTACTTGTTTTGCAGACTATTAATCATTTCAGTGAATTCGCTAACATCCTGAAAGCTACGATACACGGAAGCAAACCTAACAAAAGCCACATGGTCCAAAGTGCTTAATTCTTTCATCACTTTCTCACCTAAAAGCAAGACAGGGATTTCTCTTTCGCCCGTTTCCATTAACTCTTTTTTAATGCGCGTAATGGCAGATTCAATGGCATCGCTTTCAACAGGTCGCTTTTCCAAGGCTTTTAGCATACCGGAGCGCAGTTTACGTTCATCAAACGGCTCACGATTACCCTCACGTTTAATAATGCGCGGTAAATTTAATTCCACCATTTCAAAGGTAGTAAAACGTTCTTTACACCCGTTACATTCACGTCTACGACGAACTTGATCACCGTCATTGATCAATCTAGAATCAAGCACCCGTGTATCTTGTGCCGTGCAAAACGGACATCGCATAACTAAACCAAGGTTAATAGCCGGAAGATCGGCTGATAAATTTACAACCGCGTATTTTATAGCATTTACGGCTGATTCCTTATCTTTATTTTAGGGTCGACTTGATATACCTATGGGATTAACTAAGAAGCGGTATAATTTCTGCAAACTAAAATGACACGATAAATAAATGAAAATATTAATACGCAATCTAGCACGTACAACAACAGAGGCAGAACTCCTCTCTCTATTTGAAGCACATGGCGCCGTGCAATCTTGCACACTGGTACTAGACAAAGACACCCAACTATCAAAGGGCTTTGGCTTTGTAGAAATGCCCAAAGCGGGCGAAGCTAAAGTCGCCATTACTCAATTAAATGGCACTTTAGTAGCTGGATTTAAGATACGCGTAAAAAAGGGCGAGTAACGCCCTTTTTATAACGACTACTCTCTAAGAGAGCTTAGCCTAACTTTTTTAAATACGCTTCAATGTCTTCACTGCTTTCGATATCACTGTAAGGTGCTATCGATTGCAGCTTTTCAAGAATTTTGGCTTCTACATCCGTAATGGGATAACCAAATGTTGATGCAACCGCTTCATACGTTTCAGGGTTATATTCTTTTAGAGCCATCGCAAATAACTTACGCGGATCCACTTTAAGCACTTCAGCCAATTTAGGCAGTAAATACAAAGGCACCTTAATAGCGCCTTGTTTAATCATGGTGATTAAATTAGGTGTGTTAAAACCTAGTTGTTCTGATATTTGCTTTTGCTTCAGCGGACTTTTCTCAATGTGATACTTAAGATATTCAGCCGTTTTATTCACTTTAGGCGCGTATTTTTTCATAGTTGTATTTTCTTCACTTATGATTAGGTTAAGTAACAATTATTTAACTATAGCTATCATACAAGCAATGCCTTGAATGTCAATGAATGATAGGGACATTTAGATAAATAGCGTAAAACTCACTCATCGTGACTAAATCTAACCCTTTCTTCAGCCGAACGACCCAACGCTTTGGCCATCCAAGGCGGTGGTGCATCAAATACTGATTGAAACTCAACTAACTGCGTCACCGCCTCAGTCACATCAGGTACTTTAATAGGATAAATATCCGCCCGAATAACCTTAGCAGCCGCTGGCCCACCGATAGACTGGACAAACATCACATGACAATCTTTAATCAGATTAGCCCGAAACAGATTTCTATCTTCCGCGCTATCGGCCTCAATAGTGGATCGAATATCGACTAAGCGACAATCATCACGCGATAATTGATACACTAAAAAACGGATGCAAGACCCAAAATGGCCATTAATCAAAGCCCCACTATTAGACCCTATGGCTACGCGTATAGAATCGGCTATATCGCCTTCTCTATAAGGCATGATTTCTGGCAAGTCTTCATCTTCAGCTTCATCGCCCCACAAATAACGCACGGCCAATTTAATATTGGCTAAACCAATCCCAATATCTTCACCGTCTTCTTCACCATCTAAACTACCCAATCCAGTCTTAAGATTAGTCACCGTGACAGCCTTAAGTTTTTCATCATCTAAGGGTGACCCTACCCGTTCATGTAAGATGGCTAACAATCTGGGTATATCAATACCAGGAAGAATACGCGTAGCCAGAGCGATACGAAGGGCTAATTCACGTGGTAGTGCTTCCATTTTAAACTCCTGCTTTAACGCATTTATGTAATAGTTTGGATAATGACATTCAATCCGAGACTTCGTTATTCCTTAGACCGCTTGATGCTTGTCTTTCCAACTGGAATAACCGCCTGCTAAGCTATAAACACCCTTAAAACCAAAATCACTAAAAAACTCAGCCAAATGCTCACTGGCATGACCGTAGTAACAATAAATAAGCAAACTACGCTCTTTATCACCCTTTTTAATGAGCGATTCTTTTAAACCTTCATGGACATGCAAGGCGTCATCTAAATGACCTTGACGATAATCCTTTAAATCTCGGCAATCCAAAATCATAGGCTTAACGTCAGTTATCAATGTCTCAGAATCTTCAACTGAAATTGTTTTGTATTTCATATTTCACTTAATGACACACTAGCCATCCCTTAAAATTGTTATAAACCTAACAATAAAAATCACATTGTTAGTGTTTAGTCGCTTGAAACGCCCTTAATACGGCTTAAAACGACTACTTATGATTATGAAGCAAATCATTTGCCAACTTGGATGCGTAGATGCCTATTTTAGGTACTTTAATGAGATAACGGGGGGGAATGTAGGCAAGAACGCCTGTTCCTCAGGCTGACACAATGACTGTGTAGGGAGCAACTCAACGTATAAAAGCTGTCACAAGGGCTTTGCAAGTAAAACATCACCTTTCGCACGCTAGCAAAATAGCTTTGCAAGCAGTAACCCCCTTTTTGCTAGCTTGCAAAATACTTGTGCAAGCTAGCACTCACCGTGCACAAGCTGTCAAAGTGTGTTTGCAAGCATTAACACCTCTTTTGTTAGCTTGCAAAATATTTGTGCAAACTAGTACTCACCTTACACAAGCTGTCAAAGTAGCTTTGCAAGCAGTACTTGCCCTTTTGCTAACTTGCAAAAAACTTATGCAAGCTAGCATTGACCTTACGCATATTAGAAAAATGTCTTTACAAGCAGTAATACCTATTTTGCTAGCTTGCAAGATACCTGTGTTAAAAAACACGCACCTTTTACAATCTTGACCTAGGATAAAAAAAGTAATAACTCATTGTTTACAATTAATTTTTATAGTTAAACCCATAGCGAATGACACTTACAGACACTATTTAACAAATATTATTGATGACTTAAAATATTTGTTAAAAAATAACTTAAAAATAAAAGTATTAATATTATCAAACTGCGTATACTCACTTGGCAAGCTCACATAACCCAAGGAAAATACTATGAAAATTATCAAAGTGCTATTAACGTTTATTCGCTTCAGTATTCCAGTCAAAATTGCCTTTTACCGTAATATTTTACTTAAAATGACCGGTAATCCCGACTTTGCCACGCCCGATGTCAGTTTAGCGCTGGCTAAAACAGCTGTTGATACCCTCGAAACCTCTATGTTAGCTGCCGCCGGGGGAGATAGAACCGCAACCGCAGTGATGCATGACAATGAAGGTATTGCTGATACCATTTTTCGTACCCTAGCCGCTTATGTAGAAAGAATCTCTAAGGGTATTGCCGCTATGATATTAAGCACGGGCTTTGACATTTCAAAAGAACCCGTCGCGCATGAAAAAGCCGTATTGGCGGTTACTGATGGCAGTAACTCAGGTATCGTTGTGTTAGTTGCTAAAACAATCGAACATGCAGGCGCTTATATCTGGATGATGAAAGGCCCTAAGATTGGTGGCGTTGACCAAGTATTCAAAATCATCGGCAATACCACACAAGCGAGATTTGAGAGCGCTGACTTAATCCCAGGGGAGATATATAATTTTTGTGTAGCTGCTATTACGCCCTCAGGTACTACTGATTTCTGTGCACCTGTTTCAAAAATGGTAATTTAACTTATCCACCCCATCAACCCTATATAGACAAAAAAAAGCGTCCTAGCCGAGAAGTTAGGACGCCATAGGTATAACACCTAAATGCACACAGGAACTAAAACTTAACTATCCAAGCCTCTAAAAATCGCACAGCGTTTAAACACTTCTAAACTGGGCTGTACGTCTTTATGTTGGCAATATTTAGCCACTAATTTAGCTAAACCTTTAATATCTCTCCCCGTTGCAGCAGGGAAAACAGTCACTAATTGCGCTACTAAATCGGGCGCTACCAATAAATCGAATTGTTCTATCATCACTTGCCATATTTGCTTTCTGGCGACGTCATCCGGTGGATAATATTTAATTAAGGCGATACAGCGAGACACGATAGCTTCATCAATATCATCCACTCTATTCGTCGTTAAAAATAACAGACCGTTAAAGTATTCTAAGACTCTTAAAAACACGCCCACCACGGCATTCATGGCAATATTATTGTCACGCCGCTGTATATAAACATCTGCCTCATCTATTAACATCACTGCACCCCAGCGTTGCGCACGTGTTAAGACATCTTTTAAGGCTTTTTCCATTTCATTTACACTTAGGCCTAATTGTCCTGAATGCACACGATACAATGGACGCTTTATAATTTCTGAATAGACTTCTGCGGTTAAGGTTTTACCCACACCAGCAGGGCCAGCACAAAGCACGGTTGTACCCCCTGATTTACCTTCCACGATATCATCCATTAACACGTCCATTTCGGCAGTGAGGATATCAATGAGGTCAATTTGCTCTTCGCGGAGGATTAGCTTGTCTTTTAACTCAGGTTGATAACGATATGGCGCTATATCGTTTACATGCACCCACAAATGGTGGTGCAGTTCTAAATGAAACATTAACAAATAGCCGTGTACCGGCAACTCAGTAAACAGGCCTTTGGGGATATCCGTATGAGTCGCTTCAATTTCATGCTCTACAGCGGTATCGTAACGATGACTTTTTGCGGCCTTACGTAAATACTTAGCCAGAATATCGCCTGTTACATCCACGGTTAAAACCCGCTCACTGAGGATACTTTCATCACACACTAATCTGGCAGTACCGCCTTGTGACGATAAAACCACTACATCTTTACGTGCCCAATCGGTACTGCGATGCGTTGCTGTTGAATCTTCTGCAAAAAAGCCAATGCCTTTACCCGAAAACTGTGCACCTGATTGACCACACCAATCAAAATATTTGTCTGCGGAGGCATCATAAGCCGCTATTAACTCGGGTGTTTCTTTAAGATAGCCTTTTGCCGCAAAAATTTCAGTGAGGGTTTTATCCGCAATGTCTCTGCCTCTAAGGGTAATAGTAGACACGGCAACTTTGCCTTTGGTATTGGCTTTAATTTCTAAGGTAATACGCCCTGCTTCTTCTTCACCTGATGGGGTGTAATCTAAGCGCGTTAATAAATAGGCCAACGGTTTTCCAGCTACATTAGCCTGAAATAGCCAGCCTCTTATAGCATTATTAATAAAGTATTTTGCACAGGCCGGCAACAACTGTTCTAAGTCGTCTTCTGTAAAACGAAGGGTATCTTCGTTCATGGCGTGTTGTAGGGTAGCAATTTGGGCAGCCTGCCCTTGCATATCTGGGCCGGCTTTAACATAGAGCTCTTTTAAAAAACTAAGCTCGGTCGAATTTAGTTTTTTAAAAGCTATTTCTACCTTATTACCAAAACGTAACTGATCTTTTAAGGTAGATAGCAACGGAAACTCCTCCACTAATGCTTCTACATATTGACGCTCAATCTGAAGTTTCATCAAGTCACCTAGGCAAACGGTATTGGCACATTAATACAACAACACGGATGAACATTTACTTTCATCCGTATCACTGTCCCTGACTAAAGGAGAAATAATCACATCGCTTAAATAGCACCTACAGAGGCTTCTTTAACAACCACAAAGGTAAATGTTTCTGCTTCTGCATAAGTCACTAACTCTGCTTTGATTTTATAAGTTTTAGCCGCTGCATAAGCGATAGCCACTTTATCTTCTGCAGACTGACCTTTTAACTCACTCTTCTCAATATAAAGTTCTTCAAGAATTTCATTCCAAACCAAGCCTTGTTTGTAAGGGAGTAAACCGTATGTAACCCCTTCCAACTCGACCACTAAGGCTTTAGAAATATTCTCTACATAGATTAAAGCCGTGGCATCAGACGCAATGTCCGCTTTGTACTTTTCTACAAAGACAGGTAACAAGTCTAAGGTAGGTAACAAGCCATTGATGAATTTAATAGTGTCATTTTCAATAATCAAAGCCGAGTGAATAAACAAAGCTTCGGGCGGTTTACGATCATGATCTGATCCTTCACGCAAAGCCCCTTCTTTTAAAACCAAATCACCACGATAAGCGTAAACACCGGCATCACTGGTTTGACCATTAACCAACGTAACCGTTAGTAAACCTTTGCTTTCATATGTTTCTAATAACATAAATGATATCTCCCAATCAGATTAAAGTTGAATGCGGCACCCACACTGCATACGGATACTTCATAATAAAAAAAGCGTTATTACCCTCTTTTTTATATGGAATAGCAAAACACTTGCCAATATTTTCTATTTAAGGAATGCGGCAGTAATTTATTGAAATAGAAATGATACAAGACGCTTAGTCTTTGAAATTATGTGGTTTTATAATTGAACTGTCTGAAACGACAAAAGGGCGAAACCTAAAATGTAGGCTTTAAAAAAAGAGTTGGTACACAACTGTCGGAAACCTGACAAAACAAAATCAAATATCTGTGTCATAAATAACAATTGTAATCACGAACAAAAATGGCAGTGACCGCGCATCAATGAGTGATGCGCGGTCATAAAAAAGCTAATAACGAACGCTTTGACTACACCAAGTACGTTTGTACCGTGTAAAGCTTCGAGAAAGCTTTTTAGTGAGTTTACGTAGACACTGTCGACTCATTTTACCGCCTCTAAAAACGCTGCTACATCAAGATCGAGTATTTCAAGACCTATTTTTTTACAATACCGAATCTCTTTATTCGTCGGATTTTTATTTAACACCCACCCTTTATGCTCAGCAGCACCGTATAAAATATCACTCATCACCATGCGTTCAGAGTCACGATTTAAAGGCACACCAATGAGTAAATATTGCTTACCCTTGCGATAGTCTTTTAAGAAGTCAGGAATAGCAAATCCCCCCATTAACTCCGTTATGTAATCTACATAATCAGCATCAGAAGCTATAAAGTTGGCTTCTGGCTTGGGCGTGCCCATGGGCTTAAATAAAATAGGTAATCGAGGATCCACTTGCTCTGATGTGATTTCAAAATACACACTGCCATCAAACTGATACAGTTTGTATCTAAATTGACTGGCCGTAATTCTGGCCACACCTACTATTAAGGTGTGCTCTTCATCTGCATAGGTGTCTTGTAATTGGGTGTCCCGATTAATATCGATCACATAAGAGGGCTTCCAGATAGCAAGCCAGTCATGCAAAGCGGCGCGTGTCCACTCAGTATCACCATAAAGTTTCGTTAAAAACTGATTGACGAAGTTTCTACCTTTTTTGAGCTCTTGATTCATAGCCGCTCTAGGAAACTCATACATCAACTTGGGCGCCATGGGGTTGCCATTATTCATCGCCAAAATAAGACTATCACTGTCAGCAGGCATCGCTGCCCCCGTTAGTTTATTCTTAGCATCAAACAATACCCCAGAGCCTAAATAAGGCACGACAGTCTTGTTATACAAGCCCTCTAATATTTCCGATAAAACAGCTGATGTCATTGTAATACTCCGTGATTAATAATTTTATTAAACACAAGCAATTATTAAACCAGCTTTAATCAATCAGTCTAACAAAACAATAAAACAAACTAATACAGTGAGTTATAAACGTAGCCAAGCCTATATATAAGGTAGGGGTTTAATTTAACGTTGTTGGGTATCTAACAATACCCACTAAAAACCTTACTGTTAGCAAGCCTACATAAAAACCCAACAAAATGTATGAAAGTTAACGCAAGATAAATCAGACAACAAAAAATTAAAGACTTTAAAAACAGAGGGTTAATATTAAATATCAACGTTGGCACACCCATTGCTTTGTACCTAATGTCATCAACAACAACATCTCATCAACGAGGAGAAAATTATGGCATTACGTCAATGTGCAATATATGGTAAAGGTGGTATCGGTAAATCAACTACGACTCAAAACTTGGTGTCTGCACTTGCAGAGCTAGGCAACAGCGTAATGATTGTAGGTTGTGATCCTAAAGCGGATTCTACACGTTTAATTCTTCATGCAAAAGCTCAAACAACCATTATGAGCTTAGCGGCTGAAGCGGGTAGTGTTGAAGATTTAGAATTAGAAGACGTATTGAAGGCCGGCTACCGTGGCATTAAATGTGTTGAATCAGGTGGTCCTGAGCCAGGCGTTGGTTGTGCGGGTCGTGGTGTTATCACTGCGATTAACTTCTTAGAAGAAGAAGGTGCATATGACGACGAACTTGACTTTGTATTCTATGACGTACTTGGAGACGTTGTGTGTGGTGGTTTCGCGATGCCTATTCGTGAAAACAAAGCCCAAGAAATTTATATCGTATGTTCAGGCGAAATGATGGCGATGTATGCTGCGAACAACATTGCTAAAGGTATCGTGAAATACGCTAACTCAGGTAGCGTGCGTTTAGCTGGTTTAATTTGTAACTCACGTGAAACTGCACGTGAAGATGAATTAATCTCAGCTTTAGCAGCAAAAATCGGTACTACTATGATTCACTTCGTACCCCGTGACAACGTAGTACAACGTGCTGAAATTCGTCGTATGACAGTAATCGAATACGAACCCACTGCTAAACAAGCTGAAGAATATCGTCAATTAGCGATCAAAATCCGTGACAACAAAAACTTTGTTATCCCAACGCCTATCACTATGGATGAGTTGGAAGAGTTAATGATGGAATTCGGTATTATCGATGACGTTGATGAGTCTATCGTTGGTAAAACAGCGGCAGAAGAAGCAATAGCTTAATAAGTAAACTCTGTAGAGATAAAAGCCGTTTATCTCTACAGAATCCTGTCCTAAATCCTGTCTGTGGGGGATTACCCACGACAAACTAGGAGAATATCATGGCTGCTCTAACGAAAGAAGAAACAGAAGCGCTCATTCAAGAAGTGCTTGAAATTTATCCAGAACAAGCTAAAAAAGATCGCGCTAAACATTTAGCGGTCAACGATCAATCTTTAGAAAAATCAAACAAATGTATTACTTCTAACCGTAAATCATTGCCAGGTGTAATGACCATTCGTGGTTGTGCTTATGCGGGTTCTAAAGGGGTGGTATGGGGTCCTATTAAAGATATGATCCATATTTCTCATGGCCCAGTTGGCTGTGGACAGTATTCTCGTGCAGGTCGTCGTAACTATTACGTAGGAACTACAGGTATTAACACCTTCGGTACTATGAACTTTACGTCTGACTTCCAAGAAAAAGACATCGTTTTTGGCGGCGATAAGAAGCTTGCCAAAATCATGAACGAAATTGAAGAATTATTCCCTTTAAACAAAGGCATCAGTATTCAATCTGAATGTCCGATTGGTTTAATTGGTGACGATATCGAAGCGGTGGCTAAAAAAGCAAACAAAGAAATCGGTAAACCTGTTGTCCCTGTGCGTTGTGAAGGCTTCCGTGGTGTGTCTCAATCATTAGGTCACCATATTGCTAATGACGCGATACGTGACTGGGTATTAGAAAACCGTGATGGTGATGATAGCTTCCCTACTACACCTTATGACGTTGCTGTCATCGGCGACTATAACATTGGGGGCGATGCTTGGGCTTCACGTACATTACTTGAAGAAATGGGCTTACGTGTTGTCGCTCAGTGGTCTGGTGACGGTACTATTGCTGAGATGGAAAAAACACCTAAAGTTAAACTCAACTTAATCCATTGCTATCGTTCAATGAACTACATTGCACGTCACATGGAAGAAAAGTACAAGATTCCCTGGATTGAATATAACTTCTTTGGTCCTACTAAAATTGCTGAATCATTACGCAAAATTGCGGCGTTATTTGATGAAACTATTCAAGCCGGCGCAGAAAGAGTTATTGCTAAATACGAAGCTGAATATGATGCGGTGATCGCGAAATACAAACCCCGTTTACAAGGTAAACGCGTCATGTTGTATATCGGTGGATTACGTCCACGTCACGTGATTGGTGCTTATGAAGATTTAGGTATGGAAGTAGTCGGTACAGGTTATGAATTTGGTCATAACGACGATTACGACCGTACTATTAAAGAAATGGGCAATGCGACATTGATTTATGACGACGTCACAGGTTATGAATTTGAAGAATTCGTAAAACGTGTACAACCTGACTTGATTGGTTCTGGCGTTAAAGAAAAGTATATCTTCCAAAAAATGGGTGTGCCTTTTAGACAAATGCACTCATGGGATTACTCAGGCCCATACCATGGTTACGATGGCTTTGCTATCTTTGCTAGAGATATGGACATGACCTTGAATAACCCTTGCTGGAAACAAGTGAAGGTGCCTTGGAAAACAGACGATACGTCTAAAGTAGCTGTTGCAGCAGGCGCATAAATATTTGTATGACTGACTTTAGCAACAGAAGGTGTTGCTAAAGTCTACCTTTCCTTCAACCGTCGTCCACAGATTAGTGGCGCGTAGGAGCTTATCATGAGTCAAGATGTAGAAAATATCCAACCAAGTTATCCTTTATTCCGTAATGACGAATATAAAGAAAACCTTGCCAATAAACGTGAGCTTTATGAAGAGCGTCATGAACAAACAAAAATTGATGAAGTTTTTCAATGGTCAACGACTAAAGAATACCAAGAGATCAACTTTAATCGTGAAGCGTTAACCGTTAACCCTGCAAAAGCCTGTCAACCCTTAGGCGCTGTGTTATGTGCTTTAGGTTTCGAAAAAACGATGCCTTATGTACATGGTTCACAAGGTTGTGTGGCTTACTTCCGTACCTATTTTAATCGTCACTTCAAAGAACCTGTCGCCTGTGTATCTGACTCTATGACAGAAGATGCAGCGGTATTTGGTGGCCAAAAGAACATGATGGCCGGTTTAGAAAATGCAAAAGCACTTTACAAACCAGACATTATTGCGGTTTCTACTACATGTATGGCTGAAGTTATCGGTGACGACTTAAACGCTTTCATCAATAACACTAAAAAAGCCGGTCATATTGAACAAGATTATCCAACACCTTATGCGCATACACCAAGCTTTGTGGGTAGCCATACAACAGGTTGGGATAACATGTTTGAAGGGATGATTAAGTACTTTACCTTAAACCACATGGACGACAAAAAAGTCGGCTCTAACGGTAAAATCAATTTAGTGCCTGGCTTTGAAACATACTTGGGTAACTACCGAGTTATGCACAGAATGATGAAAGAAATGGGGGTTGACTATACGCTCATGAGTGACCCATCAGAAGTGTTAGACACCCCAGCAGATGGTACTTTCCGTATGTATGCGGGCGGCACAACTCAAGCTGAATTAAAAGACTCTCCTAATGCCATTGATACTTTATTGTTACAACCTTGGCAGTTAGAAAAAACTAAAAAGTTTGTCCAATCAATATGGCATCAACCTGCGACTGCCATCAACATTCCAATGGGCTTAGAGTGGACTGATGAATTCTTGATGAAAATCTCTGAATTAACCGGCAAACCTATCCCAGCTTCATTAGAGTTAGAGCGTGGCCGTTTAGTGGACATGATCACTGACTCTCATACTTGGATGCACGGTAAAAAGTTCTCTTTATACGGTGATGCAGACTTTGTAATGGGTATGACCAAATTCTTACTAGAGTTAGGTGCAGAACCGACTGACGTGTTATGTAATCATGCTAGCAAACGTTGGGCTAAAGCCATGGATAAAATGTTGAAAGACTCTCCATACGGCCAAAATACAGTGGTTCATACTGGTAAAGACTTATGGCATTTCCGTTCATTAGTATTCACTAACAAACCTGACTTCATGATTGGTAACTCTTATGGCAAGTTCATTCAACGTGACACTTTCTATAAAGGTGAAGAATTTGAAGTACCTCTAATCCGCATTGGGTTCCCTATCTTTGATAGACATCATTTACATAGAATGACTACTTTAGGTTATGAAGGCGCCGTTTATATGCTAACTACCCTAGTCAATGCTGTCCTAGAACAATTGGATAAAGAAACTAAAGGTATGGGTACAACCGACTATAACTACGATTTAATTCGCTAATTAAATCATCGATCTTGAGGTGTCTTTATTCATAAAGACACCTCAAAACTTATAGTTTGTTTTTAGTCGTTATGCGTGTAAATGGAGAATGCTATGCCGAGTGTCATGTTAAAGAAAAACGCTGAAGGGAAATTAGTCTTCTACGTACCCAAAAAAGATTTGGAAGAAGTGGCTGAATCCGTTGAATTTGATACTCCAGAGAAATGGGGTGGTGAAGTACTACTCAGTGATGGTTCAAAATATTACTTTGAGCCTATTGATGGACAACCGGACTTTCCCGTCACCTTACGCGCAAAACGTGTAGATTCAGGAGAATAATCATGTCGTTATATATCGTTGCAGCTGATTGTATTTCATGCGGAGACTGTGAACCCGTATGCCCCACTAACTCTATCACTGAAGGTAAAATTGTTTTTGAAATAGACAAAAAAACCTGTACTGAATGTGAAGGAGATTTTGATGTCCCTCAATGCGTTAAGGTATGCCCTATTGATAATTGCATTTTGCCATTAGAGGCATAAACTGATGAGCAGCCAGGACACTATGACAAGAGAACTGGCTTTACGTATCGGGTTAGCGGCTCGCGCTTTACCCGATACTGATGCCAAAGGATTATTTAATATTCTTACCGAAAGTTTAGGCTTTCCGTTAACAGAAGAAAAAATCGCTGGTATATCGTTACCCTTCTTAAAAGCAGCTCATGCAGGTGTGCTTTCTTTCATTGATGAAAATATATTACTGCAGGCTATTGCAATTCTTAAAACCGATATTGAAACTGGAAAGCCTGTTAAACCCAGTATTCACAATTATCAAGATGGTGATTTACCTAATTCAATTCGTATTGCCTTTGCAAGTAATGACTACTACACCGTAGATGGTCATTTTGGCAGTTGTCAGCAATTTTTAATCTATCAAATCTCCGCTAATGCGGCTTACTTGATTGATATCCGTGTCCCTGATCACGAAAACAATCCACAGATAGAAGATAAAAACACGTACCGAGCGGAACTTATTAGCGATTGTAAAGTGGCTTATATGGCTTCAGTCGGTGGACCAGCGGCTGCAAAAATTGTACGCATTGGCATACACCCCTTAAAACTCTCCGGTACCGAGAAAATTTCTGACGTCATTTCAGATTTACAGTCTGTTATTTCCTTATCACCTCCGCCTTGGCTCGCTAAAGCCATGGGCGTTGATGCTGCTGAGCGTTTTAAATTTGAACGGGAGAGCGTGGGATGATTGAAATCAGCCAACTTAATGAAATTGCACAAATACTGGAAACATCAGGTGTTAATGAGACCACGGTTTCGATACTTAGACCTCAATTTCAACCCCTACATTTCACCTACTGTATGGATGATGACTTACCCAACAACAATCCTGTACTTGAACGTCCAGAATTTAATTTGTATTTGATTGATGGTCGGGATCACTGTTTGTGTCTAACGAATGATTTTTCGGTTGCCACAGGCGTTGTTATTGCAGAAGTTTACCCTGAATAAACGGAACGAATATGCTTAGTAATGACACGTCTGTTAGTGTACCTATTGCTGATTGTAGTTTCTGTCCCTTTCGTGGCAAAACGTTATTGATGGGCCGTTGTATGCCTGGAGATACCTGCGTTATTGCTGAAAGCGGCCGCCAAATAGATCGTTTTTTTAGAATAAACCCCGCCTACGCCCCTCATTATCTTAAAGATGCGTTTTGGGAAAGGCGGGCCATTGCCGTCCGTTATGCACCGCAAAAAGACTTAACGACACTCATTAATGATGAAGATGAAGTGGTTAGACGGGCCGTCGCTTATCGCTTGCCGCCCAGTCAATTATCCGCTTTGTTAAATGATTCTGATCGTGAAGTACGCATGACAGTAGCTGATCGCATTGGCCTAGAATCATTAGAGTTATTGGCTAATGACCCTGATTATATTGTTAGATTAACCGTTGCCCGAAGACTCCCCGCGGGGCGTTTATTTCGCTTAATTCGGGACAGTGATTCAGAAGTACGGAAAGTCGTGGCTGAACGTTTACCAGAAGTCAGCTTAGGACTCATGGCGCATGATGAAGCCCCAGAAGTTAGACTCATTATTGCCGAAAGAATGAGTCCAGAAAATGCTGTCACCTTATTAAACGATCAAGATTGGGTAGTTCGTTATATAGCGGCACAACGTGCACCACTAGAAACTTTACCGTGTTTGCTAGAAGACCCAGAACCCGATGTTCGGGCAGTCGTCATGGAACGCTTAAGTAGCGATACCCCTATCAATGATGCTGATCAATAGGAAATCATAATGGCTAATCAAATTTTCCCTATTAATGGGCAAGAGCTGGCTAAGATTTGCAAACAAACCTTAGCTAATACAGACAACGAAGCTCTCTTAAGAACCATACAAGACTTAAGTCCTAAGACCCCCATTCTTTTGGCAAAAACTGATAATGAATGGTACCGCCTAGGTGGCATTGTTGATAAAACGGGCCATCGAATTGCTGACGACTTAGTTGAATGGACAGAACGAACTTATATTGAGTGTGGCAGAAACTTACAAACCTTGATTGAGCATGCCTTAGATGAAAAGCTCATCGCTACGCAACAAACGGGTAATACCCTGCATTTGATAGTTCAAACAGGCACCGAAGCCGCTGAATTTATTCAAATCGATATTGATAAAACACAAGAAGCGGCAGATCGTTTTCTCGTTAATCACAACAGCCATCCCGAAGATTTAGAGGAGTTTATAGACCCCTTAAATCCAGAATTTATTGAAGCCTTTAATATTGGTACCGCACGCTATTCTTATCGCCGCAAAACGGATGTCGCGGTTTTTATGAATGAGATCAATCAATATCATCTGGAAGAACACCCAGTTCAACGCTTCATGAATGATTGGAACAGAAGTAGTGCGAATCAAACGACCCGTTTATCGAATGATTGGATTATTCGCCCTTTTCGCAATACAGGACGCTTTGGTGAGCAAATTATCAACGTTGAACTCATCAATACCCAACAAAAAAACGTACCGCAATGTGAAGATATTATCGGTAAAAAAGGCTTAGCGTTAAACAACTTACTGACCCGCTTTGATAGACACGTTGGCTATCCTTTTGCTTGGTTCTTTTACATGGTTAAGGGTGATTTAGTCTCCCTGCAAACGGGTTTAGCGGTTTATAAGGACATCACTGGGGACTATTCGTATTTACCAGAACGTGATGCCACAATTCTGAAGGATTGGGTGACAAATCCATATCGAGTCTGACACAACCTTCTTTCATCAACGACTGCGCAAGCGCTCAGTCTATTTTAATCAACAGGAGTAACTATTATGTCATTAGCCCAAATTAAAGCTTTTTCTGAAGCCTCTAAAGCGGACCCTGAATTACAGGCAAAACTTTTAGAAGTACAAAAAATCAGAGAACTGATTGCGCTCGGTAAAGACTATGGCTTTGAATTGGATGAAGTTGAACTTTATCCACCCAATGAGCCACAATTTGTTGAAGCACAACTTTCTGAAAGAATGCAAAAAGCATTATTAAGAGTATAAAGCAGGATTGATTATTAAATCCTCACACTGTAGGAGTCATACTGTTACCACAATCAGTGGGCATGACTCCTACAATCAATGGTCAGTTCTGACGTTCAACTGACTCTCTAAACATTAAATTCTCCTTTGCAGCACTACGCCAAGTCATTAGTGCATATCCATGACACACTTAACGAGTCATTAATCCAACCTATCTTTACTACAATACGCTGTATGAATGTAAGGTGTACTTGTGAGGGTCACACAGGCATTTTGTCGGTTTTGCTACAAACATCACAGATAAAAACCACATAATTTCAATAAATTACCTAATGGCATATAGCTTGCTTATATCATGACAAACGTAGCTAAATGATATGAGCGTCTATGAAATCAACAAAAGACATTGCTGTACTATTGGATGAACCCGCTTGTGAGCACAACAAGAAAGAGAAGTCTGGCTGTGCTAAGCCCAAGCCCGGTGCTTCTGCAGGTGGGTGTGCATTCGATGGTGCTCAAATTGCCTTACTGCCCATCGCCGATGTAGCCCATATCGTGCATGGCCCTATTGCCTGTGCAGGCAGTTCTTGGGATAACCGAGGTATACGGTCTTCGGGCGCGACGCTGTATCGCATCGGTATGACAACTGATTTAACTGAGCAAGATATCGTTATGGGCCGCGCTGAAAAACGCTTGTTTCATGCGATTAAACAAGCGATTGATACCTATTCTCCCCCTGCGGTGTTTATTTATAACACCTGTGTACCGGCTTTAATTGGCGACGACATTAATGCAGTGTGTAAATCCGCCCAAGAACTCTGGGGCGTACCTGTCGTACCCATTGATAGCGCAGGCTTTTACGGCACTAAAAACCTAGGTAACCGTATTGCGGGGGATGCCATGGTTAATCATGTGATTGGTACGCGTGAGCCTGATCCCCTACCCGAAGCTGATCGCTCAAACTTTCCTGCTGTCTCGCCTAACTTTAAAGTGCATGATGTGAATTTAGTCGGTGAATACAATATTGCTGGAGAGTTCTGGCATGTTTTACCGTTACTTGATGAACTCGGCTTACGCATTCTGTGTACCTTATCGGGTGATGCGCGGTTCCGCGAAGTACAAACCATGCATAAGGCCGAAGTCAATATGATGGTCTGTTCAAAGGCAATGGTTAATGTCGCTAGAAAGTTACAACAAAGCTATGGTACGCCGTGGTTTGAAGGTAGTTTTTACGGCATTACTGATACTAGCCAGTCTTTAAGAGACTTTGCAAAAGCCCTTAATGATGACGACTTAACTGCGCGCACCGAAGCTTTAATTCTGCGTGAAGAAACTCAGATAAGACAAGAACTCGAACCTTGGAAAGCGCGCCTTAAAGGTAAACGAGTTTTATTATTTACGGGCGGCGTTAAAAGTTGGTCAGTTATTTCAGCCTTACAAGATTTAGGTATGGTGGTAGTTGCAACGGGTACCAAAAAATCAACCGAAGAAGATAAGGCCAGAATCCGTGAGTTAATGGGCGAAGACACTGTCATGATTGATGATGGTAGCCCAAGAGCCTTACTTAAAATAGTCCATGACTATAAGGCCGATATCTTAATTGCCGGTGGCCGTAATATGTATACGGCGTTAAAAGCTAAAGTACCTTTTTTAGATATTAACCAAGAACGTGAATTTGGTTATGAAGGTTATAAAGGCATGTTAGAACTCGTACGTCAATTAGCCCTCACTATCGAAAGCCCCATATGGGAAGCAGTTAGAGCCCCTGCCCCCTGGAAGCATAAACCGGCAAGCATATCCGTTAACACTGAAGAGGAGTGCGCATAATGGCTGACATCTTAAAAAGAAACAAAGCGCTCTCTGTCAACCCATTAAAAGCCAGTCAACCCATTGGGGGTTCTTTGGCCACTTTAGGTTTTAATCGGGCCATGCCGATGTTACATGGCTCACAAGGCTGTACAGCGTTTGCTAAAGTCTTCTTTGTAAGACATTTTAGAGAACCGATTCCGCTACAAAGTACGGCTATGGATCAAGGTAGTTCGGTAATGGGTGCAGATGAAAATGTCCGCGAAGGCATTAAAACCATTGCCGAAAAGTCTCATCCTGCCCTCATTACCGTGTTAACCACTGGTTTAGCCGAAACGCAAGGTGCCGATGTACACCGAAATGTACAAGAGTTTAAAGATGCTAATCCAGAACTCGCTAATATTGCCGTGGTTGGTGTTAATACACCCGATTTTACCGGCAGTGTTGAAACAGGGTATGCCGCAACGCTTACAGAAATTATTCGAGCATTAGTCCCTGATGCTAAAACAACCAGCACCTATCCGGGTAAACGTAAAAAACAAGTCAATGTGCTAGCGAGTTACATACTTACTCCCGGTGATTTAGAAGCCCTACGCGATATTTTTGAACAGTTTCAACTCAGACCCGTCTTTATCCCTGATATTTCTGATTCTTTAGATGGTTGTTTAACCGATGAGGATTTTAGTCCTGTCACCATTGGGGGTACGCCTATTTCTGAAATGCTCACCCTAGGCGATGCCCTTGCTACGATTGTTATTGGTGCTTCATTGACTAAAGCTGCAGAGTTATTAGCAGAAAGAACGGGCGTCCCTACTTACTCCTTAGGCCATCTTTATGGTTTAAAAGCCAATGATGAGCTGATGAGTGCCTTGGCTGAGATTAGCGGCAGAGAAGTACCTGAACGCATAGAAAGACAGCGCTCACAACTTCAAGACGCCATGTTAGATACCCATTTTATGCTCGGTCAATTACGTATTGCCATTGCCGCCGATGCAGATCTACTGAGTGCATTTGTCGATCTTGCCCAAGAAATGGGCGCGGAAGTGGTGGCCGCTGTTACCTCTTGTAACGTGCCTTTATTAGCAAAAATCCCAGTTGCCACCATTAAGATAGGCGACCTTGAAGATATGGAATTACTAGGCAAAGCACATAAAGCCCAATTAGTCATTGGCAATTCTCATGCGGTAGATACCGCAGATCGCTTAGGCGTACCCATCTTACGCGCAGGCTTTCCTTTGTATGACATTATTGGGGGTTATCAAAAAACCTGGATTGGTTACCGAGGTACCCGCCAAACTTTATTTGATCTCGCTAATTTAGTAATCAATTTCTCACATGAAGAAATACCGGCTTACCATTCAATTTATGGTCAAAAGCCCGCATCTGAACTAACTGACTGTAAACCATCATGTCATTAACCCGTCGAATGCACGTTGTGCATGTTACTGAAAACAGGAGTTTTATGGATACTGCATTAAAAGTCGCGTTTGCGACCACTGATATGGAAACCGTTAACCAACATTTTGGTTCGGCAAAATCCTTCGCGCTGTATGCGGTGGATATGGATAACTCAGAACTACTTGAAGTCGCACAATTCGGTGAACTCAGTCAAGATGGCAATGAAGATAAGCTATCGGTAAAGATTGAATTATTATCCGGTTGTGCAGCGGTTTATTGTCAAGCCATTGGGGGTTCTGCCATTAATCAACTGGTTCTAAAAAACATCCAACCTGTCAAAGTGCATGACGGTAGCAAAATTAAAGATTTAATTACCGATTTACAAAATGAAATAAAAGCCGGCCCTTCTAATTGGGTGGCTAAAGCACTGAGCCAGAACAAAGAAACCGATCCAGACCGCTTCAGTAAAATGGCGGATGAAGGCTGGGACGAATAAACCGTATTGCACTACCAACAGAAATTACTCTTAACTCCATCTTACTTATTAAAAAGGAATCCTCATGGCCACTGCAGAATTAGTCGTACAAGAAGACGATGTCAACTTAGACTCTGACATCGTTAAAGATTACATCAAACAATTACGTGCAATAGATACATACGACACTTATGAAGGTTGGTCTACTGCAAAAATAATTGACCCTGTCGTATTAACTAAAGAACGTAAACAAAAAATACCGGTGATTGGTGATCCAGAAGAAATTACCATCGCGCGTTTAAAAGCGTATTACAACTCTTTAGCCACCCTCATCGAAAAAAAATCTGGCTTAATGGCGGCGCCTATTATCACTATTACACATGAAGGCTTTGGTCGTGCCTTAATTATGGTCGGTAAATTGATAGTAGTTGATAAAGTCCTACGTGACACGCATCGTTTTGGCTTTGCGAGTCTTGAAGACTTATGCGAGAAAAGTGACAAAGCCATCGAGAAAGCCTTAGGTCTGATTGAAAAATATAACAACGCGGCGACTGATTAATATCCGCGTGATCGATTGAGCAAGTTAACTAATAAAACCCTTTTCTAAGGAGACTTTTAATGAGTCCTGAAGACTTAAAAAAACTCGAAAAAGAAGTTAAAAAAACTAAACGCTTAGCCAGCGAACAAGCCATGGAGTTACATGACTTGATTGAAGACAAATTACCTGATGCCTATGGCGAATTGATGGGGATTGCGGAAGCCACTTACTTAGCTTGTAAAGCATGGGACGAGGCTAATCAAAAATTGAATGCCGCCCTCGCTGAAGCGGCCTAATCGGAGACGATCATGTCTGAATTTATAACGGGGGTTACGTTTGGCGGTACTGAATGGACACCCAATTACGTAACTAAAATAAATCAAACCACCTGTATTGGTTGTGGTCGTTGTTTTAAAGTCTGTCCAAGAGACGTCTTTGATTTAATCGAAAAATCAGAAGCCTTAGATCCAGAGGATTTTGATGACGATTATGGCGACTTTGAAGACGAAGATGACAACAGCATGGTCATGAGTATTAAAAACCCATTAGATTGTATTGGTTGTGAAGCGTGCTCAAAAGTATGTCCAAAAACTTGTTTTACTCACCAGCATAAAAAAGCTGCTTAACAGAGGAATTTACCATGCCAAGACCTGATAAACATGTATTTATATGCACTCAAAACAGACCTCAAGGACATCCTAGAGGTTCTTGTGCAAGTAAAGGTTGTGCTGACATCATGAATGAGTTTATGAACGAAATACAAAGTCGTAATTTATTCGAAAAGATTGGTTTAACTAATACCGGCTGCATGGGACCTTGCATGGTAGGACCTAGTGTCTTAGTCTATCCTGAAGGCATCATGTACGGTAATTTACAAACATCTGACGTTAAAACCATTATCGAACAGCATTTATTAGGTAATGAACCCGTCAAAGACTTAATGGTTCCTGCTGAGATTTGGTAATGTCAGAGCTATCTGAACACATAGAGTTTAATCGCACGTTTGCTGAACAGGTTTGTGAAAGACTCTGTGCTGAAATGTTTAAAATCGGCTTTACCGAAGCTGATTTTAAACAATACCCCCACTATGAAGACGCCAAGTTTGAACTCATCAAAGACCCCTACACCGGTGACTTTAATCTGACATGTTACTGGTACGATGCTCATAAGATGCGTATCGGCCGGTTACAGTTTAATAGTGATGGGACTTTTTATGCAAAATATGATGTTGTAAAAAACCATCCTAAAAAGCCACAATGGTTTGTTGAAGGCGTTAGCGCATGGGGAAAAGCTGACAATATAAAAGCAGAAGCCAAGCTGCTGCCTATCCCAAATTAAGACAATGGCCTCTCCTTCTCAGCTCTATGATCTATTAATAGATCACGCCAATAGTGACGCTAAAGTCACGGAGTTTACTCTCGGGCTTGTCTGGTCTGTTTGTAAAACTCAACAGCTCGGCTTTGCTATGAGCCCTAGTGTGCCTACACGCACTTTATCATGGCCAGGAACCCTAGTTGGTAAACCACTTCGTGAATTAATTGCTTGGATAAAAGAATGGGACCCCTACCAAGCCACAGTAGCGATGGCCGCCATCAATTGCAGCTTGAATCGCTATGAACTCCCTGCAGGCGTTACGCTTCTATCAACGTCAGACAAAGCCAATCTAGCGGTCTTTGAACATTTCCTACCCCACTTAAAAAATAAAAAGGTGGTTGTAATTGGCCGCTATCCGGGTATTGAAAGTTATACGCATGAATTAAATCTCACGATATTAGAACGCCAAGTTCAAGGTAATGACTTACCCGACCCCGCCGCTGAATATATCTTACCTGAAGCTGATTGGGTGTTTATCACCGCAAGCTCAATCACTAATAAAACCTTTCCGCGTTTAGCCGAATTAGCCAAAAATGCTAAAACGGTATTAATGGGGCCTACCTTGCCTTGGATGCCGCATTGGCATGAATTTGACATTGATTATGTAGCGGGTTTAGAAGTGGTTGATCCCGTAAAACTTTATCAAACAGCTGCGGAAGGCGGTGGCGTTCGTATTTTTGAAAATGGTGCCCGTTACCGTATCGTTGAACTAACACCCACTAACACAATGAATTGGTTAAAAACCCGTATCGCCCAAGATTATGCTGAAAAAGCCAGACTAAACGATGAAATGGAACGCTGGTATGGCAGTGGTAAAAGCAGTCGATTTCCGCAATTTAATGACCTACATGATGCTACTGCCCGCTTATCACGAATGGATACTAGTTTTAAGATCTTATGGGATGCTCATCAGAGATCACGCTCATGAGTTCATTTTTCTCTAACCGCCGCGTCATCATTTATTACAATGGCGCCATCAGCGCGTTAACGCTATTTACCCACTTTGGTGATGAAGGTGTCTGTCGCCCCACGCCATTACCCACATTATCATCATTTCTTGAGTTAGATGAACTAGAGGCCATTATTGAACTTCCCCCAGCTAATCTACTGACTGAAATCTGCCAACACTTAGGTTTACCTGACGACCTATTAAAATTAAACCCCGATTTTATCGAACGAATTGATACACCCAATGGCATCATTACTGTCTATCTTGCACAATTTACCTTGCTGGATCCACCGCACGCCTTAATGGCTGAAAAAGGCGCTAAGCTTAAAACCCTCACTGAGTTAAGACAAAGTTCACCCGCAGAATTGGATTTATTACGCCGCGCGTATGCCACGATTATGGAATCTTAATCATGTTTGATTGGATGGAAGATATCAAAAATGACGATGCTTCTTTCTCTACTAACAACGGTCCTTATATCCCTGAAGCAAGTGATTGTATGCGTTGTGGCTTATGTATCAGTCTATGCCCTACTTATAAAGTTTCTCCAATCGAAGCAGAATCGCCTCGCAGTCGCATAAGAACGATCGATAAAATCATTAACGATACAGTGCAGGCTTCTATTGAGGAAATTGTGCATCTTAATAATTGTACGCAATGCCGCGCCTGTGAAACAATCTGTCCTAGCCAAATGGCTTATGGTAATTTATTTGATCAAGCGCGTGAAAAGCTTGTATCGACTAACTCTGCAAAGCTAAATACGCACTTTCTTGCGCCCTTGGGATTTAAACTCATTGAGAATAAAATGCTATTCTCAAAAATCATTAAGTTAATATCAGTCTATCAAAAAGTGGGAATAGCTAGTTTTGTTAAAAAAACACCGCTGTTACGCTTACTTAAGTTAGATAAAGCCGACGCCTTACTCCCTGAAGTTAGTGTAGAAGTGTTAATCGATAACTATCCCACATCTCAAGCGTTTAAAGGCACAGTGGCTTTATTCACTGGTTGTCTTGGTGCAGGATTTGATATCAAAACGGTAAAGGCTTCGATTAAAACTCTCAATGCTATTGGCTATTCTGTTTTAATTCCACAACAACAAGGCTGTTGTGGTGCTTTGCATCAACATCAAGGCCAAAGTGAAACAGCAGATCGATTAGCGATTAACAACTTGAATGTGTTTAACGAATTGGCCGTGGACGCCATTATTTTTACTTCTAGCGCGTGTGGTTTGATGTTGAAAGAATATGAGCAGAAAGAATCACTCTTAAAAAGCTTTACCCCACCGTTGTTTGATATCACTGAATTTTTATGTAAATATTGGCCAGCAGAGCTTAGGCTTAATGATTCAACATTAAGCAAAAAAACAATAGCGGTACATGAGCCCTGTAGCCAACGTAATGTATCTAAAGTCTCTGATAAGAGACATGACAGTGTTTATCAGTTATTAGCAAAAATACCGGGATTAAATGTACAGGCTTTAGAAGATAATCAAACGTGTTGTGGTGCGGGTGGCGTGCATTGTTTAACTCACCCCGAGATTGCAGAGCCATTAAAATCACTTAAATTAAGTCACTTTCAAGTATCACAAGCGGACATCTTAGTAACAACGAACATAGGCTGCGCTTTGCATTTAAATACGGAACTGACTTCTAATAAAGTGATCCATCCCATTGTGTTACTAGCCGAACAACTAAACTTAAGCTAAAGCAAAACATCAGCCGCTCTTAAACAAATTAACTGAGTCGGCTGCCAACCTTGTTTTTGATAAAAAGCCAAAGCCAGCGCATTATTTTTATCAGCCAATAACTGTAAACGTTTTAGACCCTGTAGTTTAGACCAGTTGATCGCTGCATCTAATAACTTGGTTGCAATGCCTTGCTGGCGATAATCAGCCGCGACAATTAAATCTTCAAGTAGACCAACTACGCCCCCTTCTGCTGTCGATATGAGCGTTTGAATAGAACACATACCTACGATATTATGACACCCACTCAGTTCAGCAACTAATACACAATCTTTGTCGCTATTTAATAGTAAGGCCAAACCTCTTGCTTGTTTATCACTATCAATTAAAAAATCAGCCTCTATAGAAAATAATGCTTCTAATAACAATACTAATTGGGGAATATCAGTTGAAGTGGCAGGTCTTATGGTAATCATAATTTTTATTTATCCGATAATAACGTATTCAATTATAAGCTTAACTTGATAAGGTGATAATAAATCACTCTGAGCCATATATCTTCATTTACTCTGTAACATAACGATTTATAATACTTCTTAGTAAGTCCGTTCAATCCTCATTTATTCATAGGACACCATCATGAAAGCAAGCGCACGTAACCAATTTCAAGGAACTGTCAGTAAAGTTATCGTTGGAGCCGTTAACGCAGAAGTCTTTATTACTTTAAAAGGCGATGAATCAGTAGTAGCGTCGATAACTAAAGAGTCTATTGACACTCTCGGCATTAAAGAAGGCATTGAAGTGCTTGTGCTAGTTAAAGCACCCCAAATCATTATAGTATCTGATTTTGGTGATTTTAAAGTGTCCGCGCGTAACCAATTAAAAACCACGATTACCCAAGTAACATTAGGAGCGGTTAATGCAGAAGTGGTAATGGAATTAAGGGGTGGAAATCTTATAACCGCCACCGTGACTAATGACAGCGTAGAAACATTAGGTCTGGTCAAAGGAGCAGTGGTTACTGCTATATTTAAAGCGGGCGCCGTTATTTTAGCGGTTAAAAGCTAACAAAATACATTTAAACTAACTACATCATGCCGACAAAAAGCCAGATAATAATCTGGTTGTATTGCTTAACGCCGACGACGTTGCACCGTTTGAGGGTCAGCGGTAATTTGTCGATATATCTCAACTCTATCCCCTTCCTTTACAACGGTATCTAAAGGAGAAATTTTGCCAAATATGCCCACTTTCTGAGTAGTTAAATTTATCTCTGGATATAATTTAAGGACACCCGATAAACCAATTGCTTGCTCAATGGTACTGTCATCAGGCACTTCTAAACGCATCCATAATTGTCTGTCTGATTCTGCATAGCACACACCCACATTCATGCAATTCTCCTTGTTTAATCAATAATCGCTGCTTCTTCAGTAGCAAGAACAACCGATGCCTTTTGTCTTGCAGACATGACATTATCGATCATGCGTTTACCGACGATCAAAAACGCCAGCATAATAAAGCCACCCGGAGGCAATGCCATCAATAAAAAGCCTTTATAGTTCGGTATGACTGTTACTTCTAAAAATTTAAACGACTCACCGAGTAATAATGAGGCATTGGCAAATAAAGTGCCTGATGCACTAATTTCTCTAGCAGCCCCCAAGGCAACTAAGACTAACAGAAAGCCTAAGCCCATCATCAAGCCATCCCATAATGCGAGTTTTACAGATTGTTTAGAAGCGAAGGATTCTGCCCTTCCTAATAAAGCGCAATTAGTCACAATCAGGGCTATAAATAATCCTAAAACCTTATAAAGTTCATGCGCCCAAGCATTCATTAATATATCGACCAAAGTTACTAAAGTCGCAATCAACAGTACAAAAACGGGGATACGAATTTCACCCGGAATTAAATGTCTGGCCACAGAAATAAGACCATTAGAAGCAATAATAACGACAAGTGTCGCTAATCCCATGCCAAGACCATTAGTCGCGGTACCCGTTACGGCTAATAAGGGACATAAAGCCAGATTTTGTCCAAAGACAATATTATTATTCCAAATTCCATCAGCAGCGATTCTACGATAAATGTCTGACATAAATAGACTCCTCCTACTGATTGATAAGTTGTTCTTGGTTAGCTTTAAACATTTGCAGAGCACGATAGGTTGCTTGTACTGATTTTCTGGGTGTAATTGTCGCCCCTGCAAATTGATCAAACACCCCACCATCCTTTTTAACAGCCCATTGTGCGGGTGTCAGATTATCTAAGGATCGGCCGACAAAATTTAATATCCAATCTGATTTAGCCACTTCAATTTTGTCACCTAAGCCTGGGGTTTCTTTATGATTAAGCACTCTAACACCCAAAAGCGTGCCATCCCTATCTACACCCATCATCATATTAATCGCACCCGAGTATCCATCAGGAGCAATAAACTTAAAACAGACTGCGCTCACTTTTCCTGATTTCTTAGCAAGATAAACGATCGTATCTTTTGCGCCAATGTTGTAATCAGCAGAGGGTATGGTCACAATATCTTGTAAGATATCATTGTCATAATAGCTAGCGGGAACCACTTCTTCTAAAGATTTCTTTAAGTCCTCATCTAAGCGCTGCTGAATAGTACTCTCTGTACTGCAGTTAGTAACACCCAATAAAACACTCGCAATTAATGAAAACCCTGCTAATACAGCTGTTTGAAACTCAAGCTTAGGTCTGAGTCCCGCTAAATGAGCAGGCTCTAGCCACGCTTTTAAAAACTTTACAAAAGCAAACCATTGAGTTCGCCAATATTCAATTGTCTCAGGTTTTATGTTCATGATTTATACTCTGCGTCTAGTTGCATAGCGCTATCCATTAGTTATGACTTTGGAATTTCCAAAGGTTTACCTTGGCGATCTCGCCCATAAATCCTTGGCTTAATGTAATAATCAATCAAAGGTGTTGCAGAATTCATTAATAACACTGCAAAACCTGACCCTTCCGGATAAGCACCCCACGTTCTAATAACAAATATTAACAATCCGCATCCTGCTCCAAATACCAATTGACCTAAAGGCGTGTTAGGCGATGTTACGTAATCAGTCGCAATAAAAAACGCGACTAATACCAAACCACCTGAACTTAAATGCATTAATGGACTCATAAAGTGCTGATCATCGATTAGGTGGAAAATACTCGCTAAAAGTATGACGGTACCTAATAAAGATGCAGGGATATGCCATTGAATAATGCCCTGCCTCATTAACCAGACACCACCCAAACCTAACAACAATACAGATGTTTCTCCTAGGCTACCCCTTGCCCAGCCAGTAAAATTTCCAAAACCAGAGTAGTCTTTTAATATATCTGACAAAATATGATGTTGAGAAAACTCTGTTTTAATCATACCTAATACAGTAGCACCTGTTTTAGCATCTATATTATCTAAACCACTGAAAGTAATATGCCAGCTCTCTACTAATCCGGGAGAATGACTAAAAAACAAGGGGGACACGTTCGCCCAGGTGGTCATTTCAATGGGAAAAGAAATTAACAAGGCGACCCGTGCAATCATAGCGGGGTTAAACAAATTCTGACCTAGGCCACCATACACCTGTTTACCCAAAATAATGGCTATGGCTGACCCAACAACGCCAATCCACCAAGGTGCCCAGGGAGGTAATGTCAGGGCCAATAACCACGCAGTCAAAATAGCCGAGCCATCCATAATGGCAGGTTTAACGGCTCTACCTTGCAATTGAATACAAATCACTTCAAAAAATACGGCTGATAGCAATGTGATAATAAATAAATTAATAGCAGGCCAACCAAATAGCCATAAACCAAAGGCTGTTGCTGGCATTAAAGCCAACATTACTTGCCACATAATAAAAGTCACATTCGCTTTTGTACCAATATGGGCACCACTTCTAGGCTTCATATTAACCATCATGCCAAAGACTCCTGTGACGCTTGCTCGGCTTTTAAGCGTTCTCTTTCGGCTTTTGCCGCAATCCGTGCTTTTTCATCTTCTTCTTGCTGTTTAGCAATACGTTCCATTCTGGCATTTCGGTCATCCATTAACCGTTTAGTTTGCTCAGATTTATGTTGAGCCTGTTGTCTGGCCACAATTTCACCCGATGCGTATTTAAAAAACTGCACTAAAGGGATATTAGACGGACAAATATAAGAGCAACACCCACAACTAATACAATCCTTTAAACCTAAATCAACTGCAGCATCTAATTGGTTAACACGTATATTATTAGCCATATCTAAAGGTCTTAATCCTGCTGGGCATACTGTCACGCAAGCTGCACAGCGAATACAGGGCTGCACTTCTGAGCTTTTAAGCTCACTCTTAGTTAACGCTAATACACCACTCGTCGCTTTTACGGTGGGTAATCCCGCATGAGGTAGAGAATCCCCCATCATCGGTCCACCCATCACAATACGGGCAGTGTCTTCTAAATTGACCTCACAAAAAGCAAATACTTCTGAAATAAGTGTTCCTAAAGGTACTTCTACATTCATAGGTTTACCCACAGCACCACCGGATACGGTAACCACTCTATTGACTAAAGCTTGGCCGTATCTGATGGCTTTATGTACGGCATGAGCTGTTCCAACATTATGAATAGTGACACCTATCTCTGAAGATCGACAACCCACAGGGACTTCTTTACCAGTAACGTAACGAATCAATTGTCTATCCCAACCCATTGGATATTGCGTCGGTATTTGCATTACTTCAATGCTGGAATAAGGCTTAGCGGCAATTTGCATTGCAGCAAATGCGAGAGGCTTATTATCTTCAATCGCCACTACGGCATGATGAGACTCCATGCCATGCAACATTAATCGAACACCATCTATGATTTTCTCCGCCCTTTCTTGCATCAAACGATCATCACAACTTAAATAAGGTTCGCATTCAGAACCATTAATAATTAATGTATCAATCTGATTTTCACGACCCATATTAAGCTTAACAGCCGTAGGAAAAGTGGCACCTCCCAAACCTACGATACCGGCAGCCCCAACGCGTAAACTAATATCTTCTGGGGTTAACTGGAACGGATCATCAGGAATTGGGCTGGTAAACCATTCATCCAGACCATCTGTTTCTAAGACTATCATTCGGATAGGCAATGCTGATGGATGTGGTGCAGGATAATCGTTTACATCCAAAATAATACCTGAACTAGGTGCATGCACTGGGGCAGAAATCAGCCCTTGGCTATAAGCTAGCAATTGACCTTTCAGTACTTTATCGCCCACTCTAATCAATGGCTCAGCCGGCTTACCTACGTGTTGTTGTAACGGGATATAAAGTGTTTTAGGTATAGGAAAATTCGTCACAATATTTTCATCTGCCGTATTTTCCTTCCGCGCTTCTGGATGAACGCCACCTCGAACTCGTGGTTTTATGAAAAAATCTAACATAGTGCACTCCCTTGCTGACTCTGATCAAATTGAGACATCGGTTTTGTCCATCGCCAATTGCGCAAAGTCACTTCAACTGGATGCATCTGTAAACATTCAGTCGGACAAACCTCAACACATTTTTTACAAGCAATACACGCATCTGCAACCACAGCATGAATTTGTTTGGGCGCACCCACTATGGCATCTGTTGGACAGACTTTGAAACAACGAGTACACCCCGTACAAGTATCTTCACTGACACGTGCTACTAAAAGCTCAGGTTCTTTAACCGAACTTAAATCTAAATCTAGACCTAACATAGCAGCTAATTGTTCCGCTAAAGCACTACCACCTGGAGGACAAATAGTGGCTGGCACTAAACCATCCACTAAAGCCTCAGCCGCTGGCCTACAACCGGGAAATCCACATTGTCCACATTGTGAACCAGGCAATAACGATTCGATTTCATCCAGTATTGGACTGCTTTCTACTTTTAGATATTTGGCTGCAATACCCAACAGTAGCCCCAGCATCAAACCTAAAAGTGTTAACCAAAAAATAGCAGACAATACATACATAGTTACTTTCCTATCACATCTTCGTATTGAGTCCAGCAAACCCCATGAATGCCAGTGATAAAATACCCGCAGTAATAAAAGCAATCGGCGTACCTGCAAATAAAACAGGCACGGCCATTAACGCTAAACGCTCACGTAAACCAGCAAACAAGACCATCACCAACGTAAAACCAACCGCTGAGCCAAAACCAAAGATCATACTTTGTAAGAAACCATACTGTTCTTGCACATTAAGTAGAGCCACGCCCAACACCGCACAATTGGTGGTTATTAAGGGCAGAAAGATACCTAATATTTGGTATAAAATGGGACTGGTTTTTCTTACAACCATCTCCGTAAACTGCACGACAGCAGCTATTACTAAGATGAAAGCTAAAATACGCAAAAACTGAATATTAAAAGGTGCTAATACAAAATGCTCCAATATCCAGCTGGTCATAGCCGCTAACGTTAATACAAAAGTAGTGGCCAACCCCATACTTAACGCTGCATCCAGTTTTTTGGATACCCCCATAAAGGGGCATAGTCCCAAGAACTTAACTAACACCACGTTATTAACTAAAGCCGTGCCCAATAAAAGCATTAGATACTCACTCATCTTTCATCATCCAAGTGTCTTTAAGTTGCTAAGAATTTACCCTTCATGAATGCATCTACTATGCCAATTCCCCTTATTTTCATAAGCCATTCATGCTACTTACAAAATCAAAAGAAAAACTGTCAAAACCTTTAAATTAAGTGTTGCAATTAATACATACGGAGTCGTAAAAAAATAGTTATGTCGCAAACCTTACAATAAGATTATTCTTTGAACGCAAATAACCATTCAGCGGCTCAGATACTCTAATAAGTTGGCCTACTAACCTGCAGAAGTAAATTATTAGCGTTAAAGGGCATAGTTATTGCAAACCAATTAGCAACACCTGTCATAAATTAGGTTACACGCTATGAAGAAAAAATCGTTGCACTATTTACAGATGCACACAAACTTAGAAAGTGTCATGAATGAACTTTCACCTGAGATTCTGAGCACTCGCTCATACCCCCCGAGCGAAGCAAAAATACCTTATGAACTATTTATAGAGACTGTTGAACAGGCTCCGATTGCCATCTCTATTACTGATAAAAAAGCCAATATTCTTTACGCTAATGAAGCCTTTTATAAGGTCACTGGTTATCAGATTGCGGATGTACTTGGTAAAAAAGAATCCATACTCTCTGATAAATCAACGCCTCGTGAAGTCTATTACGACTTATGGCACACTATCAGTAACAAAAAAGTGTGGCAAGGAACGCTGTGTAATCGTCATAAATTAGGACATCGCTATCTCGCAGACTTAACTATTGCACCAATGTTGGACGACGTGGGCATCATCACCCACTACATTGGGATGCATCGAGATATTACAAAAACCTATGAATCAGAAAAGAAAGTGAGTAATCATAAATTGCTGATCGAATCAGTGATTAACTCCTCACCGATGGCGATGGTGGTTATTGATGATCAAGATCAAGTCATTTTAGATAACCATATGTATAAAGCCATGGTCTCTGACTTAGACAAAGGCGAACCAGCGAAATATTTCTTAAAACTATTACGCCAAGAACTGGGGGCTTCATGGCAAGAAATTCAGAATAATCAGCATGGCTTCAATAACCATGAATACAAGATAGAGGGTAAAGGAAATAGACCTGTGCGCTGGTTTTCTTGTGCAGGAAATTGGTTTACTGAAACCTCTGTTAATGCAGATGCTTTTTTTGAAAATGTGTCTAAACAGTATCTCATCTTAACCATATCTGATATTACTCGGCAGCGTCAGCAACTTCAGGAGTTGCGCCTGCAATCTTTAAAAAACCTCATGACTGAAGACGAGCGAATTCGTGGTCTACGCGAAACACTATTAGGTGCAGTTCATCAAATACAGATGCCCATGAACCAAATCAAAGCGTCTGAAAACATATTAAGGCACAAAGGTGAGAAACAGTATGAAGGTGTATTACAAAACTTAATTCAAATTCAAGAGTCGGGTGAAGTGGCTATTAATACCATGCAAAAGTGTATTCCCGAAATCACTCAAAGCCCATTTACGTCAGTCAATTTAAATCAAATTTTACATGACGTATTATTGTTAAGCGATCAACGACTTGCCTTGACAGGTATAGACGTTAAATGGCAACCACTCACTACGCTCCCCACTATGTTGGGCTCTGAAAATCGTTTACGCATCTTATTTAAACAACTCATAGACAATGCCATTGATGCTATCAGCACGTCTAGCAATAAAGAACAACGAATTAAAATTAGCACCGATGTAGACACAGACGTCATTTACGTGTTTATTGAAGATACCGGCCCTGGCATACCTTCCGATAAACGCTCTAAAGTATTTGAACCTTTCTACACCACTAGACCTATGGGTGGAAATCAGGCCGGCATGGGACTGGTCATTGCGAAAGAAATTGTTAACCAACACCACGGATTTATCGATATAGATCCAGATTATTCAGTGGGGTGTCGCGTTAAAATCAGCTTTCCTCTACACAATTCAATATCAAGGAGGCTTGTGTAATGCCTGAACGCACACAACTCATAGAAGCCGAACTTGATACCTTGTACCTCATCAGTCAAGTATTGAATAGTACGCATGATTTGCATGCAAAATTACACGCAGTATTGGAGATATTGCATAAACGATCAGGCATGTGTTCTGGCATGATCACACTTAAAGAAATCGAAAATAATAGCCTTATAGCGAGTGTAGTTCACAGCGATGCAGGTGAAAAACTGGATCAATCCGTCAGATATAATCCAGGTGAAGGCTTGATCGGAGCTGTTTTAGATGCGGGCTCCACCATCGTTGTAGAAAAGATATCTGAAGAACCTCGCTTCCTAGGTCGATTGGGCTTATATGACCCCAATTTGCCCTTTATTGGTTCGCCAATATATGTAGAAGAAGGTGACACTATAGGAATATTAGCTGCGCAACCCAGTAACAATCGATTTCTGGGTGAGCGTGCTCGTTTTATGGAGATGATTGCTAACTTAATTGCGCAAAGCGTAAAAATGCTACGTGTTATAGAGCGTAAAGAACTTAATTTAGTTAATGAACGCGACCAGTTGAAGCATGCTTTAATCAAAAACTACAGTTTCGACAATATCATTGGTCACTCATCCCCGATGCTTAAAGTCTTCGATTTAATCAGACAAGTAGCAAAGTGGCAAACGACCGTATTAATACGAGGTGAATCAGGCACAGGTAAAGAAGTGGTTGCTAATGCCATTCATTTTAATTCAGGTTGCGCGGGAGGCCCTTTTTTAAAACTAAACTGTGCCGCCCTCCCCGACACCTTATTGGAATCTGAACTCTTTGGGCATGAAAAAGGTGCTTTCAGCGGTGCGGTCGGTCTACGGAAAGGGCGTTTCGAATTAGCCGACAATGGCACGTTATTTCTTGATGAAATCGGGGAAATATCTGCTTCTTTTCAAGCCAAACTTTTACGCGTCTTACAAGAAGGCGAATTTGAAAGAGTCGGCGGCAGTCAAACCATAAAAACTAATGTCCGTATTATTGCCGCAACTAATCGTAATTTAGAAGAAGAAGTCACCGAAGGTAAGTTTAGAGAAGATTTATATTACCGACTTAATATTATGCCCATCAATATGCCACCGCTTCGGGATAGAACTGAGGATATTCCGGAATTATCTGAGTTTCTACTTGGCAGAATTTCTGAGCAACAAGGGGGCAGACCTCTTGAAATTAAAGAAAGTGCCATTCGTATTTTAATGAAACATGACTGGCCGGGTAATGTGCGTGAACTATCTAATCGACTAGAGCGTGCTGCCATCATGAGTTCCAATGGCATTATTGATCGTGATGTTATGGTGAATACCGGTTTGGAAGATGTCGTCTCTCAAGTTGGCGCTAACTTTAAACCCCAAAAAACTGCCACCATTGACTTTAATGATGACAATATGGATGACCGTGAACGCGTCATTGCGGCCTTAGAACAAAGTGGCTGGGTACAAGCAAAAGCAGCACGCTTACTAAATATGACACCACGGCAAATTGCTTATCGCATTTTGACTTTAGATATCACCATGAAACAAATTTAACTGCTTAGGAGTACCTATGACTATCTTATATGTTCAACATGATTATGCTGTCTTTGGCTTTGGTGAAACACAAGAAGAAGCGATTGCAATGGCGGCTCAATGGTTAAAAGATGCAACAGGTAAACAAGGCTGCTCTATCGAGTTCGCTGAAAGTTTATTAGTAGGCAATGCAAAGCCAGGGCAAATGACCCTTTACGTGACAGATGAAACTATTCCTGCTCATGCAGAAAACTGGGGCGGCGAAGAGTTATTAGATTGGTATTACGACGTCGCTTAAAATATTACAAACATTCTTGTTCTGTTAATAACAAAACCCTAAATGAAAACTGTTATGTTTACGACAATCATACCCAACACACATAACAAGTCCATTTAAAATCAATAAGATATATTAAATTAATTACTTGGCATGACCTGTGCATTTACTTAAAGTAAAACTAACTTTAAGAGGACGAAACCATGCAATTGCCAGTATTAAATGATACCCCTAGCCCAGCAGAGCATGGAGCCAAAGGTGGTTGTTCCGCAAGTTCTTGCGGTACCACAGAAAATCAAATGGACACTTTGCCGGATTCAATTCGGGAAAAAGTTCAAAATCACCCCTGTTATTCTGAAGATGCGCATCATTACTTTGCGCGTATGCATGTTGCCGTTGCTCCCGCGTGTAATATCCAATGCCATTACTGTAATCGTAAATACGATTGTGCTAACGAATCTCGCCCCGGTGTCGTATCAGAATTATTAACACCTGATCAAGCTGTTAAAAAAACCATGGCGGTCGCCGCTACCATTCCACAAATGACCGTATTAGGCATTGCTGGCCCGGGTGATCCATTAGCAAATCCAGAACGTACTTTTGAAACTTTCCGTCGTTTAAGTGAGGAAGCACCCGATATTAAATTATGTGTCTCAACTAACGGTTTGGCTTTACCTGACGCCGTTGAAGAACTTTCAAAACATAACATCGATCACGTCACTATCACCATCAACACCGTTGACCCAGAAATTGGGGCAAAGATTTATCCGTGGATATTCTGGAAGAACAAACGCATCAAAGGTGTTAAAGGCGCAAAAATTCTGATTGAACAACAACAAAAAGGCCTAGAAATGCTGATTGCAAAAGGCATTTTAGTTAAGGTCAATTCGGTCATGATACCTGGTGTTAACGATGAACATTTAGCAGAAGTGAGTCGCGTCGTTAAATCAAAAGGCGCTTTCTTACACAACGTAATGCCTTTAATTGCTGAGGCAGAACACGGCACTTTCTATGGCGTCATGGGGCAACGTGGCCCTACCCCTGATGAATTACAAGATCTACAAGATAGTTGCTCTGGTGACATGAACATGATGCGCCATTGCCGTCAATGTCGTGCGGATGCTGTCGGCTTATTGGGTGAAGATCGTGGTGATGAATTCACTCTAGATAAAATCGAAGAAATGGATATCGATTATCAAGCTGCGATGGAAAAACGTAAAGTAATCCATCAAGCCATCCAAGAAGAAATGGATAGTAAACGCCTCGAAAAAGCGGCTAAAGCTGAACAACATAAACAAGAACCCAAACTCACTACCCGGCCAGTATTAATGGCGGTTGCAACCAGTGGCCAAGGCGTTATCAATGTCCATTTTGGTCATGCTAAAGAGTTCTTGATTTATGAAGCCTCACCTGAAGGTGTTCGCTTCATCAGTCATCGTAAAGCCGACCAATATTGTGGTGGCGATAGTACCTGTGGTGATGGCGAAAGCGTATTACAACTCACTATTCGTGCCCTAGCCGGCTGTGAAGTCGTATTGTGTTCAAAAGTGGGATATGAACCTTGGGAAATGCTTGAGGCTGCAGGCATAGCCCCTAATGGTGAGCACGCAATGGAACCTATCGAAGAAGCGGTTATGGCTGTCTACAAAGAAATGGCGGCAGCTGGAAAATTGGACGCAATCCCTGAAGCCCTCCGCGCAAATGCATAATTGAATCGAATGAGTAATTATTTGCAGAGCCCATCACAGATTTTAGGAGTTCACTATGGCAGTATCTATTATTGATTTATGCGTAAATTGTTTTGCCTGCGAACCCGTATGTCCCAGTAATGCGATTTCGGAACAAGAGCCACATTTTATGGTTGATCCCAAAAAATGTACTGAATGTGAAGGTGATTTCCCCGTGTTTCAATGTGCCAGTATCTGCCCTATTGAAGGAGCGATATTAGATTCATTTGGCACAGCCATTAATCCCCCTGGTTCTTTAACGGGCATCCCACCGGAAAAAATGGCGGAAGCCATGGCAGAGTTACAGTCTCACTAATACAGGACACATACAATGGCCACTATAACTTTCTACGAAAAACCTGGTTGTGCGAACAATACTCGTCAAAAGAAACTGTTAATGGCCGCTGCACATCATGTCATAGCTAAAAGCATCCTAATAGAAGCATGGACTGAACAAAGTCTTAGACCTTTTTTCGGCAGTCTACCTGTTAAAGACTGGTTTAACTACAGTGCACCCAATATTAAATACGGTGAAATTGATCCCAATGCGCAGAGTGAAGATCAAGCATTGGCACTCATGTTAAACAATCCTTTATTAATACGTCGCCCTTTAATGCATATTGATGATGTGTTTATAGCAGGATTTGATCAAGAACTTCTAGACCATTGGATAGGCTTAAAAACATTTGATACCACCACTGATTTAGAAAGCTGTCAAAAAACACATTTAAAATCAGAATGTAATCATGAGTAACATACCTGTTATAAGCATCAATAACATTCCTCAGCCCGTGCCTTTATCTGAGCGCGTGCATTGGATTGGTGCTTTGGATCCTAATTTACGTAACTTTGACATCATTTTAAAAACTGCCAATGGTACTTCCTACAACGCTTATGTTGTAAGAGGCAGCGATGGCGTGGCTATCATAGACACCGTAAAAGAAAACTTTGCTGAAGATTTTTTTACCCGCTTAGAAGCAGTAGCACGTTACGACGAAATTAAAGTCATCGTGCTAAACCATTTAGAACCCGATCATACAGGTGCTTTACCAGAGCTTATGCGACGTGCGCCACAAGCTCGTGTGTATATCTCTCAAAAAGCCCAAACCATGATCAAAGCTTTATTAAAACAGGATAACTTTGAATTCATGCCTGTTCTAACAGGTGACAGCATCTCATTAGGAGATCGAACACTCAGTTTTTTGCATACCCCTTATTTACATTGGCCAGATACGCAATGTACCTATTTAGAAGAAGAAAACACCTTATTTTCGGGTGATGTCTTCGGTTGTCATTTTTGTGATGCACGTTTATTTAATGATGTCGTCGGCGACTTTCGCTTTTCATTTGAATATTACTACGCGCATATCATGCGGCCCTTTAAAGAATATGTTAATCGAGCATTAGCGCTCATAGACCCTTTAACACTCAGTAATATTTTTCCGGCACATGGTCCCTTATTAAGGGATCAACCCCAGCGTTATGTGCAACGTTATAAAGAACTTTCTCGCTCAGCATTACAGAGTGAAATTAATGAAGGTGAAAAAACCTTACTCATTTTTTATATCAGTTCTTATGGCAACACTAAACGTATGGCTGAAGCAATCTATGAGGGTGCTATGTCGGTTGAAAATGTGCGAGTGTCTTTATATGACTTAGAAGGTAGTGAAATAGCTTCTTTTGTCGATTTAATTGAAGGTGCAGACGGTCTTATCTTTGGCACACCCACTATCAATGGTGACGCAGTTAAACCTGTATGGGATTTATTATCTTCCTTAGCTGTGATCAATCTTAAATCAAAATTGGGTGGTGTATTCGGCTCCTATGGTTGGACAGGAGAAGGAGTCAAAATGGTAGAAGACCGTTTACGAGGACTTAAGTTACGCGTACCTATTCAGGGTATTCGTATCAAGTTAATTCCGACAGATGAGGAAACCCAGCTCTGTCGTGAATTTGGGCAAGAATTAGCCCTCGATTTAATGGGTTTACGGCAAGCAAAAGTGATTGACATCGCTGAACTCGCTTAATGATTTTAAATAAAACAGGAGAATAAAATGGCTAAAGCATCGATTACCTTTGAAGATATCAATGTGACCGTCACTGCCCCAGCGGGTACACGCTTAATAGAAATATCAGAAAAAGTTGGCTCTGGTATTACTTATGGTTGCCGCGAAGGTGACTGTGGCACTTGTATCACTAAAGTCACAGAAGGTTGGAACAATTTAACTGAGCCTTCAGTCCTTGAAGACAAGGTTTTAAGAGAAAACATGGCGGGTAAACACAACCGTTTAGCATGCCAAGCACAAGTATTAGGTGGAACGATTAAAGTTAGGCCAGTTTGATTTGCACTAACCATTAATCCAACCTAACGACTAAAGGAGTCAAACATGGCTTTAATTACTTTTTCGAGTCCTGAATATAAGGACAAAACTGTCTACGCTGTTGCAGGCAGTCATACTGAAACATTACTAAAAATTGCTAGAGAAAATAAAATCCCCATCAATTATTCATGTGAAGATGGCGAATGTGGCTCATGCCTCATAAAAGTCAGCAGTGTAGACGATAAACTTCAACGCATGGGTGGACCTTTAACTGAGAAGGAGAAAGAAGTTTTAAAATCTTCAGGTAAACTCACTCAAGAAGAAATTGAGAAAATGCTCGTTGATGACCTACCTTCTGATTGGCGCTTAGCGTGCCAGATGATTGTTAGGGATGAAGATATTTTGGTCGAATACTAATTATGTCTGCCGTGCTCCAACGCCAAACAACTTTAGCTGAGGTTTATAGTCGGTTAAAGACCAGCTCACTTATGTCACCTAATCATGAATGGTTAGCGTGCATGACTGCTAGTTGGTTTGCTGGGCAAAGTGCCTTGCCCGATTATATGGGGTTGGAGCCGGACCAATTTAATAAATTAAAAAACAATTACTTTCAAGATAATTTTCTTCCTGAACTTGCGCCATCGGGTATTTATAATGATTTTGATCGGATGCTAGAAAGAGAGGATTTGATTAACTTACTAACACGCTATAGTAAAGCCAATACTTTAGAAATTAACTGGGTGATTGGCATTATTGTCGCGGGTTGTCTGGGTAATGATCACTTATGGCAAGATTTAGGCCTATGGTCTAGGTCTCAACTCACTGCCCTGCTCCACTTCAATTTTCCAGAACTGGCTGCAAAAAACTCGATGGACATGAAATGGAAAAAATTCTTATATAAACAACTCTGTGAAGAAGAAGGTTTATATGTCTGCCGTGCCCCTTCATGTAATGTCTGTATAGATTACGCTAAATGTTACGGGCCTGAAGAATAGTTAGCTCATTTGATTCTTAAATGCTCATAAGCCGGTAAAGTTTCAATACGACTATCCTCTAATGGTTTACCGATCGTAAAATGATACAAACTCTGAAACTGATTGTCCTTAAAACCTAATAGTTCATGAACACTGTCATCAAAGTAACAGCCAATGCCAGTAGAGCTGGCACCGAAAATTTGAACAATGCTATAAGTGAAAATCTGTTACCTTTTAAAGTCCGAGAGGACATAAGAATGGATCAGAAAAATGATAAGAAGAGCAAGAAGAAATCACTCACCTGCATTT
>Ga0214182_1000061_pt1 | contig 53791 bp, 55 predicted proteins | sample TroBogEpilimnion_8_FD_153020 | JGI IMG/M metagenome (GOLD analysis project Ga0214182, IMG submission 153020) | Freshwater microbial communities from Trout Bog Lake, WI - 14NOV2007 epilimnion | ecosystem: Environmental > Aquatic > Freshwater > Lake > Epilimnion/Euphotic zone | place: Trout Bog... | reverse complement strand
GTTTATTTGTATGCCTATGACTCAGTCAAGGACGCTAAGCATTCAATACAAAAATACTTGGACTGGTATAATCAGGAAAGGCCTCATTCAAATCTGAATAGACTGACACCCGATGAAGCCTATTATGGTTTGTTGTCACCCTTAAAAAAGGCAGCTTAATAAAATGACAGGTATTCACTTTTAAATTGATAATGTCTGTTTAAACAATTGGGGCCATCTCTCTTTTAAAGCTAGTCTTTAGAATAAGAATACCTAGTAAAACCCCTGAGCTGTCTGTGTTTGCTTATTATTAATTAATTTGAAACAATTAATATATTATATTTTCTATTGTCAACAATATGAGTCTTCTGTATAGTTAACCCGTAGTTTATGAAAACTACTTTCTATATTAACAACGAGGATCTACTGATGACTGATTTACAAAAAGATATTTTAACGGGTGCTATATTTTTAACAGGTATAGTGGGTTTTATTTCTGGCGAATTTATTATTTCTTCTACATTATTCGCAACAGCTGCAATCTTAAGTAGCTTAAGTATGGCTCGTAAAAGCACAAAAGTTGGACAGTTCTAACAATGTGTTGGTTTGTAAAAAGTCTAACGCCCTGTGTTAACTCATGAAAGTTAATATAAAGGGTAATATGACCCTATCTAATCAAAAGAAGCCAGAGATGATTCATTGTCTCTGGCTTTTTTTTTGCGTAATCCATTTGGAATAGACTTATAAAGTCAAATTCACAATCTAGTACATTTTATCCGCTGCAAAATCCCTCATAAATCACCTAAAGCCTCTACTAAACATTACAATTAGGACAAATTCTAGTTTCTCAGTTATATTCACATTATCATCATCTCATTAGTCACTCAGCTATTTAATGACAAAACTAATCGTAGTCTTTTTTATATACAGCTTAACAATACAATGGGCCACCGCAGATAATCAGAAGGTTGCCATTGCTAGTGCACATCCATTAGCGACTGCCGCAGGATTTGAAGTATTAGCTAAAGGCGGTAATGTTTATGATGCTGCAGTTGCGATTAGTGCAGCGTTAGCCGTTGTAGAACCCTTCGGATCTGGGTTAGGCGGTGGGGCTTATTGGTTAATACACAGAGAATCCGATAATCTTGATGTGGTGATTGATGGCAGAGAAAAGGCACCATTAGCCGCACACAAGGATATGTATATCGATAAGAGCGGTCATATCATTCCAAAATTATCTTTAGAGGGTCCATTAGCGGCTGCCATTCCAGGAATGCCTGCCGGTTTAGTTCATATAGCCCAAAAATACGGACGGTTATCATTAGAACAAGATCTAGCGCCTGCCATCAGATATGCCAGTACTGGATTTGCTATTGGAGAGCGCTATTTGAGAATACTCCAGTCCAGAGTGGATGCTCTTAAGCAATATCCAGAAACGGCAAACCTATTTTTAACTAAAGATAAGAACGTGCCTCCCGTTTACTCAATATTAAGGCAACCTGACTTAGCTGACACTTTATCAAATATTGCCCACAAGGGACATGCAGGGTTTTATGAGGGAGAAACAGCTGATAAATTAGTTTTGGGTGTCACACAGGCAGGAGGTATTTGGAGCAAAGCTGATTTAGAAGCCTATCAGATAGTAGAGCGTAAACCGGTTGTAGGTAATTATAAAGGCATTAAAGTGAGCAGTGCGTCTCCATCGTCATCTGGAGGTATCGTACTGATTGAAGCCTTGAATATACTATCGGGGTATGACTTGAATACCTTGATAGATAACCAGCTACATCACGTTATTGTAGAAGCAATGAAACGCGCTTACCATGATAGAAGCTTGTATCTTGGCGATCCTGATTTTATAGAAATCCCAGCTGATCGCCTAATTAATAAGGATTATGCTGCGGGGTTACTTAGTTCGCTTCGATTAGATCAAGCACTCCCTAGTAATCAATTATCTGGGCAAATTGATATTCATAATGAAGGCAGTAATACCACTCACTTTTCTATCATAGATCAAGAAGGTAATCGTGTCGCAGCTACATTAAGTATTAATTTTTCATTTGGATCTGCATTTGTTGCGCCAGGTACAGGTGTCATATTAAATGACGAAATGGATGACTTCGATAGCCAACCGGGCGCTATGAACGGTTATGGATTTGTAGGGGGTGTAGCCAATGCAATTGCCCCCGGGAAGCGGATGTTATCGAGCATGTCCCCGACGTTTTTAGAAACGGATAAAGCAGTGGCTGTATTAGGAACTCCAGGCGGAAGTAAAATTATTTCAATGGTACTTTTGGCCGCATTAGATTTTGCAAAAGGAAATGGCCCTGAGTCTTGGGTCAATTTACCGCGTTATCATCATCAATTTATGCCTGACGTCATAGAATATGAAGCATCCGCTTTTTCATCAGCTGACATTAAAGCGCTTGAATCTTTAGGTCATCATTTAAAAGTCGTACCGCATCCTTATGGTGATATGCATGCTGTTTTACTCGATAAAACAACCAAGTCATTATCTGCCGCCAGTGACAAGCGGGGCGAAGGTAGCGCGGTAGTTATGCCATGATGAGTTCTGATTACATCTCGGTATGGCAGGGTGATCTAAGTTTTGAGGATATTAATTATCAACGACATTGGTCAGTATTGGACTCGGCTGAGCAAGTAATAGCATCAAAGATGCGTAGTAAGAATAGGCATAACGAATATGTGCATATTCATGGCCTATTACGTTATCAATTAGGATTGATTTTAAATCACCCGCCTGAACGTTTAGTTATCAATAGATCACAGACTGGAAAGCCGTATTTAGGTGATTACCCTAAATTAGTCTTCAATATAAGTCATAGCGCTGAACATTTTATTATTGCAATTGCTACAGATTGCCAGTTGGGTATAGACGTTGAGTGCATTAGGCCTCGAAAAAATATACGGGGCTTAGTGTCTAAATGCTTTGCGCAGGTTGAGCAAGATTATTGGAATCAGTTATCAGAGCCAGAGCAGATAAAAGCTTTTTACCAATTTTGGACGCGTAAAGAAGCTTTTGTAAAAGCGACAGGACATGGCATTGCACTCGGGTTAGATCGTTGCGTCATTAATCCAATGAATATAAATGTATTTAATAATATCCCCGAAGACACCGGTGTTATAGATGACTGGTTTATACATGAGATACCTATAAAGCAAGATTATTGTGCTGCGCTAGTGACCGATAAAAAAATAGCTCAAATTCGCGTGTTTAATTTACAAAACGAATCTTAAAATCAGTAGCCTAATGCGTTAGCGTCTAATTCGTGTAATGCACCATCTATACGATAGACTTGAGTATCAATAGTGCCATTCTCATACAGTGTGACGTGTCGATAGCCCGGCATTTTGCTATCAATACTAAATGATGCACTGAGGGGCATAAATTGAAAACAAGTTGACGGTGTACCTAATATCCGTTGATGGCCTTCATAGCTATCTATTTCTTGATGTACATGGCCTGTAGTGACTAATTTCACCTGCGGGTGCTGTTTAATAGTCTCAATAAATTCATCTGCGTTTTTAATAATCATGGTGTCCAGCCAGGGACAATGACTAGGTATAAAATGATGATGTATTGCGATGAGCGTATGAGTATTTGGATATTGTTTTAAGCACGTTTTCAGAAACGCTAATTCTGGTTTATCAATATAACCACTTGAAGCACCGATGACTTGACTATTTAAACTAATGATCTGCCACTCGTTCACCAAAACTTGTTTCTCGCAATTAACAAAATCATTGTTAAATACCTGGTTCATCAGCTCATAATCATCATGATTACCAGGTAAACAAATGCTAGGTACATTTGTCTGAGTCAAACGATCTCGAATACGTTGATAACTCGATAAACAGGGCTCTTGTGCTAAATCCCCCGTCACTATGATGAGGTCATACTGATTATGGTTAGCAAATGCTAAATTTAAGACAGCATGGAAGTAGTGTTCAGTTTTAATCCCTAATAAGGTATTCTCACTCTCAGGTAATATGTGTAAATCAGTAATTTGTAATACTGATAAAGCCACTTTCGACACGATTAGGCTAAGTGTTTAAGAAGAATTTTAGAGTTTCTTTCTGGGTTATAGAGCATCTTAAGAGGTCCTGGAAGGCTATTAATATCAGATGCCAAAAATCCACGTTCAATAAACCAGTGCACAGTTTGAGTAGATAATACAAAAAGAGAGTTTAAATTTAATTGACTTGCTTTAGTGTATACATACTCCAGAAGTTTATTTCCACGCGCATGACCACGATAATCGGGATGTACTGCTAAGCACGCGATAGCACCAAACTGCTCAGATAAGTTTGGATGTAGCGCGGTACAGCCGATAATCAAACCATCACGTTCAATCACAATATAATCAGTGATTTCCATTTCAATTTTTTCTCTAGAGCGTTTGGCCAGGATACCTTGCTGCTCTAACGGTTTAATAAGTTCTAGAATCCCACCTATATCATTCAGTGTTGCAGGGCGCAATTCTTCAAATGGCGTTGAGCTGACCAGTGTGCCGACACCGTCACGACTAAAAAGCTCTAATAATAGTGCGCCGTCAATATGACGATTAATAAGATGTACACGTTCAATACCTGACTGACAGCTTTGGATTGCCGCTTTTAAGGGTAGGGTAATAATGTCCGGCAGATTCGCGTGATTAAATAAAAATGCTTCAGTTTCAGACGTTGTAAACTGGCGTATTACATCACCTGTTTCAGGGTTAATGCAGCTTTGTTCTGTTAATAAGATTAATTTTTCGGCTTGTAAACTAATTGATACAGCAGTCGCCACTTGTTCAGCGGAAAGATTAAATACCTCACCACTTGGCGAATAGCCGATGGGTGAGATTAATACCACATTGTTTTGATCAAGTTGTTGATGTAAGGCCGCGTTGTCAATTTTACGCACCTCACCAGTATGACAATAATCAACGCCATCTATCACGCCAATAGGCTTAGCGGTTACAAAATTTCCTGATGCTACTTTTAACTCACTGCCTGCCATGGGTGAATTTGCTATACCCATAGACAATAATGCTTCAATTTCAACACGCACTAAACCAGCGGCTTCTTTAACGCACTGGAGCGCAATGTCATCGGTTATACGTAAATGATTATGGAAATTTGCAGTCGCATTTAGCTTGTTGAGGCGCTCATCAATTTGAGGGCGTATGCCGTGGACTAAAACTAGACGGATGCCTAAGCTACTTAATAGGGCGAAGTCATGCACATGATGGGCAAAATCATCCGCTAGAACAGCTTCACCACCAAATGAAATAACGAAGGTTTTATTGCGGTGCGCATGTATGTAAGGTGAAGAGTCTCTAAACCAACTGACGAATGATTTTTCAGAATTCATGAGGGTTAGTGTTGTTGGATTCGCTGATTAAAAAGAATCCCAATTGTTCTTACGACGCCAACCGAGTTTAGGTAATATAAAGCCTAAGATAACACCAAATAATGCGAGTAAACCGCCGTATAAAAACCAATCCTGACTAGCCGTGTCTTTGAGTGATTGGTTTTCTAACTTAAATTGTTGTAAATCACGTTCTGCATTCACGACACGCTCTTGAAAATCATCACGTTCGTTTTTTAGCTGATAGGCACTTGCTGCAGTCTTTTTCAAATCATTCAATTCACGTGCTAATTGATCACGTTCATTTGCAAGGGTCTTTTCTAAAGGCGTCCCCGGTGTTAATCTGGCTTTTAAATCTGTAATTTCACCATGCAATTTATTATTATCAGATTGTAATTGTGCAATGCTTTTAGCTGCAGCATCTTTAGGATCAATAGACGGTGCTTTATTTGTGGTAAAACGCTCTTTTATATAACCTTCTGTGCCATCAAGCGTACTCACCTTTATAAAATCAAATTTATTTTGATTTTCAATGACTGTCAGAGGATACCCAGCTGTTAACACTTTTAAACCTTTAGCGTGAACGCTAGGGGCGTTTCTGAGTGTTAAGTTCTGTTCGTCATCAACATAGACGGTATCAGCGACTACGTAATGTGTAGTCAATAAGAATACAAAAACAACGCTAAATAATTTATTCACGGGTATTTTCTTATAAAGGTTAACTTATGGGTAAATTCTACCGTTAATTTATACTAATAGAAATTCGAGTAATGCTTTTTGAGCATGTAATCTATTTTCTGCTTCAGGAAATATAACACTTTGCGGACCATCAATCACATCGGCAGTCACTTCTTCACCTCTATGCGCCGGTAAGCAATGCATAAATAACGCATCAGCGTTAGCTGCTTTCATGATAGTTTCATTAATTTGATAGTCTTTAAAGGCCACTTCACGCAGTTTTTGTTCTTCTTCTTGCCCCATGCTTGCCCAAACATCTGTGACGATTAGATCACTATCTTTAGCTGCTTCAATGGCGCTACTGAATAAGGTAACACGGTCTTTAGCAAGGTCCGCGTAAGCAGGTAAGGGGTGATAGCCTATTGGGCTAGCGATGTTTAATTTAAAGTCTAATAATTGGGCCGCATGTATATAAGAATGGCACATGTTGTTACCATCGCCAATCCAGGTAACGGTCTTACCTTTAATGTCACCACGGAATTCTAAATAGGTTTGCATGTCCGCTAATAACTGACAGGGATGCTCAAGGTCTGTTAAACCATTAATCACGGGTACACTTGAATGTTGCGCAAACGTTGTGACGGTTTCATGTCTATCAGTTCTTAACATAATGCCATCAACCATACTTGATATAACCTTAGCACTATCTTGCAACGGTTCACCACGACCTAACTGCGTATCTCTAGGTGATAAGAATAAAGCGCTACCGCCAAAATGTACCATACCCGTTTCAAAAGAAATACGTGTGCGGGTGGAAGATTTTTCAAATACCATGGCCAGTACTTGACCTTTTAAAGGTTGGTATTCGCGACCTTTAGTATTTTTAAGTTCAATAGCTCTATTTAAAATCTGACGTAGCTCTTCGCTTGATAAATCGAGCAGGCTAGTAAAATGTCTTGGCTTCATATTAGTGAATCTGTGCAGTGTAATCGTTAATGATAGCCACTAAGGTGTTTACCAAATGGTGGCTTTCTTGTTCGTTGATGATTAATGGCGGTAATAAACGTATGGTAGTGTCGTTAGTCACATTAATGAGTAAATGTTCATCTAACGCGAGCTTAACAAGCTCAGCGCAAGGCGTATCTAATTCAATGCCCATCATAAGACCTTTATTACGAATATCTACAATGTGAACATTATCTTTCAGTTTCTCAGAAAATTGCGCGCGTAATTTATCACCTTTGACCTGTGCGAGTGCAATCAAGTTTTCAGCTTCAAGTGTATTTAAAACGGCAATGCCAGCCGCACAGGCAAGGGGATTGCCACCAAAAGTAGATCCGTGTGCTCCAGCTGTTAATATCTCGGCTGCTTTACCACGTGCTAAACAGGCACCAATGGGTACGCCGTTTCCAAGGGCTTTAGCTAAAGTACACACATCTGGCAAAATATCATTGTGCTGATAGGCTAAAAACTGTCCTGTTCTACCAATGCCCGATTGTATTTCGTCTAACATCATTAATATGTCGTATTCGTCACAAATCGTTCTAATACGATTTAAATAGTCTGACGCGGGAATATTAATGCCGCCTTCACCTTGGATAGGCTCAACAAGAATAGCAACAATGTCTTTATTCGATTTTAAAGCGGTTTCAATCGCTTCAATATCATTGTAAGGCACTCTGATAAAGCCTTCGACTAAAGGCGCAAAACCTTGTTGAACTTTTGCGTTACCTGTAGCGCTTAGCGTTGCTAAGGTACGACCATGAAAGCTTTTTTCCATCACAATGATGGCAGGTTTTTCAATGCCTTTAGCATGCCCAAATTTGCGAGCTAATTTAATAGCCGCTTCGTTCGCTTCTGCACCTGAGTTACAGAAGAACACATTGGACATTCCACTTTTATTGATTAATTTATCCGCCAACACTTCTTGGTTAGCAATATTATAAAGATTCGATGTATGCAAAAGTTTTTCACTTTGCGCGCAAATCGCTTTATGAACCGCAGGATGTGCATGTCCTAAATTACAAACAGCAATGCCAGAGAGTGCATCTAAATAACGCTGATTATTTTCATCGATCAACCAAACGCCTTCACCACGGTCAAAGGTGACCGGTAAGCGATTGTATGTTGGCATGATGTGACCCGTCATAGAGTTAGCCTGATAAAAAAAGTATTTGATTATAAGATTCAATTAGGATACAGGCAAGAGATGGATGATAAGAATTGCTTTTTTAAATGTCCCAAAGTTGGTAGAATTGCCTAACCCTTTATTAAATCGAGTGATTAATTCATATGAGCGTTATTGAAAGAATAAAAGACCAACTAGAAAATAACTCAGTTATTTTATATATGAAAGGCACGCCAGACTTTCCACAATGTGGGTTCTCTGGACAGACAGTGCAAATTTTAAACGCCGTGCAAGCTAAATACACTGCGGTTAATATTTTTGAAGATCCAGAATTAAGAGAAGCCCTTAAAGATTATTCAAGTTGGCCAACTTATCCCCAACTTTATGTAGACGGTCAATTGGTCGGTGGTTGTGACATCGTGATCGATTTATATAAAAAAGGTGAACTTGTTAGTTTGTTAGCCTCTGTGGATGGTATTGAAGCCTAGTTTTTATCACGGATAACGCAACAGCGTTATCCGTTTTGTTTGTTAGATAGCCATTCCCATTCTGCAAAACAAGCCGCTTGACCTCTATAGTTATTATCATCATCGACTAAATTCCATACGACGGCATTTTTAATCATAAAGCGCTTACCTGTGCTCGATATCCTAACGCCCGCATAATGATCAATAAATCCGTTTTGGGTAACCTGCGCTAATAATCGCTCCCGTTCAGCTTGATTTACGGATTCAGCAGATAATTTGGAGGGGAGTTGCGTAAACGCTTCCCAATTAAGTTCAAATAATTCAAGTGCTTTTAAATTCGCATAATTAAATATCGGTTCACTTGTTGTGTTATGGCTAACCAATGCAAAGGGCGCGTGGAATAATTGATAGGCCAGTTCTTTATCTGAAACAGCATTAGCTAATAGATTCTTTGATAATAGTTTTTGGTAACTGTTATTTAACAGTTGGATATGTTCAAGTTGATAGAGGTTTGTGAGTGTGGGATATTGCATAGCTTATGTAGTTATTGAAAAGAGATCGCCGGCTGTTATCATTATGAGTCATTTATAAAGCTAAACCATGACACCTTATCAAAACTGAAAATGTTCTATCTGTCGGAATCCTATCATTATGAAGAGATTATAAAAAAATCTCGGTTTATCGGTGTCGTTTTTCCCATTACGTCAGAAAAAGAGGTGCTTTTGCATATTAGACAACTGCAAATAGAGCACCCACATGCCAATCATATCGTATTTGCCTATCGCATAAAAACACTGACAGGTATCGTGTATCGGTTTTTTGATGCGGGAGAGCCCACTGGCACTGCAGGTAAACCCATCTTTCAACATATAGAAGGCAAGCATATTATTAATGCCTTGGTCGTGGTTATACGATATTTTGGCGGGGTTAAGCTAGGTGCAGGTGGTTTAACGAGAGCTTACGGACAAACGGCCAAGCAGGTATTAGATCTTTCTGTGCTGCATCCCTATATTGAAATGGCTGAAGTGCACTTTACCTTAGATTATGAGAAGTTTCAGGCCTTTGAATACGCGTTAAAAAAGCTAAATGGACAGATAGTGGAGCAAACATTTGCGGGGCAGATTTCTGTAACAGTGAGTTTGCCAGAAGCACATAAACTGACCTTAGAAAGTCAGTTTAAGTAATCTAAATCAATAAAAAAGGCTTACCATCCAATAAGCCCCTTTGATATTGACCTTTTCAACTAGCCACACTTACTATCGCCACAATTTAAACACGTCATACATCCATCCATTAGGACTAACGCTTTTGTTTGGCACTTGGCGCAGAGTAGGGCTTTTGCAGGGAAGTTACCTGATTCATCTAACGTTGATGTGTCACTGTGTATGGCTTCAAACTCTTTACGTTTAGCATCTAAAAATTGTTTTTGATGGGTATCAAATTCAGGCGTTTGTAGCATGCCGATCTTTTTAAGATGTTGCTCAATCATACAGCCAATTTCAGCCACTAAAGAAGGCATAAACACGCCGCCTTTTTTAAAGTAACCACCTTTAGGATCAAATACCGACTTTAACTCGTCAACCAAGAATACAGCATCGCCACCTTTTCTAAATACGGCAGAAATAACGCGTGTTAACGCTAATACCCATTGGAAATGTTCCATGTTTTTAGAATTAATAAACACTTCATAAGGGCGGCGTTCTTCATGTTCTGTATCTTCATTCAAGATCATGTCATTGATAGTGATATACAAAGCATGTTCTGATTGAGGTGTCTTAATTTTGTAGGTAGTGCCATATAAAACTTCAGGTCTCGCCACATTCTCATGCATGCTTTCGAGGTCAAGCTTTTTAACTTCTTCAATAACGGGTTCAGCCGACAGTTTATCTTCGTTATTTAAAACTTTGTAACTGACGATTTTTTTGCTAATTTTTTGTGCCATGATTTTATCTCGTAGTGATTCTGTATGAATAAGGCTTAAAACTTACCGTAATAGCCTTCTTTTAAGGCATCAAACAAGTTAGCGGCACTGTGGATTTCACCATCATATTCCACGTCTTCATTTCCTTTAAGCTCGATGACTTCACCGTCTTCTAAGGTAAATTGATAAGTCGTGTTTTCTAAATCAGACTCTTTAACTAACACGCCTTGGAATACTTCAGGGTTAAAGCGGAAAGTAGTGCAACCTTTTAAGCCTTGATCATAAGCATATTCATAGATTGATTTAAAATCTTCATAAGGATAGTTCGTAGGAACATTAGCCGTTTTTGAGATCGATGAATCGATCCATTTTTGCGCAGCCGCCTGAATATCAACATGCTGTTTGGGTGTTACATCATCCGCAGAAATAAAGTAATCCGGTAGAGCATGATCAGGGTTATCGGTATACGGCATCGCTTGGCTATTGATCATTTCTCGGTAAGCTAATAACTCGAAAGAGAACACATCAATTTTTTCTTTAGACTTTTTACCCGCTCTAATCACATTACGTGAATAGTGATGTGCAAAGCTGGGTTCAATACCGTTACTGGCGTTATTAGCTAAAGATAAAGAGATCGTACCGGTAGGTGCTATAGAGCTGTGATGCGTAAAACGGGCGCCTGTTTCGATTAATTGAGCGACTAACTCAGGCTCTTCTTTGGCCAGTTGTTGCATATAGCGACTGTATTTAGCCATTAACACTTTGCCCGCTATTTTATCGCCTACTTTAAAACCGTCCTTGACCATTTCAGGGCGCTTATGCAACATCTCACCGGTGACAGTAAAAATTTGTTCCATAATAGGGGCAGGGCCTTTTTCTTTAGCCAAGGTTAATGCGGCTTTCCAACCTTCAACGGCCATAACTTTAGTGACTTCTTCTGTAAACTTAACAGAACCTTCATCGCCGTATTTCATACCTAACATGGTGACAGTAGAGCCTAAACCTAAATAGCCCATACCATGACGACGTTTGCTGGTAATTTCGTCTCTTTGTTGCGGTAACGGTAAGCCATTAATCTCAACAACATTGTCTAACATGCGTGTAAATATTTTGATGGTTTTGCTGTAGGTAGCCCAATCAAAAGTCGCTTCTTTAGTAAACGGTTTTTTAACAAAGCGCGTTAAGTTAACCGACCCTAATAAGCAACTGCCATAAGGCGGTAAGGGTTGTTCGCCACAAGGGTTCGTGGCGCGAATATTTTCACAAAACCAGTTGTTGTTCATTTCATTCACTTTATCGATCAAAATAAAGCCGGGTTCAGCATAATCATAAGTAGAACTCATGATGATGTCCCATAGACGACGAGCTGGAATAGTTTTACTGATTTTACATGCTACTAAGCCGTCATCGTTCACGACATAGCCGGTTTTGATAGGTAGATCACGCCAGATAATGATTTGGCTGTCTTTTAAATTGAGTTTATCAACTTTGACTTCTTTTTCAGTGACTGGAAACGATAAGGGCCAAGCTTGGTCAGTTTTAACCGCTTGCATAAACTCTGTTGTAATTAATAACGATAGATTAAATTGACGTAAACGACCGTTTTCTCTTTTAGCGCGGATAAAGTCGATGACATCCGGGTGGCCGATATCAAAAGTAGCCATTTGTGCGCCACGACGACCGCCTGCAGAAGACACGGTAAAACACATTTTGTCGTAGATATCCATAAAGGATAATGGGCCGGATGTATAAGCGCCAGCGCCAGATACATAAGCATCTTTAGGGCGTAAGGTAGAAAATTCATAACCAATACCACACCCCGCTTTTAGGGTTAAGCCTGCTTCGTGTACTTTACCTAAAATATCGTCCATAGAATCTGCAATGGTGCCCGATACGGTACAGTTGATAGTAGAAGTGGCGGGTTTATGCTCTAAGGCACCGGCATTAGAGATAATACGTCCAGCTGGGATAACGCCTTGACGTAATGCCCAGAGAAAATCTAAATAAAACTGTTCTTTTTTATTACCGGTTTCAACATCCGACAACGCTCTTGCTACGCGTTGGTAGGTTTCATCAATAGTGCTATCAATGGCAACGCCATCTTTACTCTTTAATCTATATTTAGTATCCCAAATATCCATAGAAGCATCTTGGAATGGAATTTCTGTCACAGTATTAGCGATAACATGTAATTGAGCTGGCATAAGTACTTATCCCGGAGGTTGTAGAGTAAAAATTAATAAAATAAACCGCAAATCAGCGTGTTAGTGAGGGCGCGCTGCTTGCGAGTAGAAAACTACATATAGATGTTTTTATAAAGCTTGAGCACAATATATAGTGTTTAAAATAAAATACAACACATATTTGCGTAACAAACTTGTAATATTAATTATTAAAGCGATAGGTTATTGTTTTTAAAAGACTGGGTCCGAAATATAAAATAAAAAAAGTTTGCGGTGTATTTTTACTCACACTTTTGCACTCAATTCTCACTTATTTATAACTATTTACTAAACACTATATACATTACAGAATATAAGTGTTCAAATGACGTGCGTATTAAATTATTGATTTTTATTGCGCATTAAATCCATCCAGTATTGTTACAAACTAAGGAATAATTATGAGTGATGAACAAGACGTTAATAATAACGATGATGCGTTAGCCTCATCTAAAAGAATAGTGGCCACCGTCTATTTATGTCAGGCGCTGACATTTATGTTTGCGGGTTTACCGTTGATAATAGGCGTGGTCCTTAACTTTATAGGACGTAAGCATGCACAAGGTAGTTGGTTAGAGTCACATTTTGATTGGCAGGTTAAAACGGCCTGGATCACAATTGCTGGCTTTGCATTATCGGGCGCCACATTCTATTTAGGCGCGGGGATATTTGTATTGATGATTACCGTATTGTGGCTGGTATATCGCATTACGTTAGGTTGGTTCGCTTTAAATGATAATAAAGCGGTAGATTCAAAAAAATATAGGTAGTCTATGGTTGCAGCGTTAACACGAAGGTTGCCATGAGTACGCAACCTTCGAATCACGTAAGCCGAGTCGGTTTAGTATTCCGCGTCGTGATAAATATTTTGTACATCGTCTAAGTCATTTAGCATCCCTAAAAACTTCTCAAACATCTCTAAATCTTCACCACTGATAGCGGTACTGTCTTTAGGTAAGAACTGGATTTCATCCACTTCAAAATCAATGTTTCCAAACGCATCTAATAAAGCTTGTTTCGCTTTAAAGTATTCAGAGTGCGGAGTAAACGCTGTAATAAGGCCGTTTTCACTTTCAATGTCAGACACATCAACATCAGCTGTTAATAGTGCTTCTAACACAGCATCTTCATTATCATTTTTAAACGCCAAGATAGCAGAATGGTCAAACATATGACTCACTACACCTTGGGTACCAATTTTGCATTTAGTTTTAGTAAAGCACAAACGCACATCACCAAAGGTACGGTTAGGATTGTCCGTTAAGCAATCCACAATCACTTTTACATTGCCGGGACCAAATCCTTCATAACGAGCGGGTGCAAAATCTTCACCGCCACCCCCTTTAGCTTTATCAATGGCTTTTTCAATAACATGAGTAGGGACTTGGTCTTTTTTAGCGCGATCAATCAAGCCTCTTAACGCTAAGTTTCCGTCTGGATCTACACCGCCTGCTTTTGCACACACATAAATTTCACGGCCATATTTACTGTACACTTTTGCTTTAAAATCAGACGTTTTCGCCATTGATTCTTTGCGGTTTTGATACGCTCTACCCATTGGGTTATTACTCCAGTTTGATAAAAAAATAGGTTAATTTTACAGATAACTGCTGAGAGTGGAAACTTTATTCGATTAAGAAATCATTACTTTGATGCTGCCACATAGCGTAATACTTGTTTTTATTCGCTAACAATTCTTGATGCGTGCCTTGCTCAATTATGTTTCCATTTTCTAAAACAATAATGCGATCCATCTTTAAAATGGTAGAAAGACGGTGCGCAATCACAATCGCTGTTTTATCTTTAATCAGCTCAAAGATAGCCGTTTGGATTTGTATTTCTGTTAACGAATCTAACGCACTGGTCGCTTCATCTAAGACCACAATGGGTGCATCTTCTAAAAAGGCTCTAGCAATGGCGATACGTTGTCTTTCACCCCCCGACAGTTTTACCCCCCGTTCGCCCACTAAAGTATCAAATTGATCCGGTAAACGCATAATAAAGTCCCAACAGTTAGCATTTATGGCGGCAGTGATCAATTGTTCTTCTGATACGGCATTACCGAGAGTCATGTTGTCACGGATACTGCGATGGAATAAGTCAGGTTGTTGTGGCACCATAGATATTTGATGCCGTAGGGACTGCAACGTAAAGTCTATAGCATTAATGCCATCAAAACGGATACTGCCGTGTTGAGGCTCTAAAAAACGAAACAGTAATTTAGTGAGGGTCGATTTACCCGAACCCGATTGCCCCACCAACGCTACTTTTTCGCCGGCTTTAATCTGTAAAGAAAAGTTGTTAAATAACGGTGCCTGTAACGTAGTGTCTTGATGATAACTGAAACCTAGCTGATTAAAATCAATAGCGCCTTGGCTGATGGTATGAGGGTATGCGGCGGCTAAGTCAGTTTCGAGATCGGCTTGTCTAAAAACGTCTGCCATTTCTGAAGCATCCGCTAAAGCACCAAATAACGTTCTGATATTGCGGCCAAACTCCCACAGGCGTTGAATAAGAATAATCATAATGGACTGAAATAGCACAAACACACCGATTTCAAAGTGTCCGTTTTGCCATTTAATAATCATTAAATACACCAGTAATAACTCAATACCAAAAGTCATGATGCCTTGTACAGCAAACGATAAAAAGGTAAAAAACCACGCAATTTTCTTTTTGCGATACACTTCATCAGAGGTTTCATCAACACGCTGCTGCTCACGCTGTTCTAAGGCAAAGCTTTTTACGACATAAATATTACTGATGGCATCAGAGAATACCCCGCCAACAATAGAATCAGCCGCGGCCACCGCTTTATCAAAACGCATCTTCCAAATTGAAAAACTAATATTCCAGGTCACAAACACAATAACCCAAACTAAAAAGTACAGAGCGAACTCGGGTTGTTGTTGGTAAAAGAGCGTAAACGAAATAATGACCGCTAAAATGTTCATGAAAAACTGGAATAAAAACCAGTCCATGATGGTTTCAAAAGCCCGTGAGAACCGATTGGCTTGTTTAATTAAGCTGCCCGAGAAGTTATTTTCAAAGAAAATGTATTTTTGTTTTTTTAAAACATCAAAACAACGCTTCTCTAAAAGGTTAATTCCGCCGCCGTCTAAAGGCACGATGGCCACTTCTAATAAGCGCCAAGAGAACCATACAGCGCAATAAATTAACGCGATTTTTTTTAGACTATCAAACAATAAAACACGTGTTTCTTCAGAGTAGGGTGACGCTAAGCCATTAGCGATGTTCTTGTAATAAAGCGGCGCTGTTAGATCAAGTGAAATAGAGCAGGCAAGGGCGAATAGGGCGATGAAGAAATACACTTTCTTTTGCCAAATGACTTTGCAATATTCTTTAAACAGGATATCCATATAAGGGTGTTAACGAGACTATTAATAAGATATTATGCAGCACACACAGGCCACCGCGTTAAAAGGCTCTATTTTAGAGCTTTATCCTTAACAATTTACAATTAATTGGATTTTACTTATGAATGTACTATTTTTATGTACGGGTAATTCGTGTCGTTCGCTGATGGGTGAAGCCCTCTTTAATCACTTAGCACCCGCAGGCTGGCATGGGCTGAGTGCAGGCAGCAAACCTATCGGTCGATTAAACAGTGGAGCCGTAGCATTACTGTTAGAAAAAGGCCTATCAATAGAGGGTTATTACAGTAAATCGTGGAATGATCTGCCTGTAACACCCGATATAGTGCTCAGTGTCTGTGGGAATGCCGCTAACGAAGTGTGCCCGGCTTACTTAGGCCCTGTATTACGCAGCCACTGGGGTGTAGAAGATCCGGCGCATTTTGTAGGCACCGAAGCAGAAGTTAAAGCCGCATTTGAGACTGCGTATGGCATTATAAAATATAGAATAGAACAATTCTTAGCCTTACCGATTGATGAATTAAAACAAGATCCTATCCAACTCAAAATTGAACTCGATCGTATCAGTACATTACTGCCCTAAGTGAATTTTATTATGACAACTCAACAGAACCATCAACCGGCACTGTCTTTCTTAGATCGCTATTTAACGCTATGGATCGCCTTAGCGATGGCAATAGGCATCAGCCTAGGTTATTTTTTTCCGACAGAAGTGGCTGAGTTTAATACCCGAGTGTCCATGGGGACCACGCATTTGCCGATAGCCTTGGGGCTGATTATTATGATGTATCCGCCTTTGGCTAAAGTGCATTACGAAGAGATGGGTACTATATTTAAACAGTGGCGATTATTGGGAGTGGCTTTAATACAAAATTGGCTCATCGCCCCTGTATTCATGTTTAGCTTGGCGCTCGTGTTTTTACACGATACGCCAGAATACATGACCGGCCTTATACTCATTGGTTTAGCGCCTTGTATTGCCATGGTGATCGTCTGGAATGAATTAGCTAATGGCGATAATGAATTTGCCGCTAGCTTAGTCGCTTTTAATAGTCTCTTTCAGGTGTTGTTCTTTAGTGTCTATGCGTGGTTATTTATAACCGTATTACCGCCATTATTTGGTTTTACAGCCGTTGCGGTGGACATCACCATAGGCGAAATCGCTAAAAGCGTATTTATCTATTTAGGTATTCCGTTTATGGCTGGATTCTTAACGCGTTTTGTTTTGATACGCCTTAAAGATAAAGCGTGGTATCAAACCCAATTTATACCAAAAATAAGTCCATTAACGCTCATTGCGTTGTTGTTTACCATTGTGGTGATGTTCTCACTAAAGGGACATTTGATCGTGCAATTACCCATGGATGTGTTGCACATTGCAATTCCCATGCTGATCTATTTTGTGGCCATGTTTTTATTAAGTTTTGCCATAGGTAAAGTCATTGGGGCCAGTTACGAGAAAACTACTACCTTAGCGTTTACCGCCGCCAGTAATAATTTTGAACTGGCTATTGCTGTGGCTATTGCCGTATTTGGTATTAACAGTGGCGAGGCTTTTACGGCAGTGATTGGGCCGTTAATAGAAGTGCCAGTGATGGTTGCTTTAGTGAATGTGGCTTTTTATTTTAAGAGGCGCTGGCACTAGAAAGGCCGGTATTGTCTTAATTAATACTTTTTGATAATATTCGTTATTGAATGAAGTAACAAATCCTATAAAGTCATGTATAGTCAATAAGTGAGAAAATATTGAATTGTTTTCAATATTTATAGCCGCTTACTTTGCAATAAATTTAAAAATAGTGACTTATTGTTTTAAGAGCGCATACTGTATTCATAGCTGATTGGTATCTCATCTATGCTAAGGCACTAAAAAATTAAGATACCTAACCCAATAGCGAGTGAAATGAAATAAATTATGGCTACTAACGTCCCAAAAAAGAACAAAACGGCTGAATATGTGGCGACACATATTAAAAAAAGTACACTGACACAAAAGCAAATATCTGAAGCATTAGGCTTCAAGACCCCTAATCTTATAACAATGATTAAACAAGGCTCTATTAAGATCCCTGTTTATTTGATCCCTAAATTAGCTGAAACCCTTAAAGTAGACCCCGCTAAATTATTAGCGATGGCACTTAAAGAATATAACCCAGATACGTTTTCGGCGATTCAATCCACCTTTGGTTACCCTATCACGGATACCGAAACTAAGATTTTAGAAAAGTTACAAGCGTCTTTGCCTTACAGCGAAGTTGAAACACCTGAAGAATTAGATGCTTATCTAGCTAAATTAGAAAGCAACTTAAAATAATATACACGCCGTTTTTATAAACGGCGTTATCACACTATTTAATAGTTACCGTATTATTGGGTAACTATTAGATTTTGCTTGTCACACTTGCAAAATCATTCTCTACGACAGATTAAGTCGCCACCCTCTCTTTTTACACCCACTCTCTCTTTCTTTAGCAAAATAAATACACGCTGTTTATTTCGCTCAAAAACGGTTCAAAAAACACCATAGTTGTATTAAATCATCAGCTTGATGCTGTACTAAAAGACGCGAACGATAAAACTAAGCGGCTGATTTTAATCCATAGGACACATCAAAAGCCGAGAAAAAATCATCTTAACTTAAGCAGCGTTAATATAGATAGACCTGTCGTTATCTTTCGATAAAAAGTGAAATTTTGTTATATCTTAAAACTTGTAAACTTAGGTGGCATCTACTTTTTTTAAGATTAACGTAATGTATTTGTTAGATTTTGACGGGGTATTGTCAGTTGTAATGGGTAAAGAATTTTTTGTAACTTTAATGTGTTAACAATCGTTAGATCGATTAAATAAATAAAATGAAACATAACGCTGGAATATTTGTCGATCATCGCGCTGTTGAGTCTCTCTGTATAAATATCTTAAACGCCAAACAATTTGGCGTTAATGTGTATTCTGATCCGACCGAATTATTCAAAAGCATTTTAGACGGTCATCTAGACGTGTTAATTGTTGATAGTCATCTTCCCTCTGAAGATGTAAAGATGATTGAGCGTTACCGCCTGATGAGTCCTAAGTTGTTCATCATTGTGCTGGGTGAGTCCTCGGCATCACTGAGTGACTATTTAGCGGTCGGTAGTAATGCAGTGACCGACGCACAAAACATCATGAACGTTATTGATGCAATACATATAAAAAAGACCGCTAAACAAAACAACAGTGATGAGGTTAACGATAAATGGCGCATATCGCTTTCTGATTATCATCTTTACTGCCCTGGCAATACTAAAATTAAATTAACGGTGCGCGAATTTAAGTTTTTAAAGCTCTTATTTGAGACTGATAAAGTCGTTACCAAAGATGAAATTAAAAGCCAAGTGATTGGGGGGGACTACTTTACAGCCGATCAACGTATTGCCCTGTTGGTGGCAAGAATGCGTAAAAAGGTCAGTATAGAAAGTGGTTTAATCTTGCCGGTAAAATCGGACTATACCAACGGCTATGTGTTTGCCGGTTCTAAGAGTATAAAGCGTTAAACATATCGTTCTATATTTTAAGCCTCTCGATTTATTTGGCGCGTTGAGTACTATACACATTCAACATTCGTATTGTAGACAATATTAGCAAAACTAATTAAAGCTTTGCTAATATGATGTATGCCTGTCTGTTTAATATAGAAATTCAGTAGTGTCACTAAATAATCCATCTATTTATTTAAATTTTATGTTTTGGCATAAAAATAAATAACTGTAACTTATCAGCAAGATAAAGTTAATTATCTGGCAAATACGAGCATTTTATTGTAAATTATTGAAATTAAAACTTTATTTTATCTTAAGTAGCCTATAGTGGTGAGCGTGACAACCCCATAACTAGTATGACTACAGGAAAAGATCATGAAGATTTTAAGAGCATTAATCGATATTGTTAAGTTTCCTTCTCGCGAAAAAGTTGTTGCTTATCGCAACATCGTTTTTAAAATGACCGCCAACCAATACTACACCGCCCCCTATATTCCTCTGACAGAGGCCACATTAGCCATAGACGCTTTTGAAGCCGCCATTATTGCCGCTGATGATGGCAGCCATGTTGCTAAGTCGATCATGCATGATAAAGAAGAAATCGTCGATAATATTATCAGGGTGTATGCACACTATGTTAATCAAGTCGCTAATGGTAATGAAACCAAGTTATTAAGCAGTGGCTTTAATATCACCCCCAATACACCCGCAGTTACCAAAGCCATTTTAGCGGTGGTTGATGGTGCTCATTCGGGTAGCCTTAAATTTATAGCAAAAGCCATTTATGGTGCCGGCGCTTATGACTGGCAAATCTGTAAAGGCGGCATCCCTGTGCTAGAGTCTGATTATGAAGCAGTAGATATCACCACCGCAGCGTCGCATGAAATGAGTGGTTTAGAAGTAGGTACCCAAGTAGCCGTAAGATGTAGAGCAGTAACGCCGAATGGCAAAACAGAATTTTGTGTCCCCGTCGTAAAACTCGTTAACTAAGAAACACTATTTATTAAAGCTTTAAGCGCAATGCTTAAGGCTTTTTTATGTGATTTTTATAGAAGCATAACCCATCGGTTATGTGTCAATTTTAGTACTAGATTTAAAACCCCTGTATTCGCTTTAAAACTCAGGTTTCTGATCGAAAACTTAGGTTATCGACTTAAAACTCAGGATTCAGATCTAAAACACAATGTATTGGGTTGAAACTTAAATCCTAGCGGGAAAACTTCTGTTCCAGCCTTGAAACAGAAGTTTTAGCTTTTAAAAACTAATAATCGGGATGCAACACAAGTTTTACACTTTAAATCTATTTGATAGCTTTAATACTTAAGTTTTACACCAAAAACCTAAGTATTAAAGCAAGCACTCAAATGTTAGCGTGACAATTTGGGTTATAGGGCGGATCCCGAAGTTTTAACTGCAAAACTTTAATATAAGCACTCAGCCACAGGTTTTAGCACGGAAACTTGTTGTGTAAGGCTGAACTCTAAGTTTTAAGTCGATACCCTAAGTTTTAGACGGAACACCCAAGAATTGCGAGTTTGGTCTAGAAAAAGATGACCCTAATTCAGATTCTGTAATACGAACAAAAGCATTATCCAAAGATTCATTCTTATAGACACGCCCCCCAGGCACAAATAAAAGTGATTGTGCATTTACATACTGTTTTTAAACTCACAGAACTAAACATAATCGCATTGGTTTAGATAAGATAGCTTATGCGTCGAATCATGTAAGCTTCGCGGTCTTTGAGGGTGAATACTGGCTTTAAGTTAGCAATAGCCCAGACGCTTATTTATTATAGTAAAAAGTTCAGTGTTGCTTGGTTTGGTATGTCAGTCTTATTATCGTTATCTGTGGTTTCATCTTTCAGCGTTACTCCAGAGCGCTGAAGCTTCTCTGCCTCTTTTATCAAATACAGTAGCTTCTTTAAGGCTTGCTCGTAACTTAAACCATTAGCATGGATGTTCGATATGCAGTTTCTATCAGCATCTGTACTGATATTGGCTTTTGCGTGATAAGTAAAGTATATCCCTAAACTATCCGGCGAACTTAAGCCCGGGCGTTCTCCAATTAAGGTGATGCATATCGGCGCTTGGTAATGTTCTGCGACGGCATCCCCTATGGCTACTCTGCCATGTTTAACTAAACTAATCGGCGCTAATTGATAATCTAAATCTGTGAGGGCAGGCACTAAGCGCTGCAAAAAGGCGTGGGCGTGGTTAGTTATGGCTTTAGATGACAGGCCATCGGCAATCACAATGACGATATCTACTGCGTGTGAGTGTTGTGAGGCTAGTTGTTGGATGGATCGCTCATTTAAGCAGCGGCCATAATCAGGCCGTTGTAAATAGTCTGCTTGAGTATCTGCTTGGCTTTGTAATACTTGGCTTTCATATCCGCTGTTATCTAAGCTTTGTTTTAGGGTATCGAAATCTAACGGGATATGCACGGCATCTCGCGCTAGCGCATGGGCTAACTGAAAGTCTAAATGTGCTCGTGTGGGTAAGCTCATGCCGGCACGCCCTAAAGCAATTCTAGCCGGTGTTAATTGTGTTAACGGGTGCCATGGATCATAGGCGATGGTTAAGTCTTTATCTTGAGCCATTAGTGGCCTCCCGTTAGTTTTTGTATTGAGGCTTTAAAGAGTGCTGGCATTTCTGTTAGGGGCTTGAGTTGGTTATGGGCATTAAAAATATCATGCTCAATCAACCAAGCTTCAAACTCGGGGGCAGGGCGTAACCCTAATACTTGTCTAACGTAAAGCGCATCATGAAAGGAGGTGGACTGATAGTTGAGCATAACGTCATCTGCGCCTGGGATGCCCATGATAAAGCTACCACCAGCCATAGCAAAGCTGCTGAGTAAGAGGTCCATATCATCTTGATCAGCTTCTGCGTGATTGGTGTAACAGATATCACAGCCCATCGGTAATCCAAGTAATTTGCCGCAAAAATGATCTTCTAATCCGGCGCGGATAATTTGTTTACCGTCATATAAGTATTCGGGGCCTATAAATCCTACGACTGTATTGACCAATAAGGGTTTAAATTTACGGGCAACCGCGTAGGCCCTAGCTTCACAAGTTTGTTGATCGAGGCCATGATGCGCATTAGCCGAGAGTGCACTGCCTTGGCCGGTTTCAAAATACATACAATTATGGCCGACGGTACCGCGTTTTAAGGCAAGGGCAGCTTGATGTGCTTCATTAAGTAGGTTGAGATTAATGCCAAAGCTTTCGTTGGCTTTTTGGGTGCCTGCAATCGATTGAAAGACTAAATCAACGGGTACATGGTGTTCGATTGCTTTGATGGTGGTTGTAACATGCGCCAAGATGCAGGCTTGGGTGGGGATGTTATAACGCTCAATTACATCATTTAGTAAATGTAATAGACGTGCCGTGGCTTCTAAATTGTCAGAGGCCGGATTTATGCCAATCACGGCATCACCACAGCCATACAATAAGCCATCTAAAAGACTGGCGGCTACACCTGCTGCATTATCTGTGGGGTGGTTGGGTTGTAAGCGGGTAGACAGTCTGTTTTCTAAGCCTATCGTGTTTCTAAAGCGGGTAATTACACTGCACTTTTTGGCCACTAAGATTAAATCTTGTAGGCGCATGATTTTTGAAACTGCGGCCACTATTTCAGGGGTTAAACCGGGCGCTAATGCGGTGAGTTTTTCTGTTGTGGCGTCTTCTGATAATAACCAATTACGAAAATCACCTACGGTAAAGTGGCTAATAGGTGCAAAGGCGGTGGCGTTATGTTCGTCAATAATTAGTCGCGTGACTTCGTCTGTTTCGTAAGGCACCAGTGCTTCGGTTAAGAATTGTTTTAAGGGTACATCGGCTAATGCATATTGGGCAGCGACGCGTTCTAAATGATTACTGGCGGCCACACCGGCTAAATAATCACCTGATCTGGCGGGGGTGGCTTTGGCCATTAAATTAGCCAAGGTTTTAAAATCGTAACTTAAATGCTGTGCGCTGGTTTTATACATGAAACGCTTCCTAAGGTTTTAGGGGAATAAGCATAGCATTGGATTATGACATTTTATTTAAAGTCCAGATTTTACAGACAAGGTGACTATAAAATCAGCCGCGATATCGAGCTCTGTAAGACGCTTTAATGTGTCTTTGATCGCTTCACTTGCACTCCATGCAAAAGGCGTCATTTCTAATAAGGCTTCGCGATGTGCAGCATCGGGAGAAATTTTGTAACTTACTCGTTGACTGGTTATGGGGGTAAAGCCCGGCGGGATTTCTGCATCCTCAGTGTGTTCGGTGACTGCAGTATAAATGTGTTCTTTTAATTGCCACAAATGTCTGGGGCCTGGGGTTACGGTAAGTAAATAGCCTGCGGGTTTTATGAGGCGAAATAATTCTGTGGCATCAGAAGGTGCAAATACCCGATAGACGATGTCGAATGTATCCGTTGCATAGGGCAGTTTATTAGAACTTGCGACTATAAATTGTGCCGTTTTTTGTTTTTTTGCGGCTGCAGTTATCGCAAATTTAGAAATATCATTACCATAAAGCTCGATGTGTTCGGGTCTTTTACAGAGCTCAATGATTTTACGTGCGTAATAACCTTCTCCACAGCCTAGATCAAGAATATGCGCTTTAGGGGTTAAGGGTTGAACGGTATCAATCATTAATGCAATGGCTCTAGCCAAGGGCTCATAAAAGCCAGCTTCTAAAAATAAGCGCCGCGCAGTGAGCATGGCTTTATTATCGCCGGGCTCTTTAGAATGCTTATGGTGTACAGGTAATAAGTTGATATAACCTTCTTTGGAACAATCAAAACTATGGCGATTGCTACAGGTATAGGTGTTTTGAGTCGTTTGATGAAGTAAAGGGCTATTACACAAAGGGCATATGTATACGGTTTGGGATGGGGTGCTCTCTGTATTCATACTGTTTTAGTGATTTTTGCAAAGGTTAAACTGACAAGTGTAAGACCACAGAAGACTGCGCCAGCATAAAAAGTGGCAGATGAACCATACAGATCCCACACTAAGCCGGCTAAGGCACTGGCCACTAATAGGGCAATGCCACTCATTAAATTAAAAAAACCGTATGCTGTGCCCAATAAGTCTTTTGGTGAGGTGGCGGCCACCAGTGCGGCTAATAAACCTTGGGTTATGCCCATGTGTATGCCCCACAGCGTTAAACCGAACAATAGTGTGCTCCAATGGTGACTATTGGCAATCACAAGGTCAGCCGATATTAATACAATTAAGCCAAAGGCGAGTAAACGGGTATGAGATAAACGGTCGGATAATTTACCAAAGGGATAGGCCGTTGCCGCGTAAATGATATTCATCGCGACCATGATTAAGGGGGTATAAGCGATGGGAATCCCTGATTGTTGACCTTTTAATACCAGAAAAGCTTCACTAAACCGTGCCAGCATAAACAATGCGCCGATAATGACCACCCACCAGTAAGCACCATTGAGTCGTTTTAGATTGGCGATAGAGATAGGGTTGATACGATGATTAGTGTGGTTTTGCTTAGGTTCTGTAACCCCCAAGAAGAGTAATAAAACCGCTAATAAGCCTGGGATGACGGCTACCCAAAATACGGCTCTAAAATCATTGGCCCATAAAATCATAAGACCCACCGCTAATAAGGGCCCCAAAAAAGCCCCGACGGTATCTAATGATTGTCTAAGTCCAAAAGCAGCACCTCTAAGATGCGCTGGGGCAATTTCTGCGACTAAAGCATCTCGGGGCGCGCCACGAATACCTTTACCCACTCTGTCGATTATGCGTGCGCTCAGTATAAGTCCACTGGAAGTTGCGATCGCAAATAAAGGTTTAGTGAATGCACCTAATGCATAACCTAATAAAGCGAGTCTTTTGCGTTGACCTAAATAGTCACTGAGTACGCCAGAGAATATTTTGACGATAAGCGCCGTAGCTTCAGCAACGCCTTCTATTAAACCCACAGCTAATACAGAGGTGCCTAAGGTGGTGACCATATATAAAGGTAACAGGCTGTGTATCATTTCTGATGAGACATCCATCAGTAAACTCACAAAACCTAATACCCAAATAGACTTTGGGATCTGTCGTAAGTGACCTTTTGTTTGAGTCATTGGCATGAGTGGTGGTGATGTAAGTGCAATTCGGTAGTGAGGTTATGTAATGCGCAATGATGATGTGTTGTGCCTAATTCTATTTGTAACGTAGCATGATGAATCGCGTAGCTTTCTTTTAATGTGTGATTGATGTCATCAATAAATTCGTCACCGGGACAGCCGTTGGGCATGACAAGATGTGCAGTTAAGGCATTTTCGGTCGTACTGAGTCCCCAAATATGCAAATCATGGACATCGCTTACGCCGGGTAATTGCGATAGATAGTGATTGATGTCTGTCACATTAATACGTTTAGGCACAGCGCTTAATGCGAGTTGAATGGCTTCTCTTAATAAACTCCATGTGCCTATTACGATGACTAAGACTATGATTAAACTCATGGTAGGGTCTAGCCAATACCAATTACCATATTGCATGGCTATACCTGCGATAACGACCGATAAAGAGACGGCGGTATCTGCGACCATGTGCAAGTATGCGCTGCGCATGTTTAAATCATGATGGCTGTCTTTTAATAAGAGCAATGCCGATAAGCCATTTATAAAAATGCCGATGCCTGCAATGGCTGAAATCGTAAGGCCTTCGATAATGGGCGGCGCCGAAAATCGGTGTGCCGCTTCCCATGCTATGGCGCCGCAAGCAAAGAGTAATAACATGCCGTTAGTTAAAGCCGCCAATATTGAGGAGCTTCTTAAACCGTAGGTATATTTTTCGTTAGGTTTTCTTTGCGTTAAGACAATCGCGTACCACGATAAGAGTAGGCCCAATACATCAGACACATTGTGTCCGGCATCTGCAATTAATGCGGTTGAATTAGTAAGCCAGCCGTAGGTAAATTCGATGCCGACATAGATTAAATTAAGGGAAATGGCAAAGCCAAAAATACGATTATTGTGTGTAGGGGTAGGGTGGTGATGTGAGCAGTGTTGATGATTATGCTGATGTGCCATGGTTTGCTACCCGAACTGAATGATTCAGTTCAGTATAGCAAATTAGATTTGTGAATTGATGCTTGGCAGGCGATTAATTCGTCTAGAAGCTCATGAACAATGAGCCCATGATCAAATGATGCATGGTTGCAGTGGTGTGAGAGTTATCATCTATATATTGATTCATATAACCCGCTTCAGTTCTAAAGGTTTTATTAAAGGACCACCCTAAGCCCGCAAACGCACGGTTTTGATCAAAACCATAATCTCCACCTGCTTTAGTTGTATTTGCTCTTACAAAGAATTCGTCCCAGGTAATTACACTTAAGCGCGGTTCAAATTCAAGCGGGTGCATAAATCGAACCATTTGTCTTGGACGAACACGTACATCGGTCTCATTGCCGGGCAAGAAATTAGTTTCAATCATGGTTCTAAACGTAACAGTACCTAAACTGGTCGGCAATACATACCGAAAAGCGGGCCAAACATCTTGTTGGGCCTTGTATGGTTGCACAACACCTTTTGCATTAATTTGTTGTGTGGGTAAAAACGTATAGCCTGCCCAAATCGTGGCTCTATCACTGATTGAGTAACCTATGGCAGTACGCGCCATACCTTGGTACCAATGGTTCCAATCATCATCCCAACGGGATTGTCCTTCTACCCAGAGTCTTACTTTTTCTAACTTTGGGTCAGCTGTTTTTAAGCTACCTTCTGCCACGACTTGTAACCAACTACCGGCATCTTGGAGTAAATCGTCTTGCATGACGGGGGCTGCTTTCACCGCGTTGGTGAGGGTAGAAAGCATAATTAATAGTATTACTGATAATTTACGAGTGTGTATTGAGTTATTCATTTTTAATCAAGAATTGAGAGTTATAGGGTGTGGTCTTAGCTTTTAAGTCTACGTACGGCTAATGGATGGTCAGAATAAGATTCGTGTTCTTCTAAACCTTCAAATACACATTGGCCACCTTGATCTTTATAGTTGTGCTCAAAGTCATGAAAGTATTCCATGACTGTGTGGTCGATAAGGAAAGTTTGATCTAATTTGAAAATGATATTTTTTCCAGGCTCAATGCTCGCTAAATCAGTTTTAAGCTTTAAAAAATTGGAGAATATAGCCGCGCCAATCACAGTCACTATAAATGTATCTGATTCAGTATGTGTGATTTCAAAGTTAATTTTAAACATGTTCTTAATCTTAACGCCACGAATGATGTGGATAGCGAATTTAGTGGCAATACCTATAAAAACACCGACTAATAAATCAGTGGCGAGTACGCCAATAATAGTTACAACAAACATGAACAATTGCTCTTTTCCGATGCCTAAAATGTGAGCAAAAGAAGAGGGTGATGCTAAGCGAAAACCTGTAAATACCAATAATGCTGCAAGTGCTGCTAAAGGAATGCTATGAATTAAATGCGGAAATAACACGACGAACAATAGTAAAAAAGTGCCGTGGAAAAAGTTTGCCCATTGCGTTTTAGCCCCATTGTTTACGTTAGCGGAACTACGGACAATTTCTGCAATCATGGGTAGACCACCGATCAAACCAGAAACTAGATTTCCGATACCTACAGCGGTTAAATCTTTATCAAGATTCGCATGACGTTTGTAGGGGTCTAATTTATCAACAGCCATGGCGCTTAATAGGCTTTCTAAGCTACCTACCAAACTTATACTGATAACGGCTTCCCAGAATTCTAATGTAGGTAATTTAGAAAAATCAGGAAATGCAAAACTAGCCATAAAGTCATCAGGGATGGCTACTAAAAATTTGGGGCCAATGGTTTGTTCGTGATGCGCTAATATTGGATTGTCGGGTAAAAACAGATACATGTGCTCATGATCTAAATCAAAATATTTTGCTAATGCAATCCCAACCAACACAACAATCAATGGCGCTGGAATCATTTTTAAGGCTTTATTTTTAATAAATGCCCATGCGATCAATATACCCAACCCTGTAAGTCCAATGATGGCAATTTCGTAATTTGGATTTAAGATGCTGGTAGGAACTTGAGCAATAGTTGAAAGAAGGCTGCTGCCTTTAATTGGCGCTTGACCAAACATGACATGGATTTGTTTGGCCATAATGATGATGCCAATGGCGGCTAACATGCCATGCACTACAGAGGCAGGAAAAAAAGAACTTAAGCGGCCCGATTTAAATATGCCCAGTAATATCTGAATTGCGCTGGCTACGACAATAGCGGCAAGTGCATAGCGATAACCTGCCATAGCATCGCCTTCACCCAGCTCTTGCACCGCGCCTAGCACCACCACAATCAACCCAGCGGCTGGGCCATTAATAGTGACGAATGTGCCATTAATACGTGAAACTAACATTCCCCCAATTATGGCCGTAATGATGCCAGCAGAGGGTGGGAAACCCGATGCCATCGAAATCCCGAGACAAAGTGGTAATGCAATAAGAAAGACTAGGAAACCGGATAACAAATCGCTGCGCCAGTTTTCTGTTAACCCGGCTAGCCCTGTTTTCGGTAATAGTGATAAAGAATCGTTACTCATAGAGTTCCTCGTTGATTGTGTAAGTTTTAATAATTCGTATAATGACTAGCTATTATTATGCCAATATTTATAGGTGGCCTAGTTGTCTGATTATTAAGTGTAATAAATCCAATTTATTTATGTTGATAGTCATCTGTTCAATTGCTGAGGGGTAAATAAACCTCGAGTTGGGTTATTTGCACCTAAGTTGTCATATTTAGGACTCACACTATTTGGATTACAACCCGCTTAAGCTGTTTTTGCTGTGATAAAATTTGTATATTCGCCGTAATATAAAATGATTATGAATGTTTAGTCTACGAGATAAAAGTTTGAAGCTCCCTAAAAGAAAATGGTTTACTGTTTTGGATAAAATGATCGTCTATGAATTATTCAAGACGTTATCTTCTGTCTTGCTTGTATTGGTCATCATAATCGTGAGTCGCGGCTTCATACGAATCTTAGATCAAGCGATTGCTGGCATGATTTCTAATGATTCTTTATTAAGTATCCTCGCTTATAAAACCATCATTACCTCCGCAGAATTATTTCCTCCCGCTTTATTTATGTCGGTGCTGATGGTTTTTGGCCGTATGTACCGAGATCAAGAAATGTCAGCTATTGCTTCTGCTGGGGCGGGTGTCTTTACGCTCTATAAATCAATTACTATTCTATTGTTACCTGTCATCACATTAGGTGCCGTTTTATCTCTGTTTATCGCGCCTTGGGCTGAATCTCAAGTGGATTTACTGATTAAACAAGGCGAAGAAACCGCCGATGTGCGGGGTATTTCTGCTGGAAAATTCAGTGAATATAAAAATGGTAATTTAGTTTTATATGTCGAAAGCGTTAATGACTCTGGGGTATTGCATAATGTTTTTTTGCAAAATTCAGAAAAGGGCAGTGTGGGTGTTATCAATGCTCAAACGGCTGTGATTAAAGAATTACCTGACGGTCGATATATTATGTTTGGCCAAGGTGAACAGGTAAAAGGAAAGCCGGGGGCGCTTAATTATGTCATTGAGAAGTTTGATGAATATGCCGTAAGAATTGAAGAAAAAACAGTCGCTGCAAAGTTTAATCGCCATGCGCATTCGGTTGATAGATTATTTGATAACGACATTGTTTTTAATAAGACGGAATTATTTAGACGGTTTGCCATTCCCATCGGCGCATTGTTGTTGGCCTTGATTGGTGTGCCATTGGCTCAAGTATCACCCAGAGGTGGCGTGTACGGAAATATGTTTATGGGTTTCTTAATTTATTTTAGTTATGGAAATTTATTACGCGTGAGTCAAAGCTGGATCGAAAATCACACGGTACCTTTCTGGGTGGGCGCATCCACGGTCAATCTGATATTGGTCGTATTAGGCGGTGTATTAATCATTAGATTAGCGGGATGGGAATGGGTGAAAATGAATATTAAAGCGAAGGTTTTTAAGTGAAAGTTTTAAGTAAATATATTGTATTCGAAGTTTTAAAAGGTGCTTTTATAACTCAAATGATATTACTGACCTTGTTTAATTTATTCACTTTTACTGATGAATTGAAGCATTTAGGTGAAGGGCATTACGGTTTAAAAGAAATATTGACGTATTTAGTGCTCACTTCTCCGGGTGTTTTTTATGAATTGTTACCTGCTTCTGCGCTGTTAGGCAGTCTGTTTGTATTAGGCTCTATGGGTAATAACCGTGAGTTAATTGCGATGCGCGCAGCGGGGTTATCTATTTTTGGTATTATTAGAGCCGTGATGTTAGCGGGTTGTTTTTTAGTCGGTATCACACTGATAGTAGGTGAATTAATCGCACCGACATCACAACGTATGGCGCATATGCTGAGGGTTTCTGCACAAGCCAATCAAACCGTTACCAGCTCAGAGCAAGGTGTTTGGTTTAGAGAAGGTAAAACCTTTATCAATATTAAGAAAGTGATGGGAGATGGTGATTTAGCAGATTTAGTCATTTACGAGTTAGACGATAATCAACAATTACAAAAATCTACCCATGTCGACCAAGCCTTATTTCTGGGTAATCAAGAATGGCGACTCAATCACATTTCCAATTCTGAAATTTCAACTGAACAAATAAAGTCTAGTTCTACTGAAAGCCAATTATGGCATTCCTCTATAGCGCCAAATTTATTAAAAATAGTGACGGTACTCCCTAACAATTTATCGATGTTTGATTTGGCGGGCTATATCTCGTTTTTAAAAGAAAATCACCAAAAGTCGCATGTCTATGAACTGGCTTTTTGGGGACGCGTTGTTAATCCCTTGGTCACCTTTATTATGCTTTTGTTGGCAACCCCTTTTGTAATCGGGATTAAAAGAGGTGTGAGTGTGGGTGAGCGGATGATGTTAGGGGTTGTCATCGGCATGGGATTTAATATCTTAGATAAGACGGTAGGTCATTTAGGTTTAATTTACGATATTAATCCGGCGTTAATGGCATTTGCACCCAGTTTTGTTGTGTTGCTATTGGCCTTGTATTTTCTTAAACGAACACAAGCTTAGTTTCATATTAACCTTATATCCAAATTGTTTTTAGCTGTATCTAAAGGCCTATACAGTATATAATCAAGCACTTTGACTCAATCAATCACTAAATTAACACCGGAAAAAATACCATGCTGGGTAAGCTAGTTAAACTTGTTGTAGGGAGCCGTAACGATAGGCTAGTAACTAAGAAAAAAAAGCTGGTCAAAAAGATCAATGCTTTAGCTTCTGAATTCGAAAATTTATCTGATGAAGCTTTAAAAGCCAAAACACAAGAGTTCCGTGATCGCTTAGCACAAGGTGAGACTTTAGACAGCCTAATCCCCGAAGCGTTTGCTGCAGTAAGAGAAGCTTCCTCACGTGTTTTTAACATGCGACATTTTGATGTGCAGTTTATCGGTGGCATGATGCTTCATGATGGCAAAATTGCTGAAATGAAGACCGGTGAAGGTAAAACTTTAATGGCCACATTGGCCGCTTATCTCAATGCCTTACCAGGTAAAGGCGTCCATGTTGTTACGGTTAATGATTATTTAGCTAAACGTGACGCTGAGTGGATGGGTAGGTTGTATGGCTTTCTTGGCTTAACCACCGGTGTTATTGTGAGTCAGTTAGAGCATGAAGCTAGAAGAGAGGCTTATGCGGCTGATATTACCTACGGTACAAATAACGAATTCGGTTTTGATTATCTGCGTGACAACATGGCATTTAGTCTGGATCAAAAAGTACAACGTGATTTAAGTTTCGCTATTGTTGATGAAGTTGACTCCATTTTAATCGATGAGGCGAGAACGCCTTTAATTATCTCGGGCCCTACTGAAGAAAGTACTGAGATTTATATCAAAGCTAATGCCGTTATACCCTTATTAAAGTTACAAGAAAGTGACGATCAACCCGGTGACTATACTGTCGATGAGAAAACGCGTCAGGTTTATTTAACTGAAGCGGGTCATGAGCGAGTTGAAAGCTTAATGCTAGAGCAGGGCTTATTGCCTGAAGGCTCTAGTTTATATGATGCAGCTAACATACGATTAATGCATTATCTAAATGCTTCTTTAAGAGGTCACGCTTTATTCAAAAAAGATGTAGATTACATTGTTGCTGATAATGAGGTCATCATTGTTGATGAGTTTACAGGTCGTATCATGCCTGGTCGTCGTTGGTCAGAAGGTCTACACCAAGCGATCGAAGCCAAAGAAAATGTACCTATAAATAATGAAAATCAGACATTAGCGTCTATTACATTCCAAAACTATTTCCGTTTGTATGACAAGCTGTCGGGTATGACCGGTACTGCTGATACAGAAGCGTTTGAATTAAATAAAATTTATGGCTTAGAAGTAGTTGTTATTCCAACACACCGTAATATGGTCAGAAAGGATCTAGGTGATTTGGTTTATTTAACGACCGATGAAAAATATAACGCGGTTGCTTTAGACATTAAAGATTGTGTTAGCCGAAACCAACCCGTGTTAGTCGGTACAACGTCTATTGAAAATTCTGAAAGATTATCTGCTTTATTAAATAAGCAAGGTATCAAACATGAAGTCTTAAATGCTAAACAGCACGAACGTGAAGCGCATATCATTGAACAAGCCGGTATGCCTGGAGCTGTGACCATCGCTACTAATATGGCGGGACGAGGAACAGATATCGTTTTAGGCGGTAACTTAGAAGCTGAATATAAATTATTGGGCGAAGACGCGAGTCAAGCAGATAGGGATTTTGCAAAAGCACGTTGGCAAGAACGTCATGATCAAGTGCTTGCTAGCGGTGGCTTACATGTTATTGGTTCTGAACGTCACGAATCTCGTCGTATCGACAATCAATTAAGAGGCCGTTCTGGTCGTCAAGGTGATCCTGGTTCAACACGTTTTTACTTGTCATTACAAGATGATTTGATGCGTATATTTGCTTCTGATCGTGTAGCAGGTTTGATGAAAAAACTAGGGATGGGCGATGGTGAAGCGATTGAGCATCCTTGGGTTACGCGTTCTATTGAAAACGCACAACGTAAAGTTGAAGGTCGTAACTTTGACATTCGTAAAGAAATTTTAGCGTATGACGATGTCGCTAATGACCAAAGAAAAGTTATTTATGGTCAACGTAATGAGTTAATGGCGGCTGATGAGATTTCAGAAATCATTACTGCAATCCGTAGAGATGTAGTTAATCAGGTTATCAGTCAGTATATCCCCGCAAAAACAATGGTTGAGCAATGGGATATTGCAGGATTAGAAGAGCATTTATTACATGAATTTAACGTAGAAATTCTTGTACAACAGATGTTAAGTGATGATCATACGTTGCAAGAATATAACTTACGTGAACGGATCATAGACATATTAGAGCAAAATCACAAAGACAAAGAAGTTAAGATTACGGAAGATGTTCTAAGACATTTTGAAAAATCGATCATGCTACAAGTCTTAGATACGAGTTGGAAAGAACACTTAGCTGCAATGGATTATTTACGTCAAGGTATCCACTTTAGAGGGTATGCTCAAAAAGATCCTAAGCAAGAATATAAACGTGAAGCGTTTGAAATGTTCACCAGTTTGCTTGAGCACATTAAATACGAAGTGGTTACCGTTTTATTTAAAGTACAAGTGCGTCAAGAAGAAGATGTACAGGCCTTGGATGAGCAAATGCAAGCACCAAAAGAATTGCATTATGAACATGCGGAAGCCCCTAGTTTCGATGCTATAGAAGCGCCAGCACCTCAAGCGCTACCTTCAATGGGTGATGACTCAAATGTAATACCATTCGTGCGTCATGGTGAGAAAGTAGGGCGTAATGATCCATGTACTTGTGGATCAGGTAAAAAGTTCAAACAATGTTGCGGTAAGTTAGACTAAATAGTTATTGTTACCCCGCCCGTGTTCAATAAACAAGGGCGGGGTGGTTAGCTTAGTGTTATTCAGTTACAGAAAAACTCTCACCACAACCACATGTGCCTTTTACATTGGGGTTGTCAAACTTAAAGGCTTCATTAATGCCTTCTTTGCGGTAGTCTAATGAGATACCGTTAACAAACTCTAAGTCATCATTCGATACGATGACTTTAACGCCAAAGTTTTCAAACACATTATCATTGGCTTCAAGTGTTTCAGCATAGTCCAGTACGTAAGCGTATCCAGAGCAACCCGATTTCTTGACGCCTAATTTTAGTCCAATACCTGTGCCGCGTTTATCCAGCTGTTTTTTGATTTGACGCGCCGCGTTTTCAGTCAGTGTGATTGACATAATTCTCCTTTATCAAACGGTTATACATTTTATAAGTTGATCAATAAATGTGTGTATTTGTGCTTTAGTGTTGCTTATTCCTAAGCTAACGCGTATTGCACTTTTGGCCAGCAGAGGTTCAACACCCATGGCTTTTAGTACGTGACTTATTTCGTTGCTTCCACTTGCACAGGCCGATCCGCTAGACACTGCAATGCCTTTTATATCGAGATTCATTAATAGCATTTCACCATCGATGCCAGCTATACCAAATTGGGTTGTATTGGGTAATCTATGCGCTTGATAGGCAAAAATACAAAGCCCTGGTATTTTTAGTAACTCTTCTTCTAAAGTCGATCTTAATGAATTTAGATATTCATAACGTGTAGTTAACTCAATTTTAGCTAATTCTGCCGCTTTTCCAAAGCCAACAATGGCAGCGACATTTTCAGTACCCGGTCTTATATCATTTTCTTGATTACCACCGAACATAAGTGGAGATAGGGGGTGTTTTATTTTACTTATTAAGGCCCCACAGCCTTTGGGCCCATATATTTTGTGACTCGAAAGGGTCATCAGGTCAACGCCCAAATCAGTGAAAGAGACAGGTATTTTTCCTACAGCCTGCACCGCATCAGTATGAACTGTGAGTTCTTTAATTTTAAGCTGCTGAGTGATCTGATTAATATCTTGAATGACGCCCGTTTCATTATTTGCGAGCATGATCGATACTAACTTTGTAGGAGACTTACAAATTTGTTCGAGGTGCGAACCATTGATAATGCCAAACTCATCAACAGTTATGTATTCAACCTGATTCCCCTTAGCCGCTAAATGATCTGCGAAATCGAGGGTTGAAGGATGTTCAGTAGACGAAATTGCAATATGACTGTTTTGAAGTACTGAGTTTAACGCTAAATTGTTACCTTCAGTACCACCACTGGTAAAAATGACTTCTCTAGGCGTGCAATTGATTAATGCAGCCACTTGTTCACGAGCAGTATCTATAGCACTCCGAACTAAGCGACCTTGACGATATAAACTTGAGGGATTGCCATAAAAGGTTGTTAGAAATGGCATCATTGCATCAAGCACTCTCTCATCAAGAGGCGTTGATGCGTTATGATCAAAATAAATCACAAAATAGAGTGCAGCTCATTTGTTTTATGAAGCTCGACAATATTAACAATTTCTTCGCCTTTAACTATGGCTGTCTCTTGTGCTAATTGTTTTTCTATTAAATCACCGAGTGTAATGCTTTTTAGATATTCTTTAATTTGTGCACTGAGGCCCATCCACAAGTCATGTGTCAAACAGGCTTTTTCATTTTGACAGTTTGCTTCACCACCACATTTCGTAACATCTATAGGCTCATCAACAGCTGCAATAATATCGGCTATATTAATATTGTTGGCTTCTCTAGAAAGTGTATAACCACCCCCCGGGCCTCGAACACCTTTTACCATATCAGCTCTACGTAAACGAGCGAATAACTGTTCCAAATAAGATAGGGATATTGTTTGTCTGGCAGCTATATCAGTCAAAGTTACTGGGTTAGTTCGGCTATGTAAAGCTAGGTCTAACATCGCTGTAACAGCATAACGACCTTTTGTGGTTAAACGCATTGTAGATTCCCTCAATTAATTAAGTGTATTTCTGACTAATATACTTAACCAACTAAAATAGTCAACAATTATTTGTGTTAAACACTTTATATCTCAGAATCTGAATCCTTAAAGCAATCAGAAATTTCACATCCCACTAATGCGGTTATTGATGTTTCAGTACATTTAATACCATGTTCATTGAGTGCAGCCTTCATGGTTTCAATCTGTGTATCTAACACTTGTATATGATCAATCATATTATTAATGGCATGTGCAATAGGGTCTGGCATGTTTGCATGCGTACCATAAGCGTCAAAATTAGAGTGACTGGGTAACTTAGTATGGTCACTAGAAAAAGTAGGCTTGGAGTTGCCAATGATATGTCCAGGAATCCCAACCACAGTTGCGCCCGCAGGGACTGATTTGATGACCACTGAATTCGAACCTACACGTGCGCCTGTGCCAATTTCAATGGGCCCTAATACTTTGGCACCAGCACCGATTACTACACCGTCTTTAAGGGTAGGGTGGCGCTTACCTTTTGCCCAAGAAGTGCCACCTAATGTGACGCCATGATATAGGGTGCAATCATCACCAATAATGGCTGTTTCCCCTATTACCACACCCATGCCATGATCTATAAAAAAACGACGACCTATTTGCGCACCTGGGTGTATTTCAATACCTGTTAACCATCGATTTATATACGCAATAAATCGCGCAAGCCAATGAAATTTTCGCATCCAGATGAAATGACTAATTCTATGTAAAAAGACCGCGTGTACGCCTGGATAAGTAGTGATAACACCAAATACTGATTGAGCAGCAGGATCTCGTTCGAATACGCAGGCAATATCTTCTTTAATTCGGTCAAACATTATTTGTTCCTTTGATTATCTTGTGACATTCTTAAAATCCCCCTCAGAATGTCTATTTCTTTGACGTCTAAATCTGCTCGATTAAATAGGCGTCTTAAGCGTCGCATAATGGATTTAGATTTGTCAGGGTGCATAAAGCCGATATCAGTTAATGTTTGATAGAGGTGGTCATAAAAAGAATCCATTTGTTGATTTGTGGCTTTAATGGTTTTGCCTTTGTCACCTATCATTAATTCACTGTATTGACCGGCACTAACAAATAGTTCGTAGCAAACCACTTGTACCGCTGCTGCAATGTTCAATGAGCTGTACTCTTCATTACACGGAATTCTAAGTAGATATTGGCATAAATCTAATTCATGATTTTTGAGACCTGAATTTTCTCTGCCAAACACAATAGCCGTTTTAAGTTTAGAATCAGTAGCGACAATTTTTTCAGCAGATTCTCTAGGTGTCATTTCTGGCCAGCTAATGGTTCTGCATCGAGCACTTGCGCCGATTACAAGTTGGCAATCACTGATGGCATCATGGAGGTCATCATAAACTTTTGCTTTCGCTAATATGTCATCAGCTCCAGTTGCTCTTGAAGTTGCTTCCGCACTCGGAAATATTTTGGGAGAAACTAAACATAGGTTAGACATGCTCATATTTTTCATGGCACGAGCAACAGCACCAATATTGCCGGGATGAGATGTTTCCACTAAAACTATTTTAATATGTGAAAGCAAGGGGCATTGTCCTTAGATAAAAATACGGCAAGTTTACCAAAAGATTTGCTATCATTATCTTTTTTATCGCTCATTATAAATTTGTCTATGCAACCCATGTTAAATATTGCCGTCCGTGCTGCTCGTAGTGCTGGCGATCTAATCTTACGATCATCTGATAATGTTGGTCGTCTTACTATCGATCAGAAAGGCAAAAATGATTACGCCAGCGAAGTTGATCGAATGGCTGAGCGAGAAATTATTAACATCATTAAAACAGCCTATCCAGATCACGCTATTTTGGCAGAAGAAAGTGGTGAACATGCTGGAAATGATTATGTATGGGTCATTGATCCATTGGATGGCACGACAAATTTCTTACATGGCTTTCCTCAATACGCTGTTTCTATCGCATTAAAGTACAAAGGTCGATTAGAAGTAGGCGTCATATATGATCCACTACGTGACGAGTTATTTACCGCTAAAAGAGGCGGTGGTGCTATGTTAAATAATCGTCGTTTACGAGTGACACAACCCTCTGCGTTGAAAGGTGCTTTATTAGGCACAGGCTTTCCGTTTAAAACGGATACCCATCTTGATGCTTATGTAGGCATGTTTAAATCATTGACTACAGAATGTGCTGGTATTCGTCGCGCTGGATCTGCTGCTCTTGATTTGGCCTATGTGGCTGCAGGTCGATTAGATGGTTATTGGGAAATCGGCATTATGGAGTGGGACATGGCCGCCGGCATTCTATTAGTAAAAGAAGCGGGTGGGGTAGTGACTGATTTTTCTTTTAATGATAACTATATGGAATCAGGTAACGTCATTGTCGGCAGTCCAAAGATGCATCAATTGATGTATCAATTAATAGAGCCGCATGTGACTGCCGCTTTAAAGTAGTCTGTAGATGTATAAGAGAGCCTATAACAGGCTCTCGATAATCAATTAAATAATTCTAATGCCAACATAATGGCGTCTTCTCGGCCATTTAATGCGGGATAATAAGCTTTTCTAATGCCAATTTCGTTAAACCCAATATTCTGATACAGGGCAATTGCCCCTACATTAGTGGGTCTTACTTCTAAGAATATTGTTTCTGCCTTACCTCTTGCCGAATCAATTAAGTGTTCAAGCATTCTTCGTCCAATACCTTGACCTTGCTCATTTTGATCAACAGAAATATTGAGTATGTGTGCCTCGCCTACAGCCATTGATAGTAGACAGTACCCTAACACTTTATTGTCGTATTCACATACGTAACAATCGTAGCCGGCTTTAAAGCAATCTGTGAAAATATCTTCTTCCCATGGAAAATCATAGTTCTGCTGCTCTATGGATAAAACAGAGGGTAAATCCGCGTGTGTCATTGTTCTAATGCGCATTAGATCTTTTTTTGTTACTGAATCAGGAAAAATCTTAGCGTAAAATTCATTGTCTGCATCATAGACGACAATTTTTTTTATTTTGTCCATTAGTCCCCGCATGGTTCACCTTTCATTTCTTTATATATCTGGAGTGCATTAAGTAGATCAAGCCAAGCCGATTGTTTCTCATGTAAAAATCTTAATAAATAAGCAGGATGGTTAATCACAACCAGAGGGATGTTATTAATCATATGTGTATTATTCTTAAGCTCTGATAGGCGGGCGTGTTGATTGAGTAAGGCTTGTGCGGCAACATGGCCCACAGCTATCATTATTTTTGGCTTAATTAAGTTGATCTGGCGTTGTATATAACCATGACAATTGAGTAACTCATTTGCATGAGGTGCCCGATTATTAGGCGTCATGCATTTAATAATGTGGGTAATAAATACTTCATCTTTCGATAAGTTGATGGCTCTTAACATTTCTGTAAATAGTTCGCCTGTTACACCTAACATAGTGTCGCCATCTTGATCCTCAATTTGACTAGGTGCTTCAGTAATCCATAACCATTCGGCTTGATGCGATCCTGATCCTACGGGGCTTTGTGTTCTAGTATGACAAAGGTCACACTGATGGCAATGAGTGATGTCAGAATTTAATTTATCCCAGTTATCGGAATCATTGAGTTCCCAATCTGAACCAGACTCTGAAATTGAAGATACTGAGGTTCTAGGTAACCAAACCTCAATACCCATGCTTGATAAATATTCAAGACGAAGTTCATTATCCAAAATGAGGTACTCTATTTATGGATAATTAAACATCACCTTTTTGAGGGTGTTGTTTCTTATCAGTACAGTTGAGTTTATTAACTGCATTGATGTAGGCTTTAGCAGACGCAATAACAATATCAGTATCAGCGCCTAAGCCATTGACCATGCGACCTTCTTTCTCAAGTCTTACGGTAACTTCACCTTGAGCATCTGTACCATTTGTGATGTTGTTAACAGAATATAGCTCTAATGAGGCGGATGAATTTACCAGCTTTTCAATGGCTTTTAAACTTGCATCCACGGCGCCACCACCTTCAGAGCTGCCAGTAACTTCTTTAGTATCAACACGGAGCGTCACAGTTGCAACAGGTGTTTCACCCGTTTCAGAACAGACTTTAAGGGCAATCAGTTTGACATATTCGTCTTCTGCTTCAAATCCTGCTTCAGATATCAATGCCTGTAAATCTTCATCAAAGATTTCATGTTTCTTATCAGCTAAAATTTTAAAGCGAGAGAAGGCATCATTAAGATCCTTTTCTGAATTGAAATCAAATCCCAATTCAGTCATGCGGCTTTTGAAGGCATTTCTACCTGAATGCTTACCTAATACCATCCGGTTAGCCGACCAGCCAACATCTTCTGCGCGCATAATCTCGTAAGTTTCACGGCTTTTCAATACGCCATCTTGATGAATGCCTGCTTCGTGTGCAAAAGCGTTAGCACCAACAATGGCTTTATTGGGTTGCACAGGAAAGCCAGTAATAGAAGACACTAATTTAGAACACGTTAATATCTCACGGGTATCTATACTCGTTTGGCAAGGGAATACATCGTGACGAGTACGTACGGCCATAACCACTTCTTCTAGTGAAGCGTTACCTGCGCGTTCACCTAAGCCATTAATAGTACATTCTACTTGCCTTGCGCCATTAAGAACGGCAGAAAGGGAGTTAGCAACGGCTAAACCTAAGTCATTATGGCAATGCACAGAAAAAATAGCTTTATCTGAATTGGGGATGCGCTGGATCAAATTCGCAATGGTTGCGCCAAACTGTTGAGGCAAACTATAGCCGACAGTATCTGGAATATTTAGAGTGGTCGCGCCTGCATCAATAACAGCCTCGAGTATGCGACATAAGAAATCTTCTTCTGAACGGCCTGCGTCTTCTGGAGAAAATTCAACATCATCTGTATATTGTCTTGCGCGTTTTACCGCTTTAACTGCGTATTCAATAACTTGATCAGGTGACATCTGCAATTTCATTTGCATGTGTATGGGTGATGTCGCTATAAAAGTATGAATTCTAGATCTTTGGGCACTTTTAAGGGCTTCACCTGCGCGGTCGATATCTTTATCTAAAGCTCTAGCTAAACCACAGACAATACTGTCTTTAACTGTATTAGCGACTGCTTGAACTGATTCAAAATCACCAGGGCTAGCGGCGGGGAAGCCGGCTTCGATAACATCTACTTTTAGACGTTCTAATGCTCTAGCAATTCTAATTTTTTCATCACGGGTCATCGATGCGCCTGGGCTTTGTTCACCATCACGCAAAGTCGTATCAAATATAATTAATTTGTCTTTCATAAAAACTCGATATTAAGAGTTACTTCAACGGTTAAGTTGATTTAATGGATAAGGATAAGTGTAAAAAAAATGATATTAAGCTTTACGCCCTAATAACCTGCGTCTACGCATGACTAAAGTGATAACAGGGCCAGAAATAGCATAAGCTAAGAATAAAACAAATAATAAGGTCTGTGGTTGAGCCATGATGATAGCGATGGCAAGCATGACCGCAATGGCTACAAAGAAAGGGACTTTACCTTTTAAATCAATTTCCTTGAAGCTAGAGTATCTAAAGTTACTCACCATAAGCAGACCTGTGCTGATTGTTAGTGCTAAAGCAATATACTTAACTATTTCCACTGGATAAGCGTGATCTAATGACAGCCATAAAAAACCTGCAAGAATAGCGGCTGCAGCAGGACTGGGTAAGCCTTGAAAATAACGTTTATCAGCTGAAGTTAACTGAGTATTAAAGCGAGCCAGTCTTAAAGCACCACCCGCCATGTGAACAAAAGCGGCGAATAAGCCCAATTTACCCATGCTGGTAAAAGCCCAGAGATACATCACTAATGCAGGGGCCGCACCAAATGAAACCATATCAGATAAGCTGTCATATTGAGCACCAAACTCACTTTGAGTATTAGTTAATCGTGCAACTCGGCCATCCATGCCGTCTAATATCATGGCAACAAATATTGCAATGGCAGCTGTCTCAAAACGACCATCCATCGCAGAAGTAATGGCGTAAAAACCAGAAAATAAAGAACCTGTGGTAAACAAATTAGGTAATAAATAAATGCCTCGGCGGCGTATGGTGCTTTTTTCTGTAGACATACGTCAATGAATCCTAATGTGTTATGAGTTAAAACAATGCGCGATTATACAAGGATTGAATACTTATTTTTATAAAATATCAACTTCTCAAGTCGATGATTTTATGTTTAACGTTTTGGAGTAAGGGCTGTATCTGTAAATGAAATACCATCCCAGCCAAACTTCATAAAAGTTCTAATATTGGCGTGGTCAGTTCCATTAGGGTTGTTTAATACATCCTGATGATAATAATCACCGAATAAGTTTAAGGTATGCTGAGCACCAAGATTGTTTAGTAATGCAAAAGCAAATATTTTGCAGGAGCCTTCATTGGTACCCGGAGCACTGGTCACTTGTTCTTCCTTTAGACCATTAGTGAAAAGGGTAGGTTGATAATCATAGTGTTCGGTAATGACGGCAATCGTTTCTGCGAATTGAATGCGTTCATCGTTTTTGATTTTTTCAATAAAGGCTGCTAGGCTCATAGGTGCTAAATATATAGATGTTGAATAGGGTTACGCTTTTTTCATGATGCGTTCTTTTTCGCGTTGCCAATCACGATCTTTAGATGTAGCGCGTTTATCGTGCAGTTGTTTACCTTTAGCTAACCCAATTTCTAATTTAGCACGACCTGTTTTCCAGTACATAGAGAGCGGGATCAAGGTATAACCTTTACGTTCAACAGAACCAATGAGTTTATTGAGTTCATGTCTATTCAACAGAAGTTTTTTATGTCTAATAGAATCAGGTTTGATATGGGTTGATGCAGATAGTAAAGCGGATATGTGCGCGCCTGATAACCAAGCTTCACCCCGTTTTAGTACAACGTAACTTTCTTTAAGTTGCACACGACCTTCACGTAAGCTCTTAACTTCCCAGCCTTCAAGTACTAATCCAGCTTCAAAACGTTCTTCAATAAAATACTCATGCTTAGCTTGACGATTAACGGCAATTGTCGCGTTCTGTTGAGTTTTATTTTTTTTGGAGTTTTTTTCAGCCATAGGGAGTGGATATTAATTTTAAAACTGACGAGAGCGATTATTTTTGTTATTTTACTCGATATTATTAATAAGGTGAGTTTTTTGAGGCGCTCGTAAATGATAGATACTAACACAACAGGACATGGAAAATGGTCTTCACGCTTTACCTATATTCTCGCTGCTACAGGATCTGCAGTCGGTTTAGGTAATATCTGGAAATTTCCATACATCACCGGAGAAAATGGTGGTGGTGCGTTTGTATTAGTTTACTTAGCATGTGTCCTAGTCATTGGTATTCCCATCATGATGGCAGAAACAATGTTGGGACGTCGTAGTCAACGTAATCCTATCGAAGCGATGGAGTTATTAACTAAAGAAGCCAGTGCGGATAGCCATTGGCATTACTTAGGTTGGATGGGTGTTATCGCTGGTTTATTGATACTTTCATATTACAGTGTCATTGCGGGCTGGGCCTCAGCCTATGTGCTTAAAGCCTTTACCGGTAGTTTTATTGATGCTGATGCAACAGCCATCAAATCATTATTCGACAGTTTTGTAGGCAGTCCCATTCAGTTGATTTTTTGGCATACCTTATTCATGTTAGCGACTATGGTTATCGTTGTTCGCGGTATCAATAATGGGCTAGAAAAAGCCGTGCAATATTTAATGCCCGCTTTATTTGTATTGATGTTCTTATTGGTCGCGTATGCCATGACGACGGATAGTTACTTTAAAGGTTTGCACTTCTTATTCTCACCCGATTTTAGCAAGTTAACGGGTAATTCCGTTTTAACAGCGATGGGCCATGCCTTTTTTACCTTGAGTTTAGGTATGGGAGCCATTATGGTTTATGGTTCTTACTTGTCTAAAGATATTTCAATTAGCAAAACAGTATACTTAATTGCGGGTGCCGATACTGTCGTTGCATTATTAGCAGGCATTGCCATATTCCCCATCGTGTTTGAAAATAATTTACACCCAAGCTCTGGCCCAGGCCTCATATTCGAAACCTTACCCATCGCTTTTGGTGCTATGACAGGCGGTTGGTTAATGGGTGTGTTGTTTTTTATAATGCTAGCGGTGGCTGCATTAACGTCATCAATATCATTGATCGAACCTGCTGTAGCTTGGTTAGTTGAGAACAGAGGTTTTACTCGTGAAAAAGCGTGTCTATGGTCTGGTGGTGCAACATGGTTTCTGGGCTTAGGAACTGTGTTTTCATTTAATGTATGGTCAGATTTTAAGCTATTCGATAGAACCCTATTCCAGTTATTAGATTATTTAACAGCCAACTTGATGCTGCCCATTGGTGGATTTTGTATTGCCGTATTTGCGGGCTGGATTATGAATGCAAAACATAGCGAAGAAGAATTGGCTATGCAAACACCAGCAGGCTTTCAAGTATGGAAACTATTGGTTAGCTATGTTGCTCCCGCAGCCGTTTTTTTGGTATTTCTGCATGTTATTGGGGTTTTATAGATGACTGTAGTTCAAAAGAGTGCATTGGTTAAGTTTTCTGCCTTACAGATGTTTGAACTCGTCAATAACATAGAAGATTATCCTAAATTTTTACCTTGGTGCAGTGGTAGTCGTATTATCAAAAGGGGTGATGATTTTGTAGAGGCAGAACTCATTATATCTAAAGGTGGTTTTAACAAATCATTCTCAACCCGCAATAAAATCGATCCAGCGGGTGTGATTACAGTGTCTCTTCTAGATGGGCCATTTTCTTATTTAGAAGGCGTGTGGAATTTCCTCCCTTTAAGGGAAGATGCTAGCAAGATCTCTTTAGATTTAGAATTTGAGATGTCAGGAAAACTTGCCAGTTTAGCGTTCGGCGTCGTGTTTAATCAAATATGCAACACCATGGTTACCTCTTTTACAGATAGAGCAAAGCAAGTCTATGGATAATGGTTTTATTGAAGTAGAGGTGGTTTATGCCTTACCTCAGCAACAAATCATCAAAAGCGTGCAATTATCTGTTGGAATGACGGTACAAGAGGCTATCAATTTATCGGGGTTAACAGATGCGTTTCCCCAGCTTTGCAAAGACCCACTCAATGTGGGAGTATTTGCAAAATCGTGTGAATTAGATCATGTGCTTAATGATGGCGACAGAGTTGAAATCTATCGTCCGTTAATTCACGATCCCAAAGAAGCGAGAAGACTAAGAGCCAAAAAGTAAGTGTTGGCTCTAAAGACTATTAAGATCGCTGTTATAAAGGCAAATTATCAGTATTAGATTTTGGGGCTTGTTCGGGCTTAGTGCTTCTTAATGGATTGTTAGTGGTATCTGGACTTAAAAGACCAAACATCGTTGTTATTTTTTCCCACATGGTTTTATCAAGATCACGTTTAGGTACATCTACACTGGTTTCCTTTGCAGCTATAGGGCCAGTTACCGAATTCGGTCTAAAATCACCTTGCACACCTACTACTACATCATTTTCAAAAAACAATGAAAATTGATGTTGAACTTTATCTTCACCGCTTGGTTGATTAATATAAATGTAATCCCAACGATTTTTATGAAATGTGTTTTCTGCCATAGGGGAGCCAAGAATATAAAGTACTTGTTTTTTACTCATACCCGGTTTTAATTGATCAATCATACCTTGTTCGATAATATTCCCTTGCTGTATATCTACTCTGTAGATACCCGGTATGTGGTCAAATAAATATGTACAAGATACGATGGATTGGCTAGCGATTAAGCTACAAAAAATAAGCGACTTTCTCATTGAAGACAGATCAAAAAATACAAAACAGAAATGATACAGGATGTTAATTAATAATCCTATAAAAGTATCATGATAATTAGCCCTAAAAAAGGCTACAATAAACTCTCTTTTAAAATTCATCCCCTATGTGGCTAACTGAGGAATTCTTTTGGAAACTCATGATTTAAAGAATGCGGGTCTTAAGGTCACCATACCTAGACTTAAAATTCTGCAAATTTTGGAAAAACAGGTTAATGAGCGTCATCTTACTGCAGAGATGGTGTACAAAATTTTAATCAGTGAAAATGAAGAAATTGGTCTAGCAACAGTCTATAGAGTACTCACTCAATTTGAAGCCGCTGGCATCGTTACTCGTCATCATTTCGAAGGCGGTAATTCAATATTCGAACTAGATACGGGCGACCATCACGATCATATACTCTGTATGAAATGTGGAAAAGTTGATGAGTTCACAGATGAACTTATAGAGGTAAGGCAACAAGAAGTTGCTAGCCAACTGGGTTACGATCTTGTAGATCATGGTTTGTATTTATATGGATTTTGCCCGAAGTGCAGAAAACCTTAATTAATCTTATTAATAGTATTCATGTTTAAACCCCTCATTTTATATATCGGCTTACGCTATACGCGAGCCAAACGTCGTACACAATTCATTTCATTTATTACCTTAACATCTGTACTAGGCATTGCCTTGGGGGTGACCGCACTGATTACAGTCTTATCTGTAATGAATGGTTTTGAAGCAGAGTTACGTGAACGTATTTTAGGCATGACCTCGCATGCGACAGCTACGGGTAAATTTGGTCAATTGGATGATTGGCAAACATTAGATAAAAAGCTAGCAGATTATCCGCATGTCCAAGGTTCTGCGCCTTTTATTACTGGGCAGGTAATGATTAATGCAGACAGACGCGTCAGCGGCACTATGCTCAACGGTATATTGCCAGAATACGAAGCTAAGGTATCAGATGTAGCAGCAAAGATGAAATACGGCAACTTAGCTGATCTTGTTCCTGGCGAATATGGCATCGTATTAGGATTAGAGTTAGCTAATTATTTGGGTGTGAGTATGGGTGACAAGATCACTGTGATCAGTCCACAAATCAACTCAACGCCTGCAGGCATAGTTCCTAGGATGAGACGCTTTACTGTGGTAGGTGTCTTTCAAGTCGGTATGTATGAATATGATCGTAATATGGCATTGATTCATCTTGATGACGCCGCCAAACTATTCCGTATGGATGCTGCTGTATCAGGCTTACGTATTAAATTAGATGATCTATTTAATGCGCCACAAATAACACGCACTATGGCTAAAGCATTATCAAGCGACTACCAAGTCAGTGATTGGACCTTAGCGCACAGCAATTTCTTTAGAGCGATTCAAACAGAAAAACGCGTCATGTTTATTATTTTATTGTTGATTGTCGCCGTAGCGGCCTTCAATATTGTTTCTACTTTAGTGATGGTCGTCACCGATAAACGGGGTGACATTGCTATCTTAAAAACCCAAGGTTTAACCTCAGGATCAATTATGGGCATCTTTATGGTGTTAGGTTCCATCATTGGTGTGGTGGGGACGGCACTGGGTACAGTGGGCGGTATTTTGTTAGCTTTAAATGTGGAAACCATAGTGCCCGCTTTAGAACACCTATTTAATGTCCAGTTTATGGCGGCAGATGTTTACTACATCAGTGAATTGCCCTCTAAACTCGTATGGACTGATGTTTATTCAATTGCAGGCATGGCCTTCTTATTATCATTATTAGCTACTATTTATCCCGCATGGCAAGCATCTAGAATTAATCCAGCGGAGGTGTTACGTTATGAATAATACAATATTGACATGCCGCCAACTTACAAAGCGCTATGACCAAGGTGGTTTGGATGTAGACGTACTTAAAGGGGTTGATTTAAGTATTCAAGTCGGCGAACGTGTGGCTATTATGGGTGCCTCAGGCTCGGGTAAAAGTACATTGCTACATCTATTAGGCGGATTAGATAAAGCCACCAGTGGTGAAGTGATATTGTCTGGTATTAATCTAAATAAAGTCAGTGCCATTAAATTAGCCAAGTTAAGAAATAGTTCTTTAGGTTTTATTTACCAATCGCACCATTTGTTGGGTGAATTCACTGTAATCGAAAATGTTGCGATGCCTTTATTGATTGCGGGTGAATCGATAAAACAAGCGACTATAAGAGCAACTGAGTTACTTAAAAGAGTAGGCTTAGGGCACAGAATTGAACATAAACCGGGTGAGTTATCAGGTGGTGAAAGACAGCGTGCTGCAGTAGCAAGAGCTTTAATAAATAAACCTGGTTTAGTGTTAGCGGATGAACCTACGGGTAACTTAGACAGTAAAACAGCCGATCAAATTTACCAATTGATGCTGGAGTTAAATCAAGAATTACAGGTTAGCTTTTTAGTGGTCACCCATGATCATGAATTGGCGGCCCGTCTGGGTAAAGTGTTACATATGGAAGATGGTCTAATCGTCGGTTAACGCCGCCTCAAACAAACTCACTGCACCTCTTGGGGCGCTTTTAGCCCGCATAAACAAGAGGTAGCCGTGATAATTTCTGCATTATGCTTTGTTGCTGGCATTTTATGCGTGCAACAGTTTTCTGAATTACCGGGTCTTTATTGGTTATTAATGATAACAATGGCAGGTCTTGTATTGGCCTGTTTACGTCATTGGCGCACTGTTTTTTTTATAATTGGGCTGCTATGGGCGGTTTTATTCGCCATGCAACGACTCGATGATCGCTTACCCACAACATTAGAAAGTATTGAAATCCCCGTTACAGGCGTTATAACTGATTTACCTGACCTCAATAAACAGCGTAGTACTTTCGATTTTAAGATCACACAGTCTCCCTATAAACTCCCTCATAAAATTCGTTTAAGTTGGTACTATCCAGATCAAACGATCAAGTCTGGTCAAAAATGGTCTTTTGTTGTTAAGTTAAAGCGACCTCATGGGAGTTTAAATCCGGGTGGATTTGATTATGAAAAATATTTGTTTAGCCAAGGGGTAGGGGCAACAGGCTACATAAGTACCCAGACTAAACCACTATTACTGGGGAGAGTGTCTGGATGGTTCAGTATTGCCGTGTGGCGACAAACAATTGCAGATGATTTGACCCAGTTGCTTCAGGGTAATTCGAGTCTAGGATTGATTAAAGCCTTAACCATTGGCGATGGGAGTGATATTTCTAAAACTAAATGGGATATTTTTAGAAAAACAGGCACGACGCATTTGGTCGTTATATCGGGTTCTCATGTAGGTTTGTTAGCTGGCTTGGCTTATTTACTGGTACTTAAGCTTTGGGCACGATTCGGGTATTTAAAATGGGCACCGCAAACCATCGCCGCCATCAGTGCCATCATCGTGGCGACGCTTTATTCAGGCTTAGCCGGATTTTCAGTGCCCACGCAACGCGCACTCGTTATGTTAAGTGTATGGATGCTGTCAGTCATACTTCAGCGCAATTCTAAGCCATACAATACCTTAGCTTTATCATTATTTGCCGTACTGGCTTATGATCCTTTAGCGGTTTTATCGGTTGGGTTTTGGTTATCTTATTTAGCGGTAGGGTTGATTGTGTATGTTATTTCCGGACGTTTAGGAAAACATAATACCGTCATAGAAATGCTAAAAATAAATGCAGCCACTTCATTGGGTTTATCGCCCTTGTTGCTCATTTATTTTCAACAGATATCCGTTATTTCCCCCATTGCTAATTTTATAGCCGTGCCGTTGATTAGTTTTCTATCGGTACCTTTGGCATTATTAGGTGTAGCAAGTATGGCGTTATCGCCTTGGCTTGCAATGCAATTATTTCAGATTACCGATGGTTCATTGCAGGTACTGATGGTGTTTTTAAACACCTGTGCTCAACTGCCCATGGCACTCTATACGCACGCACAACCCCCGTTTTGGTCATTACTGTTCACGGTGCCAGCCGTATTAATACTATTAGCACCGGTGGGTATGCCGTATCGATATTTGAGTGTGTTACTGTTTCTGCCGATGTTTGCATCGACTGCAGATAAACCTGCAGCAGGGTCTATAAAACTGACCGTATTAGATGTCGGGCAAGCATTATCGATAGTGATACAAACTCAGCAACATAGTTTGATCTTTGATGCGGGTAGCAAATATTCAGAAGACAGTGATGCAGGCATTAGCACTTTACTGCCTTTTTTACGGTACGAAGGTATCAATACAGTTGATACGTTAATGATTAGTCATGCCGACAGTGATCACATCGGTGGAGCCGCTTCACTCATAAAGGGTATTCCCGTTAAAGCCGTCCTTACGACAGCCATGCGTCAACTCCAAGACTATCAGCCAATAAAGTGTGAAGCGGGGCAAACATGGGAGTGGGATGCCGTGACGTTTAGGGTATTAGCGCCCATTACAGAGCTCAGCAGTGAGAACGACAATGCCTGTGTCTTACAAATTAAAACGTTAACAACGAGCTATCTCTTGCCTAGTGATATAGAAGCAAAGGCAGAAACAGCGTTGATGACTAATTACGGGCAAGCATTAAAATCAGATGTGTTAATTGCGCCGCATCATGGCAGTAAAACATCATCAACACCGGCTTATTTAGCGGTGGTAGATCCAAAAGTTATTTTGATATCAGCGGGATATTTAAGTAAATTTGGACATCCGCATCCGGATGTTACAAGTCGATATCAACAGCAGGGGATTGAGTGGTTTAATACCGCAGAGCAGGGCGCATTAACTATCACTGAGCCAAACGATCATTGGCAAATAGACGCAATGCGCACCACCGAAGGTAAATATTGGAACAATAAGTGATATTTGATTACAGCTCTAATTTAAAACGTGCAGTTTTAATGGCTAATTGCACCGTGTCTGGCGCAGTGCCACCTATATGACTTCGCGCCGCGACAGAACCTTCCAAGCTAAGATAATCAAACACCTCTTCAGTGATTAACGCAGAGAATTTTTGTAATTCGTCTAAAGAAATTTCAGATAAGTCACGGCCAGTTTCAATGCCCAAGCGCACTGCCAGACCTACGACTTCATGCGCATCTCTAAACGCCATGCCTTTTCTGACTAAATAATCGGCCAAATCCGTAGCGGTAGCAAAGCCACGTTTAGCGGAGTTATACATGTTTTCTTTTTTAGCACTGATATGCGGTACCATGTCAGCATAAGCGCGTAGGCAGTTGATTAAAGTATCAACTGTATCAAATAAAGGCTCTTTATCTTCTTGATTGTCTTTGTTATAGGCTAAGGGTTGGCTCTTCATTAACATAAGTAAGGACATTAAATGTCCGGTAACCCGTCCTGATTTACCTCTCACTAACTCAGGCACATCAGGATTCTTCTTTTGCGGCATGATAGATGAACCTGTGCAAAAGGCATCAGGCATATCAATAAAGTCAAATTGAGCACTCGACCATAGAATGAGTTCTTCAGAGAAACGTGATAAATGCATCATGATGATACTGGCGGCCGCTGTAAATTCAATCGCAAAATCACGGTCACTGACAGAATCTAATGAGTTGGCACTGGGGCGACTAAAGCCTAAGAGTTCTGCTGTTAGAAACCGATCAATCGGGTAGCTGGTACCGGCTAAAGCCGCGGATCCTAAAGGCATGATATTCAGGCGTTTTTTACAATCTTGTAAGCGTTCGTTATCACGCACTAACATTTCAAACCACGCCATTAAATGATGGCCAAAGGTAATCGGTTGAGCGACTTGTAAATGGGTGAAGCCGGGCATGATGGTGTTATAGTTTTGCTCAGCTAAATCTAAAATAGCGATTTGTAAACGCTTAAGTTGCGCTGTAATTTGTTCAATCTCACTGCGTAAATACAAGCGAATATCGGTAGCCACTTGGTCATTTCTGGAGCGGCCGGTATGGAGCTTTTTACCGGCAATGCCAATTAAATCAGTCAAACGCGCTTCGATGTTCATGTGTACATCTTCTTGTTTGATAGACCACACAAAAGCACCGCTTTCAATTTCTGATTGAATTTGGCTCAGACCCTTAATAATGTCATCCCGTTCCGTCTCAGTCAAAATGCCACATTTTGTGAGCATCGTGGCATGGGCAATGGAACCTTGGATATCTTGTTCTGCCATACGCTTATCAAAATCCACAGAAGCAGTAAAGACTTCAACAAAGGCATCAGTGGCTTGGGCAAAACGGGCACTAGAAAGTTTTTCTGAGTTAACGGTAGTCATGAATAGTTAAGAGTGATGTGAAGATTGTGCGAATTATAACATCTAATATAAGACTGTGATTTTACCCATCACTGTTGTGTACACACAACCTGCACAGTAAATGATTTAGCGCGTTTGAATTAATAAATCCGCGCGGGTAGTTACTTAAGGAACGTCAGTAGTAGTTGTGGCGGCGGCTTCTATTCAATTAAAGCGTAAAGTAACTTGATACGTTTTTGCCTTTGCATCTTGAGTGATGTCTAAGGCTATGTTGTGTATTTCAGTGATACGTTTAACAATTTCCAAGCCGAGTTTGTTGCTGCCCGCCGTTAAATGACCCTCAAAAGGCGAAGCCGGCACTAAAGTTTCAGCCTCGTTATCAAAATCCCATTCAAAGATGGGGTTTAAAACTGAAACCATCGGCACTTCCCCATCCATAGTCGATATGATAAACACGTTACCGTTTCCATACTTTAAGGCATTATCAATTAAGTTGTAGAGCAAGCGCGTTAGTATAAGTATTTTAAAACCCAATGTGGGTAGATTAGTATCCAATCAATAATGCAGGAGATTTTGAGGCTACGTATAAACACTATTTAGCCCGGGCTACGATGGAAGGTTGGCCAGAAGAAAACTTTGTGGCCCAATATCGAGCAGGTAAAGTGGCTTTGTTGCTGAATAAGCCTTATACGGAAATACTTACGTGTTTTTTAACAGCCTATGAGATGCGCCCCGAACGTGTTACTGAACCGTTGTATCAATTAGCGGTGTATTGCCGTCATAAGGCATGGCATCACCAAGCGTATTTATTTGCTAAGGCGGGTGCTGAGATTGTGTATCCGACTGATGTGTTATTTGTAGAAAAAGACATATGCGAATGGCGCATTTTTGATGAGCTGGCGATTGCGGCTTATTGGACGGGCCATTATGTGGAATCAAAAAAACTCTGTGAAAAGTTATTGGCTATGCCGTTGGCGGCTGATGATGCGGAACGTGTTCGAGAAAATCTGCAGTTTGCGCTAGAGAAGCTAACAGTGTTTAAGGTTTGTAAGCGTCTAACCCGACCACATTCAATTTAACATTTCAATCTGGCATCCTTTATTTTTTTATAAAGGAGAACGTAAATGGCTTCAGCATCCTATTGGCAAGAGTTGATTGATAAGTGGCAACTCAGTGGTTTAACGCAATCTGAGT
>Ga0214182_1000060_pt1 | contig 55211 bp, 41 predicted proteins | sample TroBogEpilimnion_8_FD_153020 | JGI IMG/M metagenome (GOLD analysis project Ga0214182, IMG submission 153020) | Freshwater microbial communities from Trout Bog Lake, WI - 14NOV2007 epilimnion | ecosystem: Environmental > Aquatic > Freshwater > Lake > Epilimnion/Euphotic zone | place: Trout Bog... | reverse complement strand
CTAAGGGTGCGGCAACACAAGGGCCTACAATTAGCGATGATAAAGCACCCATAATCGCTGCGCCCCATAGCGAGCCATCACGATGTCTCACACTGGAATTATGTAATTTAGTTTTTAGTGAATTGGGAATTTCTAATTCGTAAAAGCCAAACATAGACAAAGACAGCAACACGAAGAGGCTACTAAATAGGCCGATGATCCAAGGTTGTTGAAAAGTTGCCTGTAAATTACTGCCGAATAAGGCCGCAAGTATTCCAAAACCAGTGTAGGTAAAGGCTGAAGCGATAACATAACTGAGTGACAATAAGAAGGCGCGGCTAGTGGTTATATGATTGCCATGACCGACGATAATGCCTGACAAAATTGGAATCATGGGAAAAATACACGGCGTAAGTGATAACAAAAGTCCGAAGCCGAAAAAGCTTAGTAAGGTCATGGCAAGGCTTTCTTGTTTAAGCGAACTTACAATTTGATCTTGTTCAGAAAGTTTAGGTGTTATGACTGCATTATTAATGGGTGCGGCGGGAAGTTTCAATTCAATTTTTTGGCTCATCGGTGGATAGCAAACACCGCGATCAGCACAGCCTTGGAAATTTGCTAATAAGGTAACGGTTTGTGCAGTGGCTTGAGTTCGCAGAACCGGCAGCTCAAAACTTAATTGTTCGTGAAATATTTCAACTTGACCAAAGGCTTCATCATGAATAGCTGTGCCTTTGGGGATAGTATAATCGCCTAAGCGACTGCCAGCTAAACTGTTTAATTCTAGGCGAATTTTTTCACGGTATAAATAATAGCCTGGGGCAATTTCCCAAGTAACCTTTAGCGCACCTGTGTCGTTAACAACTACAAAAAAACGAAAGGCTTGTTCTGCAGGCAATAAGTCCGCTTGAGTGGTTTTGGGTTTAAATAGGGCATCAACTTGCTCAGCAGGGCTGGTAGTGGCAATAGGTAGGGCTAAGTCAAAAGTTTTTTTCTGGGGTGGATAGCAAACACCTCTATCGGCACAGCCTTGGTATTGCACCAGCAGTTGTATAGACGAAACTCCCGATGGACTTAGCGATACTGGAATGGTTAGCTTGTTATGGTAGACAACCATGTCGCCAAAGTTTTCATCATACTTAGTTTTTCCCTCGGGAAAGTTAGGCGTTACTGAAGAAATAACAACGGTTTTAGAGATGAATTTCATCTTGTCGCGATAAAGATAATAGCCGTCGGCAATATCCCAGGTAATTTCTAGCTGATCTGCACTGACTGCTTTGGCTGAAATCTTAAAGGCTAGGTCGGGTGACAACAGTTCATCATTCGTTAGAGCGTAAGCGGGCTGAGTTAACAGCATTAAACAAATAAAAATTAAATGGAAGAATGGCATGAATTAATCCAGTGCAGGTATTCAGGTAAACCGTTTTCTATAGATACGGCAATTATTTCAGGAACTTCGAAAGGGTGGTGTGCTTTTATACTATTTTCTATAAGCTGATATTGATCTCTATGGGCTTTAATCAGTAATAAATATTCTTCAGCCGAAGTTGCTTGCCCTTGCCACCAGTAAATAGAACGAATGCCCGGTAAAATATTCACGCAAGCGCTTAATTGCTCGTTGACCAGTAACTGAGCAAGCTGTTCAGTGCTGTCTTTATCAGGATAAGTACAGAGAATTATTTGATAGGGAGTGGTCATTTTGGTCAATGGCAATTGAAAAAGGCATATTATCCTAGAATTTAAAGCGAATTGCCTTTATATTGTTGTCAACTAATACGAATTCAGGCAGTGCCTGAATTTAGCCCTTCCTTTTGTAATAGAGCGTTACCGATGAAAGTTTTTCAAATGTTGTTTCTAGTAGTATTGATTATCCCTTTTGCAGAAATTTATTTATTGCTTGAGGTGGGTAGTATTATAGGTGCTTTTCCAACTATTTTTCTGGTCGTGTTTTCTGCCGCATTTGGTGCATGGTTATTAAAGCAGCAAGGCTTTTCGACTTTTAGGAAATTTCAAGAAAATATAGCGCAAGGTATCGTGCCTGCTTATGAAATGATTGAAGGACCGATTATTTTGTTGGGTGGCGTATTATTATTAACCCCCGGTTTTCTTACTGACATTATTGGCTTTGCTTGTTTAGTGCCGAGTTTGCGGAAAAGAATAGCTCAATATGTGCTTGAAAATCATCTTATTCAGACCAGTAGTATTTTTCAACAAAAAACCGCTAAAGAAAATGTTTTGGAAGGCGAATTTCGTAAAGAGGATTAACAAAGGCAAAAGGTAAAAGCGCTGTGCTTTTGGGCCTTTCGCCTTCCGTCTTCTAGTTTTACTCAGGAGTACTGGTGTTTTCTGAAGTGCCGCAGGTGTTTTTGCCCATTCCAGAATAAGCTGGGCACCAGCCTGAAAATCCAGTTCCAACCAGAACCATACCTATAAGTAATAGGGGGATGGAAGCTGTGAAAATGGAAATTGCAATTGAGGCAGCGCCAGCGTATAGACGGTATTGTTTTTCCTTTTCGCCTATATTGTGCTCAAATTTAGTCATGCGTTTAAAATCAAAACTCATCTTATTCTCCTTCTGTGTAGTCGTTATTGTGGTAGCTAAACAATAATTAACTCGAACATTGCAAAGCTAATGGCAATATACACAGCTCTAAAAAATGTGCAAGTGATAAAATAATAATGGATGTAACGACAATAATAAATTCTTTAAATGATGCTCAACGACAAGCGGTGACTGCGCCTTCTCAGGCCATGTTGGTATTGGCGGGAGCGGGTAGTGGTAAAACACGTGTATTAGTACATCGTATTGCTTGGCAGATCAAAGTTGAAGGAGTGTCGCCGCATAGTATATTAGCGGTCACCTTTACTAATAAAGCGGCTAAGGAAATGCGCGCCAGAATAGAAGATTTGCTGAGTATTTCTGCACATAATCTATGGATAGGTACTTTCCATGGTATTGCTCATCGTTTATTAAGGCGGCATGCTCAGCAAGCAAGATTGCCTGAGACTTTTCAGGTCATGGATTCTAGTGATCAATTAAGAGTAATTAAGCGCTTGTTAAACACGCTTAATATTGATGAAAAGCAATGGCCGCCTAAAGAAGTTCAGTGGTACATCAATGCCCAAAAAGATGAAGGTATTCGAGCTAAGCATTGCGTCGAAGCAGGTGATACTCATGAGCGGCAGAGATTAATCATCTATAAAGCCTATGAAGAACTTTGTGATCGTTCAGGCTTAGTTGATTTTGCAGAATTGCTGTTGCGGGCTCATGAATTATTACGCGATAACGCGGACGTGCTTGAGTTTTATCAGAAACGCTTCAAACAAGTGCATGTCGATGAGTTTCAAGATACCAATACCATACAATATGCTTGGTTACGCTTATTAACCGACGGCAATGATAATCTGTTTGTCGTCGGTGATGACGATCAATCTATTTATGGCTGGCGCGGCGCTAAAATTGAAAACATCTATAGCTTTCAACAGCATTATCCTAATCATCAAGTCATCAAGTTAGAGCAAAATTACCGCTCTACCTGTACTATTTTAAAGGCATCAAACAAGGTTATTACCAATAATTCGGGACGAATGGGTAAAGAGCTTTGGACGGATGCAGGTGATGGCGATTTAATTTCTTTGTATGCGGCCTTTAATGAGCAGGATGAGGCTTATTTTGTAGTTGATCGAATACGAGCATCAATTAATGAAGGGTGCTTACGCAGTGATAACGCTATTTTATATCGCTCAAATGCTCAGTCTCGTCAATTTGAAGAAAAGTTGATGGCGACTGGTACACCTTATATCGTCTATGGTGGTTTACGCTTTTTTGATCGCGCTGAAATTAAAAATGCCTTGGCTTATTTGCGTTTGATTGCCAATCGTGATGATGACGCTTCTTTTGAACGTGTCATTAATACACCGACTCGCGGCATAGGTGCTAAAGCCTTGGATGAAATGCGCAATATCGCTCGTGATCAGAGTGTGTCTTTATGGGCGGCTGCCATTTTATTGATTAATCAGCGAAGTATGTCTGCGCGTGCGACTAATGCGCTGATTGGCTTTTTGGAGTTGATTAAATCCTTATCTAAGGAGGTTGAAGAACTGTCCTTGGATGAAAAGGTCAAGTGTATCGTTCATAAAAGTGGATTAATAGCCTTATATCAAAATGAAAAAATGGATAAAGGCGAGGAGAAAATAGAAAATTTAGAAGAGCTAGTTAATGCCGCTAAGCTATTTGAATTTGATAAGGATAACGAAGAAAAATTGGGCGAGGTGGATATGTTTCTGAGCTATGCCGCCCTAGAGGCAGGCGTTAGTCAATCAGAAGATTCAGAAGATTGTGTTCAGCTTATGACTCTGCATAGCGCTAAAGGCCTAGAGTTTAAGCAAGTTTTTTTGGTAGGTTTGGAAGAAGGTTTGTTTCCATCGCAACAGTCTGTCGATGATACGGGTCGCTTAGAAGAAGAGCGCCGTTTATGTTACGTAGGTATGACTAGAGCAATGCAACTACTATATTTGACCTATGCAGAATCTAGGCGTTTATATGGACGCGAAACCTATCCTAGGCCTTCTCGTTTTTTACGTGAAATCCCTGCTGAATTATTACAAGAAGTTCGGATGCGTGCGACTGTTAGTCGGCCTGTGAGTGCTGTCCAAGCTAAGTCTGCGATGTTTCAGGCGCAGAGCCAATATAAGCTGGGTCAGCGTGTTCATCATGCTAAATTTGGTGAAGGTGTGATTTTACAAATAGAAGGTGAGGGTGCTCAAGAGCGTGTTGAAATTAATTTCAAGCAGGTTGGCGTTAAATGGCTAATGCTGGCTTATGCGAAGTTGGATGTTTTATAGATTATGCGTTGAGCTGTGGGTGTCGAGTTATTATTAGTGGTTGCGTAACGCATGGTTCCTACGCGCAGCTTCACTTCCCACAGTTAGGCTTTTGTGGTCCGGAATAAGACCATGCTAGCGCAGCGCGTGGTGGTGTTTCCGTCACATGAGTAGTGCTTATGCCGGAAATGCTTTACTCGCTGTCGCTCGAAAAGCATTATTCCGGCCTACAATAAGTTTAAATATTCCTTAACTGTGGGCAGTGACGCGGAGCGTGGAAACGATAAAACTGTAGGGGCGACAAATTTCGCCCAGTACTGGTTGTTTAACCCAGCGAAAATAAATTGAGTATTTTGTTGTAAAGCAGTTTTAACTACTTCAAAAAAGTTTTAGTCTAAGTTTTTTTGCAAAAAAAAGGGGCTAAGATAGCCCCTATAAAATGAACGCACCTCAAACTTGTCCGGCAGGTTTATTCTTGTCAATGTTAGTTATAATTGGTTTAACTTCGACTTTTTCCTGCTTGGTAATAATTTCTTTATTAATAGTCAAACTTTCAACGTCTTGTGGTGGTCTTGGATCTCTGCCTGCCATCAAGTCATCTATTTGATCTTTATCTATGGTTTCCCATTTCATCAAGGCATCAGCCATTTTATGAAGGATGCTGATGTTGTCTTGCAAAATGGTTTCTGCACGTTGATAGTTACAGTCTATGACCGCACGGATTTCTTCATCTATATGTTCAGCAACTATGCCTGACACTTTACTGCCTTGGATTCCTGGGTGTCCCATAAATGACTGGCCACCTTGTTCGCCATAAACTAAGGGACCTAATTTGTCTGAAAATCCCCAGCGAGTCACCATGTTACGAGCAAGCTCGGTAGCACGTTCAATGTCGTTAGATGCACCCGTTGTTACACGATCGCCACCATAAATCATGAGTTCAGCAATTCGGCCGCCAAACAAGCTTGCTATTTGGCTTTCAAGCTTGCGTTTGCTGGCACTATATTGATCTCTCTCAGGTAAGAACATGGTGATACCTAAGGCTCTTCCTCTAGGCATGATGCTCACTTTATAAACAGGATCATGATCTGGAGAAGATTCACCGACGATACAATGACCTGCTTCATGATAAGCCGTTAATAGTTTGTCTTCTTCGCTCATGACCATAGTGCGTTTTTCAGCACCCATGAGTATTTTGTCTTTTGCTTTTTCAAGATCACTCATGCTGACTTGCACTTTGTTTGATCTGGCTGCAAATAAAGCAGCTTCATTAACAACATTGGCTAATTCTGCACCTGAAAAACCAGGTGTGCCTCTAGCTATATCTTTTAACTTAACGTCATCAGCAGCAGGTACTTTCTTGATATGTACATTCAAGATTTGTTCACGGCCACGAACATCTGGTAAACCTACATTAACCTCACGATCAAAACGGCCGGGTCTTAATAAAGCTTTATCTAAAACATCGGCACGGTTAGTAGCTGCAATCACAATAACGCCTTCGTTACCGGTAAAGCCATCCATTTCGACCAACAACTGATTCAATGTTTGTTCGCGTTCGTCATTACCGCCGCCCATACCAGCTCCGCCTCTTTGGCGACCGACAGCGTCTATTTCATCAATGAATATAATACAAGGAGCGTGTTCCTTGGCTTGGGCGAACATGTCTCTTACTCTTGACGCACCAACACCGACAAACATTTCGACGAAATCAGAGCCAGATACCGTAAAGAATTTAACACCTGCTTCACCAGCAATAGCTCTTGCTATCAATGTTTTACCTGTTCCTGGAGGGCCCACCATTAATATACCGCGTGGTATTTTTCCACCTAGCTTTTGAAATTTTTGTGGATCTCTTAAGAAATCAACCAACTCTGTTACTTCTTCTTTGGCTTCTTCGCAGCCAGCAACATCTGCAAAAGTGGCTGTTAATTTATCTTCTTCAAGCAGTTTGGCTTTGCTTTTTCCAAAACCATTGCCACCTAGGCCACCGCCTTGATTTTTTCTTAGATAAATCACCCATACCGCTACTAAAAGTAGCATGGGAAACCAAGATATAAACAATTGCATCAGAATCGATTGTTGTGCGGGCGCTTTGGTTCTGACTTGCACGCCTGCGCTCAATAGATCATCAATTAAATGTGGATCATTAGGATTGAATGTTTCTAGGTTTTGACCATCTGCAGTTCTTAGCTTTATAGCAGGTCCAGATATTTCTACTCGATCCACTAATTTATTTTTTACTTTGTAAATAAAGTCAGAATAGGCGATGGATTCGTCTATGGCCGGCGTTGTATTTATGCGGTTATAGATAAGAATTGCACCTACTAAGACCACGCTCCAAAGTAGAGTGGTTTGTATGTATTTTTTCATAGTTCTAATCTCCAAATCCCCGAAGGGTTAACTGTAGTCTTTCTATTATCTACAACTGCATTCAAAACGGTATGTTTCGATGCTATCTTGTTATCAGTCTGAGTTTTACTTAGTAATCCTACTGATTTTGTAGGATTTCATAGTAGCTTTGTTTAATGCTTTTGTACATTATAAAAAATTCATTAATTGATCGCCAAAATGGCGTTTTATCTTATCTAAGGCGATGACTTGAATTTGCCTAACTCGTTCGCGAGTTAAATCCAGTTCTAAACCGATTTCTTGTAGAGTCATTTCTTTGTCTACTTCAATACCAAAATGACAGCATATAACTCTAGCTTCTCTTGGATTAAGTATTTTTAATGCCTTATCAAGTATATTATCAAGGTCTGTTTTTGCTATTTCTGTAAAAGCGGGTGTAAATATTTGTTGTTCTAAATAGTCTATGGGTGCAAATGAAGTCTCCCCGTCTTCAATTGAGCCTTCAATGGACATCGCTGTTTGGGACATTGATAAAACAGCGTGAATTTCATTGTCAGATAATGCAGTTTGCTCGGCTAATTCTTTAGTAGTCGGTTCTCTGCTTGTGCGAGCAATGAATTGTTCTTTGGTGCGATAGACTTTATTAATAGTTCCAATTCTTCCGCAAGGAATTCTTACTACTCTTTCGCTTCGTGACAGTGCTCTTGAAATAGCTTGTCTAATCCAATAGCCTGCATAAGTTGAAAACTGAAAGCCTAAGCGATAGTCGTATCGGTCGATAGCTTTTAATAAACCGGTTTGACCTTCTTGGACAAGGTCATCAAAATCTAAAAAACTACCTTTGTATTGATTGGCAATAAATAACACTAATCTTGTATTGGCTGTGGCTAATTTTTTTCTTAAATTAAGCCAGTTGTGCTCATAAAAAACGGCATTAGTGTAATGTTTATGCATATCACTACTGGATAGAAATAAAAAATCCTCATCATAACTCGCAACGCTTGTTAGCCATTGGTTGGTGCTTATAGGTTTATGATGATTTGATGTCTCTAGTCTCTTTTGAAGTATGTTGTTCTTGCTTTTAGAGTCATTTGAAAAAGGCTGACAATAAATTTCTCTGTATTTATAGCTATAAGCAAAGATATTGATTAGTTCAGTCAAGTCATGGAAAGAAAAGGGAAAAACCTGTAACGCTAAAGTTAGATTTTCTTTGCCCAGCTTTTCGTTGCTGTAATTTGACGTGTAATTACTTAATTCAACGAACAATTTTTTAATGTCTGTTAAGTTTGATGACAGTGCAGGTTCGTTGGTAAGGTCGTCTTCCTGCTCGGTATGTGAGTCAGTTTCTTTATATTTATTGATTAACCAGAGTGCTGTTGCAGGGAATTGTGCAAGTGACTCAATGAGGTTTGCTTTTTCGATGCTTAATAACTGCGATATTTCAAAATTACTATTATCTTTAGTTGTAAATTCTTTAATATCGTTATCCGCTGTTTTTATGGTTTCAATGCCATTGTTAAGTACTAAGGCATTGAGATCTTGTTTTAATAACGGCTCATTGAAATAAGACATGGCAAAACTCCCGTAAACATCAAATAATTAAAGCCTAGGCTTTAGTTGTATTGTTTATCCATTATTAACAATCTGTTTATTAATAACTTCACAATAATGTAACAACTAAGTAACAAGTTGTCAAAGTATAGTTTAACAAAATATGAACAAAGTAATCTGGGGTTGAACAAAGATGCCTAAGGAATTGATTATTTGTGGCTTTTTGAGGTAAGCAAATTAGTTTTTTAGGTGGGGCTTCGTGGTGGGTTTAGCCTTCAATGCCGGAGGTATTGAAGGCTAGATTACTTAATCTCTAAAATTATCATACTGTAAAGGCATCTCAAGCTTTTCATCTCTGAGCATTTGAATGACTTCTTGAAGATCGTCGCGTTTTTTGCCGGTTACGCGAACTTTATCTCCTTGGATGGAGGCTTGAACTTTTAGTTTTTTGTCTTTAATCAACTTAACTATTTTTTTTGCAAGCTGTGAGTCTAGTCCTTGTTTTAAAGTGATTTCTTGGCGCATTAATTTGCCGCTACCTTTAGCCTCACCAACTTCCATGCAGCCGACATCAATGCCACGTCTACTAAGTTTTGAACAAACCACGCTGAACATTTGTTGTAGTTGAAAAGTTGATTCAGAAATCATGGTTAGTTTGTCGTCAGTGAGTTCAAAGCTTGAGTTTGAGCCTTTAAAGTCAAAGCGAGTTGTTACTTCTTTGCTGGCTTGGTCGACTGCATTTTTTACTTCGTGGTTATCAAATTCAGAAATAATATCAAAAGATGGCATAGTTTTTTAATTCAGGTTTGTTTAATGGTTATGGGTTAAGTTTAGCCATAGCTAGCGAATCATCATGTGATTGCTTTGTAAGTGGCTGGAGATGTTGTGTCATGTTGTAAAGCAGTTCTCTGATTAGAAATAGTGAGTTTGTTTTAAACTTGCACAATAATATTAAAGCATATCGTGTGATTTAATATTAGGGAAGCTCTTAAATAAAATAACTGAGGCATTTAAGTCTTAGAGGTCAGAGATATATAGGATGATTTATAGTTTGCTGCTTAAATCTTTATGTAGGGTTGGTAATTCCAAGTCGTGAGTGATAGCGGTCGCCGCAATAATGGCATCAGGTAGTTTTATCCTATTGCGCTGCCACATTGTAATCGTAGCGGCTTATATATCCTCAGTGATTGCAATGCGCACCATTTTATTGAGTAGCGTCTTTATGGTCATTTGCTCTATATCAGTGATACTTGGAAAACCTAATAACTCCATAAGAGTTATCGCACTATAAGCGCATTGATTAATAATGACATGTCGATGATTACCTTAGTGTCTAATAAAAACGGCTCTATGTGAAATACAGTGGGTAATCAAATTTCAGCTTCCCACAAAGAAAATAAATCATGTTGATAAAATTATTGATATTGCGATAGCCTCTGGCTCGCCCCTTAGCCAGCTGAATCTTACTATTGATGCCTTCAAGAATACCATTAGTAATGTGTGACTCAACGAAATGAACAATCCCAGGCCAATGCGCGCGAACCGTATTGGCAAACTTCATAAATGCTGGAATTTTGGCAGCGTCTACCTCGGCACGTCATTGCTTCAGAAAAGCGTCCGCCACCGGTTTGTCGGGCATTGCCCAGAGATCATTGAATAGCACTTTTAAGCGGTAAGCTTCGCCCAGTGTGGGGTACATTTAATCATTTCATCCAACGCTTGTTCTTTGGTCTTCGTTAGGTTTTTGCGGTTCTTTAGAAAGGTGTATTTGTGGCCTTTCAGTTCGTTATGTTCTTTACGCTCGATAATGCGCACCTGATTCATAGCCTCATTCAATAATTTCACGACATGAAACTTATCAAAGGTAATCTGTGCATCAGGAAAAGATTTGGCAGCACCTGCTATAAATGACGGCGACAAATCTATGCTGATTTGTTTTACTTGTCCCGGCTCGGCGCCTTTAGTTTCAAGGTGTTGCTGAATGCTTTTCAAAGTTGCCTTGCCTTTGCCTTCGGTGACATGAATGACACGGGACTCATCTAAATCGACCCCTAGTGTGACGTAATGATGGCCTTGTCCGTCGAAGTTTCATCAACCCCAGCTTGGTTATTGTGCTTGGATCATCGGCAGCTCTCGCTTTACTAATCCAGTGATCAAATAGCGTCCAGATGCGATGCGGATAGGCCTTCAGTATCTCGGTGACCCGATTAACCGGCATTTCCCGCTCGATCAAGGCTAACGCCAAGGCTTCGAATAATAAGGTAAAGCCAATACTGGGGTGTGTCCAGGGAGCGTCTACCGTTCGAACTTTTCCGTCAGTAGTGGTTATGCGAGGCACCGCACAATGGAGGTAACAGGTATGCTCAAAAAAGCTCAAATGTTGCCACTGCCGTTCTACGGTATCATGCACCGGACAAGCTACATTCGCCTCATCAGGGAAGCGTGAGCCTGATATAAAGTCGATACGCAGATGAAGCACGCTATGGGGTGATTCATCTGTAGAAAAGGTCGCGTCTTTGACCTGTCAAGGAGATTGTAGGCCTAAAGCCATGCTAAATAATGTTTCACTGTTCATGGCTATATTATTGCATTACCCACTACGATTCACATAGAGCCTTATTAATTAGCGTTATTAAGGCCTTAATCCTTCGTTCTAAGTCCTTGGTTAATCTCATTAAAGACATTTAGCTCTTAATTTCGCTTATCAGAGGCTTAATGCGATCTATTTAACCTTTGGTAGGTCTTGTTAAAGGCTTAATCTGTTCGATTATGTTTGTGGTAATGGCGGTTAAGTCTTTGCTAGTCCTTGCTGAAGCTTGGTTATTATTTTAAGCTGTTTTATTATGCTTATTGAGCTAACAATATAATAAGAAGAAGACAAAGGCCATAAGTGACAGGACGCAGTTTATGGAGATGCAGTTATATGTGACTTTAAGGGAGACAAGCTAATGTAATTAAGTTAAGGGGGGTTAGGTATTTATTAGAGGAAGTATGGCTTTTTCATAAAATAAGATACAAGCATTAAGTGCAATCTGAGCCCCTAAAATTTGACTTAAGCTTCGTACATGAATAGCGGATCACTAATTACTAAAGAACAAATCAACTCTTTTGTATCTCAAAAAGATTGGATGCCCATGAGTTCAATTAAACCTTGTAGGCATAAAAAAACCCGCTAGACCAGATAATCTGCGGGCTTAATGTACTTAGCTGAGCCTTGTTAAATCTTTATTTGGAGGCTGCGGGCGGAATCGAACCGCCGTAGATGGCTTTGCAGGCCACTGCATAACCATTTTGCTACGCAGCCGTAATAAGAGAAATAAAAAAGCCGCGAATTATCGCGGCTTTTTTATTAAATATTGGAGCGGGAAACGAGATTCGAACTCGCGACCCCAACCTTGGCAAGGTTGTGCTCTACCACTGAGCTATTCCCGCACTGAATTTATCTGAGCTATTATAGATAAATTTTTAATCCTGTCAAACTTTTTTTATTTATTGAATGTCGATTGCTAAAGCCCAAGCTTCATTGTCTTTACAGCTTCCATCTTCAACTCTGACTTTGGCGTAAGCGTTTTGTTTGCCAAAAGCATCAGCAAACTCTAGGACAGAAACCTGTGTTCCTTGAGGTATATGTTGGCAAGCGCCATTTCTGTCGGCTTCTTCCGTATCATCATAGGCAGCTATAGCCCCAGGAGTAGATACTAAACGAACAGTTGCTGCAGGGTCATAGGCGTTGGCGCTTTTTAATGAATAGCGCTGACCTATCGCGAGGTTAATAAGCTTAGGGCCAGTAAGAGCAGGTTTTGACCCACTGCCACCTGATGACATCAGTAAAACAAGTAGAACGGCTACGCCACCGATAGCACCAAAAAAAACTTTTGGATTTGTTTCTTTTAAACTTAGAAACGATGAAAGTGCATTGCCGGCAGTTTCTTTTGCATTGTCGGCAGCAGATTCGTTGTTGGTATTAGTTTGTTGTGGTTGAACAGTTTCTTCTGGTTGTACGTTTTCTTCATTACTCATTTCTCATCCTCACGATAATGTAATTTTATTTATTATTCTAAATGAATGATTGCTTAACGAACAGGCAAATTTTATTAGGTATCAAGTAGATGCCTTAGGTTTGCTAATCAGTTACTTCTGGATATATAGGAAGTGTTTTATAACAAGCATATACTCGGGAACTAAACATACCACGATCAAAAAACTTTTCAAGTTCTTTATAAGTAGATAGGGCTAGAGACTGTAAATAATTAATTTAAGTGCTACCTATAATTGTTCATTAATTATTTATTTGCTGGAGGTAATTAATAAATTTTGCTTTCAAGTATAAAGCTGATTTATTGGAGTCAGTCTTAATTTATAGTTTTATTGATTATGGTGAAGTGATGGGTAATAAGGGTTTTGCTTGAATTAGAGAGGCCCAACTATTTCTAGTTATTCAAATTAATATGGGTGTTATTAATTTAAGCATTGAAGTGGTTGGGCTTAACTGGGTTTAATGTGGTTTTGTGGTTTGTACTGGAGTAGGTGCTGGCACGGGTACGGGAACAGGTGTTATTTCAGTTGCTTGGGTTATGGTCGGTTGTTTAGTCAGTTCCTGTTTGGCGCGACGATTGCCTTCGCCATATAGAGTGAAAGTAATCATGACTAAAATAGTGCTTATGATAAGAATTAAAAATCTATCTGGCTTCTTCATAAAAAATAATGGCCATTGTGGCTTGTACATGCCTGTAATGAAGAAAAGGACAGTCCATATTGCTAGGTCGAAGGCGTAATTTACCATTATATATACCTGTTAATGATCGCGTTAAGTTTCTTTACATTATTATTCAGATGAGTGGTTGTTTGCAACACCCTACTTAATTTATGATATCAAAAATAATACTTTAGAGTTTGTGGGTATTAACATTTGTTAAGAATATATTTTTATTTTTAGCAAAAATATTTTCAAATAACTTAAAAAGTCTTTATAATGCGCGGTTCAATGGGGCATACCGCTCCTCCTTGCTTTACCTTCTTTTTAAGACAGAGAAGGGAGGCTTAACCGAAAGGAAAAATAATGCGACATTATGAAATTGTCTTTTTAGTCCACCCCGATCAAAGCGCTCAGGTTCCCGCAATGATTGAACGTTATAAATCAACCATCGAAGCGGCATCTGGCACATTACATCGCTTAGAAGATTGGGGTCGTAGACATTTAGCATACCCTATTAAAAAAGTTCATAAAGCACATTATGTGTTAATGAATGTTGAATGTGATCAAGCTACATTAGAAGAGCTAGAAAGTGGCTTTCGTTTTAATGATGCCATTTTACGTAGCATGACTTTATTGCAAAAAACAGCTGCAACTGGATCATCCATTATTGCTACCTCAACTGCAGAAGAAAACAAAGCCGCTGAATCAAGAGCTAAAGATGCCGCAGCAAGAGAAGCTGTTATAGTGCCAGCAACAGGCGATATTGACGATGACGTTGATTTAGATGATGTTGATTTTGATGCTGACGATATTATCGTTGATTAACACTATAACTTATTGTATTTAAGGAAATTATTATGGCACGTAACATCAGACGCAAAAAATTCTGCAGATTTAGTGCAGAAGGCGGAACAGAAATCGATTACAAAGATTTAGATTTATTAAGTGATTACATCACTGAAACTGGAAAAATTGTTCCTAGTCGTATTACAGGAACTAGCGCTAAGTATCAAAGACAATTATGTGTAGCTATTAAACGCGCACGATTTATTGCTTTGTTGCCATTCTGCGACGCACATAAATAAACACTAGGAGTAGGCGTGAATTTATTAGCGAATTATATTATGCGAGGAAGAATACAAGCCATGATCGTGGCTTCGACCCTTGCTTTATTATCGTTAATGATGCCTCCAGTCAGTGTTGTAAGTTCAGCAGCAATTGCTTTAGTCACATTAAGGCGCGGTGCATATGAGGGCTTAACTATTTTAGGTTGCTCTAGTATTGCAGTTGGTTTATTAGGCTTTTTAATACTAGGTAATTTTCAGTTTGCATTACTCTATGTAATGGTGTTGTGGTTACCTGCTTGGTTAATTTCAATTGTTTTAAGAGAAGGTCGGCATTTATCTCTTGCAGTTGAAATTGCGGTATTCATGGGTGTAATAGGGGTTATTGGCTTTTACCTTTTTATGGCTGATCCTGTTGAGATGTGGAAAGCGGTGCTTACACAAATGATTCCGGCGGATGCTCCCGTTGTAGATATTCAACGAACTATAGAGACTCTAGCTCATTATATGGCTGGAATTATTGCGGCGGGCTCTGTATTTGGCTTGCTGTTTGGTTTGTTTTTAGGTCGATGGTGGCAGGCAAATCTCTATAATCCAGGTGGTTTTAGGTTAGAGTTCTTGTCTTTAGATGCAAAACCGAGAATATGTATAGCTAGTTTAGCTATCGTTGCTACAGCTTATATAAGTTCCGGAACTATTTCTGAGCTTGCGTGGAATATTAGTATTTTACTTTTTGTGCTATACACAGTAATCGGAACGGCTATATTACATTCCGTTTTCTTAACTAAAAAACTAGCTCGCTATACGGTAGCAATGCTATATATCACTTTATTTTTAGTACCGCATGCAATGTTGCTGGTTGTACTTGTTGGCTTAAGTGATCCGTGGCTGAATTTACGAAAAAACAAATCGAATTAACACACGCCTGATGGCGTATAAATAATCGGCTAAAACCGAAAGATGAGGATTAAAAGATGGAAGTTATTCTTCTTGAAAAGATAGCAAACCTGGGTAACCTAGGTGATCGAGTAACGATTAAATCTGGTTACGGTAGAAACTATCTTGTACCACAAGGTAAAGCTGTTGCTGCAACAGCTAATAAAATTGTTGAGTTTGAGGCTCGTCGTGCAGAACTTGAAAAAGCAGCTGCTGAAAAGCTGAGTGCAGCTCAAAAGCTTGGCACTGAACTAAGCAAACTTGAAGTTGTTATTTCCCATAAAGCGGGCGATGAAGGCAGATTATTTGGTTCAGTCGGTACAATAAATATTGCTGAAGCGATCACTGCGGCAGGTATTACCGTAGAAAAACATCAAATTCGTTTGCCGCATGGAACTATTCGTCACATAGGCGATTATTCTATCGACATTAATCTACATTCTGATGTTATCGTTACTTTATCAATAAAAGTTGCTGCTGAAGCATAATTTATTGAGATCAAGGGCTCAAGGTGAAAGGTAAAAACATTCGTTTTTTAACCTTTTACCTTGTACTTTGAACTATGCGTTATATCTATACCAGTCTATTTTATTTAGCTATACCCTTCATACTACTGCGCCTGTTCTGGCGTAGCATAAAAGCCCCTGCTTATCGGCTTAGATGGCGAGAGCGTTTTGCTTTATACAATAAAAGCTATGCTCAAGATGTTATCTGGTTTCATGCTGTTTCAGTAGGTGAGTCAGAAGCCTTATTCCCTTTAGTTAAACAAATACAAAAACTGCATCCAACTGCAAATGTATTGATTACAACAACTACGCCAACTGGTTCTTCGCGTGTTAAAGCTGTCATGAAAGAATCGGTTATTCATGTGTATTTACCTTATGATCTTCCAGATGCTATTGGTCGATTTATGCGCTGTTTTAAACCAAAATTGGCTATTATTATGGAGACTGAGATTTGGCCTAATCTTTACCTGGCTTGTGGAAAAAGAGCTGTTCCACTCTATATTATCAATGCTCGATTATCTGAAAAATCATCACGAGGTTATCAAAAAATACCCTCACTAATTCGACCCGTTTTAGCGCAAGTAAGTCTTATTGCGACTCAAACTGAAGATGATGCTAAACGATTTATAAGTATGGGTGCAGATAACGCCCAAATCAAAACAATGGGTAATATAAAATTTGATATTAAAGTTTCTCAAGAAACCTTAGAGCAGGGTATGCAAATAAAAAACGATTTATTTCGTGGACGGTTTGTATGGCTTATAGCAAGTACTCATAAAGATGAAGAATCGATATTTCTAGCTGCTTATCAAGAGATAAAAAAGAAAATTCCTGAGTTATTGTTAGTCATCGTTCCACGACATCCCGAGCGATTTTCAGAGGTTAGAAAACTCTGTGAACAACAGCAATTAGCAGTAGTTTCGCGCACAACTAAAGAAAAAGTAAGGGTAGAGACGGATATTTATTTAGCTGATACTTTAGGTGAATTAAAAATGCTTTATGCCTCTGCGGATATTGCCTTTGTTGGAGGTAGCATGCTGCCAATTGGGGGACATAATATACTCGAGGCTGCGGCTGCGGGTGTTCCTGTTATGTTTGGCCCATATATGTCGAATTTTAAAGACATTGCTCGCGGTGTTCTTGCTACTAATGCTGCTGTGCAGTGTAAAGATAAAGAGACTTTAATAGGTTCTTTTTTGATTCTTTATAGCCAGCCCTTGTTCAGAGCTACATTAGTCGAAAATGCCAAGGCTTTTGTTATTAATAACCAAGGTGCCACTGATAAAATATGTAAGATTTTAAGTCTTGCAGTGATAAAATAAAGGCGTAGAAATTCTGTTAGTGCTTGTAGCTATAAATAGCCCTTAGACTAATCAGTAATATCAAGTATTAAAGCAATTGCTAATGAGCTTAAGTGCCAGGATACTAGCTCTCGCTGGCATCCGAAATGAAATCTAAAATTCAAAATTTATAAATATAAAAATACTCTAGTGACTTTAATTGGCAATTGCCTTGCGTATAGGTTGTGTTAGTTCACTCAGCTGTTATTGATAATTCCATTGGATCAATCCTTGCAGTCATAACTGAGATCATTTTGCATCTGAATTTATAAAAGAAAACATCTTCATTTATTTAAGCTCGTCTTAGTCAAGCTAAAAACTAGAAAGCCGAGCACTCAATATTTAATAGTTAATATTAAATAGGTATTCATAAGGCGTATGGTTATAGCAAGCTCATAACGTTGTAGCTCATTTTTTTTAAAAATGAGCCTTTAACCTTAATTTATAATTATAAAGAGAGTAACGCATGCAACATCAACATAGTTCTTCAAATGCAATAAAGCTATCCGTAATCGTAACAGTTAAAAATGAAGTAAGTACCATTGCCACTTTTATTGAATCATTATTGAATCAATCATTAAAGCCAGATGAAATTATTATTGTCGATGGTAATAGCAATGACGGTACTCAAGAAATCCTTAATAAATTTGAAGCAGAGAAAAAAATTCGAATGCTGGTTCGTGATTGCAATATTGCTGAAGGTAGAAATTTTGCTATAGCGAATACCGCTAATGACTATATAGCCGTAACTGATGCAGGTTGTGTTGTTGATAACAATTGGCTAATAGAAATTGCTAAGGCATTTGAGACGCCTGATAACCCAGATATTGTTGCGGGAAATTTTCAATTTGATTGCCATAATGTTTTTGAGGAGACTGTGGTTTTATCAACCTTTAATCCAGAAAGAGCAGAAACAGAAGCTGCCATTTATTACCCATCTAGTCGTTCTGTTGCGTTCAAAAAGTGCGCTTGGGAACAAGCTAAGGGTTACCCTGAATGGCTGTATGCTGCCGAAGATACTCTCTTTAATATTCGCTTAAGGCAACTTAATTTTAAGTTTGTTTTTGCTAAAAAAGCACTGGTTACCTGGCGTCCAAGAGAAACATGGAAAGCATTAGCTAAGCAACGTTTTAATTTTTCAAGAGGAAATGCACGTGTAGGAATTGGCACTGAAGGTTATATGATTAATATAAAATATCATGGACTTATTTTAGTGTTCTTATTACTTTCTATGGCTTGGTCATGGATGATGGTTTTTAGTATTTATCCATTGTTTATGCATATTAAAAATAACTTGTGGTCTCAAGCAAAAAAGGCCAGTCAAAAATCTAATCGCCCAAATATTTTTTGGAGAGTCTTGCTTGTCATGGAGTTTGTACGCTTAATGGGTATTGTTGGTTTTATTAGAGGTCGACTGGATCGTTACTTAAATAAGCACTATATTGAAAATCAAATGCAATGGATGGGAATAAAAACCTTAGATGATTTAAAAGAGAAGTATCGTGCGTGATTACGTTGTACTTATATTTTTAATTGCTTGCATACTAGCTGCTTTGAGAAAGCCCTGGTGGGGAGTGCTGTCATTAGCAATATTTAGTTATTTGAATCCCCACGCTTTTGCTTGGGGCTTTGTTAGAACGCTGCCGGTTTATTATGTGTTATTTTTAGTGGTCGCCTTTCGGACATTTACATGTAACGATAAGCAGCCCTTACCAAATGATTGGCGTATACCTGTGTTTGTGATGCTGTGGATAGGCTTTGCTATTACTTCAACACAAGCTTATTTTCCTGATCTTGCTTGGCGGAAGTTTTGGTTAGTTACAAAAATATATTTGCCCTTTTATTTCACCTTGGTATTAATTAATACTCGGGAAAAGCTTTTTTGCTTGATCATTACAATAGGAGCTTCAATAGGTGTTGTAGCTGTTAAAGGAGGACTTTTTGCTATTTTAAAAGGTTTTTCTGCGCGTGTTTATGGCCCTCCAAATACTCAATTTGAAGAAAACAATGCCTTTGCAGTCGCAATGTTGATATCAATACCACTATTATTACTTTGGCAAAAAGAAACGCTCAATCCTTGGACTAAAAAAGGGTTGCCGTTTGCGATTCCCATTATTTATGCAGCATCTTTAAGTTCATGGTCACGGGGTGCATTGCTAACTATGGGGGTGTTGACACTTATTCTTATACTTAATAGTAAGCGTAAATATCTCATTATTCCTTTAATACTTATTGGCGCATTTTTTGTGAAAGATTATTTGCCCCAAGAATGGTTTGGAAGAATGAATACTATCGAAACCTTTCAGCAAGACAGTTCAGCAATGGGGCGTATCACGGCTTGGACAGATGGCTGGAATCATACCTTAGAACATCCTTTTACTGGGGCAGGATTTGAAGGCTGGTTATTTGTGACTCAACGCGATTGGCATAGCTCTTATGTGGAAATGTTTTCAGAGCACGGATTTGTAGCTTTTGGATTATGGCTTTCATTAATTTTAGGTACATTAATCAGCCTTACTAATATACCTAAAAAAACAAAAGATGTAGAAGGTATGGAGTGGGTTAGTCATTATTGTTTTATGCTAAGAGCTTCATTGATTTGTTATATGGTAGGGACTGCTTTTTTGGGACTTTCTTATTGGGATTTACTTTACCATTTGATATTTATTTCTGTTTTACTTAAGAAAATTGTTATGGATGAATTAGCTGTTAAACAAGTTGAGTCTATTAAACCTCGTTGGGCAATGCCATAGACAGATGTAGGCAGTAATAAGGTCGCCCAAGCTTAGCGCGTGGTGGCGTTTCCAGCACAGGATTGATGTATGTGCCGGAAACGCTTTACTCGCTTACGCTCGAAAAGCCTTATTCCGACCTAAAACTTTTTTGATTTTGTGAGTCATTGTTTTGTGTGATGTGGAAGAGGCTTTCACAGCCTCGATAGTTAGCCCGCTATAAGCTGAGTGCTTAATAGCCTAATTGAAGGCTAATATCTGCAAGCGTAGGTAATATAGCGCTTATTTTTTCCTGATTACTGCCATCTTTCCATTTATCAACACGAATCTCAGAGAAAGTATTGTAAGGTGTTTCTAAAACAGCGGCGCAATGGTTCTTCATTGCCTCATCAAATGGCAGATTACAAGCCTGAAATAGTTTTTCAAACTCTAAAACGGGTTGATTTATTAACGTTTCATAAGCAACTTCATGCCATTGATGCTGAGGAATTAAAGTTTTAGCGACTAAGATAGCTTCATTCATGGTTCGGTATTGAAATGCACAAACTTGCTCAATCGAAGCCTTTGTTAAGTGCCTCCAACCCTCCGCTAAAAAGAAACACCATTGCTGATATTTGCCCTGTTCTATCGCTATGGTTTCTGTTAAATTCTTAGACCATGTCGCAAATTCATTCGATTTTCCCCAACCATGAATTAATGAGTCAATATTATCGCCGGCATTTCTTTTAATAAATATGAAATGCGCATCAGGAAATAATTGGTATAAATAAGGGATAGAAAGGCCGTTTTGATTGTTTTTATCAACGACGCGGGTTTGACCAGTCTGAGTATAGAAATACTTTGAGACCTTAGATTTATCTATAGCGCTGGCAAATGTTTGCTCGATAGCGTGACTATTCCAAAAGCGCTCAGTCAGTGGGTGTAATTCCGCCCAAAAGTCATGAGTTTCTTTGTTTAGGCTGCCTATATGTTTCGATTGCGAGAATGTTTTATAAATCAGAGTAGTGCCAGCTCTACTACAGCCGACCACAAATATAGGTTTTATTAACGTAACCGGTTTAAGCAGATAATGAAAGTTTCTATATTGTATCAAGGCTTTTTTGGAGTAAAAACTCAGGTTCTTAATGATCTTTTCTGTTAATTCATTCATAAAGCCAGTAGCCCTGAGTTTTAATGCGTTGATAAAGTTAAGTAAGCTTATTTGACGCATAATCCCGCGACAGCTCCGGCTTCTGGACTTAATATCCAAATATCTTTACCACCAGGGCCTGCCGCCAGCACCATGCCCTCAGAGCAGCCAAAGCGCATTTTTCTAGGAGCAAGGTTAGCAATAACTAAGGTTAATTTGCCCTCTAAGTCTTCAGGCGCGTAAGCCGATTTAATACCTGCTAATATGTTGCGGGTTTCATCGCCTATATCGACAGTCAGTTGTAAGAGTTTGTCAGAGCCTTCGATGTGTTCAGCTTTAATAATTTTGGCTATACGTAAATCCAGTTTAGCAAAGTCTTCAAATTCGATAGTGTCAGCGATAGGTTCAAATACTTTGGCTTTTAAAGGCGACGCTGTTTTCTCAAGGTTTTCTTTAGATGCTTCAACGATAGCTAAAATTTTGTCTGCTTCAACTCGTGTCATTAAAGGTTTAAAGTCATTAATGTTATGGTTTAGCAGCGGTTTTACATCGATGGGCCAAGTTTGAGTAGGGATGTTCAAAAAATGTTCGGCTTGCTCAGCTAAGACAGGAATAACGGGTTTTAAATAAGTCGCTAATAAGCTAAACAAATTAAGTCCCATAGAGCACACGTCGTGTAATTCAGCTTCATTGCCTTCTTGTTTAGCAATTAACCAAGGCTTTTTTTCATCAATATATTGATTCGCTTTATCCGCTAGCGCCATGATTTCGCGCATGGCTTTACCAAACTCGCGTGATTCATAAAAGTTGGCAATTAATTCGTTAGCGTTAATAAACTCTTGATATAAAGCAGGCTCTGAGCAATTTTTAGATAAGTGATTATCAAAGCGTTTAGCAATGAATCCACTGCAACGACTGGCGATATTTACGACTTTTCCGACTAGATCAGAATTAACACGCTGACTAAAGTCTTCAAAATTAAGATCGATATCGTCAACGCTTGCACTCAATTTAGCGGCAAAATAATAGCGTAAATATTCGGGATTTAGATGATCCAGGTAAGTTCTTGCGGTAATAAATGTGCCACGAGACTTGGACATCTTTTCGCCATTAACAGTTAGAAAACCGTGAGCGTAAATTGCGCTTGGTGTTCTAAAATTAGCGCCATTCAACATCGCTGGCCAGAATAAGGCATGGAAATAGATAATATCTTTACCAATAAAATGATAGAGTTCAGTGGTGCTATCTTTAGCCCAATACTCATCAAAATCAAAACCTTGCTTATCACATAAATTTTTAAAGCTGGCCATATAGCCAATAGGCGCATCTAGCCAAACATAAAAATATTTTCCAGGAGCATCAGGAATCTCAAAACCAAAATAAGGGGCGTCACGAGAAATATCCCATTGCTGTAAGCCGCCTTCTAACCATTCCGCTAATTTATTGCGTACTTCACTTTGCAAATGACCTTCTTTAGTCCAAGCATTAAGCATGTCGGTGAAGTTGGCTAAATCGAAAAAATAGTGAACTGAATCTTTTGATATCGGCTTGGCGCCAGAGATGGCAGAAACTGCATTTTTCAGTTCACTGGGCGCGTAAGTGGTTCCGCAGGCTTCGCAGCCATCGCCATACTGATCGATTGCACCACATTTTGGACAATCACCTTTTATAAAGCGATCAGATAAGAACATATTCTTAACTGGGTCAAACGCTTGTGTAATGCTACGTGAACTGATGTGTCCAGCATCTCGTAAGCGTTTATAAATAAGTGATGAATAGTTGCGGTTTTCTTCGGAATGAGTGCTGTGATAATTATCAAAAGCTACGCCAAATTCAGTAAAGTCAGCTAAATGTTCTTGGCCGACTTGAGCGATAAGTTGCTCTGGAGTAATGCCCTCTCGATCAGCTCTAAGCATAATTGGGGTGCCGTGGGTGTCATCTGCGCAAACGAAATAACAGGTATTGCCGCGTTGTTTCTGGAAGCGAACCCAGATATCGGTTTGAATATATTCAACCAGATGCCCTAAATGTATGGGGCCGTTTGCATAAGGTAAAGCGCTGGTAACAAGAATTTTTCTATCAGACATGGCGTGAAGGTTAAGGAATACAAAATAAACAATGTGCAGATTATCTCATAAAATAGGCTGTGCTAACCTATAGTGCATCCTTAACCGATGAATTTTATTAAAAAGCCTGTAGAATGCCATGCAAATTATGTTTGGTTTAAAAGCCGAATTCACTGAAATGACTTAACTTAAAATAATTATGGCGCACATAGAAAAGACCGATGTAGAGCATTTATTAGCAACCTTTATTGATCCTAACCATGGTGTTGATCTGGTTACGGCAAAGTCAGTAAAAGAAATTAGCCTAGATGGCAATAATGTTACTGTTAAATTAGAGCTAGGTTATCCTGCCAAAAGCATCATTGATGCTTTAAAAGCCGATGTTGAGCAACTCATAAAAACTTTAGCTGGCGTTGATTCGGTGGTGGTTGAAGTTACGGTAAAAATTATCTCTCATGCTGTACAGCAAGGCTTAAAACCACAGGCGAATATCAAAAATATTATTGCTATAGCTTCAGGTAAAGGTGGCGTTGGTAAATCAACAACGGCAGTTAATATTGCCTTGGCTTTATCTGCAGAGGGCGCCAAAGTAGGTATTATGGATGCTGATATTTATGGTCCGAGTATTCCGACTATGCTGGGCTTGTCTGGTCGTCCTGATAGTTTAGACAATAAAACGCTGATGCCTAAAGTCGCCTTTGACATACAAACCATGTCTATCGGTTATTTAGTTGAGCCCGATCAAGCGATGATTTGGCGTGGTCCTATAGCCACTAATACCTTGCAACAATTACTACGCGATACCAATTGGCATGACATTGATTATTTAATTGTTGATTTGCCGCCTGGTACGGGCGATATACAGTTAACCTTGGCACAACAGATTCCAGTGAGTGGTGCGATTATTGTTACCACACCACAAGATATTGCATTGTTAGATGCCCAGCGTGGATTGGGCATGTTTACTAAAGTCAATGTGCCGGTATTAGGAGTGGTTGAGAATATGAGTTTACATATTTGTAGTGCCTGTGGTCATGAGGAAGCTATTTTTGGTACAGGGGGTGGTATTGCAATGTCTGAGAAAAATCAGGTCGATTTTTTAGGTTCATTACCTTTGGATATCACTATTCGTTTAAATGCAGATTCTGGAATGCCTACCGTCGTTGCAGATCCTGAGTGCCGACCTGCACAAATGTATAAAGATATTGCTCGTAAGGCAGCTGCTAAATTAGCTTTAAAAACTAAAGACTTTAGTACTCGATTTCCAAGCATCGTAGTGCAAAATACTTAAACGGAGTTACTTAGTCACTAGGTTTAAAAAATAATGAGGTCGCTATCGCGACGATAGATTTAATCGGGTAATCGCACCCGAGGGCGAGATACTTTCTTTTGCGCAGCCAAAAAAAGTATCCAAAGAAAAGGCGGCTCGATTACCGCGTCTTCCTGCGCTCCTCGGCGCGGCAAACGAGCGTAAAGCGCTGATACTGCGTAATGTCAGGCACTTAATAGAATAGCAACAAACGGTTATGACTCATTTAATATTAGTGTTTCAGCTTGTACCTGATTGATGTCTATGTAAAAATTGCATCTTTTAACACATTGGAAAGATAGTATTTCATGAGCATAAAGTCAGATAAATGGATACGCCGCATGGCGGAAGAGCACGGCATGATAGCGCCGTTTGAGAGTGGTCAAGTCAGAGATTCTGAGCAAGGTCGAGTTATTTCTTATGGCACTTCCAGTTATGGCTACGATGTACGTTGTTCTGATGAATTCAAAATCTTCACCAATATTAATTCAGCCATCGTTGATCCTAAGAATTTTGATTCTAATAGCTTCGTTGATGTTAAATCGGATGTTTGTATTATTCCGCCGAATTCTTTTGCATTAGCACGTACTGTTGAGTTTTTTAAAATTCCAAGAGACGTGTTAACTATCTGCTTAGGAAAGTCCACCTATGCCAGGTGCGGCATTATCGTCAATGTGACGCCTTTAGAGCCTGAATGGGAAGGTCATGTCACTTTAGAGTTTTCTAATACGACGACCTTGCCCGCAAAGATTTATGCCAATGAGGGTGTTGCTCAAATGCTTTTCTTTGGCGGTGATGAGGTTTGTGAAACGTCTTATAAAGATCGTGGTGGCAAATATCAAGGTCAAACCGGCGTTACTCTTCCTAAAGCTTAAGTCAATCATTGGGTCTATAAAATCCAATCTTTAAGAACGCTCCGTTTTGGGGCGTTTTTTATGATCAGTACGGTTATAATCAGATGCACTATCAGTGCGCAGTCGATTCTTTTAAGAGTGGTCTGTAATTTGCTTGTATAAACTTAAAGCTCACCTTAAAACGACTGATGACATCAAACTATGTATAAACGCATACTAGACAATCTTAATTGCGCCATTTTATTATTTGATCGCGACTTAATATTGACCTATATAAATACCTCGGGAGAAATTCTGTTGGCTGATAGCGCTAATCACTTGGTAGGTCATAGTGCAGATGAGCTATTTAAGTTTTCTGATACGGCTTTACTTATTAATTTAAAGCAATCTTTAGCTATGGCAGAGCCCTTAGTTGATCGAGCACTTTCTGTGACACGTGCAACTCATAATGCGACCATAAATTTTAGTGCCACGCCTATATTGATTGGCGATCAAGTCAATGAAATACTGCTAGAACTCCAGCAAATAGATAATCATCTACGAATTTCTAAAGAAGAACAGTTATTAGCGCAGCACAATACCGCTCGTTTATTTGTTAGGGGCTTGGCTCATGAAATAAAAAATCCTTTAGGTGGCTTGCGTGGAGCTGCACAGTTATTAGATCTGGAACTAGAAGATCCAGAGCTTAAAGAATATACCCAAATTATCATTGCTGAATCAGATCGATTACAGGCACTCATGGATAAAATGTTAGGGCCTAATAAATTACCTAATAAAAAAACCATCAATATTCATGAAGTCTTAGAACGTGTTAGGCATTTAGTGCATGCTGAATCGAGTACTGCTTTGAAAATAATCAATGATTATGATCCCAGTATTCCCAATATTTATGCTGATAAAGATCAGCTCATTCAAGCTATTTTAAATATTGCCAGAAATGCCATGCAGGCCATGGATGGTAAGGGTGAACTCATATTTAAAACACGTATCCATCGGCACATGAATGTGGGCCGTAAGCGTTATAAATTAGCAGTAAAGTGCGACATCATTGATAACGGACCGGGCATAGCTGCTAGCATGTTGAATCAAATCTTTTACCCTATGATTACCGGTCGAGCTGAAGGTACTGGCTTAGGATTGTCGATTGCACAATCATTGATAAATCAACATAACGGCTTAATTGAATGTAAAAGTGAGCCAGGTCATACCGTATTTTCAATTTACTTACCGATGGAGGGTCAGTAATGATTACAACCGAAACTGTTTGGATTGTTGATGATGATAAGTCTATCCGTTGGGTAGTTGAAAAAGCCTTACAAAAAGCAGGCATTATTACTCGCAGTTTTTCTAGTGGCAAAGACCTGATCATCGCTTTAAGCGATGATCTACCAGATGCATTGATTACTGATATTCGTATGCCAGGCATGGATGGCTTGGAATTGTTAGGTAAAATACAGATTAGTCATCCAGCGTTGCCTGTCATAGTAATGACCGCGCATTCCGATTTAGAAAGTGCAGTTTCTGCTTTTCATGGCGGTGCGTTTGAATATTTACCTAAGCCTTTTGATATTAAGGAAGTGGTGAATTTAGCGCAACGAGCTTGCTTGCATGGTCGACAACAACAAGATGACAATCAAAGTACGTTGGCGGTTAATGTCGAAGCTACACCTGAAATTATTGGTGAGGCGCCTGCTATGCAGGAAGTGTTTCGAGCCATAGGGCGATTAGCGCGTTCCCATATTACTGTACTTATTAATGGCGAATCTGGTGCGGGTAAGGAATTAGTCGCTAAAGCCTTGCATCGCCATAGTCCTAGAACGAAAAAGCCTTTTATTGCTTTAAATATGGCGGCTATTCCTAAAGACTTGATGGAGTCAGAGTTATTCGGCCATGAGAAAGGTGCTTTTACGGGGGCGCAGTTAAGACGAGCGGGGCGATTTGAGCAAGCTAATGGAGGGACTTTATTTCTTGATGAAATAGGTGATATGCCGACAGAATTACAAACCCGTTTATTAAGAGTGTTAGCTGATGGTGAGTTTTATCCAGTTGGTGCACATCAAGCGGTGAAGGTTGATGTGCGTATTATTGCCGCAACTCATCAAGATTTAGAAACCTTAGTAGAGCAAGGCCGTTTTCGAGAGGATTTATTTCATCGCTTAAATGTTATTCGTATACATCTTCCCGCTTTGCGTGAGCGTAAACAAGATATTCCCTTGTTATTACGTCACTTTTTACATCAAGCTGCTGTTGAGCTTGGCGTAGAAATAAAGATTTTAAGGCCAGAAGCCGAGGCTTTTCTAAGTACTTTAGAATGGCCGGGTAACGTTAGGCAATTAGAAAATAGTTGTCGTTGGATAACCGTAATGGCCTCTGGACGTGAAGTTTATTTACATGATTTGCCACCTGAATTACTTAACGCATCAATAGAGAAGGTCGATGCTGCAGCGGATTGGGAATCTTTATTTAGAAAAAGTATAGATCGGCAGTTATTAAATACCTTGGATAATAATGCAGTCAAGATAGAAATTGCCAAGCAGGCTATTAATACGGTTGAAGCAATTTTAATCAAATCTGCTTTAGATTTCACGAGGGGCAAGCGTCATGAAGCCGCTCTTTTATTAGGTTATGGCCGAAACACCCTCACTCGTAAAATCAATGAGTTAGAAATAGAAGATTAATCCTCTATTGATAGTTTCTAATGTAGGTTAGCGATAGAGACTGTGAAAGTATTCTTTTTATTTCCCCCTCTTTAGCAAAGAGGGGCTAGGGGAGATTGGGTCTATAAAAAATAATCATTAAATATTAGTAGCCTATAACACAAAAAATCCCCCTCTGCCCCCTCGCTTTGCTCTCCCCCTTTTACAAAGGGGGAAGCTAAAATCATCATACTTTCACAGTCTCGATAGCGTAACCCAACTAGCTATTAAAGTATCGATGCATAAAAATGTCCGGTTACGCTGCGCTAACCCTGCCTACCCCCTTCCCAAGTCTCCCCTACAAAACTATAAGTAGATGTCGATCGTAATGTAGTGATAGGTCGCGACGTATCCCTATGGTGTGAAATGTACCGAAAATACGAACTTACTTGTGTAGAGACCTCACTTTATATTTGGAGTCAAAACTCATGAGTTTTGACTGATTGAATTGCCTCTGTATCCTAAAGATATAGGCTTACGAGTTATCACTAATCCAACCCAAAATCCTGTTGCACCATAAATAAGCGTTTTAAAAGAATTTGCACTATTATTGTGCATCACAATAGATTGCCACGATAATCCCATTCAACTGGCAATGTCAGTAGCGTTACGCGATTAATGATAGATACTTTTAGAGATTACCTTGTAATCACCAGTGATAAAGGACGCTGTCGCATGACAGTGAGTATTTTTGTGGCCAATATCATTTGTAAAAGCCTTGGTATTTTAAACTTGGCACAGTCTCTGCTTTACCTATTTTGAATCTGAATCGTTACTTTTTAAATGAGAGAGGAAAAAATGAAATTGATAACCGCTATAGTCAAACCGTTTAAGCTGGATGATGTTCGTGAGGCACTTTCAGACTTAGGTGTATCAGGGGTCACTGTTACCGAAGTTAAAGGTTTTGGTCGCCAAAAGGGTCATACTGAACTCTATCGTGGAGCAGAGTATGTTGTTGATTTTTTACCTAAAGCCAAAATTGAAGTGGCAGTAGCTGATCAATTAGTCAGCCAGGCCGTAGAAGCGATCACACGTGTTGCTAATACAGGAAAAATTGGTGATGGTAAGATCTTTGTAACCAATTTAGAGCAAGTTGTTAGAATTCGTACCGGTGAAACCGGCGATGAAGCACTTTAATAGAGCAGGAGGATTTATGAACTATTTCTTAAAAATATTAACTTTAATCGCTATTTCGAGTTTTGCAGGAATTACTTTTGCCGATGAAGCAGCGGCAGTTGTTGCGCCTGTTGCACAAAAAGGCGATACCGCTTGGATGATTGTAGCCACAATCTTAGTTATTCTCATGTCAATTCCTGGCTTGGCTTTATTTTATGGCGGTATGGTACGCGCTAAAAATATGCTTTCTGTATTAATGCAAGTTTTTGTGATTTTTTCACTGATGGCAGTTTTATGGGCACTTTATGGCTACAGTATTGCCTTTACCGAAGGTAATGCTTTTGTCGGCGGTTTTGGTAAGTTATTTTTATTGGGTATAACACCTGATTCAATGGCCGCTACTTTCAGTAAAGGTGTTTATGTACCTGAATATATTTATGTTGCTTTCCAATTGACCTTCGCTTGTATTACTCCAGCTTTGATCATCGGCGCATTTGCTGAGCGTGTAAAGTTTTCAGCTATCTTAGTATTTATGGTGATTTGGTTTACTTTCGCCTACTTACCAATGGCTCATATGGTTTGGTATTGGGCGGGCCCAGATGCTTATACCGATGCAAGCGCAGGTGAAACTGCCTTGGCTACAGCAGGCTTTTTGTTTCAAAAAGGAGCATTGGATTTTGCTGGTGGTACCGTTGTACATATTAATGCCGGTATTGCAGGTTTAGTGGGTTGTTTAGTGATTGGCAAACGCATAGGTTATAAAAAAGAATCTTTAGCTCCACATAGCGTCACCATGACCATGATAGGTGCTTCATTATTATGGGTAGGCTGGTTTGGTTTTAATGTGGGCTCTAATCTTGAAGCCAATGGTCTTTCAGCCTTAGTTTTTGTTAATACTTTACTGGCAAGTGCTGCAGCAACTTTGGCTTGGACAGGTGCCGAATGGGTGGTTCGAGGTAAACCTAGTATGTTAGGGGGTGCATCAGGTTCTATAGCAGGTTTAGTTGCGATTACTCCAGCCTGTGGTTGGGCAGGCCCTATGGGTTCCATTGCCTTAGGTATCGTTGTTGGTATAGTTTGCTTCTGGGCGGTTACTAGCCTAAAAGGCATGATAGGCTATGATGATTCTTTGGATGCTTTCGGTGTTCACGGTATAGGCGGTATTATCGGTGCCTTAGGAACTGCGGTTGTTGCTAGTCCAGCTTTAGGTGGCACAGGTGTTTGGGACTATGTTACTAATAGTGTTGCTGAATATAGCATGACAACTCAATTGATTAGTCAGCTATGGGCAGTCGGTGTTTGTATCATTTGGTCGGGCACTGTTTCATTTATTGCCTTCAAACTAGTTGATATCCTGATTGGATTGAGAGTAAGTGAAGAAGTTGAACGTGAAGGTTTAGATATCTCTGAACATGGCGAAACAGCTTATCATCACTAAACACTAGGGTAATAAAGATAAAAAAACGGGAGCTATAGCTCCCGTTTTTTTTGCTGATTACTGACGTTTAAACTAAAGTTGCTGCAATAGTAAAGGACTGGTAGCAATTCCTCGCCCCTACAAGCATAGGTATCTACACAAGTTTCTTATCGGCGTGGAAACGATAAAAATCACCGTAGGGGCGTATTGCATACGCCCAACATTGAAAGTCCAATGTTATAAAGCTTATTTTATAAGGGCGTATGCAATACGCCCCCTACGATCTTCACCACAATGTTATCGTTCGCGCGTGGGAATGCTAACAATTATTTGTGTAGATACCTATGCCCCTACAGTATGGGTTCGCAGTTTATGTATACTCATGCCAAATGAAATAAAGGAATGATATTACTTTTTACTTGTGAAGATGCCTATTCTGTAGGGGGGTATCATAGTTATGGGATGAAAGGTCGATTAACTCATCAAAAACTTATGGGATGATTGGTACAGTCAATTGCAATTCAAAGAATTTAAGGTCTTTCCCATAATAGCTTTCTTTCCGACGCTGTTATCGCCTGATCATTAATGCTGGCATAGCGACGTTGCATTAGACCAGAGTCGGCAAATTCCCAGTTCTCATTACCATAAGCTCGAAACCATTGCCCGGCATTATCATGCCATTCATATTCGAAACGTACAGCGATTTTATTATCCATAAAACACCAGAGCTCTTTTTTAAGTCGATAATCTTGTTCTTTTTCCCATTTACGTTTTAGAAAAGCTTTAATGGCTTCACGGCCAGAAAAGAATTCGCTACGATTTCGCCATTCTGAATCTACAGTGTAAGCCAGTGCGACGCGCTCAGGGTCACGGCTATTCCAAGCGTCTTCTGCTGCTTGTATTTTCTGTTGAGCAGTCTCTAGGGTAAACGGAGGCAGAGGAGGTTTAGTTTCCATGATAGTTTGCTTTAATTAATTGTTGGTTGGGTTAGCGATAAAAAACACCGTAGGGGCGTATTGCATACGCCCAACATCGAAAGTCTATATGTTATAGAGCTTATTTTATAAGGGCGTATGCAATACGCCCCTACGATCTTCACCACAATGTTATCGTTCTCGCATGTGAATGCTAACAATTATTTGTGTAGATACCTATGCTCTTTAGCAAAGAGGGTCTAGGGGAGATTGGGTTTATTAAAAATAATCATTAAATGTTAGTAGCCTATAACACAAAAAATCCCCCTCAGTCCCCCTTTTACAAAGGGGGAAGCTAAAATCATAATACTTTCACGGTTTCGATAGCGTAACCCAACATCGAAAATTGTCAAAGATGTTGATTAAGTTTGTACTAACATGGTTTACTTTATATTTTTAGTTATTAACAATCATCAACTTGATCAGCTAAGGCGCAAAGTTGTGCAACCAAGCTGTTTAATTCTTCAGTAGTCTCAGTACGAATCGTAGCATGAGCTACTTTACGGCCTTTGCGGGGCTCTTTATCATAAAGGTGTAAATGAGTATGAGGAATAGCCAATAACTCTTGAGTAGTCGGTAAGCCACCAATAAAATTAATCATTGCTGTTTTGCCAACGGCCGTTGTTGCTCCTAAAGGTAGGTCTAAAATGGCGCGTAAATGGTTTTCAAACTGACTGGTTTCAGCCCCTTCAATAGTCCAATGTCCTGAGTTATGCACACGGGGTGCAAATTCATTAGCGATTAGTTGACCGTTCACTTCAAATAATTCCAAGGCCAAGACACCTACATAATCTAAGGCTGTCATTAAACTTGAGATATAAGCTTCGGCTTGTGCTTGCATGGGGTCATTAGCACAACGATGAGACACGCGTAAAATGCCAGCACGATGGACATTTTCAGACAGCGGATAAAACACCATCTCACCAGAAACATTACGCGCTGCAATAATAGAGACTTCGCGGTTAAAAGGTACAAAGGCTTCAACGATAGCTGGTACACCTTGGAGAAGTGTCCATGCACTGGCTAAATCATCGGGTGTTTTTAATAAAGATTGGCCTTTACCGTCGTAGCCCATAGTACGACTTTTGATAATAGCTGGCCAGCCGATAGTGTTCATGGCTAATTCTAAACTTTCTAAGCTATCGACAGCTGCATAGGCAGGGGTTGGAATATCAATATCATTAAAAAAAGTTTTTTCTATGAGTCGATCTTGAGCAACGGCTAAGGCTTTGGGAGCGGGGTGCACTTGGGTATGTGAGGCTAAAAATTCAGCGACATGCGCAGGCACGTTTTCAAATTCATAAGTGACGATGTCGGAACGCTCAGCTAATTCAGCTAGTAAGCGCGGGTCATCATAAGCTCCGAGTAAATGTTCGCCTAAGCTATTGGCACAGGCATCAGCAGACGGATCGAGAAAAACAAATTTAACACCTAAGGGGTAGCCCGCTAAAGCGATCATGCGTGCTAATTGGCCAGCACCGAGTACTCCGACTATCATAAAGACTCCTCACGAGGGTCAGAATGGGCAAGCACATTTTCGGTTTGCTCGTTTCTAAAGGCGTGTAAAGCCTCTCGAAAATGAGTGTGTTTATTGCTGATAATAGCAGTGGCTAATAAGGCGGCATTGATAGCACCGGCTCTACCGATAGCCAAGGTGCCAACGGGAATACCTGCAGGCATTTGTACAATAGAGAGTAAAGAATCCATGCCATTTAAGGCTTTAGACTGGACAGGTACGCCGAGCACAGGCACCACTGTTTTAGCAGCAGCCATGCCGGGTAAATGGGCAGCTCCGCCAGCTCCAGCGATGATAACCTCTAAGCCTTTAGCTTCGGCGGTTTCTGCATAAGCAAACAGTTTATCCGGTGTTCTGTGAGCTGAAACGACTTCGCATTCATACGGAATTCCTAAACGATCTAGGGTATCTGCTGCATGGTGCATGGTTTCCCAATCGGAAGTTGAACCCATAATAATGCCAACCAGTGCTGCCATGTTTACTCCTTATAATAACTGTACAACTGAATCAATAAAAGTTGCGTAGTATCGCATAATTGCCTTGATGATGCGCTCAAAGATTCGGGGCGGTTCAGAAGATTAGAAGAGGGGCTGGCGTGAATAGCTAAATTCGAATGTAATCTATAGACCGATCGTAATCTAGGGACAGGTAGCGACCTGTCTCTACGGTGCTTTTTAAAACCGCTGAATGGCAATATAACACCAGTTGTAGGCCTGAATAAGGCTTTTCGAGCGTAGCGAGTAAAGCGTTTCCGGCATAGGCGCTGTAGATTTTGAAATGGACGGTCATTGTCTACAGGCACTATTCCTCGCCGAAAACGCCACCACGCGCTGCGCTTGGGTGGTCTTATTTCAGCCTACAAAAGCTAAGCTATTGGCTGTTAGGCTTTTTGATGACCTATCAAGGCATTATTAAGCAACCAACACTTACTGTAACAATCTATTTATTTTATCGACCAAAGTACCCTGACTGATAGGCTTCACTATGTAATCTGAAGCACCGGCTTTCAAGCAATTGATCACATCGGCCTTAGTGTTATTGCCAGTTACCATGATGATAGGAATAGTGCTAAATTGCTCCATCGCTTTAATACGACGGGTGGCCTCTAAACCGTCAATTTCCGGCATATTCATATCCATCAAAATAAGATCGGGGCGTTGTTTACTTAATATCTTAAGTGTTTGATAGCCGCTAGTCGCTAATGTCACGTTAAAGTTTTCTTTGATAAGTGCCGCTTTGCTTAAGTCCAGTGCAAACTTATCATCATCCACCACTAAAATGGTAGGGGGTATTTTTTGGGCTGAGTCTTTTAAAAGACGGACAGACTCAAAGTGCGGGCCAAATTGTGAACGAAATTCTTGTAACCAGGTTTTTAATTGCTTAAGTGGTTGATTAATTTGGCTGATATGTTGAGCGATGAGGTCATGTTGGAATTTTTCTAAGAGTTGTTTGAAGCCGTTGGCATCCTTGATGTCAATAAAGGCATTAAAGTCACCGTTGTTAAGGCGCTCAAGCAATTGAGTTAGAGTGGTAGCTGCCGTTTGATTGAGTTTTAGAGTCGTTCCATCAATAGTTTCTAGGTGTTCGTGGGCTGCGCTTAGTCCCGCTTCAAATTTTGAATCTAAATTGTTTAAGTGACGAGACTGTTTGCTAAGTTCACGGTTAGCAATATAGGCTTTAGCCCTTTCTAGGGTTAACTGAGCACGATGTATGGCCATCGATAGTTGATTGTCATCAGTCACTGTGGGCCAGAATAAAACATAATCGTCAAAATGTTCTTGTTTACAAGCCTGATAGGCGAGTTCTAGTTCGTCTTTATTGCATAATAATATGCTTCTATGTGGATAACTAGTGACTTGAGTGCTCTTGTGATACAGCTCGCTATAATAGTCTTCAGCCATGGCCAGCGACTTAAAGGCAAGCACTAATATGTCGGGTTTGTTGCTATCAAAATCTCTTATCGGTGATTGAGAGCCTATTACAACAAAGATATCTTTATAATCTTTGTTTAGTTGCGTTTCTATAGATTGAGCATCTTTGATGTTATCAGTTGCTATCAGGATCGAGGTTGTCATTAAAATGTACGTTTGTTAATTAATTTTTATAAATATTTGCGATAGCCCTCGTTAATATTAAAAGCGGACATGTTATCGCTAGATATAGGTTTAGCCTAAAGTATAAATCGTTGCAAAAGTTTTGTAGTTATCTTTTAGAGTGGGTACTGAGTTTGGCTATGCAGTATACGCCTTGACGATTAAAACTAAAGCAGCTATTCACTTAGCTGCCTTTTTTAAACCCTAGTCCTTCCCATGTCATTAAGTTAAAGACTGGGGGAAAGCAAATAATCTGTAGGGGTGACAGATTCGCCCCTACAATATGATTTCCGAGGTATATGACTATTTATGCCACATGAACTGCCATAATGATGTTGGTTTTTATTTGTGTAGATACCTATGCTTGAATAGCATAGGTATCTACACAAATAATTGTTAGCATACCCACGCGAGAACGATAACATTGTGGTGAAGATCGTAGGGGCGTATTGCATACGCCCTTATAAAAACGTCTATCACATTGGTTTTTTGATGTTGGGCGTATGCAATAAGCCCCTACGGTGTTTTTTTATCGTTTCCACGCCGATAAGAAATTTGTGTAGACAACTATGCTTGTGTAGAGAGGGCGTTATGATATGCAAGGCTTTAATTCATTGAAGTTTAATACAGGTTTTATGAGTATTTGAGTAAGTTTTCTAAAGCGCTATTTACAGTAGCCACTTCTAAATTAAAAGCCTGTAAATATTCATTGAAGTCAGTGATAGTGTTACTGGATTTACTTGTAGATTCTATGTCATTGCATATATCGCCTAATCTTAGCGCTCCCATAGAACGCGCAGAAGATTTTAAAGTATGTGCCTTAAGTCCCAATTTCTTTATATCCCCAGCATCAAACTCAGCTTTTATAGCGTCAGTTAGTATTGTTAAGCTGCTATGAAAATCTTGTAGAAAGTCTTTGATAATCTCAGGGTCATCACCTACTAAGGCTGTTAAGGTGTTGATATTAATGGCCGGTAAGCTTTTAGTTTCAACTGAGCTATTATTAATGGAGTCTTGGATCAGAGGTTTATAGTTCATAGGTAGCCATTTTTCCAACATTGTTTTTAAGTCAAGTTGAGAGGAGGGTTTACGAATAATGTCATTCATGCCAGCAGAGAGGCAGTTTTGACCTTCACTTCTTACTACGCTTGCTGTCCAAGCGATGATGATTAAGGGATCATTGGGATCTTCTTCAGCGCGTATAGTGGTTGCTAATTCATAACCATCCATAGTAGGCATGTGTAAATCTGTTAATAGTAATGGATAGCGTTCTGTGCGCCAACGATTTAAGGCTTCTAGGCCATCGGTTGCTATATCAGCAGCAAAACCCAGTATAGCCAATTGTCGCTGGATAACTTTTTGATTAGTCTTATTGTCTTCAGCCACTAAAATTAATCGGCCTTGTTCAAGAGCCTGTTCGCGTGTGGGAGGTTCAATAGTACCGCGTGTTTGATTTAGGGAGAGTGCTGATGGTTCCGCCTTCATAAGGCCTGCAGCCATAGCAACAGCTAAAATAATACGCTGCTGGGTTATTATATTATTGTCTATATGGACTAGGCGACTATCTTCATTTTGACGTACCCGTTTGCGCCGTCCATCTCTAATTACGACTAAGCGTATATCGACGTTTGCAGGGTGTTGGATTACTTGCTGGAATTCCTCTGGTTGTATGTCATCGTCATTAGCTATTAGCCATATCCAAGGGCTAGCCTCAACCGGCACTGATTGCTGATAGGCAGTCGATAAATCCGGTACTAGGCTAACAATTGCCCCTGCAGATTTAAGATAGCTAGAGAAGTAGTGAGTTTGGCTTTTTAAATCACCAATGATTAAACAGTTAAGGCCTACTATTGAGGAAGGTCTATGTTCAGTATTTAGAGGGCTGTCCAATACGGTAAAAGGTAAGCGTGCGCTAAAGGTACTACCTTGGCCTAGGGTACTTTTTACATCAATACTGCCCGACATAAGTTGTACTAAATTATAAGTAATATTGAGACCTAAGCCAGTACCACCAAAACGTCGAGTGGTAGACGCATCAGCTTGAGTAAAAGGGGTAAATAGCTTGTCTAGTGTTGCTGGTTCCATGCCGATGCCATTGTCGATAACTCGGATTTCAATAATGGCCTGTTGTCCATGACGCTCAATTAATAAGGCCTCGACTGAAACCAAGCCTAAATCTGCCTTTTGGCTGGAGAATTTAATGGCGTTGTTAGTAAAGTTAACAACTATCTGACGTAAACGAGCTGCATCGCCTTGTACCAGTTCTGGTAATTCAGGATCAGTATAGATGGTTAGCGCCACGCCTTTATTAATAGCTATACGATTAAGCATGGCGGCACTTTTTTCGATAACTTCGCGCACAACAACTGGTGCTTGCTCAAGTTCTAGTTTTCCAGCTTCTATTTTTGAGAAATCCAGTACATCTTCAATAATGTCCAGTAATGAATTAGCAGAGTCTTGGATAACCTCGAGTATTTCTACTTGATAACCTTGCAGACTGGTTTGGTGTAATACATCTAGCATACCGAGCACGCCATTCATAGGTGTACGAATTTCATGACTCATATTAGCCAAAAACTCAGATTTCGCTTTACTAGCCTGTTCGGCAGTTTCTCGAGCTGCCTCGGCTGATTGCTGGGCAGCGTCTTTTAAAAGTTCTAAAGCAAATAAGTCAGCAATTTGATTGAGTAAAGTCAATAGTTCTGAGTTATGTAAGGGCTTGCTTGGGGTAACTAATGCGAGTACACCTAGGCAATTACCATTAGCAATAATGGGGGTAAGATAATGACCATGTGCTTCAGGATGTGAGTCACAATGACAGTGACCGATTACATTGGGTTCTTGATTCAGGGTAACGGCCACACATTGTTCATATAAGTTGCTGTTATTAAGGTTGTTAAGCTCACCTATTATAGACAGAGGGAATAAGTTGTTTAAGCTTTGGTTTTTAGAATAAATTATGCCTTTAGACAATAAATTAAAGTCTTTTAGGCTAAATAATCTAGTGAGTACCTGCTTACCACGCTCTGATAATGGAAGAATTTGTTGCAATATCTCAGAAAAAAATAAGCGATTAGCCCGATTCTTTTGAGCTTGTTGTTGCATCAACTCATTATTGAAACGATGAGTAATGTCGCTTTGAATTTGCACATAACCTAATAGTTTACCGTCATCAGCTCGTATAGGTGTGATGCTAATATTAAGCCAACAATCAGTTGGGCTTGATGTGGTGCTAAACTGGTTACGCTGACTGAGTAAACGATTAGTCCAGCTATGGCCTTTAGAGAGACTCTGTCTCATGTTAGTCAGTAGGTTGGAGTCGGCTTTCGGATGATCTAGTTTTGAGGGTTTTATGCCGATTAATGTATCGGGTTCTGCACCGGTAAACGTATAAAAAGCGGGATTAGCGTAACAGATAAGCCCTTGTAAATCTGTAATGAAGACCATATCGGTACTGGCTTCTAATGCTGTGCCAATTATGGTCAGCTGCGTTCCTTTCTTTTTAAGGCGGGTGATGTCGTGTCGGATGGATATATAGTGCTCAGGTTCGCCATTTTCATCAAACATCGGTGTAATGGTGGTAGCAACCCAATACAAATGACCTAGTTTAGAGCGGTTACAAATGTCGCCTTGCCAGGCTTGACCCTTGCTAAGATTAAGCCACATATCACGCATAAACTCATCAGGATGATGACCAGATTTAACAATTCGGTGGTTTTGTCCTAATAATTCAGCAGCACTGTAACCAGAAACCTTACAAAACAAATCATTAACATAGGTAATAGTGCCTGATAAGTCGGTAATGCTCACTAGAGCATGGTTATTGACAGCTTGTAGCAGTTGCTGATTTTCGTTTAATCGTGCAATGTTAGTGTCGTGTTGTAGTTTGAACTTGACGGCCCAGGGTCGCAAAATAAGCCACCAAGTTGGCAGTATACTGATTAAGGTAAGTCCTACTACATCGATCAAGGTAGATTCTATGGGAATCAGCACTATGCCAAGGTTTGAAAACATCTCTAAAAGCATCATCATCATCGCTTCTGCAAAGCCGAAAATAAACACTATGCTTAAAAGTGAATATAAGAAGGAGGTTTTAAGTGATTTTGGCGTTATAGATCGGGTCATAGTTGACTTTATATTAATTAAAACCTCAATGCTTCATAGAGTTAGGGGGTATTTCTACTAAGCTTACTTTTAGTATATCACTTACTTGATGTGGTGTTTAATCGTAATGGTATTTAAGCTCTATAAAACTAAAGCGCACTGTATACAAAAAATCAGATTTTAAGGTATGTCGGTGTATTTAGTGGGCTTTAAAAGTAGTGAAATGAACAGAGAGGTATTATCAGCTAGAAAGACTAATAACTAATTCTAATAAATCGATACAATGTTAAAAATTAAATATTTCACTGATCTTTCGTATTCTTGATTTAAGCAATTGTTCTTCATATTGAAGGCGATTAATAAGAATGGCAGATTCTAAGAATGTTTGATTTGCCTCATCACTAATAGATAAGTATTTGAAATCAAGATTGTTAGTTGTTTTGAATGTTGTATTTGAATTAGAGTTTGACATGATTTATCCCTAGGATTAATGGCTTATGTGCGAAACTCAGTTTATAGAAAAACAACGGCTTAACAATTCGTAGTAATACCTATAAGGCTTTAGCAAGACATCTTTAATCGCTAGTCATTTTAGGTGTGATAATCCGTTCAAAGTGAGTGTAGAGCTTAGGTATCTTCACAAGTAAATTAGCGAAATACTGGCACAATTGTAGGTCGGGTTACGCTATCGCTAACCCGACCAACTCTTATCGGTGTAGGAACGATAAAAACATCGTAGGGGCGTATTGCATGCGCCCAACATCAAAAAACCAATGTGATAGACGTTTTTATATAGGCGTATGCAATACGCCCCTACAAGCTATCATCACAATATTTTTGTTCATGCGTTGGAACGAAAATAATTCTGATGAAGCTGTTACAATGACGCCTTTTTTGAGCCTTAAGAAGTTAAAGAATGGACGTAATTAAACGCATCGCTGAAGAATTATCTGTTAATAGCAAACAAGTAAGTGCCGCCGTGGCCTTATTGGATGAAGGGGCAACCGTGCCTTTTATTGCTCGTTATCGTAAAGAAGTCACCGGTGGCTTAGATGACACTCAGCTAAGGCAACTTGAAGAGCGCTTAATTTATTTGCGTGAACTCAATGATAGGCGCAAAACCATATTGGACAGTATTCAGTCTCAAGGCCAATTAACGGCCGCTTTAGAGCTAGCCATTAATGAAGCTGATACCAAAACCTTGCTTGAAGATTTATATTTACCTTACAAACCTAAGCGTCGTACTAAAGCGCAGATCGCTCGTGAATCTGGTTTAGAACCGTTAGCTGATGCGTTATTAGATGATAGAAATTTAATTCCCGAGCAAATTGCAGCAGCTTATATCGATAGTGATAAAGCAGTGCCTGATATCAGCGCAGCTTTAGAAGGTGCGCGGCAGATTATTATGGAGCGTATTTCCGAAGCCGCAGAATTATTGGCTGAATTACGCGAACGAGTCTGGCAAAAAGGCGCTATTCATGCGACCGTTATTGCCGGAAAAGAACAAGCTGCTGAGAAATTTAAAGATTATTTTGATTACCAAGAAGCTATCAATAAAATCCCCTCACATCGTGCCTTAGCTTTATTTCGAGGTCGCAATGAAGATTTTTTAAGCTTAACGCTTAAGCCTGGCGTTGAGGATAAAGAAGAGCACGCCTTATGTGCTCAATTTGTCGCGCAGTACTTAAATGTTAAAGACTTGTCAAAACCCGCTGAAGCTTGGCTTGCAGAAACGGCTAGATTTGCTTGGAAAATTAAACTATTTACTCGAATCGATTTAGATCTAAAACTAAGATTACGTGAAGCCGCTGAATTAGAAGCGATTAGGGTTTTTGCGAGTAATTTAAAAGATTTACTATTAGCCGCGCCCGCAGGCCCTAAAGCCACTATGGGTTTAGATCCCGGCATCCGCACGGGCGTTAAAGTGGCTATCGTTGATGCTACCGGTAAATTGTTGGCGACTGATACTATTTATCCTCATCCACCGCGTAAACAATGGGATGAATCTATCGCCACTTTGGCAAAGCACATAGACCAACATCAGGTTGATTTAGTGAGTATCGGTAACGGCACTGGCTCTAGGGAAACCGATCAGTTAGTGGCTGAGGTTATGAAATATCATAACCAGCTTAAGTTTACTAAAATTACCGTCTCAGAAGCCGGTGCTTCGGTTTATTCGGCCTCTGAATTAGCAGCTAAAGAATTTCCTAACTTAGATGTGTCATTGCGCGGTGCTGTTTCAATTGCTAGACGCTTACAAGATCCGCTCGCTGAATTAGTTAAAATTGATCCTAAGGCCATAGGCGTTGGGCAGTATCAGCATGACGTGAATCAGTTTCAATTGGCCAGAGGCTTAAATGTAGTCGTTGAGGATTGCGTGAATGCCGTGGGTGTAGATGTGAACACTGCTTCGGTAGCCTTGTTAAAGCAAGTATCGGGTTTATCGGCAAGTGTGAGTGAAAATATAGTGGCTTTTCGTGATGAAAATGGCCCCTTTGCTAATCGTAAACAATTAAAGAAAGTGCCACGTTTAGGCGATAAAGCTTACGAACAAGCGGCGGGTTTTTTAAGAGTGATGAATGGTGATAATCCGCTAGATGCTTCTGCCGTGCATCCTGAAGCTTACCCAGTCGTTGAAGCAATTATCAGCAGTACCGGTAAATCTATCCGAGACTTAATCGGTCAAAGTGGTTTTATACGCACACTCAATCCCGCCCATTACACCAATGAAAATTTTGGTTTACCGACAGTCACTGATATTTTGCAAGAACTAGAAAAGCCCGGTCGCGATCCTAGGCCAGAGTTTAAAAGCGTCGCTTTTAAAGCCGGTATCGAGAAAATTACCGATTTAGAGCCTGGTATGCGTTTGGATGGTGTGGTCACAAATGTGGCTAACTTTGGTGCTTTTGTCGATATTGGCGTACATCAAGATGGTTTGGTACATATCTCACATTTATCAGATACTTTCATTAAAGATCCACGGGAAGCAGTAAAAACCGGTGATCTCGTTAAAGTTAAAGTATTAGAGGTCGATGCTTTGCGTAAGCGTATTTCTCTTTCGATGAAATCAGATGTCGATCCCTCTGAAATTAAATCAGAACGCACTAGCACTAAACCTGTACATAAGCCTAAACAGGTAGCAGCGCCAGCACCAAACAACAGTTTAATGGCTAATGCTTTTGCAAAAGCTTTGAAAAAGTAATTCTGTGAATTCTAGGGGCGGGTCGCGACCTGTCCCTACGCATATGGTTTTTAGATGCTGTAGGGAGGGCAGATCCGCCACGTTTCAACGGACGAATGTACGGGGCGAATCTGTCGCCCCTACAGTATGATTTCCCAAATTTATGTGTACTCATGCAAGATTGAACTGCCCGAATGATGCTGCTTTTTATTTGCGTAGATACCTATATTCTTTAGCCTTTAGGGCATAGGTATCTACACAAGTTTCTTATCGGCGTGGAAACGATAAAAAAACACCGTAGGGGCGTATTGCATAAGCCCCTACGATCTTTGTCAAAAGGTTATCGTTCTTGCGTGGGAATGCTAACAATTATTTGTGTAGATACCTATGGCTTTAGGGTGCAATAGGCGATAGCCGTATTGCACCTTGCTAGAGATTATTAATGGTGGCCTTTTGTCGAGTTACGCTATCTAGGTTGTGAAAGTATTTTCATTTTTGGCTTCCCCCTTTGTAAAAGGGGGATCGAGGGGGATTTTTATAAATCATAGATCACTAATATTTAATGATTATTGTTTAATAGACCCAATCTCCCCTAACCCCTCTTTGCTAAAGAGGGGAAATAATAAGAATACTTTCACAGCCTCTATCGCTACCCGATCTACAAAAAACCTTAACTTAAAAGTTAAAACCTTAACTGGCTTTGTACATAAAAGTATTGTGTGTCGAAAGCAGGTGTTGTATTCGAGCCATTGATAGTAGCTGCACCTTGTTTAGCAAACTGGCCCTTAAACAAATAAAACCAACCCGTTTCAATGTTTAAACTACTGTTAAAATCATAACGCCCAGTGATACCCAGTTGATCACCTACGTAGCTGCCGCTGTTTTTAGTGGGTTGTAATATAAGGTTGCCGGCTGAACTACAAGCGGCAGCTCCCCAGCAATCACTCGCAGAAGCTAACCAAATAAAACGTTGTTGCAAGATAAATTGTAGATCTGCACGAGGCTGCACAGTTAATTTATAGCCAGGTGAGCTTATATTGCTACGTTGCACTGCACCATAGAGCCCTGTAGGTCCAAAATCAATAACAGATGTGCCGTCATATAAAGAATCAAAGCGTTGGTCGGTATACGCGCTACTTGTACCCGGATTTTTACTACCACTGGCATAATCATATTCCAGCATTAAGCGAGGAGACCAAGGCATAGCAAAGCTATAGCCAATTTCGGCATGTTCAGCCCAAGCCTGATGCATCTGGTCTTGAGTTGAGTTAGGGGTGTATCGTACGGTACCAAATTGCCCTATGGTTTCTGTCTGAAAATCAATTTGTTCTTTAGCGGGTTTTCTATAAAAACGCATACCGGGCGTGTAGTATTGGCGTTTACGAGTAGGGTTATTCCAACTATCCGCTTCATTCAAATTATAAAGATAAACTTCACTATTAACGCCCATGCCTAAATTGAATTTCTCAAATATTGCCCCAGAAAATAAGGTGTGCGTGGCTTCTTGATCAAATTGATGGCTATCGGTAAGAATGTCGTTAGCGGCTATCGGAAATCGCACAACTGGCATGGCTACAAAACCATTAAATTGCCATTGATTAGCCTCCAAAACTCGAAATTTAGCACCAGTGAAAGTATTAGTCGTGTTACGAAAATAGGGGTTAGCTACTAAACGACCACTACCTAAAATAATAAATTGTCTCCCCGCTTTTACTTCGGCACCAATATGACTGCCGAATAGCTGTTTGTCAGCCCAAGAAATATAGCCTTGAATGAAGTCGGCGGTATCGACTTGATTGTTACTAATGCCTGTTTTTGGGTTTTCGCCTAAACGAGAATCCATAAGCTCGGTGGCAAAGCGAAAATTACCCCATTGGGCTTGTAGCCAAAGATCAGTTTGTAAGGAAATAGCTTGATCACTACCCCTAGTGTTAGCTTTAAAAGTGCCAGATAAATTTTCATAACGCGTACGCTGACTGACGGCTGCAGCAAGCCAATCGGGCAAGCCCAAGCTGTCATGTAAATTCCATACCGGCTTTGCATATTTATTGCCTAACAGGGCATCATCCATTTGTGAGGCAAAAGCGGCCATAGGCTGTTTAGCATGAACTATGGGTTGTTCTTCTGCTTTTAGAACACCCCACTCAAGCAATAAAAAACTAATGAGGGAAATTTTAAAGAGCGATTGGAATGATTTTTGTGAGAAATTAAACATAAACGTTATTTATCCTTTTGATAAAGGTACTAGCATGGTAAGTTTGGTATATAAGCCGACTTCGGTTTCAATGCTTACAGTTCCGCCCAAGGCTTGCGCTTCCTGACGCACAGCCGATAGACCTACGCCACGTCCAGCCCACTCATTGGCTTTTGTTGCAGTCGACAAGTTGTCCATGAATATGATCTCTATAATATCAGCATCAGCTATCGATGAAATATCCTGCTCTGTGTAAAGCCCGAGTTCTTGGGCTTTATTGCGTAGCGTATCGATTCGGATGCCGGCGCCATCATCGGTGATGGTGATCTGCAAAGCGATGTTCTGGATCTTCGATGCCATGAGTTACATAATTACGAAAGATATGAACCAAAGATCCAAGGAAAGAACCGTAGACCTGAGGGTCGAGTATCATATCATCGCCTGTTACAGTGAGCGGAGCCACTTTTTTTCAAGGCGTTCAGCAACTTGTTGGATTGCGCTGTTGTAGCTTTGTAATGGCCACTAATGTGGCTAACTTTGGTGCTTTTGTCGATATCGGTGTTCATCAAGACGGTTTGGTACATATCTCACATTTATCAGATACCTTTATTAAAGATCCAAGGGAAGCCGTAAAAACCGGTGATCTCGTCAAAGTTAAAGTATTAGAAGTCGATGCATTGCGTAAGCGAATTTTTCTTTCGATAAAATCAAAGGTTGATGCCTCTGAAATTAAAACAGAACACACTAGCACTAAGCCAGTATATAAGCCCAAACAGGCAGCAGCACCAAACAATAGTTTAATGGCTAATGCTTTTGCAAAAGCCCTGGAAAAGTAATTTAAATTCGTAGGATGGGTAGCGGCGATAGCCGAAACTCATCATAAGCATTCAGTGTGATTAGTGGGTTTTGTTATTTCATTTTTATTTGATGGGTTTCGCTATGGGACTGTGAAAGTATTCTTTTTATTCCCCTCTTTAGCAAAGAGGGGTTAGGGGAGATTTGATCTATTAAAAAATTATTATTAAATATCAATAGTCTATGGCTTAATAAAATCCCCCCCGATCCCCCTTTTACAAAGGGGGAAGCTAAAGTCATAATACTTTCACAGTCTCTATCGCTTTACCCATCCTACGATCTAACACCTCAAACTATCAATAAACTATTCAAATAAATAACATCAATTATGTTGTAAAACTTTTAATGATAAACACAATTATCCAGCATAATACGCGACTCCCTTAATTGTAAAATATCGCAAATGGACATCATTTTTAAAGAATACTTCAAAGTCATTTGGCAAAAGAAATTTTATTTTTGCATGGCCATGTTTGCCCTAGCTTGTTCAATTAGTTTAGATCTGACAGCCCCTGTTTATTACAAAGCGATTGCCAATGGTTTGGCAAAACCCTTTTCAGAAGAGACCCTCAAGTTATTATTAGACAATCTTAAGGGACTCGCTGTTATATATTCAGGCATCTGGATTTCTTGGCGTTTATTAGAAATTGCCATCGTTCCTTTAGATGGTGGCGGTATTAATTTATTAGAAAAACGTTGTTTTGAGGTCTTAAAAAAACAAAAACATATTTTCTTTGAGAATCGCTTCTCTGGCAGTTTAATCAAACAAGCTAACCGCTTTTCACGATCTTTTGAACCCATTGTTGATTGGTTTTTGTTTCAATTTTTCATGAACATTATAGCGGTAGGTATTTCCTTCACTATCTTTTACCAACAACAACCGGAGTTTGCATTTTATTTTCTATGCTGGGTATTTGTCTTTATTGCTTGGAATATTACTTACTCTATTTGGAAGATGCGCTTTGATCAGGCGGTGGCAGAAGCAGACTCTAAAGTGGGCGGTGTGTTTTCTGATGCTATCAGCAATATCTTTATCGTTAAAAGCTTTGCTATGGAACAGCGCGAACAACTGCGAATTAATCAAGCCTCTGATGAAGTTTATCGAAAAAAGAAAATCGCTTGGTTTTTCACATTTTTATCGTTTGCGGTACAAGGGATCATGACCTTTGCTATGGAATTATTGCTGGTGTATATGATGATTAATAAATGGCAAACAGGCCATTTTGAAATCGGTATGTTTGTGTTATTTCAATCTATCATGATTATACTCATTCAACGCCTTTGGGAATTTGGTCGTAATTTTAGAAATTTGTTTACTGCCTTAGCGGATGCCTCTGAAATGGCAGAAGTGTTCAGACAAATTGATTTAGAAGTTGATAGTTCTAATGCTTTGCCTCACAAAATCAAGCAAGGGGCTATTGAGTTTAGTAACTTAGGTTTTAGTTATTATGAACACTATCAGCAGCAGGCGAAATTATTTGATAACTTTTCTTTACACATCAAAGCTGGAGAGAAAATAGCGTTAGTGGGGCAATCAGGTTCGGGGAAATCAACACTAACGAAGTTACTTTTTCGTTTTTTAGATCCCCAAGTAGGGAGTATTCACTTTGATGGCATCAATGCAAAAGACTTTACCTTACAAGCTTTACGCCATCAAATATCGATGGTGCCCCAGCAACCCGATTTATTTCATCGAAGTATTAGAGACAATATTACTTTAGGGAATAGCGTTTCAGAGGCGCGATTAATGACTGCGACTCAACAGGCTAACTGTTTAGAATTTATCAATAGTTTACCCGACAAGTTTGAAACCTTAGTGGGAGAGCAAGGGGTAAAGCTTTCTGGAGGAGAAAGACAACGCATTGCGATTGCTAGAGCCTTTTTAGAAGATGCACCCATAGTCATTTTAGATGAAGCGACCAGTGCTTTAGATTCTTTGACCGAAAAACAAATCCAATCGGCCATTTTTGAGCTTATTAAAACTAAGACCGCGATTATTATTGCCCATAGACTTTCTACTATTTTAAAAATGGACAGAATTATCGTCTTAGAAAACGGTAAAATTATTGAACAGGGCGCACATCAACAATTATTAGCCAATAAAAACAAGTATTACGCCATGTGGCAGCATCAAAGTAATGATTTCTTAGCTGAATAAATGCTTACTTGAGTTGAAGAACTTGCGCCACTTTAGGGGCATAGGTATCTACACAAGTTTCTTATCGGCGTGGAAACGATAATAATACGCCCCTACGATTTTCACCACAATGTTATCGTTCTTGCGTGGGAGGGCTAACAATTATTTGTGTAGATACCTATGGCTTTAGTGGGGCGAAGCTTATAGTCACGTTCTCGCATTTGCATCCAAATGTTTAGGTCGGGGATATAAAACATTTTTGTATAGGGTATTTCATTCGCTATCTTTTACCAACAAGAGTCCGAATTTGCATTTTATTTTTTATGCTAGGATTTATTGTAGTCTTCGAATATATTTGGGTAGCGATCGAACCGATTATATGTGTAAAAGGTATAGACGAGTATGTTTTCTATTTTGCAATCGCAGTAGAAACAGCAATAGACACAATTTCTTCAATTATATAAATATCTAGTCTAATTGATGTCAAAACGATGATTTTACAATTTATATTATCTGATATGCTAGTATGAAAAAACTCCGAAACTTTAATACATAAGTACTTAAGTGCTATCAGACAAAGAGGAAAACAATGGCTTCAATCTCAACTATTCCAATCGTTTCCCTTGAGTTTATTGATGAAGATCCATCTACTTCGGACAGACTTAAAGATGCTGCTAGAGTATTGGATTATGCCTCACGTAATTTTGGTTGCTTTTATTTAACTGGCACTGGAATACCAAATACTAATATTGAAAGCATTATGGAGCAAGCTTCATTTTTTTTTAACCAAAGTGCAGATAAAAAAGCACTTTATGAGCAAGCAACTTCAATAATTGGTCGTGGTTATTATGGGCTCGATGAGTATGGACAATCTTCTGAGCGAGATGGCGATATTAAAGAAAGTTTTTTTGTGGGTGTAGATAGAGACAAAAATGACCCACTTGTTATTCGCAGATTACCTAACCATGGACCTAATGTGTGGCCAAGTGAAAAATGCATGCCTTATTTTAGATCAACAGTGGAGGATTATTTTCTACATATCACTCAAGTCGCACATAAGCTTTTGAAGCTATTTGCAATCTCGTTAAATTTGCCAACAAATTATTTCGAGCCATACATCGATAATAATATGGCAACTCTTCGCTTACTATGTTACCAACAAAATCCAAAACCACGTCAGTCAGTTGTATTTCATCCACACGAAGACCATGGACTTATTGGACTTATTTTGCAGGATGATACTAGAGGGCTTGAGGTGCTCAATTCAAGCGGAAAATGGATTGCTGTTTACCCTGTAAAGGATACTTTATTTGTAAACGTAGGAAAAATTCTTTCGTATTGGACTAATAGGCTATACAAACCATCACTTCATAGAGTAGTTGCACCCAAAGAATCATGGCGTCGTCTTTCTATTCCATTCTTTTTTGATGGTAATTACGAAGCAATAGTAACGCCTCTAACATTAAACAACACACTCACTGCTGGCACTTATCATCCAAAGTCTATAGGAAACCTCATTTATGGGGAATTTAATAAGTAATAGCAGCCACATGGATTGAATATGATATACCATAATATCTTCTCAGAAGCTGAACGTAACAAAATGGCAATCGACACTGAAAGTCTTGATGATATGCTTGCTAATCTGAGCTCTAAGCAAAGTGAAAATACTTGTTCTTACCAACAACGTAAGGATATATTTAATAGTGTGTTTAATTCATCAACGCATGAAGCGATAACACGACGTTTAAAAAAAGAAAATCTTTGCCTAAATGACGTAATTAGTCGCCTTTCAGACAAGAAATCATCAGAAGATCAACGATCATGGATAAAGACGCTAGAATTTATTATTGGTGAAGTAAGAATTTATCAATGTTCTCCTCAAAATGAAGAATTGTTTGTTCATCTAAAGACAGACGCAATACAAATACCTTTCTTTGATCTTTTAAAGCCATTAATTAGGTACTGTCAGGAAAACCTCTGGATGAGTTTTGGAGAGCTAAATATACCAAAGGATTTAATTTCGCGAAGGGCGGAAGAAAAATTCCTCTTCCATATATGCGAATGCCTTGCTAATAGGCTATCTTTTACATTGTTTCTGTCATTCTCTATTTACAGAGAAGATAAAGAAAATTCAAATAAACATCAACAAAATGGTATATACAATTCTTACTCTGAGGTTTTTTGGGTAAGTCTGTTTAAACAATTCTTTTTAACTTATCCTATTGCAGGAAAGATACTTGTTCAAACAATTAATAACACCTTATCTTTTTACAAAGAAATTATTGCTAATCTATCGTTAGATATAGATCACATCAACAATATATGTAATTGCGGTACCAAAGTAACAATTGCCGACATAACACTAGGTTTATCTGAACCACATAATGGCTCTAAATCAGTGTGTATTTTGGAATTTAGTGATGGTAATAAAATTGTATATAAACCACGTTCACTTCAACCTGAGGTTGAAACTAGAGTTTTTTTGCAAAAGCTACTTAACAGTGGAAGTCCACTGTTATTTACAATTATGGAATCTAGAGATTTGGGGTGTCATGGTTGGCAATCATATATTGCACCTTCTGAGTGTCTTACATTGCAAGAAGTACAAGCATATTTTGAATGCGTTGGTGCTTCTATGTTTCTATTGCGTGTGTTTGGCGCGAGTGACATACATCAAGAAAACTTGATTCCAAATCGTGCGCAAATGGTAATCTTAGATCTAGAAACAGCAATTCAGGCTCCATTTAGTTGGGATACTGGACATCCTCCTGCGGTTTCAAAAGCATTCAAACAACTTTTCGAAACGGTTTACCGTGCACATATGCTGCCAGTGACAATTCGAACAGCAACTGATGGATTGATGAGGGTGGGCGGGTTGTATGAAAACATCTCAAAATTTGAAGAGGAGTGGGGCTTTCTTAAAAAGAATACTGATGAAATGCAATTTGGTTTAGTATCTGTAGAATCAGATTCAAGCAAAAATTTGCCTGTATACAATGGTCGGACACAATCAGCATCCAACTTTGTTGATGAAATAATTTCTGGTTTCCGCAATATGAAGAATTTCGCAAAAAATAACATAACCTTGTTTTCATCATTCGCATTTTCAAATAATTGTAGGTTTAGACAAATTCCTCGCCCAACTGAGTCATATCTTGCAATTTTACATCTACTCAAAGATCCAAGGTTTCAAATTAATGGCCTGGTGTGGTCTTCGCTTCTGGAGTTCAAGTATATATTTGCGACGCCGACAAATAGTGTATTAGATGACGCTTCACTTTTGTTCTCGGAACGAAAATCACTCCTTTCATTTGATGTACCTTATTTTAGCGTGGGCTATCCATCACGGCGATTATATAGCGAAGGAAAAGCTGTAGTCTCTAAATTTCTAGATACGACACCTCGCAAATATCTTAAGAGAAATATAGAAAACATATCACGTGAATCTTACTTGATCGATGAGCGAATCATTCGTTTAGCATTAATTGGTAGTAAAAATGAGAATAAGAAAAATCATCTAAAGAACACTGGTGCGAATACTGAACTTGCTATATGGAATCCCTATGAAGCCAAATTGGAATTGCGACGAATATTCAATATCCTTCTTCGGAATTGTATTCGTACTAAAGGCACTGCAACCTATTTTTCGACCAAGACTATAGGTTTAGAAGGGAGCGAAATTGGACCGCTTAGCTACGGAATGTATTCTGGCCTCACGGGGATTGCTTTGTTCACAGGACTTTATTCAAAATATGAAAATTCGTCAGCGGCTGCTAAGCTTACTAATGAATTGCTTTTAACCATTCTTCATGCATTAAATAATAAAGATACGCCTGAACCACGATCACCTGATCTACTTGGGCTTGATGGGTTGGGCGGTATCCTCTATGGTGCTAGCATGCTTGCTGGTGAAATCACTAATTCACCAGCCTTGGAGCTTGCACATAAAGCAGCCGATGCCATAACAAACGAACTTATAGAAGCAAGTACCACTGAATGCTTAATTTGGGGGCTTTCTGGAGCAATTCTTGGTCTTATAAAATATTATAAGCAAACTGGCTCTCTTTCTTCTTTAGAAAAAATTAATTATTTAACCGATATGATTATCGGGCGAATTGGGTTAAATAGCATGTCCTATCCTCTATATAAGAAACAAAAAGTTGTTATTGGCTTGGCACATGGGTTGTGCGGCGTTGCACTTGCACTTGACGCCGTTTACCAGCTTACAAATTCAAAAAAGGCAAATGATGCCGTCCTTCAGATTGAAAATGTTTTGGCTGAATCATGGTGTACTACTTACAAAGAATGGCCAAAAGAATACGGTGGTGATTTATTAATAGCAGAGAGCGAGGCAACAAATTATGTTTCGCGATGGTGTCATGGATCTATTGGTATTAGCTCTTTTCTAAACAGAAGGAATCATAATATCGGTGACAAGAGACTTCTTGACTATGCTAAGATATCTCTATCAAAACAAGAGGATAATAAAATAAGTTTTATTTGCTGCGGGAATTTTGGTTTTGTTGATCTATTAATTAATTCTCGTTTTATACATCCAGATGCTATCGAGCAAGCACAATCATTAGTTGCAAAACAATTAGCAATGGTCCGAACGAAGGGTAAATATAACTACGAAGCACATGGCGATCAAGAAAATATTTCATTGTTTCGAGGTTGCTCTGGAATTGGCTTTGAAATTTTGCGCATCTTGCATCCTAGCTTGCCCAGTATTTCAATTATGGAATAAATAGTTGCAAGGTATATTAAATATTGACATATTTATATCGATTGTTTAAAAATACAGCAGTGTAGATTATCTATGCAAGCTCATACATGACACTTTAAATAAAAATTAAGGAATATCAAATGAAAGTACAGGTTGTTAATAGAAAAAAAATTGAAAGCAAAACTTCTGAAAAGAAACTTGCAGATTTATTTGCCCGTGCATTTGAAGATGTATATTTACAAGTACGTGTTGGCGGATCTGACTTGATGTCTGCAAGTTCGCCAAGTAAAACTGGGCGCTGTTGCTAACCCATTCCCAGCAGCATATTTTTAAGCTGCTGGGATTTGATTTATAGTCCCTCCTTAAAAAAATTTATAACTGATTACATAATTGACCATAACCCTATACTAAAAACATTTTTTCTGATCTATATTTCTAACTCATAATCAATATTAATTTATAATATCTACAAAAGATAAATGCTATGTACCCTGAATTAAAAAATGTGTATATAACCGAAAATTGCACATGAAGTTTATTAAAGTCGTTAATTCGATTGCAAATCGACTTCCATTTTCAGAGGGCGTTACACTAACCTTTATAAGGGCTGTACCTTCGGAACTTCGCCGTTCAGTTATACTTAGCTGTAGTAATAGCGTAATTATGATTAGCGGTGTTGGTTATACTTGCGGGCCACCATGGACTTATCCCTCGCCAAGAGTAAAGCGCTTGGTTTTCGGATTAATAGATAACGATAGCGCCATGAACGAACTAAAGGTCTCGAACTGGCTTTCGAAAAACAACATACTTGCAAGTAAAGTTATTGACGTTTGTAAACTTGAGTCTAACGAACTCGAGCTTCTTGATATTTACTCAGATCCATATTTTCTTGATGGAACTTCTGTCGTACCCTCAGCGTTCGTTTCAACTATAACGATTCCTTATTTTGTTAAAGATACTCCTTGCTTAAAAGAAAATTGGCGCGCAGCCTTTTTAAATCATTTTAATTGCGCATCCTTAGATAATGCCTTTGAATATTTTGGAATACGGCTTGCTAATAATATAAGAGCATATCAACTCTTAGGTGCCGTCAACGACTGTCTCACATCTGATTGCATAACTATAGCTGGCGAACTATTTGAATTTGATCGTTTTTTGATGCCAGAAGCGGATTTTTTAGTCTCCGGTATTAGTATTTCCCGTATGTTGCGACAAAAGCGTGAATTCTATCTTTACCTAAGTGTGATGTTAGATGCCGCTGAAATGGCAGGAGTGACTACTTCAATATCTACTATAGTAAATTTCGCATCAACTAATATTTGCAACAATTCAAAACAGCTTTGTGGATTTGAGTTAGAATTGCAAAAGTTTCTCGCTAACTAAGTGACTAAAAAAATGAACCTTGATAGGCTTATAACGAACTCGCCTCCATTCATTATTGCTGAACAAGTTCTTAATCGCACCTTATACAAAGATAGCTGGATAAAAGATAGTTTATTTATCCCTTCAGTCAAACATCGAAGAGTTATTTGTGTACATCTTTCATCATTCGAATATCTTTCATTAAAGGGTGTGGGCTGGGTTCACGGTCAACCTTGGAATATGCCATCACCTGTCGAGAACGAATTGTGGTATGGTCTAATGGATGAAGAAGCGGCAAAAAAAGAAATACTCATATCATCAAAATTACGATCATACGATATTCACTGCTCCTGGGCTCATTTATTTAAACCACTTTCGCAAAATGAACTCTCTGCACTTGGGGTTTCGTGTGCACCAATTTATAATTCTGGCCGACTTGTTAAGCCGGTTGTATTAATCACAAAATTTCAACAGGCATTGAGAATTGGTGATTTATCTCCTGCAACTGAAAAGCTATGGAACGATGCTCTTTTGTCTAATGATCCACAAAAATGCGATAAGAAATTAGCTTCAAAAATACTCATAGATAAAATTTTTAATAATATAATTAAATATCAACGTCACGGTGCTGTGAACGATACTTTATCACCTGATAATGTTACATTATTAGGTGAAATAACCGATTTTGAACGAATCTGTATTTCTAATATGCCTCAAGCGGCGGCTATTAAAATAGATGATATTCATTGTCGTCAACGAAGCGAGGCATATTATTTTTTCGACATTGTTCGTTGTATTATCGAGTATGCAGAATTAAGATGTAGCGTCCAATCTCTTGCTAATTCAGTGATGGTTAGAGAAAGTAATAGTTATAAAACGCCTTTCGAAGATGAGTTAACTGTACTACTGTCTTAACAAAGATTAATTAATCCCGTCACTTATTATATTGAATACCGTCGCGTGAATTCAACTCTGAAGTGCAGTTATAGTTTTCATGCGGCCTGCCGATTATTATCGCCAAAAAACACCGCATGTGGTGTTTTGTAATTTAGTATTTTTCGAGGTAAATGATTGAGTTTTTGCACGACTGCCTCAACTTGACTTTCAGTTATATTTTCAAAACTTCTACCTTTCTTAAAATATTGCCTGATCAAGCCATTGGTGTTTTTGTTGAGTCCTCGCTCCCATGAAGAGTAAGGGTGTGCGAAATATACCGTTGCTTTTTGTTTACCCAAACATGTTGATATATTCGTTCATGACTAACTTTAATAGCTTTTCTGTAATAAGCCAACCTGAAACCTACTCAGAACTGTAGTCCAATTGAATTTTCTCCTTAATTAAGTAGTAGCGCGAAAGTTATCCGGAAGTAAATTTATTGTGTCAAACTTTCAATAATTGCCATAACAGACAAAAATAGGTTACCAACTGAAATTCATAGCCAAACTAAGTCCAGAAGAAGAAGCAACCCTGACTGAAGCTTATAGGAACCATCCCTTATT
>Ga0214182_1000056_pt1 | contig 57519 bp, 63 predicted proteins | sample TroBogEpilimnion_8_FD_153020 | JGI IMG/M metagenome (GOLD analysis project Ga0214182, IMG submission 153020) | Freshwater microbial communities from Trout Bog Lake, WI - 14NOV2007 epilimnion | ecosystem: Environmental > Aquatic > Freshwater > Lake > Epilimnion/Euphotic zone | place: Trout Bog... | reverse complement strand
TTGATTATATTGAAGTGTTTTATAACAGAGCTAGGCGTCATTCACACCTAAATGGAATGAGCCCTGAGGCATTTGAAGATGTCTGGCGTAAACAAGGCTAGGTGTCTACAAAAGCGTGGGAAGTCCAATCAATTCAGAAAAACGGCTGAGTGGTGTCTACAAAGTTAGTGGCGATTCATCTTTAGTAATAACTAGGTATTAATATTTCGATCGTTGGGGCTTTTTTAATGTTATTTAATCATCATCATTATTCCCGCAAAGACATTGCAAGAATTGCAACTCAAGCAATGCTTGAGCGAGGTCTAGAGCCAGAGTTTTCTAAAGCAGTTATTCAGCAGTTAGAAAAAATTGATTCCCCAGGCGAAGATCTAGATCCAAATATTTTTGATCTTACTGATTTGTTATGGTGTTCACTTGATAACGATGACTCTATGGATCTTGATCAGTTAATGGTTGCAGAAGTGCTTAAGAATGGACTTGTTAAAATATATGTAGCGATAGCAGATGTTGATTCCGTTGTTAAAAAAGATACACCGATTGACGAGCACGCGAGGATAAATGCAGCCTCTATTTACACCTCGGCACGTATCTTTCCCATGTTGCCAGAAAAGCTTTCAACAAATCTTACCTCTTTAAATCCTGATGAAGATCGATTGGCTATTGTGGTTGAAATGGTAATCGATAAAGATGGCTACCTGACTGCTCCGCAGATCTATCGTGCTAAGGTACGTAATAAAGCCAAGCTTGCTTACGATGCAATTTCTGATTGGATTGATGGGAAAATCCCACCGCCGGAAGCTTTGAGTAAAGTAAAAGGCATGGCAGAGCAGATTGAAATTCAGGATAAAACCGCGCAAATTATTAGAAAGCGTCGGCATGCGCAGGGCTCGTTAGAGTTTGAGATTTTTGAGCCCAAGGCCATATTTAATGGTGAGCAAGTGGTTGGAATCGTTCAGCAGGTACAGAATCGAGGTCGCCAGCTTATCGAAGAGTTTATGATTGCAACGAATGAGTGCACTTCAAAATTTTTAGCGGCGCAAGGACATTCTTCATTGCGAAGAGTAGTTCGCTCGCCTGAAAATTGGATGCGTATTGTTGAGTTAGCTAAGAAATTCGGCGAGACTTTGCCTAATCAACCTAATTCAAAAGCTTTATCGCTTTTTTTAGCGAAGCAGCACAAAGCAGATCCAATACGATTTCCTGATTTGTCCTTAGTGATTGTAAAGTTGATGGGTTCTGGCGAATATGTTGTCGAACGACCAAATAGTGAACCCGTCGGACATTTTGGACTCGCAGTGAGAGATTATACGCATTCAACAGCTCCAAATCGAAGATATCCAGACCTTATTACCTTGCGCATGATTAAGAGTGCTTTGCAAGATACTGTGCCAGCTTATAGTGATGCTGACTTAGATCTCTTAGCTGAACATTGTTCACGCCAAGAGGATGCTGCAAGAAAGGTGGAAAGGCGTGTCAGGAAATCTGAGGCGGCTTTGGTGCTGTCATCACATATTAATCAGACCTTTGATGCAATTGTTACAGGCAAGTCAATTACTGCTACTTGGGTGCGTATCTTTGATATGCCTGTAGAGGGTTTGTTATCTGATGGAATGCCAGACTTACATGTAGGAAGAAAGCTTCGTGTCAAGCTGGTTTCTACCAACGTAGAAAAAGGCTTTATTGACTTTGTTCAAGTAAGTTAATTGGATTTTGACTAATTTGGTTAACACTATTTGTGTGCAGTGCAAATATACTCGCACTTAAATAGTGCTTAGCAAGACTTTTTACTTCGACATTTCTTTCTCTTGGCTAGGTTTTAGAAGTGGCACACGGATTGCTTCTGATCTTAGTAACCATTCAAGAGCAAAGCGATGAGTCATCATGAAAAGCGAAGCAACAAGTTATTTCGATGAAATGAATACTGGCCCAAGCGGGGTACGCGATTTATATAGGAACTATGCAAACTGGTTGCGGGATGTACCTGCGGAGCAACTCGAAAGCAAGCGTCAAGAAGCCGAGCTTCTATTTAGGCGCGTAGGGATTACCTTTAATGTTTATGGTGAAAATGCAGGCACGGAGCGTTTGATTCCGTTTGATGTGATTCCAAGGTTATTGGATGCAAAAGAGTGGAGTGTTCTTTCCAAAGGTGCAATTCAGCGCGTGCGAGCCCTCAATATGTTTTTGCATGATATTTATCACGATCGAGAGATTATCAAGGCAGGACTTATTTCTGAAAATATCCTCACGCACAGCCAATATCGACCAGAGATGTTTGATGTGAATGTGCCCGGGGGTATTTATGCGCATATTGCTGGCATTGATATTGTGCGCACGGGTGAAAATCAATTTTATGTGCTAGAAGATAATTTACGCACACCATCTGGAGTTTCTTATATGTTGGAAGACCGCAAAATGATGATGCGGCTTTTTCCGGAATTGTTTCGTCGTTATTCAATTGCGCCTGTCGAGCATTATCCACAAGTCCTTAAAAATAACTTACGCGCTGTGGCACAAACCGGCGTAAAAGAGCCAACAATCGTTTTACTCACTCCAGGTGCTTATAACAGCGCTTATTTTGAACATGCTTTTTTGGCGCAACAAATGGGGGTTGAATTGGTGGAAGGCCAAGATCTATTTGTGCGAGGTAACGCGGTATATATGCGCACTACAGAGGGTCCTAAAAGAGTAGATGTAATTTACCGCCGTTTGGATGATGAGTACATTGATCCGCTCGCGTTCAATCCTGAAAGCATGCTTGGTGTTCCTGGCTTATTTTCCGTTTATCGCAATGGGGGTGTTACGCTTGCTAATGCTGTGGGCACTGGCGTGGCTGATGATAAGTCGACGTATATTCGCGTACCTGAGATGATTAAATTTTATTTGGGCGAGGAGCCTATTTTATCGAATGTGCCTACTTATGAATTAAGCAAAAAAGAAGACCTCGCTTATGTGTTGGATAATTTACCTGAGTTAGTGGTAAAGGAAGTTCAAGGCTCAGGTGGATACGGGATGTTGGTAGGGCCAAGTGCAAGTAAGCAAGAAATTGCCGATTTTCGTAATCGTATTTTGGCTGACCCAAGTAACTATATTGCCCAGCCAACTTTGGCACTTTCAACATGCCCCACGTTGGTTGAAAAGGGCATCGCACCCCGTCATGTGGATTTGCGTCCGTTTGTGCTTTCTGGTGAAACGGTAACTTTGGTTCCTGGCGCACTTTGCCGTGTGGCAATGAGAGAAGGCTCTTTAGTTGTTAATTCCTCCCAAGGGGGTGGAACAAAAGATACATGGGTTCTGCAAGAGAATTCTCACCAAGAATTATCAGCGATCGAGTCTGCACTCAAGAGTGAGGTGGTTGTATGTTAAGTAGAACTGCAAACCATTTATACTGGATGGCGCGCTATATTGAACGTGCGGAAAACATGGCGCGTATTTTGGATGTGACTGCCAATATGGCTTTGGTCCCAAATGCAGCCTTGAGCGAGGCAGCTTTGTGGCAACCTGCTCTAGAGATTTCAGGTAATGCGGATGCTTTTAATGCGCGTTTTAGTGATTACACCGCAAGTAATGTGATTCATTATTTAGCGATGGATCCAGAAAATCCATCGAGTATTTATTCTGCATTGCATAGTGCGCGCGAAAATGCACGGGCGGTGAGGGTCGCAATGACTTCTGAAACATGGGAAAACATCAATGCACTCTGGTTGGAGTTTAGCCAGTTTGAAGGTAAGGATTTGGCGGTGAGTGGTTTACGTGAGTTTTGTGATTGGGTCAAAGCGCGTTCTCATCTATTTCGTGGCGTGAGTTTTGGTACTATGCTTCGCGATGATGCTTTCCAATTTTTACGCTTAGGGACATTTATTGAGCGCGCTGATAACACTGCCCGTTTACTAGATGTGAAATACCACTTATTGCTTCCTAAAGAACAAGAGGTTGGTGGTGGTGTAGATTATTATGAATGGAGTGCGGTATTGCGTTCTGTTTCTGCATTTCAAGCGTATCAAAAAGTTTTTAACGATACTATACAACCTTGGCGTGTTGCTGAGTTGTTGGTTCTGCGCAAAGATATGCCGCGTTCATTACACGCTTGCTTCACTGAAATTACTGCAATTTTAGAGAACCTTACTACGGGTCGGCATGTGGAATGTAGAAGAATTGCAGGTGAGATTAATGCCAGTTTGCAATATGGGCGTATGGACCATATTTTTCAGAACGGTTTGCATGAGTTTTTAACGGAATTCATTGAATGTAACAATCAATTAGGCGCTGAAATACAAAACAGTTTTCTCAATATTCATGCGGCATAAACTGCATTCACAAGATTCCATAAAGATTAATTAAACATTATGCAACTAAGTATTCAACATACTACACACTATAGTTATAGTCATCCGCTTAATTACAGCATTCAGCAATTACGCTTAACACCTCATGATGGTTTCGGTCAGCGTGTTAAAAATTGGGCTATTTCTGTAAATGGTCAATTAAGCCAACATTTTGATACTTATGGCAATGTGGTTCACACCATGGTGTTAGATGGCAATCACAGTGAAATTAAACTCATCGCAAAAGGGGAAGTGGAGACGGGTTTGCCTATGCTGGCAAATCAAGAGCGCTTACCTTTAACGATTTTTTTGCGAAATACACGGTTGACAGAAGTGAGTACACAGATTAAAAATTTTGCAATGCCGCTAGGCTATTTGAATACGGTTGAAGATTTAGAAAGGCTAAGTGCAGCCATTATTGAACGCGTGCCATATGTAAAAGGCGCGACAGGTGTTTACACGACTGCGCCACAAGCCTTTGAGGCCGGTACAGGCGTGTGTCAAGATCATGCCCATATCTTTATTGCTTGTTGTCGTAGTTTGGGCATTCCAGCGCGGTATGTAAGTGGCTATTTGTTTACTGATGATGGACATTTGCTTGAAAGTCATGCTTGGGCTGATGCTTGGTTGAGTGACATAGGCTGGATAAGTGTAGATGTTTCAAATCGCTGTTTGGCTGACGCTGCCCATGTGAGATTGGCAACCGGCTTGGATTACCATGATGCTTGTCCTGTGAGTGGAGTGCGGGTTGGTGGGGGAGTGGAAACAATGCATGTGGGAGTGAATGTTTGGCAGTTGAGTGCTAACGGCAAGTCACCCGATATCAAAAAACAAATTGAACAAATTCAGCAGTAAACAATATAAATATTAGAAAGATGGACGGAGAAAAGTATGACCTATTGCATTGGCTTGTTGCTTGATGAAGGCTTAGTGCTGGCTTCGGATACCCGCACCAATGCTGGTGTGGATCAAGTGGCTATATTCCCAAAAATGCATCATTTTGAAGTGCGCGGTGAGCGCATGATTACCTTGCTTACAGCCGGTAATTTGGCTATTACACAGTTGGTAGTGAATCGATTGCGTGAAGCAATTAAAAAGGATGAAGGTTCACACCTTAACAATGTGACCTCTCTATTTGATGCTGCAAGCTTAGTCGGTGACGAAGTGCGCTTTGCTTTTGAACGTGATGCTGAACATCTTAAAAATCATAATGCAGATTTTTCTGCAAGCATTATTGTTGCAGGGCAAATCAAGGGCGAAAAACCGCGACTTTTTAATGTATATAACGCGGGAAATTTTATTGAGCCAAGCATTGAAACGCCATATTTCCAAATTGGCGAAACCAAGTATGGCAAGCCTATCATTGATCGTGTGATTAGACATGATACTGAGATGATGGACGCTGTTAAATGCTTGCTGATTTCTTTTGACTCAACTATTCGTAGCAACATTTCAGTTGCAGCCCCTATTGATTTAATGCTCTATCGTAAAGACACTTTCCATGGTGATTGCGCACAGCGCATTACTGAAAATGACCCCTATTATGCAGTGGTTCGTAAGTCTTGGTCTGAAGGGCTAAAAACTGTGTTTCATCAGATTAAAAATCCAGATTGGTGTTAAGTATGATTTTGCCAACACCTACTGACATTCGTGACGTTTCACTGGCCATTCGAGATGCCGTTGCCCCCGTGTTTTTGTTAACAGGTATTGGCTCAATTCTTGGGGTTTTGGTAAATCGATTAGGTCGTTCAATTGATCGTGCGCGAGTGATTAATGCAATGAATGATGAGCAGTTTTACATATATCTTGATGAGCTCAATATCATTGTAAAACGTACCATGTGGATGCGCTGGTCAGTGGGTTTGTTTATATTTGCTGGGTTGTGTGTTGCCCTGTCAATTGCTTCAGTGTTTATTAGCGCGGAGTTGAAAGTGAATCTTCCTCATTTTGTGCTGATTGCCTTCATTACTGCCATGTTCTCTCTCACTATCGGTTTACTCTGTTTTTTGCGAGAGATTATCTTGGCTGCACAAGAGAACATTACTTCAGAGAGACAACATAGGCCTCGTTGAAACGGTTGTAGTTAGCGAGCTGTGCAGATTTCTATGCCAAAGTTGCCGCCCTTGAATTCAGGTTCGTAATAGAATTTCTTGAACGACCATTTTCCTGCTTTGTTTTTAACAAAGTTTGCAATGCCGGTTCCAAAGTCTTTAGTGCTTAGATTAGTGTTCGCGAAATAAATCGCCATGTCGTGATTGTGTGAGGCGGCATGGCCAGGGTAGATTCCAAATCCTGGCACTTCAAGCATAAATTTGTAAGCACCATACTCACCTGTGCTTTTGCTTGGTACCAAGTTAATCGTCACCTTGCCAGTATATGCGCCCTCAATATTGTCTTGGCCTTTGCAATCGTAGACGCCGCTGTAGTCTATGCCTCTAAAAGTTGCTTGTGCGTTTGTACTCAAACATAGAATTGCTAAAGAGATAAACCATTGGTTTTTCATCATGAGAAGCTTTATAAAAGAACAAATTTTAATAGGTTTCACACATGCCAACAAACTCTATCTTTGCATGTGGCTTTCCATTTTTTAAAATTTCATAAGTGTCGGTGGTATAGCCCGTCACTGTGTTGATTTCTAGGCTACGGTTAAATTTTTTGCTGTGGCAGCGAATCAATTTTTGATCCATGTCGCATTTTACTTTTTCTGAATAAAGCTCAGTTTCATTGTCAACAAAGGCATAGGTCTTTGTGTCGACTTCTTCAACGTGTGGCCCATCGCCTATCGTGCTTGTTGTTTCTCCATCGCAATAGTAATTGGTATTTTCAGCTTGAGCTGTTGAGCTAAGCGTTAATATCATGATGATAAAGAAAAGGGTTTTCATAATTTGATATGTCAAAGCTTTCAGATAACTATAAATCAAACATGCTATATGCCATCTTACGATAAAATAGCGCCAATAAGCGTAAATAATAACAAGTCACATCAATGATTTTGATGCTCGCGAAAACTAATCTATGACCGATAAAGCTAACCTAGAAAAAGATAATCTCACGCCCTTTATGCGTCAGTATCTTGCTGTTAAAGCACAACATCCGGATATGCTTGTGTTTTATCGCATGGGAGACTTTTACGAACTTTTTTTTGAAGACGCAGAAAAGTCAGCGCGACTGCTTGGAATAACGCTCACTAAGCGAGGCACCCATAATGGGCAACCCATCAAAATGGCGGGTGTTCCTTATCATGCTGCTGAGCAGTATTTAGCCAAACTTACCAAAATGGGTGAGGCAGTTGCGATTTGTGAGCAGATAGGTGATCCCGCTAAAGCCAAAGGTATTGTTGAACGGCAAGTTGTCCGTATTCTCACGCCAGGTACATTGACTGACAGCGCTTTGCTTGAGGATACCCGCAACAATTGGCTTCTTGCTCTTTGCTTTGGTGAGGGCTTGGTTGGTTTGGCGCGCATTAATTTAGCTTCGGGAGATTTAATTTTGAGTGAGATTGCGCCAGGTTTATTAGCGCAAGAGCTTGAGAGAATATCGCCAGTAGAATTGCTGTTTGCAGATGATGTCAATCATATCGCCGTTCAAAGTGTGGTTTGTTCAAAAAAGCGTTTAAGTGCTTGGCAGTTTGATTTAGATTCCGCCAAAACACTTCTCACTAAACAATTTAATACGCATGATTTAGATGGTTATGGCTGCGGAGACTTAAGCTTAGCTATTGCCGCTGCAGGCGCATTGCTTGACTATGTGAAGCATACCCAACGGACTACCTTGCCTCATATCAATGGTTTAACTGTAGAACAGTCAAGTCAGTTTTTGCAGTTGGATGGCGCAACCCGGCGTAACTTGGAAATTGATCAAACCATTCGTGGTGAGGCTTCACCAACGTTATATTCGCTTCTTAATACCACGCAAACAGCCATGGGTGCTCGTTTGTTGCGCTACTGGCTACATCACCCATTGCTTGATTTAAATATTGTTTCAGCTCGGCACAATGCTGTTGGCGCCTTAATTGAAGTAGATGCAAATGCGATTCGAGATGTTTTACGAGATATTGGCGATATTGAGCGCATCACCACTCGCGTGGCGTTAAGAACGTCTCGCCCAAAAGACTTGTCTGCGTTGCGTGACAGCTTGGCACGGCTGCCTAGATTGCAAACCTTGCTAGCTAATGTGGACGCAGATTTGATAAGAGAAATTACTAAACATCTCGCAGTGCCACAAGGCCCCTTAAATCTGCTTATGCAGGCAATTCGGACAGAGCCTTCTTCGCTCTTAAGGGAAGGTGGCGTGATTGCCGATGGTTATGATGCAGAACTTGATGATCTTCGTGGAATGCAGGCAAATTGTGGTGAGTTTCTGTTGAAGTACGAGGCAGAGGAGCGCGAGCGCAGTGGGCTTGCAAATTTAAAGGTTGAATATAACAGCGTTCATGGATTCTACATTGAGATTAGCCGTGCACAGGCTGAAAATGCCCCGGCTGAGTATCGGCGTCGCCAAACTCTCAAGAATGCTGAACGTTTTATCACACCTGAATTAAAAGCTTTTGAAGATAAAGTCCTTTCAGCAAATGACCGTGCGTTAGCGCGTGAGAAAATGTTGTATGAATCTGTACTTGATCAACTAGCACCAGAAATTAGCGCATTACAAGCCAACGCAATTGCAGTTGCGCAGCTTGATGTTCTGTGCACGTATGCTGAACGTGCGCTGTCACTCAAATATGTGGCCCCTGAGTTTGTGAGTGATGATGGCATCAATATTCAAGGTGGACGTCATCCTGTTGTCGAGCAGATTGCTCAGCCGTTCATTCCAAATGATGTTGTCCTTTCACCTTATCGCCAGTTGCTATTGATTACTGGCCCGAATATGGGTGGTAAATCTACTTTTATGCGTCAAGTAGCGTTGATTGTTTTGCTCGCACATTGTGGTTGTTTTGTACCAGCCCAGTCTGCAAAAATTGGTAAAATTGATCGTATATTTACGCGAATCGGTGCTTCTGATGACTTGGCGGGTGGTCGTTCTACGTTTATGGTGGAAATGACGGAAACTGCTAATATTCTGAATAATGCAACAGCTAATAGTCTTGTATTGCTTGATGAAATTGGTCGTGGGACATCTACTTTTGATGGGCTAAGTTTGGCTTGGGCATGCGCGAAACAGCTACTTGAAAAAAATCGTAGCTACACGCTTTTTGCGACGCACTACTTTGAGCTGACAAGGTTGGCTGAAGAATTTAAGCAGCTTGCAAATGTGCATTTGGATGCCGCGGAGCATGCTAATGGCATTGTGTTTTTACATAGTGTGCAAGAGGGCGCAGCAAATCAAAGTTATGGTTTGCAAGTCGCCGCACTAGCTGGAATTCCAAAAAGCGTTGTGGCATCAGCCAAACGTAAGCTCTCGCAGCTTGAGAACCAAAATGTTGGTGCGGGTCCGCAGGTTGACATGTTTGTGGCAGAAAATCTGCCTGAAGTCCCCTTGCATGCTGTTGTGAGTGAATTAGAGATTTTAGACCCTGACGATTTAACGCCTAAACAAGCGCTTGAGGTATTATATAAGCTGAAAAAATTGTTGTAGTAACCTTTAGTAAAAGGGCGATAAAAAAGCACCAATATAGAATGGTGCTTTTTTGATGTTCGCGCCTTAATACTGAAAGCTTAGTGGTGATGACCGCCTGCACCGTGAACATGTCCATGTGCAACCTCTTCTTCAACCGCTTTACGCACGCCTGTCACTGTTGCTTTGAATAGCACGCGCTCGCCAGCCCATGGATGATTGCCGTCTACAACAACTTTACCGTCATCAATATTGGTGATGGTGTATAAAATTACGTCGCCAGTTTCGTCTTCACCTTCAAACTGCATACCGACCTTTAAGTCTTTGCTAGGGAAAGCGGCAATAGGTTCCATTTGAACCAATGTTTCATCGTAGTCACCAAAGGCATCTGCGGGCTCAAGCGAGATTTCCACTGCATCGCCTACTGATTTTCCGTGGAGCTCTTCTTCAACGCGTGGAAAGATATTGTCATATCCACCGTGTAAATAGCTAACAGGCTCTGCGCTTGATTCAAGCACGTTGCCTTCGCTGTCGCGGAGTTCATAAGTCATCGATACTACGGTGTTCATGGCGATTTGCATGATAGTTTCTTTCGAATGTAAAAAATTATCATGAAATTTTACCTGATTTCTCGTTAGATATCCCGATGCGCTATCATACAAATATGAAAAAAAATCCAAATCGAAATTTAGGACCTCTTACTTTGCTTGGAGGTATCAGCGCGGAGACCTTCCTTAGAGACTATTGGCATAAAAAACCTTTATTAATTCGTGGGGCGATACCTGAGTTCGAAGGCTTCTTAACACCAAACGAATTAGCTGGATTGTCTTGTGAAGAGGATGTGCAGTCTCGTTTGATCTCTTATGTCAAAAATAAATGGAAGCTAGAGCAGGGGCCATTTGCTGAAAAGCGTTTTGCTAGGTTGCCTGAATCGGATTGGACTTTACTTGTACAAAGCGTAAACCATCATTTGCAAGAGGCGAATGATTTATTGCATCACTTCGACTTTATTCCTCATGCACGTTTAGATGACTTGATGGTGAGTTATGCCCCTGATGGCGGTGGGGTTGGCCCACATTTTGACTCTTACGATGTGTTTCTTTTGCAAGGGTGTGAGAAGCGCTTATGGCGAATTAGTGAGCAAAAAGATTTGAGTTTGTTAGATGGAGCGCCTCTGCGTATTTTGCAAAATTTCAAGGTTGATCAAGAGTGGACTTTGTCTGCAGGTGATATGCTTTATTTACCGCCACATATCGCGCATTGGGGCATTGCAATCGGTGATTGCATGACCTATTCAATTGGCTTCAGAGCGCCCTCAGCCCAGGAGTTAGCGAGTGAGTTTCTAAATTATCTGCAAGAGCATCGTACACTTTCAGGCATGTATGCAGACCCTGATTTGGTTTTGCAGACTCACCCAGCTGAAATAGGAAGTGATATGGTTAAGCAGATATCACTTATTTTGGATGGTTTGAAATGGAGCAATGCTGATGTTGCTGAATTTTTAGGGCGATATCTATCTGAGCCTAAGTCAGATATTGTGTTTAATCGCCCCAAAAACGTAAATTTGCAAGTCTTTGCAAAGCGTATAAAACGTGATGGCCTTCAGTTAAGTTTTAAGAGTCAGTTATTAAAATCGGATAAGACTTATTATCTCAATGGTGAAGTTGTAAATTTCGATGCAAGCTCTGAAAGCTTAATGATGAAGTTGGCAGATTTTAGATGTTTATCTGTAGATGACTTATCTTCCACCTCTCAAGTGAGTGAAGAGTTTTTAGCGCTCATGCACGATTGGTATTTAGCGGGCTATATTATATTTTTATAATAATCGTTGAAATTTTGATTGTACGAATTGTTGTGTTGTAAAATTTTGCAGAAATATGACATTTACTCAATTAAATCACCATTAATTGTTAAAAAAGTAGTGTTTTTTTTAAGGGATGCTGTTAAAATTTTCTCACTCGGTGCATATATGTACCGTACTGGTTTATTTTTTTATATATTAAGGAAATTTAAAATGACACGTTCTGCTATCCTTGCTGCTTTGTTAGCTCTTGCTTTAACTGCTTGTGGTCAAAAAGAAGAAGCTGCTCCTGCTGCTGATGCTGCTCCTGCTGCTGAAGCTGCAGCTCCTGCTGCTGACGCTGCTGCACCTGCTGCTGCTGACGCTGCTGCTCCTGCAGATGCTGCTCCAGCTGCTCCAGCTGCTGACGCTAAGTAATTTAGTGCGAGTATAAAGCTAGTTCGCTAGCTTTATACTTAATAAAAAAGCCGACTTCTGTCGGCTTTTTTATGGATATCGGTTATACAATTCAAAATTCTCGCCAATCAAACCCCGATGTTTGGTTGGCAATGCCTATCCAATTTTTTTCGCAATTTAATGCGCTACTTAGCGCGTTGACTGCCAGTTCTGGCTTGTTGTTTTTCTCGCTCAAGTGGGCTGCCACAATATGCTTAAGACGATTGTTATCTAGCTTATTTAATATATTGGCTGCACTCTTATTGTCTAGATGACCTAGTCTGCCACTTACCCGTTGTTTAAGTGACATCGGGTACATGCCATTCATGAGCATATCAATATCATGGTTACATTCCAACATGAGCGCGTCACATCCGCTTAGCATTACTTGGATGTATGGTGTTGAGCAACCAGTATCAGTCAACACACCCAGTTTTTTATCGCCGTTTGAAAAAGTGTACTGAACCGGTTCACGTGCATCATGGGGAACGGGAAAAGGAGTGATTTCGATTTCTTTAATATTAAATTTGCTGTGACTATCGATGATGCACAAATCTAGTGACTCACTAGGTAAGATACGCTCAACCATTCTAAAAGTGCCATGTGTCAGCCAAATGGGAATCTTATATTTTCTAGCGAGCTTGAATACACCGCCCGCATGATCTTCGTGTTCGTGAGTAATTAAAATGCCAGAAAGATCCTCTGGACTTATGTTGATGCGTGCAAGTCGTTGCTCTGTCTCTCGTAAGCCAAAACCACAGTCTAGCAGAAGACTAGTTGATGACTGTTCAACAACTAGACCATTGCCAGCACTACCACTGCCTATTGAGGAAAACCTCATGAATGGTAATCTTGAATTATTTTAGTTGCTCATAAAGTAAGTTGACGATGACGTTAGCTGTACTTGATTTGTTAATATTTCCTTCTTTATCAACAATCGTAATTTTCGAACCCCCATTCGTGTTTTCTTCTACTTTTACACGGTATTGTTTTGATGGATCCACTGCATCTTTTTCTGCTGGTTTCCAGAATTTGAGCTTATCTGAAAGAGAAGAGCCATCTTTTTTTGTTTCAGCAACAGGTTCAGGTGTTTTTTCGTCAGTTTTGTCATTGCCCCAGAACTTCAAATTGTCGAGCAAGCTTTTTTTGTTTTTAGGTGCTGTGTCGATATCTACATCTGTGTATCGCACATAGTAAAGGCCGTTTGAGCGATTCTTATCTTCAACAACAAAGCCAACTCGATCTAATGCCAAGCCAACACGACGCCATGCCCGGTCGAATTCATCATTTACGGCGAGCGATAATGTACCATCAGTTGTTTTACCCAAAGTCGCGCGAAGTTGTGTGTTATTGTTTGTCATAATGCTTCGAGACTTTTGATCTTCAACACCGAGTTTTACCATTAGACGGCGAAGTAGCTCTGCATCTAAATCTTCTGCATCCGCACGTTCTTTTTCAGCTATGGTTCTTGCTTGATTTGTTGGCGCGTATCCTTGATCAATTTCGCCAAGGGTTGTACGTACTTTAACTTTGCCGTCATCTGGGGTTTCTGATACCGCGCGGTGACTCATGTAAATTTCAGTGGTGCCTTCAGTTTCGCCAATGTCGAGACGAGTGCGGAATTTTTGACGGTTGTTTATGGTATTTAGTCTGTCTAGCCAGCCTTGGAACTTATCTAAGTAGTTGCCTTTGTCATCTTTAGTAAGACTGCTTGGATCTACCCATTCTGTTTCCATTACACCAGTGTCTGTGTTTTCAACACGGACTGCAAACCCAAGCTCTGCCCAGAAATCGCGAATAACTGGCCAAATTTTTTCAGGGGGTGCTTGTACCACTAACCAGCGCTGAGAGCCCGCCCGCTCTAGATGCACACTGTCAGGGGTCGGTAAAATTTTTTCTTTATCTGTAGGATTATCTTGCGCTTGACTAAATTCAGAGTAAGTCGTTGATCCCCCAGGAACAGTATAAGTGTCATTGGAGGAAATAGAAGTCAAATCTGGAGGGACTTCTAATGGTCTTGAACGGCCAGCGCCTTTGTAATCAGGCGTGTTATTTATGAATGGAATAGAGTCGCAACCGCTCACTGCCAGCCCTATTAAACTGGCTAGAATAATAGGTTTGATTTGTTTTTTATTCATCCAAGGTCTCTTAAAATAATGCATTAGTTTGTTGAAATGTTCGCGTTTTGCATTGCGCTTAATAGTGTTTGATGGTTTGATGCTGAGAGCTTTACAAGGGGTAATCGGATGCCACTCTCAATTAAACGCATTTGCTGGAGTACCCATTTCACAGGAATAGGATTGGCCTCTACAAATAATTTTTGGTGAAGTGGGAAGAGTTTCGCGTTAATAGCGCAAGCCTCAGCGACCTTGCCGGAGATTGCTGCAACGCACATCTCATGCATGAGTTTAGGGGCCACGTTTGCTGTGACGGAAATCACTCCTTTTCCGCCAATTAGCATCAGTGCCATGCCTGTAGCGTCATCGCCGCTGTATATTGCAAAATCTTTGGGTGCGCGAATAATCAAGTCGGTGCCGCGCTCGATGCTACCGGTCGCATCTTTAATGCCGACAATATTCTTAATTTCTGCAAGCCTAAGTGTTGTATCGTTTGTAAGATCAACGCCGGTGCGGCCAGGTACATTGTATAAAATTTGGGGAATATCTACCGCTTCAGCAACTGCTTTGTAGTGTTGATATAAGCCTTCTTGTGTTGGCTTGTTGTAATAGGGTGCAACTAGTAAGCAAGCGTTAGCGCCTAGCTCTTTAGCAGCTTTTGTTAACTCGATTGCTTCACGTGTTGAGTTTGCACCAGTACCCGCAATCACCGGAATGCGATTTGCTACATAATCTACAGTTGTTTTAATAAGTTCGCGATGTTCATCGTAATCGACGGTAGGGGATTCACCTGTTGTACCAACAATAACTATGCCATCTGTGCCTGCATTGACATGAAAATCAATGAGCTGATGTAATGATGGAATATCGAGACTACCGTCTTCGTGCATGGGTGTAACAATTGCGACAAAACTGCCTTGCAGCATGATTAAACCTGACAAGTTAATAAAATCACTTCATTTTAACTGAAAGTGGGCTAAGTAGAATACGTTTTATTAATGATATTGATGGAATTATTCGCTTAATCATCAGTCGTTATAAACATATAAGTAAATGCGATTTGGGCGTAGATGTTTTAGCTTTATGATAGATTTTCAAAATAAGGCTAATATGCCTGCGCTTCTAAACGCAGGCGCCTAAACGCTGTATAATTATCGGTTTTTAACCTGCAACTTAAAATTTAAGCTGAGGCTATGGTACAAAATTATATTCTGTTGTTCATTGGCGCTGCACTTGTGAATAACATTGTGCTGGTCAAAATCTTGGGATTATGCCCATTTATGGGCGTTTCTAAAAAACTCGAAGCCTCTGTCGCGATGGCGATGGCAACCGCTTTTGTGTTGACGATTGGTTCTGGCACCAGCTATTTCATTAGCGAGTATTTGCTAGGAACGGACTTGTTTTATTTACGTACGGTTTCGTTCATTGTGGTAATCGCTGGCGTGGTGCAATTCACTGAAATGTGGATGGAGAAAAACTCCCCAGTTCTCTACCAGGTTCTTGGTATCTATTTACCTTTGATTACTACTAATTGTGCTGTGCTTGGTATTCCTTTGCTTAATGTTCAGAATAAACATAATTTATTTGAATCATTGGTGTTTGGTTTTGGGGGGGCAGTGGGTTTTTCATTGGTACTTATTTTGTTTGCTTCTATGCGTGAGCGCCTAGAGGCTGCTGACGTTCCAGCAATCTTTCAAGGTGCGGCGATTGCTATGGTCACAGGTGGTTTAATGAGTCTTGCCTTTATGGGCTTTGCGGGGTTAGTGCGCTAATGTTGACTGCGGTTTATGTGATGTTGGGGTTAGCATTGGTCCTTGGTGTTTTGTTAGGCTACTCTGCGCTCAAATTTAAAGTTGCAGGTGATCCTCTAGTTGCGCGTATTGATGCGATTCTCCCACAAACGCAATGCGGTCAATGTGGATTCCCCGGTTGTAAGCCTTACGCAACTGCTATTGCAGCTGGCGAAGCCGATATTAACCAATGCCCTCCAGGTGGTGATGCTGGTGCACGTGCACTCGCTGATTTGATGGGCATGGAATATAAGCCGCTCAATGCTGAACACGGATTACCTAAACCTAAATCAGTTGCGCTGATAGATGAAAACACTTGTATTGGATGCACGCTTTGTATTCAAGCTTGCCCTGTTGATGCAATATTGGGTGCAGCAAAGCATATGCATACCATTATTGCTTCAGAGTGCACCGGTTGTGAATTATGCCTTGCCCCTTGCCCTGTAGATTGCATCACCATGGAGCCTATTGCAGAATCACCTGATAATTGGAAATGGCGTTATCCAGTTTTTGAGATCAAACCTGCTAGCCCAGCCAGCAGTTCGCAAACTGGTAAGAGGCATTAGAAGATGAGTTCATTACTGAATATTGTGAAGCAAAATTTTGGTTCGCGTACCATTGCAGTGAATGGCGGTGTGCATCCCCCAGAACACAAGCAAGAATCCACAAAACAACCGATTGGCCATTTGGCATTACCTAAACGATTAGTTTTGCCTTTGCGTCAGCATGTTGGTAATTTGCCAAAAGTATTGGTGAATGTTGGAGATAAGGTCCTAAAAGGACAACTGCTAGCTGAGGCCGAAGGGAATATCTCTGCTGCAATCCATGCGCCAACTTCTGGCACAGTTGTTGCAATTGAAGATGCCCTGATTCCACACCCGTCAGGTCTGCCAGATCATTGTATTACGATTGATGTCGATGGCAAGGATGAGTGGATTGCGCATTGTTCGACAGATTGGCGCAAACAAGATAAAACACAATTGCTTGAAAGCCTACGTGACTCAGGGATTGTAGGTTTAGGCGGCGCAGCTTTCCCAACACAAGTGAAATTACGCACGAATGCTAAATCACATGTTGATACTTTGGTCATTAATGCTGCCGAATGTGAGCCTTACATTACCTGTGATGACATGTTGATGCGTGAACGTGCTGACCAAATTTTGAAGGGTGTTGAAATTGCACAACATCTTTTGGGCGCAAAGCAGTGCCTAATTGGCATTGAAGATAACAAGCCAGAGGCGGCTGAAGCGATGCGATTAGCATGTCTTAATAGTCCTTTGGCTAAGTTGGTCACATTGAAAGTGGTGGTGGTGCCAACGCAGTATCCAAGCGGGGATGCCCGTCAACTCATCCGATTGCTCACAGGGATAGAAGTTCCTGCAGATAAACGTTCGACGGATGTTGGATTGCAGTGCTTTAACGTAGCAACACTATTGGCATTACATCGATATTTCGATTTTGGTGAGCCATCATTATCACGGATTGTGACTATTACAGGTAATGTCAAAACCCCAGCTAATTTTGAGGTCCTCTTTGGCACGCCAGTGACTGAATTAGTAAAGGCGGGTGGAGGTGTTTTAGCAGACACAGATGATTATATTATGGGTGGTCCGATGATGGGGTTTAGTCTTCCATCTATTGATGTACCCATCACGAAAGCTGCTAATTGTATTATTGCGAGTGCGCCTAATCTTTTTGCCCCTGCACCGCCTGCAATGCCTTGTATTCGTTGTGCGCGTTGCGCTGATGTTTGTCCTGTTAGTCTTCAACCACAAGAGCTTTATTGGTTTTCTAAATCGAGCAATCTTGAAAAAGCCCGCGATTATAATTTGTTTGATTGTATTGAGTGTGGTTGCTGCACTTACGCATGTCCAAGTAATATCCCTTTGGTGCAGTATTACCGCTTTGCTAAGAGTGAAATTATTGCGCAAGACCGTGCAAAAGAAGCGGCAGACTTGGCTCGCGAGCGAAACGAATTCCGCTTAATGCGGATTGAACGAGAAAAACAAGAACGCGCTGAAAAGCATGCGCAAAAAGCAGTGGGTGCAAAAGCAGAAGTCGCTAAACCTGAAGTTGGATCAACCATTGAGGCCATTGATGATGCAGCAATGGCGGCCAAGAAAGCTGCAATTGCTGCGGCGATTGAACGTGCGAAAGCACAAAAAGCGACAACTACTCCTCAGAATGTGTCGGATACAAAACCAACTGTGGAAGCTGAAATTGCTGAAATTAACGCAAGACGCGAGGCAGCAAAGCAAGCGGTCAACAAACAAGCTGGCGATAATATTGGCAGCAAACAGGATGAAAAATGAATCGATCTCCTTATGTAACTAGTGCGCCTAGCGTTAGTATGATTATGGTTAAAGTTATGCTAGCACTTGTGCCAGGCATCGTTGCCTATGTTTGGGTGTTTGGGGCTGGTATTTTGGTGATGCTATCACTTGCGTCACTCACGGCTTTAGCTGCAGAAGCTTTAATGCTTAAGCTACGCAATCGTCCAATCAAGCCTTTCTTGATGGACGGCAGTGCTTTGCTTACCGCCTGGCTTTTAGCGCTTTCTTTACCACCTCTTGCGCCTTGGTGGTTGGTGGTCGTTGGTACTTTTTTTGCAATTGTCATTGCGAAGCAACTATACGGAGGTTTGGGCTACAATCCATTTAACCCTGCTATGGTTGGTTATGCTGTCTTGTTAATTTCTTTCCCGGTCATCATGACGCATTGGCCTGCACCACTTGAGTTGGCGCAAGCAAAATTGAGCTTTGAAACTCAACTCCAGTTCATATTTGGCAACTCTAGTGGTTTGAGCCTTGATGCCGTGAGTATGGCGACTCCGCTTGATTATTTAAAAACACAATTAACGCTTCATCATTCAGTACAAGAAATTACCGTCGCGCCACAATTTGGATTATTAGGTGCTAAAGGCGGTGAGTTAGTGGTGAGCGCTTATTTGTTGGGTGGCTTATATCTCTTGCAACAACGCCTAATTACATGGCATTTGCCGGTAGCGTTTTTAGGTGTATTAGCCTTAATGTCGGGTGCATTTTATTTAGTGGATGCGACACATTTTACTCATCCGTTATTTCATCTATTTACTGGCGCTTCTATGCTGGGTGCGTTTTTCATTATTACTGATCCGGTGAGCGGACCAACGACACCTAAAGGTAAGTTGTTTTTTGCGGCAGGTATTGCGGTATTGACCTATTTGATTCGTGTTTATGGTGGTTATCCAGATGGCGTTGCATTCTCAGTGTTGCTGATGAATATGTGTGTGCCATTAATTGATGCTTGGACTCAACCACGTGTGTTTGGACATCAGAAATGAACCAAACTATCTTAAAACATGCAGTAAAAACTGCTTGGGTGATGATTGCATTCACCATTGTTTGCACGCTTGGCCTGGCCATTATTTATCACACGACCAAAGCACCAATTTCTAAGGCTGAAGCATCAGTGCGTATGAATTTGTTCGGACAAATTTTGCCAGCAGATTTATATGATAACGACTTATTACAAGATGCAATTAAACAACCTGCAGGTGGTGATTTGGGTAATCGGGATGAAACGATGATTCATCGAGCACGCTCAAAAGGTGAGCCTGTTGCTGTGATTCTAGAGGCGACTGCGCCAGATGGATATAGCGGCGACATTAAATTGTTAGTAGCGATAAAAGCGACAGGTGAAATTGTTGGGGTTCGTGTATTGGACCACAAAGAAACCCCTGGTTTGGGCGATTACATTGATATTGCTCATAGTAGTTGGATTAAAAAGTTTGATGCAGAGTCACTTGATAAAACTAAGGATGATGGTTGGTATGTGAAAAAAGATGGTGGGAAGTTTGACTTCACTACTGGTGCGACAATTACCCCGCGTGCTGTCATTAAAGCGGTACATAAAGTCCTGAAATTCTATCAAACTCATCAACAGGCTATTTTTGAAACACCATCGGGTCAAGCATTGGCACTGTAGTTGCAAACTGCATAAAGGAAATCAGATGAGCGAAATTGAACAAGATGACAAAGTAAAAACAACCCCTAGAATTTTTTATGGCGAAATTGTCGAAAACGGTCTTTGGAATCAGAATCCAGGATTAGTTCAACTTTTAGGTTTGTGCCCAACTTTAGCCATGACGGTAAGCTTAGTGAATGGATTTAGTTTAGGCATCATGACGGCTGTAGTGATGGCGGCGAGTAATGCAAGTGTTGCCCCTATCAGACAATGGGTGCCAACAGAAATCCGTATTCCAGTGTTCATTTTAATTGTTGCGGCATTGGTGACCATTATTGATTTGTCTATGCATGCTTATTTACAAAGCTTGCACGCTGTTTTGGGAATCTTTATTCCGCTTATTGTGACTAATTGTATTGTTTTAGCGCGTGTTGAAGCATTTGCAGCTAAAAATCCGGTAATACCATCCGCATTAGATGGGTTTATGATGGGATTCGGACTGTCGCTTGTTTTAGCAACGCTAGGGGGTGTCCGTGAAATTATTGGAAAAGGCACTTTACTTTCAGGGATTGATTTGGTCTTTGGGCCATCAGCGAAATCGATGATATTAACCATTATTCCTGATTACCATGGGTTCTTATTAGCCATCTTGCCGCCTGGCGCATTCATTGGCTTGGCTTCATTAATTGCAACACGTAACTGGTTAGCACAACGTAAAACGCGACGTGAGCTCAGTTCAACAACCTCACCTACGTTAGTAACAGATTAAATCAACAAGATTTTTCGATGAATGCAGAAAAGCGCTATGAGATTTTTCGTCGATTAGCAATCGCTATTCCTGAGCCAAAGACAGAGCTTTATCATACCAGTGTGTTTGAACTCCTTATTGCAGTGATTCTATCTGCACAAGCTACTGATAAGGGTGTGAACCTTGCTACTGCTAAGCTTTTTCCAGTGGCGAATACGCCATCAGCTATCTTGGCATTAGGTGTGGAAGGGTTGGAACGTTACATTAAAACCATTGGTCTTTATCACAGCAAAGCAAAAAACGTGATTGCGACATGCCAAATATTGGTTGAGCGTTTTGATAGCGTTGTTCCTAGTTCTCGTGAGGCTCTAGAAAGTTTACCAGGAGTAGGGCGGAAAACCGCAAATGTAATTTTGAATACTGCTTTTGGTCAGCCAACGATTGCAGTCGACACACATATTTTTCGCATTGGTAATCGTGTAGGTCTTGCGCCAGGAAAAACGCCTTTGGCAGTTGAGCTTAAGCTAATGAAAACAGTACCTAAAGCATTTATGCAGGATGCTCATCACCTATTAATTTTGCATGGGCGCTATACCTGTATTGCTAGGCAGCCAAAATGTGGTGATTGTGTGATTCGAGATTTGTGCGGATATAAAGCGAAAGCGGGGTAATGAATATGGCCTTATTTAATCCAACCCGCGACCAAGTCCGACAGTTCTTCTTTGATACTTGGGTCAAGTTCAATGCGAATCAAATGCTCACAGACATAGAAGCAATTGCTATGCAAGTCATTCAAATGCATCCGGAATATCATGCAGTGTTAAATGCACCAGAACGATATAAGGGGCAGGCTTACTTCCCTGAAATGGGTGAAACCAACCCTTTTTTACATATGAGTTTACATATTTCAGTTTTAGAGCAAGTGGCCATTAATCAACCGATTGGTATTAGGTCTGCCTATCAAGCCCTGAAGCTGAAGCATGGCAATGAGTCTGACGCACAGCATGATTTAATGGATTGTCTTGCGGAAACAGTTTGGCAAGCCCAGCGTGAAAGCGCACCACCAAATGCAGAGGCTTATATTGCTTGTATTCAAGCTAAAGCTTCTTCTTGAGCTTGAATAGGTGTGCGGAAAACCTCAGGGCTTGCTCTGAAAAATTAATCAGATATCATATTTCTCTTAAAGTAATCAGCGCTCAAACTAAGATTTTGAAGTTTTAGACCTGCCTGTATTTAATCCAAAGAAAGATTTCAAAATAAAGTCCAGGCTTAATTTGCCTGCGCCGTTAAATAACAAGGGTAACAACATTACCAAGTAGATGACAGGAAGTTTGTAGTTGCCAAAACCATCGCCATCTTCATCTATTAATCGATAACCCCTCAAAAACTCACTTACATTATTGAAGTGCTCTGGCCAATGAACACTTAATATTGCGACGATTGTAATCGTTATAAGGCTCAGTGAGAAAAATCGCGTGGCAATTCCAAATATTAAAGCCACTGCGCCTATAAGTTCAAACCAAGTGGAAAGTGCCCAATTTGTTTCTGGTGAGAGAAGACTAAATGGAAATGGGAAAGTTAAGTCGGCAAACCAATTCGTTCCATGCAACTTTTCGAAACCTGATTCGCCAAACTCCCAAGCTAGTATAAGACGCAATAGTAGTAATGGAATAAAAGGAGCTAATTGATCTAAGAAACGAGTCACAGATTGATAATGCAGGCTAATTTTTTTCATAGGAACTCCATGTGGATTGAAGATATTTTATGTTTAGTCGCTCTTTATCCATAAACCTTACAAATATTTTTAGTACGCTTGATTGATGCTCTAGCTTCTGATTGAATGATAGCTATGCATATACAAACCACTTCAGACTTACTAGCCGAGCACGGTGATTACTTATATCGATTTGCACTTGCAAGACTCAGGGATCCGCATCAGGCAGAAGATGTAGTTCAAGAAACTATGTTGGCAGTGTTGCAAAGTAATTCATTTATCGGACAATCATCTCCTCGCACTTGGTTAACAGGAATCCTTAAGCATAAAATTATCGATGTGCTTCGTAAGCAATTGCGAGAGGTTTCGTTGGATGAATCGGCTGATAATAGGCATCACTTTTTAGAGCAACCAGAAATGGATGAGTTCTTTGCTGATGATGGCCATTGGGCAGAAAAGCCTCAAGCATGGGGCAAGCCAGATGGCGAGTTGGAGCAAAAACAATTCTTTGGTGTTTTGCAGAAATGCATGGAAAAACTTCCTAAGAAATTAGCTGCAATTTTCACCCTAAGAGATATTGAAGAAGAAGAAAATGAAAAAATTTGTAAGGATTTGCAAATCAGTGCGACCAATGCTTGGGTAATGCTTTATCGTGCAAGAATGACCCTAAGGAAATGTTTAGAGCTTAACTGGATGGGGAGGTGATTATGTTGACTTGTAAACAAGCCAGCCAATTATTATCCCAATCTTTGGATAGGCCTTTGACAAGGGGTGAGCGTTTTGGATTGCGATTTCATCTTTTAATTTGTAGGTTTTGTAAGCGTTTTGGTCAGCAAATTGTTGGATTACGGAATGCAATTCGTGAACAAGTGAAACTGATAGAACAAAATGAAGAAATCAAGCTCTCTAAAGACGCCATAAAGCGTATAACTCAAACTATCAATTTAATTAATCATTAAGAAAGATTAGGATAAACATATGAATACATCAAAGAAAACTTTAGCTTTAATGGTTGGCGGCGCCCTTGCTGCAACAGTTTTATCATCATCATTGCATGCAGCTGAAAATCCATTCACTGCAAAACCAATGGCATCGGGATATATGGTTGCAGATGCTAGTGATACTGTGAAAGCTAAAGATGGTAAATGCGCTACAGCAAAATGTGGCGCAAATAAAAAAGCAGCTAAAGAAAAAGTTGAGAAATCTAAAGATGGTTCTTGCAGCGCTGAAATGAAAGCTGCGGCAGATAAATCTAAAGATGGTTCTTGCAGCGCTGAAATGAAAGCTGCGGCGGATAAGGCTAAATAAGGTCCTTGTAACTTCGATAAGAAATCACTCTCAACACTTGATGATGCAGCAATTTCAAAACAAACGTGTCGCTGGTTTGGGCTTGAAGCGTGAGTTAATTCCACAAATTCAAGCCCATTTCGGCAAACAAGAAATTGCTGCTATTCATTTTTTAGAAATTGCACCAGAAAACTGGATAGGCGCTGGTGGTAAAGCAGCCAAGCAGCTTGCTTGGTTTACGGAGCGTTATCCTATTGTATGTCATGGGTTGTCGCTTTCACTTGGTGGGCCAGATCCACTTAACATCACATTTTTACATCAAGTTAAAAACTTTCTCGATACTCATCAAATCCCGCTTTACACCGAACATTTAAGTTATTGCGCGGCAAGAGGGTACTTGTATGACTTATTGCCTATTCCCTTTACCGAGGAAGCTGTTCATCATCTGGTGAGTCGAATTAAACAAACACAGGATATTTTGGAGCGCTCTATTGCTGTTGAAAATGCCTCTTATTATGCAGAGGCCCCCATCTCTGAAATGGACGAGCTTAGCTTTATTAAAGCGGTGCTTGAGGAAGCGGATTGCAATTGGCATTTGGATGTGAATAATATCTATGTCAATAGTGTGAATTTTGGCTTTGATGCAAAAGCATTTTTGCAAAATGCCGCTCATTTAGGGCTTGGAGATCGTGTTGTTTATGGGCATATCGCGGGTCATTATGAAGAAGCGCCAGACTTATTGATTGATACGCATGGTGCAACTGTCATTGATCCAGTTTGGGATTTGTTAGCGGATGCTTATCGTCTGTTTGGCCACTTCCCAACATTGTTAGAACGGGATACTAATATTCCACCAATACTCGAGTTAATGCCTGAAGTTGAACGTATCGCATTGTTGCAGGCATCAAGATGAGCAAGCTAAAAGATTATCAAATGATTTTCACGCGCCATATTCGTGACCCAGAAAAATCCCTTCCGCCTGATGGCATTTCTGAGCGTGGCATGGCGGTGTATACCGAGATTGTTTTTAATAATATCGAGTCTTCCGTATCTGTCTGCTTTCCAGTGCTAAAGAACTTACTAGGCGATGAATCTTGGCTGAAGTTAGTGCGTGAATTCTTTATCTATCAACCATGTGCCACCCCTATTTTTAGGGAAATTCCAGAAGCTTTTTTGGCCTACATCAATCGAATAAGTGATTTCCCCCTATATGCGAAAAATTTAGCCCATTACGAATGGATTGAACTTTATTTGACCTACGCTGAGGAAACGATTGATTGGTCTCAAATAGATACTGAGGCAAATTTGTTAGATGGTCGATTAGCTTTTGTTCCAGCCATGGCATTGCTTTGTTATGACTATCCTGTGCATCAGATTTCTTCAGAAAGTATTCCAGTATCCCCATTAGAAATCCCTTTGAATTTATTGGTGTTTAGAGATGCTGAGGATGTTGTGAAATTTGTTGAACTTAATCAGATGACAGCTACACTAGTCAAAAATTTAAAGGATGGTCAATTGACCGCAAGGCAAGCTTTGATTGGGATTGCCTCTGTCATGGAGTTTGATGATGTCGATGCTATTGTGGATTTTGGGTTTGAGGTTTTGCAAGACTTAAAGTCGCAGGGAGCCATTTTAGGTATTTTAAAAACTACCCCTGCTTAATATTTTGATCTTTATCCAACAAACTAAAGTAGTTTGAAGGTGCTAAAACTGAAGGCACTGCAATCTCAAGCATTTCAGGATAGTCTTTGCTATAGTGAAGGCCACGGCTTTCATGTCGTTCCATAGCGCTTCGCACAATCAATTCAGCAACCTGCAATAAATTTCGTAACTCAATGAGGTTATTTGTTACACGAAAGTTGCTATAAAACTCGTTTACTTCATCGCGCAGAAGATGAATACGATGCATCGCACGAGTGAGGCGCTTGCTGGTTCGAACAATCCCTACGTAGTTCCACATAAATCGTCTGAGCTCATTCCAATTATGGGTGATGATTACTTCTTCATCAGCATCTGTGACTCTGCTTTCATCCCAGTATGGCAATCTCATACTTAGCTTCGGTGGTTGATTCAAAATATCCTTTGCTGCTGCTTCGCCGAATACCATACATTCTAGAAGGGAGTTGCTTGCTAGGCGGTTAGCACCATGCAGTCCCGTACAAGCAGTTTCACCAATCGCATATAAGTTAGCTAAATCTGTGCGACCTGTGTGATCTGTCATTACGCCACCACAGCTATAGTGAGCGGCAGGGACAACTGGAATCGGCTCTTTCGTGATATCAATGCCAAGTTCCATACAGCGTCGATAGATTGTTGGGAAATGTGAAATCACAAAATCTGCCGGTTTGTGGGATATGTCTAGGAATACGCAGTCCAACCCGCGTTTTTTCATTTCAAAGTCAATCGCTCTAGCAACAACATCACGTGGGGCTAACTCACCTCGTTGGTCATGCTTTTGCATGAATCTAGTCCCATCCGGCAGTTTTAGAATACCTCCCTCACCACGAACAACTTCAGTGATTAAAAAGGATTTTGCCTTAGGGTGAAATAAGCAAGTAGGGTGAAACTGAATAAATTCCATATTGGCTACGCGACAGCCTGCGCGCCAAGCCATAGCAATGCCATCACCTGTGCTTACATCAGGGTTGGTGGTATAGAGATATACTTTACCCGTGCCGCCAGTTGCTAGGACGGTTTGTTGCGCACCGATGGTCATTACTTTTCCGGTGGTGTTGTTGAGCACGTAGGCGCCCAAGCATTCTGTGTTTTCTTGAGGTGTGACAATGCCAGCTTTGCGTGAGGTGATTAAATCGACCGCAATATGATCTTCTAGTACGGTGATATTAGGATGGCTAAGTACTTCCTGGGCTAAGGTTTTTTGAACTGCATGTCCTGTCGCATCAGCTGCATGAATAATACGTCTGTGACTATGACCACCTTCACGTGTTAAATGGTAGCCGCTATCGTCATCCTCACGTGTAAAAGGAACTCCTTGGGCAATTAGCCACTCGACAGTTTCACGAGCGTGGCTTGCGACTTGCCTAGTGACCTCTTGGTCGCAAAGGCCTGCGCCTGCGACAAGCGTGTCTTGAATGTGGGCTTCAACTGAGTCATCGTCGGTCAGAACTGCAGCGATACCGCCCTGCGCCCAGCTACTGGAGTTGTCGTTAATTTTCCGTTTACTTACTAAGCAAACTTTTTTCCCTGAGGCAACTTTTAGGGCCACTGTTAATCCGGCAAGGCCACTGCCGATGATTAATACATCAAATTGCTGCATATATATCCATTACATTGAACTTTGAGCAGTTTAGCGTTGTCTGTTGTAGATGGCTAGATAATAAAAAGGCTAAGGGTAGAAAACATGATGGACGTTAAGAATATAGCAGAAATCTCTCGCATGGGCTTCGTCGACACAACGTCCGCGGGTTATACTTCAAGTATTACAACTAGCAATAAAATGGGGAGCATCGCCTTTATGAATGGCCATGCAGATAATAGTGCAGGAGGAGGTCAGGTTCCGGGTAACCGTGAAATTGATCAAGCTTTGGTGGAACGTGCGCAACGTGGCGACCAAAAAGCTTTCGGCATGTTAGTTGATAAATATCAACGTAAGCTAGGTAGATTACTATCTAGAATGGTTCGTGATCAGGCCGAAGTGGAAGATGTAGTGCAGGAGTCTTTTATTAAGGCCTATCGTGCACTACCAAACTTTAGAGGCGACAGTGCTTTCTATACATGGCTTTATCGTATTGGCATTAATACTGCTAAAAACTATTTAGTTTCGATGGGTCGTCGACCACAAATTAGTCAGGATGTGGAGATTGAAGATGCTGAGAATTTCGAAGATTCAGAAGAGCTTCGTACTGCAGAAACGCCTGAAACTGAAATGATGACCAAAGAGATTGCGAAGACTGTTAATGAAACTATGATGGCTTTGCCTGATGAACTTAGAACAGCCATTACGTTGCGTGAATTAGAGGGTTTGAGTTACGAAGAAATTGCAAGTTTGATGAACTGTCCAATCGGGACGGTTCGTTCAAGAATCTTTAGGGCACGTGAGACCATAGCGACTAAGCTTAGGCCATTGCTTGATACGCCTGATGATAAGCGTTGGTAATGACATTGCATTAAAAAGTTAGAACGAATTTTAAGTAGGAGAATTAAATTGAAAGAAAAAATTTCAGCGTTGATGGATGATGACTTAGCACTTGAAGATGCAGAGTATCTGATGGCCGCTCTTCAAACTAATGGGCAGGCTGCAGAGAGCTGGGCAACCTATCATTTGATTGGTGATGTGATGCGGGGAACCCAAGTGCTACGTCATGATTTGACATCAAGTATTATGCAAGAGATTGCAAAACAGCCAACTGTTTTGGCGCCAAAATCCAATCCTCTTAAACGGAAACAAGCTGTTTGGTCTATAGCTGCCTCGTTTGCTGCTATATTCTTTGTTGGTTTAGTGATCTTACATCAACAATCACAAGAGTTGAATGTAGCACCCATTGAGATTGCACAAGATCTTCCAGCTGAATATCTGCGGGCACATCAATCAATGTCACCAAGTAATGCAGCATATTTCATCCAGCCTGCGTCTTTCTCTACTCAAGATAAGTAATGTATAAAAAACAACTTTTTAATTCTTTTATTATTTGTTTTTTTTGCCTGTTTTCAAGTACTTTGTTTGCAGGTCAAGATGACGTATGGTTAATGTTACAAAAAGCTTCACAAGCTGCCCGAGAGCTCAGCTACAAGGGTATTTTTGTCTATCAATCTGGCAGTTCATCAAAATCCGTTCAACTAACCCATATGAACTACGGACAAGGCGAATATGCACGTATGGTTGTGCTTGATGGCGCGCAGCGTGAAGTATTAAGTCAAGGTTCTGATGTAGTGATTTTTAGTCCTAAAAATGAAAAAATTATGATTGAGAAAAAGCGGGGACAAAATATGTTTCCTGCATTGTTGCCGAGTAATATGGATTCGCTTAAGGCAAGCTATCAAGTTCAATCAAATGGTACAGAGCGGGTTGGCGGGCGAGATGCTTTTGTTTTGAGTTTAGCCCCTAAAGATCAAATGCGCTATGGCTACAAATTTTGGGTTGATAAAGAGTTTGGTTTGTTACTTAAAGCAGTGACTTTGGGTGAGCATGGTGATGCGCTAGAGCAAATTGGCTTTAGTCAACTCACTTTGATGGATGACCAAAACATGGATTGGTTTAAACCTAAGTTCGATCCAACCAAGTCATATGTGATGGACCAAGAAAGTCCAGGGAAAGCGAATTCTGCTGACATTGATTGGGATGTTGCTCATTTGCCTGCAGGCTATCGAAAGGTAGATCAGGTGAAGCAGTTAGTGCAAGGTAAAACGCTCCCTGTAACACAAATGATCTTTTCTGACGGATTGGCTTCTATCTCCATTTTTATTGAGCCACTAGCAAAAGGAGAGAGACCTAAAGTTGGTCATACAGTAGTGGGGGCAACTAATTTGTTTGCCTTGGTAAATGAAGGTCATCAAGTGATGGTGATTGGTGAAGTGCCGGAAGCAGCAGTCACACAATTTGCAAATGCTGTTAGTTTTAAATTTAAGAAGTAAGTTTTTAAATTTTTGGCAAAAAAATCTAAAGTCATTCACAATGACGTTCTGTTATTTTCAGTATTGAACCTAATGTCATGATTCAAGAAAACGCGATTGTAGTTAGCCTTCATAAAGATGTCGCCAGTCTAGAGATTATTCGTCAAAAACCATGTGGTTTATGTGGTCAATCTCGTGGGTGCGGTATATCAATTTGGGGACGTTTCTTTGGGCATCGGCCTAACATCTTTAAAGCACAAAATATAGTCAACGCAAAAGTAGATCAAATCGTTGTTGTTGGGGTGGACGAGAGCGCATTATTGTGGAGCTCTTTTGCAGTGTATGGTATTCCGCTAGCTTTATTGATTTTAGGGGCTATTCTAGGCAGTACAATTTTCTCTGATAGCTTCCATGCTGACAGAAATACTGCGCTTGGTGCCATGTCGGGTTTGTTTGTGGGCTACTTATGGTTAAAAGGTCACAATCAAGGTCGCTCGCTTGATGCGCGTTATCAGCCTGTTATTTTGGGTTTAGCAGACCCAACTTCAATTGTTAATGTTCAATGTAAAAAGAGGTAAAAAGTATGATTAAAAAAATAGTCACCATTTCTACATTTTTACTTGCATTTGCTAGTGCTGCATTTGCAAAAGACCTGCCAGACTTTACTGAGCTTGCAGAAAAACAGGGCCCTTCCGTGGTGAATATTAGTGTTACTCAAGTGGTGCAAGGGAATGCAAATCCTTTTGGTGGAATGCAAGACGATGAGCAGTTTAATGAGTTATTTCGACATTTTGGATTGCCAGTCCCTGGTGGTCCAAGAGGACAAGCACCTCAAGAGTTTAAATCGCAGTCCTTAGGATCAGGTTTTATCATTAGTGCAGATGGGTATGTGTTGACTAATGCACATGTGATCAATGCGGCTGATGAGGTGATTGTTAAATTGTCAGATAAGCGTGAATTTAAAGCGAAGATTATCGGATCTGACCGGCGTACTGACGTGGCTTTGCTTAAAATTGATGCAACTGGCTTGCCGAAAGTTTCAATTGGTGACCCTAATCAGTTGAAGGTAGGTGAATGGGTAGCTGCGATTGGATCCCCTTTTGGACTTGAGAACACAATGACCGCAGGAATTGTAAGTGCCAAGGGGCGTGCATTACCACAAGAAAACTTTGTACCGTTTATTCAAACTGACGTTGCGATTAATCCTGGTAATTCAGGTGGCCCATTATTTAATTTAAAGGGTGAGGTGGTCGGCATCAACTCTCAAATTTATAGTCGTAGTGGTGGTTCTATGGGATTGTCTTTTTCAATCCCAATCGATGTTGCGATGGAAGTGACCAATCAACTAAAATCTGGCGGCAAGATTTCTCGTGGTTGGTTGGGTGTTTCAATTCAAGAAATTACCAAGGACTTAGCGGACTCATTTGGTATGAAAAACACGAATGGCGCTTTGGTAGCAGGAGTTGAGAAGGGTGGTCCTGCAGATAAAGGCGGGTTGGATGCTGGTGATGTCATTCTTAAGTTTGATGGCAAGGTAATTAATTCATCATCTGATTTACCGCGTGCAGTTGGTGCAGCTAAACCAGGCAAAACTGTGGCTGTCGAAGTGCTCCGTAAAGGCGTCACAAAAACATTATCTGTCGCTGTTGGTGAAGCGCCAAGCGACAAAGATGATGTGAGTGCTCCTATCAAAGGTGCCGCCAAACCAGAGGTTAATCGTATTGGACTAATTCTGAATGAGATTACGCCCCAGCAAAAGAAAAAACTCAATGGTAAAAATGGGTTGCTGGTGACGGATTCTCAAGGCTCAGCAGCTCTTGCTGGTATTCGTCGTGGTGATATAGTGCTTGGCCTTAACAATACTGAAGTCACAACCGTGGAGCAGTTTAATAAGACCTTAACAGGAATCTCTAATGGCAAAACAATTGCAGTTTTAGTCTTGCGTGGAGAAAGTACGTTGTATGTGCCGATCAAAGTGACCGATACGAAATAAACGGTGAAGTAATCATGCTTAGCATCTCATGGTGTTAAGCCTCTAATTGCTGTAAAATTAAACATGAGTAGTATGTTGCAGGGGCGCTTAGGCGCCCTTGTTGTTGTTATCACTTTTGTACTGAATTTATGAACAATATCCGTAACTTTTCCATTATCGCGCACATTGACCACGGCAAATCTACTTTGGCTGATCGTATTATCCAATTATGCGGGGGCTTGTCTGACCGCGAGATGGAAGCGCAAGTACTCGATTCAATGGACTTGGAACGAGAGCGTGGTATCACCATTAAGGCACAAACAGCGGCTTTGCAATACAAAGCCTTGGATGGGCAAGTGTATCAGCTCAATTTGATTGATACTCCAGGGCATGTGGATTTTTCATATGAAGTAAGCCGTTCATTATCAGCTTGTGAAGGCGCATTGTTGGTGGTGGATGCTAGCCAAGGCGTTGAGGCTCAAAGTGTCGCTAACTGTTATACCGCTTTAGATTTAGGGGTTGAGGTAACATCAGTACTAAATAAAATTGATTTACCATCTGCGGATCCGGAACGCGTCATTCAAGAAATTGAAGATGTGATAGGCGTTGAGGCGCAGAATGCTGTGCGTTGCTCAGCTAAGACGGGCGAAGGTGTTCGTGATGTTCTTGAAGCTGTTGTAGCAAGGATCCCGCCCCCTGTAGGCGACCCTGCAAAACCGCTTAAAGCCCTAATTATCGACTCATGGTTTGACAATTATGTTGGTGTAGTGATGTTAGTGCGCGTTGTTGATGGCACTCTTAAACCAAAAGATAAAATTCGATTGATGGCCACAGGAGCAGTTCATTTATGTGAAGAGGTTGGTGTATTTACGCCTAAATCATTCCAAAAGCCATCACTTTCAGCGGGCGAGGTAGGCTTTATTATTGCGGGCATTAAAGAATTAACGAGTGCCAAAGTGGGAGATACCGTGACTTTGGCTGATAAGCCTGCGACGGAAGCATTGCCAGGCTTTAAAGAAGTAAAACCACAAGTGTTTGCAGGTTTGTATCCTGTTGAATCAAATCAATTTGAAGCTTTGCGTAGTGCACTTGAAAAGTTGCGCTTAAATGACGCCTCATTACAATTTGAACCAGAAAACTCAACAGCATTAGGCTTTGGATTCCGTTGTGGCTTCTTGGGCTTGTTGCACATGGAAATTGTGCAAGAGCGTTTAGAACGTGAATACGACATGGACTTGATTACCACTGCACCAACGGTAATTTATGAGCTACTTCTTAAGACTGGTGAAGTTGTTCAAATTGAAAATCCATCACGCTTACCGGAGCCATCACGGATTGAAGAAATTCGTGAGCCGATGATTACAATCAACTTGCTCATGCCACAAGATTATGTAGGCCCAGTAATGACATTATGTACAGGCAAACGTGGTATTCAAAAAAATATGCAATACATGGGCAGGCAAGTTATGCTGAGCTATGAAATGCCACTCAATGAAGTAGTGCTTGATTTCTTTGATAAGCTTAAATCAGTTTCACGCGGCTATGCTTCAATGGATTATGAATTTCTTGAGTTCCGTGCGGCTGATTTGGTGAAGTTAGATATCATGGTTAATGGTGATCGCGTTGATGCGCTTTCACTAATCGTGCATAGACTTAATGCGGTATATCGTGGTCGTGAAGTGGCTGCTAAGATGCGCGAATTGATTCCTCGTCAAATGTTTGATGTGGCGATTCAAGCTTCGATTGGCGCTAATATTATTGCCCGTGAAACTGTTAAGGCGATGCGTAAGAATGTCTTGGCGAAGTGTTATGGTGGTGATATTACGCGTAAGAAGAAATTACTAGAGAAACAAAAAGAGGGTAAGAAACGGATGAAGCAAGTGGGCAACGTTGAAATCCCTCAAGAAGCATTCTTGGCTATTTTACGTGTCGAAGATAAATAGATAATAAAATAAAGGGCAATTCGCATGATGTTCGCGTTATTTATGGTGGTGGTTTTATTGGTGACAGGTTTTATCTGGTTGTTGGATAAATTTGTTTTGCGAAAAAACCGTTCACCTAACACTCCTGACCCAATGTTGGTGGAGTATTCAAAAAGTTTCTTTCCAGTCATTTTGGTTGTCTTTCTTATTCGCTCATTTATCGCTGAGCCATTTAAAATCCCTTCTGGTTCTATGATGCCAACGCTATTGGCGGGGGACTTTATATTGGTGAATAAGTTTACTTACGGATTGCGTGTGCCCATTTTAAATAGCACTTTTATTGAAGTGGGCCATCCTAAACGAGGTGATGTATTTGTGTTTCATTACCCACCTGATCCTTCGATTGACTACATTAAACGTGTAGTGGGTTTGCCTGGAGATAAGATTTTGTACCAAGACAAACAGCTTTATATCAATGGTCAAAAGCTTGATATGGCTTATCTCGATGATTACACCTATGAAAGTGCTGGCTTCAACCAAGTACACGCAAAACGTTTTGAAGAGCAGTTGGGTGATGTTAAGCATGACTTGCTGATTGAAGAAAATAGCATGAGTCGTGAAGGGGCTTTTGAGGTACCACAAGGTTACTATTTTGCGATGGGTGATAATCGTGATAATAGCCGCGATAGCCGATATTGGGGCTTTGTGCCAGAGCAGAACTTAGTTGGTAAAGCTTTCTTTATATGGTGGAACTTCGACCAATTCAAACGTATTGGTACAAGTATTCATTAATCATGAGTAACCTAATAAACGGTCTAATGCGACTGCCGAGCATTAACTAAATGCTTTTTTCATGATGAATAATCAGACCACCTTTGGACTCCAGCGGTTAATTGGCTATAATTTTAATAATCAAGCATTGTTAACCCAAGCCCTGACGCACCGGAGTTTTGGAAGTACCAACAACGAACGTTTAGAGTTTTTGGGGGATGGTGTACTAAACTTTATCATCGCAAATCAGCTCTACCTTGCATTTCCAAAGTTGGATGAAGGCGATTTAAGTCGCTTACGTGCTCACTTGGTTAAAGAACCAACGTTAGGTGAATTGGCCATTACACTGAATATTGGTGAGTCATTGCGTTTAGGTGAGGGGGAGTTAAAAAGCGGAGGATGGCGTCGTCCTTCAGTATTGGCTGATGCCTTGGAGGCTATTGTTGGCGCTGTATTTCTAGATGCTGGCTTTCACGCTGCTGAGGCTGTGGTGATTAAACTGTTTACGCCTTTAATTGAAAAAATAGATCCAAAATCTATCGGTAAAGACCCAAAATCTCTTTTACAAGAATTCTTGCAGTCTAAAAAAATCGATGTGCCAAGCTATGAAGTTTTGGCAATTGAAGGTGAGGCACATTGCCAAATTTTCCGCGTCGAATGCAAAATTGCAAAACTCAATATCATAGCAGAAGGTGAAGGCACAAGCCGCCGAAATGCTGAGCAAGAAGCAGCTAAGCTTGCATATCAACAAATAACAGCCTAAACGCTTTAGTGAAAGCTTAAATATGACTCAAAATACTCCATTCCGTTGTGGCACCGTTGCCATTGTTGGCCGCCCAAACGTTGGTAAATCAACGTTACTTAACCACATTATGGGTATGAAGCTCAGTATTACCTCACGCAAAGCGCAAACGACACGTCATCGTTTGCTTGGTATTCATACCACAGAAGATACTCAATTTTTGTTTGTGGATACGCCTGGTTTTCAGCAAAAGCATATAAATGCCCTTAATAAGACACTGAATAAAACAGTGACTCAAGTGCTGAGCGAAGTGGATGTGGTGTTGTTTGTGATTGAGCCTATGCATCTTGGGGATGCTGATAAACTTGTATTGAATTTACTGCCTAAAGATAAGCCAGTGTTACTTGTAGTCAATAAGGCGGATTTGATGGGAGATAAAGGTAACTTGTTGCCCCTTATTCAAGATTTTGATTTGTTATTTCCCTTCGCTGCAATTGTCCCTGTGAGCGCTAAAAAAAGCTTGTATCTAGATGAGCTTTTAAGTGCTGTGCGTGAATATCTTCCTGAGCAAGAAGCTATATATGGTGAAGATGAAATTACAGATAAAAACGAACGTTTTTTAGCGGCTGAGCTACTGCGTGAAAAAGCATTCCGCTTTTTGGGCGAAGAGGTACCTTATGCAATTACTGTTGAAATTGAAAAATTTGAAATGGAAGGCAATTTACGCCGTATTCATGCAGCATTTATTGTGGATAAAGAAAGCCAAAAGCCGATGCTGATTGGTAAGGGTGGAGAAAAGCTTAAGAAAATCTCAACGGAAGCACGCCAAGATATGGAAAAGCTATTCGACGGTAAGGTATGGCTTGAAACTTGGGTGAAAGTAAAAGGCGGTTGGGCAGATGATGAACGTGCGCTCAAGAGTCTCGGATACTAAAGGCCGTGGATTTTAATGGCAGTTAGCAGTACCTCTCGTCAAGACAATCAGCCAGTTTATGTGCTGCATACTTACCCATTTAAAGAAACCAGTTTAGTGGTTGAACTGTTTACTCGTGAATTTGGGCGGGTCTCTGCAGTAGCAAAAGGAGCAAGACGGCCTCGCTCTGCAATGCGGGGAATGTTACAGTCTTTTCAGCCATTGCTCGGTGCCTGGTCAGGTAAGTTAGAGCTTAAGACGCTTCACTCTCTAGAGTGGTATTCGGGACTGTTAATGCTCCAAGGGGAAGCATTGATATGTGGCTTTTACTTAAATGAATTATTGCTTCGTTTGTTGCCGCGTGAAGATGCGCATGAAACCTTATTTGACGAATATACGCAAACTTTGAAAGCACTCTCATTTGCGACAACTGATACAGCTAATATTTTGCGCCGTTTTGAATTACGTTTATTGCAAGCTTTAGGTTATGCCGTTCCTTTAACGCACAATATTCGTGATGAGGCTGTAAGTGCAGATGCCCAGTACTATTACGTCCCTGAGGTGGGGCCTTTGTCACTCATGCATGACTATCAAGAAAGTGGCGTACAATTGCTTGGTAAAACCTTGCTTGACATGGCACAAGATGACTATGGTGACTTGCAAACTCAGCATCAAAGTAAGCAATTAATGCGTCTTTTGTTAGCGCATTATTTAGGCGATAAGCCATTGCATACAAGACAACTTTTAATCGATTTACAGGATTTATGATGGCACGCTCTAACATCAAATTAGGTGTGAATGTTGATCACATTGCAACTTTGCGTCAAGCGCGGGGTACACAATACCCAAGCGTTGTTCAGGCTGCGTTAAGGGCCGAAGAGGCTGGTGCTGACAGCATCACAATCCACCTGCGTGAAGATAGACGTCATATTCAAGATGCGGATATTTATGCGCTTCGACCATTGCTAAAAACCAAAATGAACTTCGAAATGGCTGTTACCGATGAAATGGTGCGTATCGCTTTGGAAGTGAAACCGCAAGATGTTTGTTTAGTACCTGAGCGCCGTGAAGAGAGAACTACAGAAGGTGGCCTTGAAGTGGTAGCTAATTTGACACGGATTACAACTGTTTGTAAGGTATTAGCCGAAGCGGGCATTCGTGTTTCACTATTTATTGCACCAGATATAGAGCAAATTAACGCTGCTAAAGCGGCTGGCGCACCAGTGATTGAAATCCATACCGGTAAATTTGCGGATAGTAGAGGTGCTGAGCAGGCTAAAGAGTTGTCACGAATTCAAGAGGCGACAGCCCATGCCTTATCTTTGGGTTTGGTAGTGAATGCAGGGCACGGCCTAAATATTCATAATGTTCATGATATTGCTGCAATTCCTGGCATTGAAGAACTCAATATTGGGCATGCGATTGTTGCGCATGCGATATTTGTGGGATGGGAATATGCAGTACGTGAAATGAAGACGTTGATGGTTGAGGCGGCTCGTTAATCAATGATTTATGGTATTGGTACAGACTTGGTTGAAGTCGATCGAATCCAAGATTCGCTTGACCGTTTTGGTGATAATTTTGCCATGCGCGTATTAAGCGAGCTTGAGATGCAAGAGTTTCAACTATCCAACACCAAAGCACGTTTCTTGGCTAAACGATTTGCTGCAAAAGAAGCATTTGCAAAAGCACTAGGAACAGGCATTCGAAAACCCGCGACCTTTGAAAATATTGGCGTTGCTCATGACGATTTAGGTAAGCCAGTATTTGATTTTGCGCCTGAATTGCTAGCATGTTTGAAAGCTAAAAATATAGAGTTTGCTCACCTTTCCATTTCTGATGAAAAGGCATTTGCGACAGCGTTTGTTGTCCTCGAAAAATAAATATGCTTGAGATAGACTCACCAGATTATGAACGTCGCTTTAGCGGCGTTCGCCGTTTATATGGCCAGCAGGGCTTAGCAAAGTTACAGGCGGCAAATGTTTGTATCATCGGCATTGGGGGCGTGGGGTCTTGGTCGGCTGAGGCTCTGGCTCGGAGTGCTGTTGGGCATATTACACTCATTGATTTGGATAATATTGCTGAATCCAATGTGAATCGCCAGCTTCATGCTATTGATGGCGCATTTGGTATGGCGAAAGTGTCTGCCATGGCTCAGCGTATTAAGGCAATTAATCCTGCTTGTGTTGTGAAAGAGATTGAAGATTTTGTGACGCCAGATAATGTGGCTCAGTTACTCTCTGAAAACTTAGCGTTTGGTTTTAATATGGTCCTAGATGCTATCGATGATGTCAAAGCCAAGATTGCGATTGCTGCTTATTGCAAGAAAAATAACATTCCCCTAGTTACGGTAGGTGGTGCAGGTGGCAGACTAGATCCAACAAAGATTAAGCAGGCAGATTTATCTCAAGTGACGGGGGATAGATTGTTAGCTAAAGTCCGTAATCAACTTCGCCGTGACCATGGCTTTCCAAAATCGCCAAGTAGCCACAAAAAGAGTGTTGATAAGTTTGGTATTACGGCGGTTTATTCTGACGAACAAGTCTTGCAGCCGAATGCAGACATTGAGAAAGTTTGTGAAGTTGATACCGCCATTACAGGTTTAAACTGTGCGGGCTATGGGTCATCAGTTTGCGTCACAGCACCGTTTGGCATGACTTCTGCAGCAATTGTTCTAAAATATCTCTTGAAATAAATACGGCTATCCCCATCTAAAGTTTATCGTTTTTTTATCACTGATTTAGGAGCTTTCAATATGGCGAAGTCGTCATCTCAAAAAGAGACTTTAGGTTTTCAAGCTGAAGTAAAACAGTTGCTTCAACTGATGATTCATTCTCTATATAGCAACAAAGAAATTGTATTGCGAGAATTAATTTCAAATGCATCAGATGCATCAGATAAATTAAGATTTTCTGCACTTTCAAACAATACCCTTTACGGCGGTGATAGCGACTTAAAGATTCGTATCGCCTTTGATAAAGCCGCACGCACTCTAACTATTACGGATAATGGTATTGGTATGAGCCGAGCTGAAGTGATTGAAAATATTGGTACGATTGCTAAATCAGGTACTAAAGAATTCTTCAACTCACTGACTGGTGACCAAGCAAAAGATGCTAATTTGATTGGCCAGTTTGGTGTGGGGTTTTATTCAGCTTTTATCATCGCTGATAAGGTGACTTTAACCACTTTACGTGCTGGGGAAACTGAGGCGGTGAAATGGGAGTCAGTTGGTGAGGGTGACTTTACCCTAGAGGTTGCTGATAAGAAAACACGTGGGACAGAAATTATCTTGCATTTGCGAGAAGGGGAGGATGAATTCCTCAATGACTGGAAATTAAAGTCCATCATCCGTAAATACTCGGACCATATCACTTTGCCTATTGTGATGAAAAAGTCCGAATGGAAAGACGGAGAACAAGTGCCAACCGATGAGGATGAGACGGTCAATAAAGCTTCTGCTTTGTGGTCGCGCGCTAAGAGCGACATAACAGAAGAAGAGTATCAGGAGTTTTACAAGCACGTGTCCCATGACTTTGAAAACCCACTTGCATGGAGCCATAATCGTGTTGAAGGTAATCAGGAGTATATTTCCTTACTTTATGTGCCTAGTAAAGCACCATTTGATTTGTATGACCGTGAGCGAAGCCATGGTATTAAGCTATATGTGAAGCGGGTATTTATTTTAGAGGATGCGGAAAAGCTCATGCCGCAATACTTGCGTTTTGTGCGTGGTGTCATTGACTCAGCTGATTTGCCTCTCAATGTTTCTCGTGAAATTCTGCAACACTCCAAAGATATTGATGCAATTAAAGCTGCTTCAGTGAAAAAGGTGTTAGGCCTTTTGGAGGATTTGGCTGAAAACAAACCAGAACAATATCAAGAATTTTGGACTGAGTTTGGCCGTGTTTTAAAAGAAGGCCCAGGTGAAGATTTTGCTAACAAAGAAAAAATCGCTGGATTGCTTCGCTTCGCTTCAACCCATTTGGACAGCGAAGCTCAAGTGGTGGGCTTTAAAGACTACATTGCGCGCATGAAAGAAGGCCAAGAAGCAATTTATTACATTACCGCTGATAGCTTTGCTGCAGCCCAGCATAGTCCGCATCTGGAAATCTTCCGTAAAAAAGGCATTGAAGTCTTGCTGCTTTCAGACCGCGTAGATGAATGGATGTTGGGTGGTTTAACCGAATTTGATGGTAAGAAATTGCAATCGATCGCTAAAGGTGACTTGGATCTAGGCAAGCTTGAAGATGAAGCTGAAAAGGAAGCTAAGAAACATGTTGAAGACGCCGCTAAAGACCTGGTTGAGAGAATTAAAACAACATTGGGTGAGCAAATCAAAGAGGTTCGTGTAACGCACCGGTTAACGGATTCGCCAGCTTGCTTGGTGGCAGGTGAGCATGATTTATCAGGCAACTTGGAGCGTATGTTAAAAGCCGCAGGTCAAAAAACACCTGAAAGTAAACCAACACTAGAAATTAATCCTACGCACGCTTTGGTTGAGCGTTTGAAAAACGAAAAAAATGAGGTCAAATTTAATGATTTGGCGCATCTTTTATTTGACCAAGCGTTGTTGGCAGAAGGGGGGCAGCTAAAAGATCCTGCAAGCTTTGTAAAGCGAATGAATAGCTTGTTAATTAGTTAAACTGATCTTGTGAATAAGCCCTCTTGGTGTTTTGCCTTGAGGGCTTTTTTATTGGCGCTGACATAAAAAATAAATCTAAACTTCACTCAGGCTTGCTTTTTGCTAGGGTAAAATTGCAACATTGAATCAATGCTGCATTTAATGAATGCAACCTCACATAAAGAATTAAATGATGACCACTCAAAAAACTCCATCTACCCCTAAAAAAACTCGTGCTAGTAGGGCTAAAAGCGAAGTGTCAAGCATCACGAATGTGAAAACGTCTGCTAAAGAAGCCTTGCAAAACCATTTGGTTTACTCACTGTTTAAAACCGATGAGGTTGCAACGCCACGTGATTGGTATTCAACCACTGCCTATACTGTTCGTGATCATGTGATTGATCGCTGGGTGAAGACAGTTGAGGCTTATGCAGAGCAAGATCCTAAGCGTGTTTACTATCTCTCACTAGAGTTTTTGATTGGCCGAATGATGTCGAATGCCGCACTGAATTTGGGCGTAGAGCCTGAAGTGCGTGCAGGCTTAAATGCTTTGGGACATAAGATGGAAAGCGTAGTGGAAATGGAGCCAGATGCAGCTTTAGGAAATGGCGGCTTGGGTCGACTAGCCGCCTGTTTCTTGGACTCGATGGCGACGATGAATATTCCTGGAACCGGTTATGGTATTCGTTATGAGTACGGTATGTTTAAGCAGTCGATTAATCAAGGTCAGCAAATTGAAAACCCTGATAATTGGCTACGCTATGGAAATATTTGGGAATTTCAACGACCAGAGAGTACTTATACGGTGCAATTTTTTGGTCATGTAGTCGAGTTTGAAACCGAAAGGGGAATTGAGCATCATTGGGCTGACGCTGAGCATGTGGTTGCAATGGCTTACGACGTACCGATTCCGGGTTATGACACGCAAACAGTTAATAATTTGCGTCTATGGTCTGCCAAAGCCGCTAAAGAATTTGATTTGCGTCACTTTAACGAGGGCAACTATGAACGTGCGGTGGAAAGTCGAAACGTAACAGAAAGTATTTCAAAAGTACTTTACCCAAATGATGCTTCTGCATCTGGTCGCGAGTTAAGATTGAAGCAGCAATATTTCTTTGTTTCAGCCTCTATTCAAGATATTTTGCATCGATTCTTGCTCAAGCATAAAGACTGGAAAAAACTGCCTGACAAAATTGCGATTCAATTAAACGACACGCATCCAGCGATTGCTGTGGCCGAGATGATGTATCAATTGGTAGATGTGCATCAGCTAGACTGGAATTTTGCATGGACTTTAGTGGGTAAGGTTTTTGCCTATACTAACCACACGCTAATGCCAGAGGCTCTGGAAACATGGGCGGTTGATTTGTTTAGTCGATTGTTACCGCGTCATCTTCAAATTATTTATCGTATTAACCACGAGTTCTTAGAAATGGTTAATCATCATTTTCCTGGTGATATCGATTTATTGACGCGCGTCTCTATTATTGATGAAACGCATGGTCGACGTGTTCGCATGGCTCACTTGGCTGTGGTTGGAAGCCATACGGTTAATGGAGTCGCAGCGTTGCATAGTGAATTACTTAAAACTACATTATTCGCAGATTTTAATCGTATTTACCCAAGCAAGTTTGTGAATGTGACGAATGGTATTACTCCTCGCCGATGGTTAAATCAATGTAATCCTGATTTAACAGCCTTGCTCACTAAAGCAATTGGCACAGGATTCCAACGTGATTTGGATAATCTAAAGCGCATCACGCCACTTGCTGAAGATAAGTCATTCAGAAAAGCTTTCCGTGAAGTGAAGCACGCTAATAAAGTGAGATTGGCAAATCGCATCGAGGATTTAACGGGCGTAAAGCTAAATCCTAATAGCTTGTTTGATGTTCAGATTAAGCGTATTCATGAATATAAACGTCAATTACTTAACGTCTTGCATGTGATTACTTTATACAACCGAATTCGCTCTGGTCAGGTTAAAGACATTACTCCTCGCACCGTTATTTTTGGTGGAAAAGCTGCGCCTGGCTATTGGATGGCGAAGCAAATTATTCGGCTCATTAACGATGTTGCAATCATTATTAATGATGACCCTGCGTTGGGCGATAAGCTTAAAGTAGTGTTTTATCCTAACTATGAAGTTTCTGCAGCCGAGTTGTTATTCCCAGGCAGTGATTTGTCTGAGCAAATTTCTACGGCAGGCACTGAAGCATCAGGAACTGGTAACATGAAAATGGCTCTTAATGGCGCATTAACCATCGGTACTTTGGATGGCGCTAACGTTGAGATCAAAGAAGAAGTTGGCGATGAGAATATTTTTATTTTTGGCTTAACCACTGATGAGGTGGCCCAAACGAAAGCATCAGGATACAACCCATGGGATTACTACAACAGCAATCCCGAGCTTAAACAGGTGTTGGATATGATCTCAAACGGCTTCTTTAATGTTGAAGAGCCAGACCGTTATCAAGCTATTTTTGATAACTTATTGCATAAGGGCGATCATTATCTGCTTTTAGCGGATTACGCGAGTTATATCGCCACCCAAGATGCGGTCGGTGCACTATATCAAGATCAAGAGGAGTGGTCGCGCCGTGCAATTCTAAATGTGGCGCGTGTAGGCAAATTCTCTAGTGATCGCACCATTGGTGAGTATGCTAAAAATATTTGGAATGTTGCCCCAGCACGGCGATAGGTAAAGCTAAGGTTTCACCTTGGGGGTCATCTTAGATCGGCAAACTTAAAGATTAAGGCTGTTAAAAAGTATTTAGCTTGTTACAATCGCTTTTAGACAATCTTTTAAAGCAATTTCTATCTTTTCATGCGTCTAGTTGTTTCCATTCCTGAGCAAACTCTTACTGTGTTCAATGCGCAGAACGATGTCCTTGCTCATTATTCTATTTCTACAGCTGCTAATGGTCCTGGCTGTAAAAAGGACAGCGGCTGTACTCCAATCGGTAAGCATATCATTCGCGCTAAAATAGGCGAGGGTGCACCTTTGGGTAGTGTTTTTGTGGGCAGACGTCCCACGGGGGAGATTTTTAATACAGCACTCATGACTGAGTTCCCCAATCGCGATTGGATTTTGACCAGAATTCTGTGGCTTTCTGGTGCTGAAATTGGTGTTAATCGCTTGGGTAATGTTGATACTATGCGGCGTTATATTTATATCCACGGTACGCCAGATAGCAATCGGATGGGAGTGATTGGCTCACATGGCTGTGTGAGAATGCGTAATACTGACATCATTGAATTGTTCGAGATGGTGGATGTGGGTGTAGAAGTCGACCTTCAGCCATGATTAAGCGTTTGTTGGGTATCCTCCCAGTTTTATTTGGTGTACTTCTACTCACTTTTTTTTTGGTTCATATCGTACCTGGCGATCCAGTTGAAGTGATGCTTGGTGAGTCAGCAACTAGCGCAGACCGTATACAACTTCGCGCAGACCTTGGCTTGGATCAGCCCATTTATGTTCAGTTTGGCTTTTACCTGAATAAACTGGCACATGGCAATTTGGGCAAGTCTATTCATTCCAAAAGGCTGATTATTGAAATACTTGCAGAGCGTTTTCCTGCCACTGTTAAATTGGCATTACTCGCTTTATCTTTCGCTATATTATTGGGGATCCCTTTAGGACTTGTTGCAGCGCTTAATGTTAAAAAGTGGCCTGACAAATTGGCGAATTTCTTGAGTCTCTTAATCTCTGCGATGCCGCATTTTTGGATGGCCCCAATATTGATCATGGTATTTGCTCTTTGGCTTGGTCTGTTACCTGTGAGTGGCATGGAAAGTAGTTCCTCTATTGTATTGCCTGCCTTAACTTTAGGCTTTGGTTTAGCAGCTATTTTGACCAGAATGACACGTGCCAGTATGTTAGAAGTATTGCATGATGATTTTATTCGTACGGCCAGAGCGAAAGGGTTGATGGAGCATACTGTCATTCTAAGACACGCGTTACGTGCTGCTTTGTTGCCTATTGTTACCGTATTAGGATTACAGTTAGGTAGTTTGCTAGCAGGTACTGTCATTACTGAAACGATATTTTCTTGGGATGGTATTGGACGCCTTCTCGTTGAGTCTATTGAGAAGCGGGATTATCCTGTCACACAAGCCTGTGTGCTGGTGATTGCTTTGCTTTATGTGATGGTTAATTTAGTCACGGATATTATTTATACCAAAATAGATCCGCGCGTGAGGTTTGCTTCATGAATCTCAAATATTGGCCATTTTATGTATTGGGTTTGTGGCTTGCACTTGCTTTGATTGCGAGTTTGGTTGATTTTCATCCCAATCAAATCCATTTGGATTTTATTTTGGCAAGACCTTCAATTCAGCATTTATTCGGCTTTGATGATTTAGGTCGAGATATTTTGCCGCGCTTGCTAGATGGGGCTCAAGTGTCGCTATTGGTTGTTGTGTTAGTTACTATCATTACAGGCTCTGTGGGGGTCTTGCTAGGCTTGGTTTCTGGGTATTATGGTGGCTGGATTGACCGCACTTTAATGCAAATCACAGATATATTTTTAGCTTTTCCTGGCATATTGTTGGCGATTGCTTTTGCTGCAGTGTTAGGCGCTGGCTTGAGTAACTTAATTTTGGCGCTTTGTATTACCTCATGGGTGGGTTATGCGCGTTTGACACGAGCACAAGTTCTTTCTTTAAGGCAACGTCAGCATGTCATGGCAGCCCAATCTTTGGGGGCCTCTACGCCTCGTATTATGCTTAAACACATATTACCTTTGTTATTGGGCCCTCTGCTGGTTGAGGCCACCTATAGTATGTCAGGGTTGGTGATTGCAGAGGCTAGTTTGTCTTTTTTGGGGTTGGGGATACAAGCACCTAACGCATCCTGGGGAGCAATGTTGAGAGATGGGGTACGATATATGTTGATTGCGCCTCATTACGTGTTAGCGGTAGGCTTGAGTTTGATGTCTCTGGTTTTGGCGGTCAATATATTGGGTGATCGTTTGCGTGATTATTTAGACGTAAGAGGATAAAGAAATGACACTTGGCCCAGTGATGCTGGATGTTGTTGGTAAGGAACTTACAGCAGAAGATATTAAACGATTGCAGCATCCTTTAGTGGGTGGCGTGATTTTGTTCTCACGTAACTTTGAATCGCCTGCGCAGTTAAAGGCGCTAACAGCCAGTATTCATGGTGTTCGTCAGCCACCGTTGTTGATTTCTGTTGACCATGAAGGGGGACGAGTACAGCGGTTTAAAGATGGATTTACTAAGATTCCGCCGATGCGTGAATTTGGGAAAATCTGGGATGATCATCCTAAAAAAGCTAAAGAATTAGCGGAGGAGGCTGGTTGGATTTTAGCTTCTGAATTACGTGCACATGGCGTAGACTTTAGTTTTACGCCTGTTTTAGATATGGATTACGGCGAGAGCCAAGTGATTGGTAATCGTGCCTTTCATTTGAAAGCTCAAGCCATTCATGAGCTTGCTTATGCTTTAATGCTCGGTCTAAGGAAAGGTGGCATGCCGGCGGTGGGCAAGCATTTCCCTGGACATGGTTATGTAGTTGCAGATTCGCACGTGGCTATTCCTATAGATCAACGTGAGTTCGATGAAATAGCACAAAATGACATGCAACCATTTCGTCAGATGATTGATGATGGCATTCAAGCCATTATGCCTGCACATGTCATTTATCCTATGGTAGATGAAAAGCCAGCAGGCTTCTCCTCACGTTGGTTACAAAAAGTATTACGTGAGCGTCTGGGTTTTGATGGGGTAATTTTTAGTGATGATTTATCTATGGAAGGGGCGGGGGTTGCTGGCGACGTAACAGCACGTGCTTTAGCCGCTTTAAATGCAGGTTGTGACATAGTGCTGTTATGTAATCAGCCAGATCAAGCAGATGAATTATTGAAGAATTTGAAGTGGGAAATGAGTGGTGCGAGTAGAGCAAGGTTGGCACGTATGCACGGCGGGCGAGCTCCGAAAGATATGGATCACTTGCATGAGGATCCTCAATTTGTAGCGGCCGTAAAAAGCGTTGGCGTGGTGGGTAAGTCTGAACGGGATTTGTTTTAACGATTTTTCACAAAAATAGTCTTGAAACTTAATGCTAAAGTCGCTATCTTAAAGATATCGCTGTTTGGCGATTTTTTGATAAGGAAATTGTAATGTTTGATGATGTTCAAGTAATTGGTCGTTCAACTACTGCCGCGGATATTCAAAACCGCGTGCTGCGTAATACTTACGCCTTGCTTGGTTTAACCATGATTCCAACCATGATAGGCGCGTATTTCGGTCTGCAAATGAATTTTGGATTTATGGCAATGCATCCATTCATGTTCGCAATTGGCTTTATGGTAGTGATGTTTGGGATGTTCCAACTCATTGCAGTGAATCAAAATAGTGCGACAGGCGTATGGCTTCTTCTTGCCATGACATTTATTTTCGGTCTATTACTGGGTCCTATTCTGCAAGTGGCTTTGCATCTGCGTAATGGGGGTGAAATTATAGGCCTTGCAGCTGCTGGCACAGGAATTACTTTCTTTAGTTTAGCTGCAATTGGTTCAACGCCAGCGCGTGACTTTAGTGGCCTAGGTAAATTCTTGTTTGTGGGATTAATTTTAGCGTTAGTCGCTTCACTTGCTAATATGTTTTTCCACTTCGACCCAGCTCACTTAATGATTTCAAGTATTTCGGTACTTATTTTTTCAGGTTACATTTTGTACGATGTGAACCAAATCGTTCGCGGTGGCCAAACTAACTATGTCATGGCAACCTTGAGTTTATATCTTGATATCTATAATCTATTTGTGAACTTATTAAGCATCTTGATGACTTTAATGGGTAACGATAGAGACTAAATATCTTAATAGATTGATATTTTAAAGCCCACCTTATTAGGTGGGCTTTTTTTATATTTTTTTACTAAGTCTACGTTGTTTGAAAAAACCTGAGAGTATTTGACCTGTTTCGTCTGAAAGTACGCCACTTTTTACTGTCGTGTGATGGTTAAGTTTTTTTTCTGACATTAAATTAATTACGCTGCCACAAGCCCCCGTTTTAAGGTCGCTAGCACCGTAGATCAATTTTGCAATGCGTGCATGCTGAATTGCCCCTGAACACATCGCACATGGCTCCAGCGTGACGTATAAAGTGCAATCGATCAGACGGTAATTTTTGATGTTTTTGGCGGCGTCACGCATAGCTAGGATTTCAGCATGAGCGCTAGGGTCGTGAAGTCGTATTGGTGAATTACTTCCGCGTCCAATCACCACGCCATCTTTGACAACGATAGCTCCCACAGGTACTTCGCCGTTTTTAGCCGCCTCTTTAGCGAGATCAATCGCTAGTTGCATAAATATTTGATCTTGGTCGTTCATAGCCTATTTGATTGAATTTAAAAGATGACGGACTTCGATGCTTACTTCAGACGCAGTTAACCCTATTGGACCAATGCCTTTTGTTACTAGAGCGTCTGCAGCAGCGCCGTGAATGTAAGCGCCTGTTTGTGCAGCGTTAAAGCCATCTAGGCCTTGCGCAATTAAACTGCCAATGATGCCACTCAGAACATCACCAGTACCCCCGCTGGCTAGACCTGCGTTTCCAGTGTTATTAGTCATCTGTCGACCTTCATGAGCAATAATGGTTTTGTGTCCCTTTAATACACAGACAACATTATATTTTTCAGAAATTTTTAAGGCGCTTTCGATTCGATGATCTTCTATATTTTTGCTTGTAGTTTGAAGTAATCTAGCTGCTTCTCCTGGGTGTGGTGTAAAAATCGAAACTGTTTTGCGCTGCGTAAATATTTTGGCAAGCGTTTTATTAGAAGCGATTAAATTAAGTGCATCTGCATCGATGACTAGCGGGATTTTTTGATTTAACCAAAAGCTTAGTATTCTGCTTGCTTTAAACGATGTTCCCAATCCAGGACCAATAACAACGGAATTCAAATGAGCTAGAGATTTGATTGTTTTATTATCTTGAAACATGATTTCAGGATATGCTAAATCTACTTTGGGTGCATCTTTAGATACGAAGGTTGCATAAACCCTGCCTGCACCACTTAATAAAGCAGCACGTGCAGCTAATATAACAGCACCCAGCATGCCGCAAGAACCCCCAATGACGGCCACGCTACCGTGGTCACCTTTGTGTGCATTTTCCTTGCGGACTGGTATGGTGATGTTATTTTGTTTAATCATATTGCTAATTCTAAAGGAGTATTTATTTAATACATAGATGAAGTTTTTTTGCTTTCTAGTTTTGTCTTGTATAGTAAGGGTATCAAAATTTTAAAATATTTGATTTGAGGATCTACAGTGGACATTCGTCGTTCAGCATCACGTGGCCATGCCAACCACGGCTGGTTAGATAGTTACCATTCATTTTCATTTAATCGATATTATGACCCAGAACGTATGGAGTTTTCGGTCTTGCGCGTCATTAATGAGGACCGGATTGCTGCTGAATGTGGTTTTGGCATGCATCCCCATCAGAACATGGAGATCATTACTTATATGTTAGGTGGTGAGCTTGCGCATCAAGATAGTCTGGGTAATGGATCTATAATTAAATCTGGGGATGTTCAGCGAATGACGGCCGGGACTGGGATAGTGCATGCAGAAATGAATCCATCTTCAACAGAAGAAGCTTATTTACTGCAAATATGGTTAACGCCAGCCCAGAATGGTTTAAGGCCTAGTTATGAAGACAAACATATTGATACTGCTCGTAAGCGAAATCGCTGGTGTTTGATTGCCTCACAAGACGCACGAGATGATTCATTGTTGATTCATCAAGATGTGAACCTATGGGCAACTTGCATAGAGATTGGACAATCTTTAGTTTATGATGCGCCTAGAGATAGAAGTGCATATTTGCATTTGGCGAGAGGAAAGTTGCTTGTGAATGGAGAGTTGCTGGCACAGGGTGATGCGATTGCGTTAGAGCAGTCTGTTAATTTGATTTTAGAGGCAAATTCAGACGTCGAAGTACTTTTGTTCGATTTACCACTAGTTTAGTTTTTTTGTTGGGTTCATAAGTTGATTTTTGAACCCAATAAGATAGCTAATGTCATGTGTTTGATAATCACGATTTACCATCAAATCAACTTGATTGATTAATATAATGTAACAAACAAAATCAATATTCATTTCGCGAATCTCTCAAACTCCTTTGTAGATGCTAGAATCAGCCGGATTAGATCTAGGCGTGATGAATATGTAAAAAAGAAGAATATATAGTTAGTTTTTTTGTTGGTTAACATCAATTTGCTTGTAAGTAAAAAATGTTAATAAGAGCATGATGACTCTTCAGTGCCCATTGAATGCTGTGGCAAATGTATTAAAACGAATTAAGTTCTTGAGCCATTTTATTTTTAGAAGTTTTGATGAAGGATAGATGATGAGTGATTTATTTAGCCCAGTGAAGTTAGGTAGTATTGCCATGAGTAACCGTATTGTGATGGCACCATTAACTCGCAACCGTTCCAGTATGGAGGGTGTTCCGCAAGACATGAACGTGACTTACTATGAACAACGTGCAACGGCTGGTTTAATTATTACTGAAGCAACGCCAATTTCACCTATGGGTCACGGATACCCACTCTTGCCAGGCATTTATACTGACGCTCAAATTACTGGTTGGAAAAAAGTAACGGATGCTGTGCATGCTAAAGGCGGCAAAATTGTGATTCAGTTATGGCATGTGGGGCGTATTTCCCATCCAAGTTTATTAAATGGTGCAACACCAGTAGCGCCATCGGCAGTTAAGCCAGCGGGTAAGGCATTTACATTTGAAGGATTAGTGGATTTTGTTGAGCCACGTGCTTTAGATGCTGACGAGTTACCAAATGTCGTAGCTGATTATGTTCAGGCAAGTCAAAATGCGTTAAAAGCAGGTTTTGATGGAGTTGAGATTCACTCAGCTAATGGTTATTTACTAGATCAGTTTTTGCGTGATGGAAGTAACAAACGTACTGATAATTATGGCGGAAGCATTGAAAATCGAGCACGTTTATTAATGGAGGTGACAAAATCGGTCGTTGATGCGATTGGTTCCGATCAAGTTGGCTTGCGCCTCTCACCAGTCAATCCATTTAATGATATGAAAGACAGCAACCCACAAGCTCTTTTTGATTATGTGACTGAACAACTCAATCAATTCAACTTGGCTTATTTGCATGTGGTGGAAGGTGGCATTCATGGGGGGGGTATAGCAGAGGCATTTGATTTTGCTGCTATGCGTAAACTTTGCAAATCACCTTACATGGCGAATTTATCTTACGATAAAGCTCGCGGGAATGCTGCAATTGCAAGTGGTCATGCGGATGCAGTGGCCTATGGTGTGCCTTTTATCTCTAACCCTGATTTGGTTGAGCGTTTTCGCAAAGATGCACCTCTCAATGATGCGGATTCATCAAGCTTTTACGGTGGCACTGAAAAGGGCTACACAGATTACCCGACATTGTGAGAATGGCTTTCATGAAAAAATCAGCTGTTACCCAAGTTCCTATTACTCCAATCATTGCGGATCGTTGGAGTGGCCGGGCATATGATCCTAGCAAGCCGGTTACTTATGAGCAAACAATTGCTTTATTAGAAGCTGCACGATGGGCGCCATCTTGTATGGGTGACCAACCTTGGCGTATTTTGGTGTGGAATAAGGCTGTTGATGCAGAGGCTTGGCAACAAGCTTTTGATTGCTTGGTTGAAGGAAACCAATTGTGGGTCAAAGATGCGCCATTTCTTTGTTTAATATGTGCCGATACATTGTTTACTAAAAATGGCCAACGTAACCGTTGGGCTGAGTACGACACTGGTGCTGCAGCACTCAATCTTAGTCTGCAAGCAACAAGCATGGGATTGAGCGCACATCAATTAGGTGGTTTTGACGCTGATAAAGCTCGCGCTCGATTTAATATTCCTCAGCAATTTAGCTTAATGGCGATGATTTCAGTCGGTTATCTAGCAGATATTAATACAGTGAAGGGAGATTTACTTGAGCGAGAAATAGCACCTCGAAGTCGACGCGATTTGGGGGCTTTATTTTTTGATGGTGCCTGGGAAAAGCCTATTGCTTAATGATTGATGAAAGCGTGCTTGATCGGGGAGCTTCGGTATTTCTATGGCATCTGATAGAATAACGTCATCAAAAAAAGATTAAAGATAGGAAATATCATGGCTGTAGTGCAACTGAATAAAGAAAATTTCAAAGAAACCATTGTCAATAATCCATTTGTGATTGTTGATTTTTGGGCACCTTGGTGTGAGCCATGTGTTGCTTTTACGCCAGTCATTGAAGCTGCTGCAGAAAAAAATCCTGATATTTTGTTTGGTATGGTGAACACAGAAGATAATCCAGAAATAGCGGAATACTTTGAAGTGACTAAAATTCCTGGTATTTTGATTATTCGTGAACAAGCTGGTATACATGCGCAACAAGGTGAAATCGGTGCGCCAGCACTAGATAAAATTATCGAATGGGCGCGTGATTTTGATATGACGCAAGTGCGCGAATACTACGCGGAACAAGATAAGTAAATATTAATCTTAGCACTTAAAAGCCACTTACACTTTAACTGATTAATTATAAAGTTTAAGTGGCCTTGTTGTATTTGGTTTTCAGATTATAAACCACTTAAAAACTTAGTTGGGTCTACTGATTTTCCTTGATAGCGAATTTCAAAATGCAACTTAACGGAATCAGTCCCTGAGTTTCCCATTTCAGCAATCTTTTGACCTTTAGCCACAGATTGGCCTTCTTTCACTAAAATCTTGCTGTTATGGGCGTAGACAGATAAATAGTCTTTGTTATGTTTTATGATAATTAGATTGCCGTAGCCGCGTAAGTCAGACCCGTTGTAAATGACTTTGCCATTGCTTGCTGCATTAATGTCTTGTCCCATGGAGCCTTCAATATCAATTCCTTTGGCGCTAGCGCCTTCACTAAAAGCAGTTTTGACTTTGCCTTTTGTTGGCAGACCCCAATCGATTGTGTCTTCACTCACTAAAGCGCTATCACTAGGTTTGGACTCTACCGGTTTCCCTTCGGGTGAATTATTCTCAGCTTGTTTTACAGGAGGAGGGTTGTTGCTTGCCACTTGCTCGGTATATGGCTCACGGATGGCTTTTGGTGAGCTGAGTGATGGAGCACCCGTTGGGGTGACAGTGCTATTTTGACCCTGAACCATCTGGTTGTCATTATTAAGTGGCTTAATGACAACATCATCATTATTTGCTTCAGCAGCTTTTTTAGTTGATGTGTTGTTGGTTTTTATTTTGAGCTGCTGACCTATACGTATATTGTAAGGCGCGTTGATGTTATTATTTTGTGCAATTTCTTTGTAGTCATAACCAAACTCAAGTCCAATACTATAAAGCGTATCACCCTTTTTGACGGTATATGTCTCAGGACGCCAGTCTTTACCGTTTGTATTGTTTTTAGCAATGGGTTTTTTAGGGGTTTGTGTTACTTTTGATTTAAGGGGGTCCGGTGATTGTTCAATCACTGGGGCGCGATTAGGCGTGCTAGAACAAGCCACTAACAAGAAACCTATAAGCGTAATACTGACCTTTTTCAAAGGTTTCATTAGTTTGTTCCGCCGAGTAAAGGTACAAATTTCACAGCCTCAAGTTTCGTTCTTTTAAACTCTGAAATGCCGTTATTTTCGATATGCTCGATTAGATACAAGATTTGCTCATGTGTGCCAACAGGAATCACCATGCGACCACCTACTGCTAGTTGATGCACCAATTCATCGGGAATATGGCTTGCAGCGGCTGTGACGATAATCCCATCAAATGGTCCAAAATCGGGCAAGCCTAATGTGCCATCCGCATGTTTAAGCTTGATGTTGCTCATGCGGATCTCACGAAGATGTTTACGTGCTTTCATTACAAGGGGGCTAATACGTTCTAAAGAGAATACTTCGGTGGCTACCTTGGAGAGCACTGCAGTCTGGTATCCACACCCTGTTCCAATTTCAAGCACTTTGCCTAATGGCCCGCCCGCTCGAAGAGTTTCTGTCATTTTTGCTACTGTATAAGGCTGGGAAATAGTTTGGCCAAAACCAATTGGCAGAGAGACATCTTCATAAGCGCGCGTCGCAAGTGCTTCATCAACAAAGATATGGCGTGGGATTTCGCCCATCGCAGCAAGCGTCACTTCATCTTTGATACCTTGCTCACGCAAGCGTGACAACATTCTGTCGCGCGTACGTTGTGAGGTCATACCGATGCCTGAGGTATTTCTAATCACGCTATCTCACCCAGTTTTTTAGCGCTGCTAATTGGTTGTGATGTGTCAAGTCGGCTTGTAAAGGTGTCAGCGAGACTTGATTGTTTGCTATCGCATAAAAATCCGTGCCTTCACCCGCATCGGCTGCTGTGCCTGCGGGACCAACCCAGTAAAGTGTTTCGCCACGTGGTGATTTTGATTTAATCACAGGCTCAGCCTTATGCCGCTTACCTAAACGCGTGACTACTTTGCCATTTAGTTCCTCATAAGGCACATCAGGCACATTCACGTTCATTAAAACTGGTGGGGGGAAGGCATTTGCGTTGTAATGTTCTATCAGTTCCACAATCACTTTTGCTGCAGTTTCAAAATGCTTCGCATTATGTTGAGACATTGAAATAGCAAAAGATGGAATGCCAAGCAAGTAACCTTCCATTGCCGCGGCAACGGTGCCTGAGTAAATGGTGTCATCACCCATATTAGCGCCATCATTAATACCTGAAATAATCATATCTGGAGTTTGGTCAATTAAACCTGTTACTGCCAAATGTACACAGTCGGTTGGTGTGCCGTTAACGTAATAAAAGCCATTATGAGCTTTACGAACTGTGAGGGGTCGATCTAATGTGAGGGAGTTACTTGCGCCGCTTCGATTGCGCTCAGGGGCAACTACCACAATGTCGGCGATTTTTGAAATATATGCAGCAAGGATTTCAAGGCCTGGTGCAAAGTAACCGTCGTCATTAGAAAGAAGAATTAACATGGGTAAATTATATCGCTTATTAGTGGGGCCGTTGCAGGCCTTGTCTCGTTAATTTTGCGTAAAAAATAGTACAACTAAAGAAAATTATAGTGAGTAAAACCTCTATTAAAGCTAGTTTTGCCGAAATGCCTTGATCTGCCCAAGCCCTGACCGCTCCCTCGGTGAAGTATATCAAGATGAACATGCTGGCCCATTGGTAGGTGTAGCGACGCCCATTCAGAATTCCGAAAAGTGGCAACAGGAGTGGAATCGCTTTGAGCACTAATTTTGAGCCTTCAGGTTTAATGGGCGCTAATACACCTTCCCAGGCTAGACTTAATATAATGAGGGCAATTAAGCTTAGCGATGCACCGAGTCGTAATTTTTGAATGGTGTTAACAGCATTGGACATTATGATTTGAGCTTCAATGCGGTTTCAGCAAGACGTTTGCCAAGTGCAAGGCAAAGCTTCTTTTCATCATCGCTGAGCGGTTTGTCATCCATTGCACCGCCAATGTGACTGGCGCCATAAGGCGTGCCACCGGTGCTTGTGTTTCCTAGCGCGGGTTCTGAATACGGTAACCCAACTATCAGCATACCGTGGTGCATGAGTGGCAACATCATAGTGAGTAGAGTGGTTTCATTGCCACCGTGCATTGAACCTGATGAGGTGAATACTGCTGCAGGCTTGCCAATTAGAGCACCTTTAAGCCATAAATTGGTTGTGCCATCTAAAAAATATTTCAACGGCGCCGCCATATTGCCGAATCGAGTAGGGCTGCCAAGTGCAATACCTGCACAATCTGCTAGGTCTTGATGTTCAACATAAGGTGCACCTGCTGGAGGCACATCTGATTCAGTCGCTTCGCAATTGGCTGATACTTTGGGCACAGTACGAATCCGTGCCTTTACATCTAAAACGCTCTCAACGCCACGCGCAATACTTTGCGCCATCTCTCGAACTGCGCCACCTTGAGAGTAATAAAGAATAAGAATTTCAGTCATGTGAACTCCCAGCTCTGAAGGAAGGCGCTTCTAGCTTTAACGGCGCTAGCAATACAGAGGAATTACGTCCTTTGGTTTGACTAACAAGGCATCCATTAGCAGTAACGACTATTCCAGCCGTTATCATACGTTGTGCTTCATTACGGATATTAATGGCAGTATTGACATCACTATCATTTAAATATTGTTTACTAACTCTGTGGCTTTGCCGATGTAGGTTGCAGGTGTTAATGTCATTAGGTATTGCTTAGCTTCAACAGGAATTTTGAGCTCTGTGATTAGAGACTGTAATGATTCTTTAGTGATTGTCTTGCCGCGAGTGTATTCCTTAAGGGTGTCGTATGGGTTTTCGTAACCATAACGACGCATCACAGTTTGGATTGGCTCAGCAAGCACTTCCCAACTATTGTCTAAATCATCATTTAATTTTATAGGATTGATTTCAAGCTTATTTAAGCCTCGCAAACATGAGTCGTAACCCAGAAGCGTATAGCCAAAAGCGATACCCATATTGCGAAGTACTGTTGAATCAGTGAGGTCACGTTGCCAACGAGAGATTGGTAATTTCTCAGCAAGGTGGCGAAGAATAGCATTCGCCAAGCCTAAATTTCCTTCAGAGTTTTCAAAGTCGATAGGGTTAACTTTGTGTGGCATTGTTGAAGACCCCACTTCACCAGGCTTCAGTTTTTGTTTGAAGTAGCCAACAGAAACGTAACCCCAAATATCCCGATTAATATCTATCAGAATGGTATTGATGCGTGACAAGTTATCGTAGAGTTCGGCCATGTAATCGTGAGGTTCAATCTGAATGGTCATCGGGTTGTAAGTTAAGCCCAAGTTTTCTACAAATTGTTTAGCAAACTTTTCCCAATCAATATTTGGATAAGCTGAGAGGTGTGCATTGAAGTTACCAACTGCACCATTGATTTTCCCTAGAATTTCATTAGCCACTAATTGTTTCTGTTGGCGTTGCAATCGATACACCACGTTAGCAAACTCTTTGCCCATGGTGGTTGGTGAAGCCGTTTGACCATGCGTGCGTGAAAGCATAGGTTGGGCTGCTAACTGCTGAGATAGCTCAGTCATACGTGCAATTAGATTGTTCAAGAAAGGCAACATCACCTTATTTTGGGCGCCTTTAAGCATTAATGCATGAGAGAGGTTGTTAATGTCTTCGCTTGTGCAAGCAAAGTGAATAAATTCACCGGCTTTTTTTATTTCTGAATTACCATCAAACTTCTCTTTAAGCCAATATTCAAGGGCTTTTACATCGTGATTTGTTCGTGCTTCAATTGCTTTTACTTGGGATGCATCTATCTCGCCAAAGTTAGCAATTGCATCATCTAGCTCTTTAATCGTTTCTTGGCTAAATGGCTTAATTTCCTCTATTTCAGGTAAGGCTGCCAAAGCTTTAAGCCATTCGATTTCCACTAAAGCTCTGTGTTTGATGAGTGCATATTCACTGAAATAAGAGCGAAGAGGGTCTACTTTTGATTGATAGCGACCATCTAAAGGACATAGCGCATTGAGTGGAGTGAGTTCCATAAACAGCCTTTTCGATACTAATTTGATTCAAAATTGCGATTCTCACAATTTTACCCTAGATAACGCATACTCAAAAATCAAGATGGAGCTTTTTGCGTATTTTTTAATAAAAAAGTTTAAAACTTAATTCGTATTTTGATGTCTATTTGAATATACTAAATCAATGTGTATCTGTTTGTTACATAACTAGCGTAATACTCAAATGATAAAAAATAGGCCAATCAAACATTTTGTCTTTTTTTGGTGCATGGCGCTGTTTATATGTGCCGCCAATGCACAAGATGATGCCCCATACTCCTCTCAACCCTACATGACCGTTGAAGAGAACATTGCTGCAATGGACACAGATCACGATGGAATTGTCACTGTTCATGAAATGCGTGTTTTTATAGAATCTACCCATGGCAAAGGATATCAAGGTAAAGTCTTTGATGATATGGAAAAGTCAGCTGAAAATAGAAGTTGTGGCTCGTCCTTTGCAAAATCTTTGTATTAAACTAATTTAAAATTACCAATTCGCCAGTTCTGGCATATTCATTGCATCTAATCCAGAAGTTTATTTGGTGGTTTTTTGTACCGTCGTTGGAAGCTATTTGCGCCGCCTGTATAATTGCGTCTATTCATTTATTTATTTAAAAGCTTGGAATTTAAATGCTCAATACCTACCACACCCACATTGCTGAGCGCGCTTGCGTTGGCTTGCCGCCTTTGCCTTTGAATGCAGAGCAAGTCGCCAGGCTTGTTGAGCTACTGAAGGTGACGCCTGCGAGCTCACCTGATGCAACCGA
>Ga0214182_1000055_pt1 | contig 57633 bp, 56 predicted proteins | sample TroBogEpilimnion_8_FD_153020 | JGI IMG/M metagenome (GOLD analysis project Ga0214182, IMG submission 153020) | Freshwater microbial communities from Trout Bog Lake, WI - 14NOV2007 epilimnion | ecosystem: Environmental > Aquatic > Freshwater > Lake > Epilimnion/Euphotic zone | place: Trout Bog... | reverse complement strand
GTTTATTTGTATGCCTATGACTCAGTCAAGGACGCTAAGCATTCAATACAAAAATACTTGGACTGGTATAATCAGGAAAGGCCTCATTCAAATCTGAATAGACTGACACCCGATGAAGCCTATTATGGTTTGTTGTCACCCTTAAAAAAGGCAGCTTAATAAAATGACAGGTATTCACTTTTAAATTGATAATGTCTGTTTAAACAATTGGGGCCATCTCTCTTTTTTTGTATTTTGAAGGCATTTGGTACTATAAGCAGAAATTATGCATATTTAAAACTATGACATGACTTAAATGTTGGTGCACAATATTGAAATAACATTTAGATTTATTAATTACATCAATTCAACGGCATTGCGTTTCATGTCGTCATTAATATCTATGTAAGATTGTGTTGTGCTGATATTGCGGTGTCCCGCCAAACTCATTAATACACGCACCCCAACGCCCTGTGTCGCTAAATTAGTAATAAACGTTCTACGGCAACTGTGACTGCTTGCACCAACAATGCCCGCTTTTTTGTATAAGAAATGAAAGAACTGCGTGAGTGAATTGGCAGTAAAGCCGTCGCTCGTCAGTTTTTGTGAATAAAACAGTTTTTCATGTGTGTCTTTGTAGTCTCTCACTGCCATATAGCGCACTAACTCTTTGTGCAGTTTATCGCTGACAAATACAGTGCGTGCGTGACCGCATTTTGTGTTTTCTGCTTTTAGAAATATCTCGCGTATCACTGCGCCATCATTATCAATAATATCTTCTATGCGCAAACTGGCAGTTTCACCAACACGTAATCCCGCGTAATACATCAACATTAACATCCCCCTATTTCTAGCGGCGTGTTTACGAGTCGCCACGTAATCCAACACACGTCTAAATTCTACTGCTGTTAATGTTTTTGCTTGCTTACTCATGTTTCACCCCTAAATATAAGTTTTTCTATGTGCAAAGTATATTTTCATATATTTCATATTCCTACCGTTGCTGTCGTTATAGTCTATTTATCAGAATCTTATTGATTAACAGTAGGTTATTGGACTTTGAATTTGAAAGATAAGCTTTTGTATATTTTCTTATCTTCTTCTGCACTTAATCATTCAGCAATACATGAAATAATTGACTACAATAATGATTGAATGATTGGCATAACTGAGACAAAAATAAAATTAAGTAGTAGAAAGTAACGCAACTGAATAAGCGAAACGTGTTTCGCTTGCTTTTCGCTATCGCTCAGCGCAATGTCTCTACTTCTATATTTTTAAATCATTTAGTTTTTATTTTGATGTTTTACTTTTGAATGCTTTTGCTTTTGGGATATTTACTAGGAAGATTAATCCACGCCATGCTAAATGGCGTGAGATTTGTTAATGATTTTTACTGAGGATTAACAACTGACATATACACAACTTGTTTTACAAGATTAGGTAGGTTTTGCTATCACCTATTACGTGCTCTCCTACGCAGTACAACCACAGCCTATATCAGTAGCTTTGTGGTGTACTTATGGGTTTAATGTGGTATTCCCATTCACTTTTAGCTCATACTCTGTATAAGCCTACATTCATACATTGCTGTATTACCAACCATTTAGACATTACAAATGCTACTACACAAGGGTGTGGCATTTTAGGCATCCAACGCATAACGTTGGGTAGTGTAATGAAGCGAACAATGAGCAGTTCTTGCATACCATCACACATCAGAATGGACTTTGCGGCACTTATCAATTGGCGTGCTAACCGTAATCTCATTTATAACGTTATTTATACAAAACATAATGAAACACGTTTATTTCTGAATATATGTGATTTGATTCTGCGTTTATGGCTTATTTTAGTTGACTGTGAGTGGGGTATAGATGGTTGTCCATTAGTATGTCTGAAACTACAGTTAAGCTTTAATTAAACAACTGGAATTTTTTATGCAAACACTAGCCACACTTAAGTTGATATCAAGTAAACAAAATCGTATAACCAATCCCATTATGAGTCGCAGAAATAAATTAGCCGCAAAGATTGCAGAACAAATTTCCTTAGTAACAGCTCAACAAGATGGGCGTGTTTATACAGCTAAGCGTACTAAAAGTGTAACGAATAGAGATACGGGAGTTACGCACACACTTGAAACGAATGTACGTGTTAAAGAGTGGTTTTGGACTGCTGACAATGGCAAGATTAATCTATGTGTACGTTATGGCAGTAAAGTATTGAGCTTAGCTAAAGATAAAAATGCTATAGAAGTAGATAATAAAGACGAGTTGCTAAATGCGCTTAACTTAATTAAAAATGCTGTGGTTATTGGTGAGTTAGATGCAGCAATATTGGCCGTTACTCGACCATTAAAAAATGGTGCCGTAAAATGAAGCCCTACAAATTATGGATTCGCGTTAATCAAATACAAACCATATACACCATGCTGTTTGCTTGCAATGATTTAGAAGCAAAAACACTAGGTGAAGCTCAGTTTGGCGTTGGCAATGTGTTAGGCTATTGGCGCATTGCTGATTAATGTATAAGCGTTAGTTAGTGGCAGTCATTATCAACTTCATAAATAGCATTATAGGGGGTTGATAATGAGACTAAGTGAAATAGATTGCGTATTAGCAGAAGTAGTGATTACGCCAACACGACTTAAACAAAAATTAAAGCAGAAAGCGTTAGTTAATCACGTTGCTCAATCTGATATACAGCAACAAGTAACAGATGCAGATAAAGTGTTGGCATTAAGAAAATATGCTGCACTTAAAAAACAAGCCAACCACAATTACGCTGCCCAACAACAGCCACAACAAAACATACAGTAATTTGAGTTAAAAAGTAGTGGTTTTATGGGGGTTTTAGTAGAAAATAAAGCGTGCAGTTTTTACTTGTTTATCAGGCTGAGAGACATAGTTAGAAAAGTATAAGCGTTGTAAAAAAATTAGTGCGCAATTTCTTTTGGGTTTTGAGAAATTAGGTACTGGTGATTTTAATCTACCCCCACCTAAGTTACTGCGCTGTCCAAAGTGTCTTTTAAAACGACACTTTAATACTGTACGCCAATAAATGGCGTTTTAAACGACACTACGATAACGAACACTGACTACAAAAGATTACTGCTATAGCTAGCACCTATCTCAGTTATTGCATTTATGAGTCGCTGTGTTTCACTGCCCCGTAATTGCTCTATCGCTTGCACGACTTTTAAGTGTGAATAATGCTTTTCTATCATTAATACACTCGTACCCATTTGTTTGGCTAACGTATGTATGGGGACTTTATCATTAGTTAGTGCAAAAGTAGCATAGGTATGTCTTAAACTGTAAAAAGCGCGTTGCTTTTCTGTTAATGGGTCAATGAGTAAATTATGTTCTGCGAGATAACGCTTAAATAGTTTTTTGAAACTAGTGGGCGCTTTTCCCGCTTTTGTTGTGAATACATAGTCATTATTACTGGGTATAGTCAGCTGTTGCAGCTTGTCTAAAGTATCCGCTTGAACGCCATAATTTCTTTCTGCTATACGTGTCAATGCGACAACTGTAGGTGACATACCTAATGCTATGCGCTCCCCCGTTTTACCAAAAACTATTTTAATTTCACAACTCGTGTTTAAGTCATTGAGTGCTATGGTGTTACCATCGTTGTTTGTAGGTTTATTAATGAATTTGATTTGGCGCCATTTTAAATTCATTAACTCAACGCCTGGCCTAGCACCCGTATTCAATAATATTTCTACGTAATCCCGTAATAGTCTTCTTAAGTCTTTACCGTCTTTTGTTCTCGCCCTATCAAACCACGCTTCAAAGTTACCTAACAATGCTTTTACTTCATGTATTTCAAACGCTGCATGTCTTTCACTTTTTCTACCTTTTGATTCTAACTTTGGACGATTTACTTCAGTCAAATAATTACGAATAATGGCTTCATCAAACACTCTATTGAGCGCTGCATTGTGTGTAAGTAATGTGCTATGACTGGCCGCTTTACCCATGTGTTTAGTGCGCCAAGCATCCAATTCATCTAATGCTTTAAAATCAATATTATTAATACTGCGTTTACTAAAACAGGGAATAAAATAATCATTAATACAACGGATATAGTCTGAGAATGACGCTTTACCCCTACCACTTGCTATTTCATTATTCATACGCTGAATAGCTAATTTAGCGACATCTCTAAAACGCCGAGTAATAACGGGTAGATTGGATAACTTACGAATTTCGGCTTCAATCAATAAGCGTTTTGCTGATTCTTTTGCTGTTGTTAATTTGTGTTGTTTGGTTGAAGCACGTTGCCAATGCCCGTCTACTTTAAAACGACATTGCCACACTTTACTTCTCTCGCGCTGATAAATGACGAGTGTATTTTCAAGTAATACGTGAGTGGTGGCTAACTTTTGTGGCATGCATCGATTGTAAAATCAACGATGCAAATGAACAATGAAAAGTGTGTAAGCGGTGTGTAACAGATTTTAGACATAAAAAAAGCCTAGATTTTACTCTAAGCCTTTGATAATATTGGTGGGACGTCCGAGGCTCGAACTCGGGACCCAAAGATTAAGAGTCTTCTGCTCTACCAACTGAGCTAACATCCCAATATGGGTAAATTATACCCCATTTTGTTACTCAAATTCATGTAATACTTCAGGTAAAAAGAACTCACTAACTAACATGTGTTTATTTGCGATGCCATATACAGTCCGCCTTCCCCAGATACGACCGTTTATCGCTACTTGATCTAAAAGATCCGATTTCCACGTCGGTAACTGAATCATTGTTACACCCATTGCGATGCGCTCTAATTTTGGATAAGAAAAAATAATCTCCCCCAAGGGACGACTGCCTAATTTAGATAAATTACTTTTAGCCGTTTTAACAGTATCTCTAGGGATAACGGTTCTAGCTAATATTAAAGGCTTACCCTTGATGTGCAACAACACTTCTCGCGTTAATACATATTGATGGCTTGGAATATTAAGTAATCGGTGTTCAGTTAAATAAGGAGTTTTCCAACACTGCAGCAACACTTTCACGCCAACACCTGAGCCATAATAATTACGCAATCGCTGGGTTAAAGAGCCCGACTCATAAGTCCAAGACTGCACTGGCCCTGGTAATTGATGTCTTAGCCCTTGCCGACTCTCTAACCATTTAGGCTCTTCATTAAATAAAACACTTTTTGTCGTCAAGCTAATCTAAACCTCTGCATAATCCGTTGATGCTCCTAGCCATCGATCACACAAAGGCTGTATGACTTGCGGCGAGTTTGTAAAAATGTCTTCTGCGATTTCATGAACAGTATCTAACAAATCTGCATCTCTCGCTAAATCGGCTATTCTAAAACTGATGGCGCCCGTTTGCCGAGTACCCATCACCTCACCTGGCCCACGCAGTTCTAAATCTTTTTCTGCAATGACAAAGCCATCATTACTATCACGTAAAATACCTAAGCGTTGCCTAGCCACATCAGACAAAGGCGTTTGATACATTAACAAGCAATAACTATCACCGTCACCTCGTCCCACCCGACCACGTAACTGATGCAATTGTGATAAACCCAAGCGCTCTGGATTCTCTATCACCATTAAGCCAGCATTAGGCACATCAACGCCCACCTCTATCACTGTAGTAGCGACCAACAAATCTACTTGATGATTTTTAAACGCCTGCATCACTAACTCTTTATCTGCGCTCTTCATACGACCATGAATTAAAGCAACGCGTATTTTAGGCAAGGCCAAGGTTAATAACTCGGCTGTTTTCTCAGCGGCTTCACATTCTAATACTTCAGATTCTTCAATCAAAGTGCACACCCAATACACCTGCCGACCTTTTTCTACCCAGCTATTAATCCTATCAATTACATCAACTCGACGCTCTGCAGGAATAACACTCGTGATAATAGGCTTTCTACCGGGTGGCAACTCATCAATAATGGACACATCCAAATCAGAGTATTGCAACATGGCTAAAGTTCTTGGTATCGGGGTCGCGGTCATCACTAATTGATGCGGTCGCATATTACCTTGTTGACCTTTATCTCGCAGAGCCATACGTTGATTGACACCAAACCGATGTTGCTCATCAATAATAATTAGACCTAAACGTTTAAAGTTAACACTTTCTTGAAATAACGCATGCGTACCTATAATAATACCTACCGAACCATCCGCTAAGCCTTGTAAAATTTCTTTGCGCGCATTCCCTTTAACTTGCCCCGTCAAAAATACGACTTGCGTATTAAACCCAGCGAACCAGACACTAAAGTTACGCATATGTTGTTCAGCCAGCAACTCTGTCGGCGCCATTACAGCTATTTGGTAACCCGCAGATAAGGCTAATAAGGCCGCATAAGCTGACACGACCGTTTTACCTGACCCCACATCCCCTTGTACTAAACGCATCATGGGTTGTAGGGAAGTACAGTCAGCCTCAATTTCTTTGATTACTCGCTGTTGTGCACCCGTTAAACTAAACGGCAATGTCTTTAAAAACTGTTCAATAACAATCGGTTGATTAGCACCATTAAAACACGGCGCCTGCCACTGCTTAGCCTTGTTTCTACTCGTACGTAAACTTAAATGATGAGCTAACAACTCTTCAAATGCTAAGCGTTTAAGTGCAGGCACATTACCATTCTGCAAAGCCTCAACAGAGATCATTTCATCAGGTGCATGCAATGTATTAATAGCGGCAGCAAGCGTCGGATAAGCATGCTGTTTTAATACTTTTTCTGGCACCCAATCCATTAATAGCTCAGTATTCTTATTACATAGATTGATGGCCTGCTTAACAATTTTTCTTAATGCTGTCTGGCCAATACCTTCTGTTAAAGGATAGACAGGCGTTAAACGCGACTCAGTGATATCAACATTACGATGCGTAATGATACGATAATCCGGATGCAGAATCTCTAGCCCATTAAAGCCCTGCCGTACCTCACCGAAACACCCAATTAAAGTGCCGGGCTTAAGTTGATTATGTTGATGTGCATTAAAATGGAAAAATCGTAAAGTAATACTGCTAGTATCATCAGCCATTCGACAGACTAAACTTTTACGACCTCGAGGCAACACATCCACAAACTCAACCCAACCACTAATAAGTACCATCATGCCTGGCATTAAAGACGCGATGGGATATATACGAGTTCTATCTTCATAGCGATGGGGTAGGTGAAAAATTAGATCACCAATTACACGAATGCCGAGTTTCTCAAGGCGATTTAAAGTCTGAGCCCCCACACCTGATAACACCCCAACTGATTGACTCAGCTCATTCACGTTGTCATGACTCAAAGGACGTATAACAATTGATTAACAGGCCGGATATTCCTGAACGGGTAATTGCATAATGCCATCCATTTCAACACCGACATTTTTAGGTAAGGCTGCCACGCCAATAGCCGCCCTAGCAGGATAAGGTTCTTGAAAATATTTTCCCATAATCTCATTAACCAAAGGAAAGTTTGATAAATCCGTTAGAAACACATTTAGTTTAACAATATCAGATAAATCACCACCCGCCGCTTGAGTCACCGCTTTCAAGTTATCAAACACTTGAATAATTTGTGCTGAAATATCCCCCTCAACAACTGCCATCGTTTCCGGCACCAAGGGAATCTGTCCCGAAAGATAAACCGTTCTATCTACTTTAACCGCTTGAGAATAAGTACCGATGGCTTTAGGCGCATCATTTGTGTGAATAATCTCTTTCATAGCTAATTCCTATTGAGTAGTGTGTTCGCAGTTAGGTTAGTAAATAACAATAAGACCTCATTATAATTTAATTTTATACGTTAAAATCATCACCTATGCGTATTCTATTAACTTACATCAGCGTTGTTCTTTTATGGTCAACCACTCCACTGGCCATCAAATGGAGTGGAGAGGGCCCGGGGTTTCTTTTTGGCGTCACCTCTAGAATGACCATTGGCACAATCTGTTTGCTCTTATTTGTTGGAGTCATGAGAAAGCCTATTCCACTGCATCGCAAAGCAATACTCACTTATTGCGCTGTTGCACTACAAATCTATGGCGCAATGATAGCGGTCTATTGGGCCGCACAATTTATGCCTTCGGGCTGGATTTCTGTTGTATCAGGCTTAGTGCCTTTAATGACGGCTTTACTATCCGCTATATTCCTGGGAGAACGCAGCCTGACCTTTGGTAAACTTTTATCTTATGGGATGGGCATCGGCGGCTTAATCATTATCTTTGGCTCAGCATTACAAATCAGCCTTAATGCCGCTTTAGGTATTGGCGCCTTATTAATCTCTACATTTATACAAGCCACCAGTTCTGTTTGGATAAAACGAATATCCGCCCAACTTCCCGCTTTAACTCAAGTTAGCGGCGGCCTTCTCATTGCCTTACCTCTTTACCTGATAACTTGGTTAATAATAGATAAGGGGCAGTTACCTTCTTCACTCTCAGTAATTAATATCGCCTCTATTCTTTACCTAGGTGTCATAGCAACGACATTAGGCTTTATCTTCTACTATTACTTGCTGACACATTTAACGGCGACCCGAGTCTCATTAATTAACTTAATTTCACCTATACTTGCCTTACTTTTGGGCTATGTAGTCAATCACGAACATATTACATTACACGTTTTATCTGGCACTTTACTGATACTTTCTGCATTATTTTTACACGAGTTTTTTGAACGTTTACCAGCATTTAAAGCAAAATAAAAGCAATCACACTTAATTTAAAAGCATAGAAGAAGCGTTAGATAAAAAATATTCGAAATTTATTGAAAATCTTCTTTGCTCAACTTGCATTTTTAGTGCTACTATTAAGGCGCAGTTAAGTTAAGGCGGCTTCTTTATGGGGGCTGGTATTTGTAAAGCCAACATAAATTGGCGTTTTTTCTAAAGTTAAGAGTTTATTATGTCTGATCAAGTTGTAGGTACCGTTAAGTGGTTCAATGATGAAAAAGGGTTTGGTTTTATTGAACAAGAAGGTGGCAAAGATGTATTTGTGCACCACAGTGCAATTATCGGATCTGGACGCAAAACATTGCGTGAAGGCCAAAAAGTAACAATGGAAGTAACTCAAGGTCAAAAAGGCCCGCAAGCTGAGAATGTAACCCCTGCGTAATAGTCTCAAATTCGTTTCCTAAGAACCCACTAGGTTTTTAGGAAACAACCTTGTTAAAACCCAAAAATAAGAAATTCTTTACTGGCTTAATGCCTAGTATGGTATTCCTGTAACTATCGTTTGGCTTTTAAAATAACAAACTTTTTATTCTCAGCAACTAACTGATAGTTACCAAAAGTACGTTTCAGCGTTAACTGATAATTAAGATGTCGGTTGCCGACTATCCAAAGCTCCCCACTCTTTCTCAATACATCCTTTGCCGCTTTAATCATACTATTAGCAATTTGATCGCCAATAGCATTTTGCTGATGAAAGGGTGGATTACACAAAATAATATCGGCAGAATTAAGATCAAATTCTTGGAGCCCATCCCCCACTTTAAAAGTAGCTGAGCGCTGCAAACCTAAAGCGCGCTCAAAATTATCTTTAGCTGAAGCAACTGCCATAAAAGACTCATCAACAAAATGCACAATGGCCTCTGAATTTCTTTCAGCTGCAATAAGACCTAACAAACCATTACCACAACCTAAATCTACAATATCCAATGCGCCATGGGTAATCGGAATATGTTGCAGAAAAAATCGCGTACCAATATCCAAACCATCTCTAGAAAAGACGTTCGCATGATTACTAATGATATGCTCAGAATCTTCTAATGGGTAACAAACTGGATAAGGGCTTACGGGCGCTTGTATCGCAGGATTTGGGGAGGCAAAAATCAGTCGCGCTTTCTTTTTAGCTAAAGAAGTCGTCGTTGCACCTATTAAACGCTCTACTAACTTCCAAATCGTTGGTGTCATCGTTTTAACCATGCCAGCCACAATAACTTGAGTTGAAGACTTAATATACGGATGAATACGAATCAACTGATCTTCTAACAAGCCCATCGTTTTAGGGGCTTTAATCAGCACCCAATCATATTTACCCTCTAAAGGCTCAAGACTATGCGTCAAATTAACATGATCGAGAGGGATATTATTAGCTAATAAATTAAGCCGAGTCGCTTGCTGAGAAAGATATGAATCTGAGAACGCTTGTGGCTGATAACTATTTAACCCTACCGCTAACGCACCAAAACCATCATTTATAATAAGAAGTCGCGCATTGATGTCAATAATTTGCTCTGCCATATAGCTTAGCAGGTATTCATCTGCCGCATCCCAAGCACGAAGTAACTCTAAAGACCGCTTAGGCAATCGCTCTAAAACAAACTCCCCTTGGGTTACTTTTAAAACCGTATCCGTATCTGTTGCCATAATACCCGTTATTTATAAGTGGCTCAGGCACGCGCCATAAACTTACCATTTTCGGTATTCACTTTAATCAACTCATCCGTTTCTAAATACTCAGGGACCTGCACTTCCAATCCAGTAGGCAACCGCGCTGTTTTAGTTCGACCCGATGCCGTTGCTCCTTTAATAGCGGGAGGTGTTTCTATAATGGGCAACACTACTGAACTAGGTAACTCAATACCAAAAATCTCATCATCAATCAATAAAGCAATAATACCTTCTAAGCCTTCTGTTAAATAATAGACTTGATCATCCAAATCATCACGACTCAAACTATATTGTGAATAATCTTCACTGTTCATAAATATATAATTTTCTCCATCTACATAAGAAAACTGCACCTTAGCTCTCACCAAATCCGTCTCTTTTAAAAAGTCATCACCTTTCAACGACTCGTCCAATTTTTGACCCGTCTTTAAATTAGTAAACCTGATCTTGTATAACGTTGAAGCACCTCGAGAAGAAGGGCTTTTAGCGTCAAACTGCTTCACCATATGTGGCACACCATTAATCTCAACTACCATCCCGCGCTTTAACTCACTTGCCTTTGCCACACTATTCTCCAAAATCTTCTATTAAGTTGTATCGAGTATTTAACGATAGTAAATCTACCATCAAATCATCCAAGTATTATAACTGAGAACACTCACAAAGACGGATGAGGCCCCTGTTTTACAGCTTTAGAAAAAAAACACCTTCACCGGGTGTTTTTTTCTTAAAAAATGATAAATTAAGACATATAATTATCTTAACAGCCCCAATCAACCTTTAACGTGACAACCATGGACATCCACTTAAAATTTGCACTCACTATTTTATTCATTGGCTTGGCTGGATGTTCAACTCTAGAGGTTAAAGAAGCTCAGTCTATTACCGACCCCATCACAGAAACAATAACGAGCCCAGAAACCTCAAAACCGCCTGTACAAATGTCGGGGGTAAATCCACCCATGAGCATTATCAAAGGTAAAAAGAAATTAAACTTAATGCGGATTTTAGATGGTGGGATTTGTAAAAATGACTATCAAGGCGCGAAAGGAACATTTCTACTCTACGCAGACAGTAACGATATAGAACGTATCAAGAAACAAAAAGGGGCTGCAATTTTCAAAACCTTTGAAACTAAAATTCAAGAAATATCAGGGGCCATTTTACAAACAGCTATTGAGAACACTAATCTTGGCGAAGACCCCTTTTCCTTAGGAGCAGACGACGCTCAACAAAAACTAGCTTCTCAACTCATGGTTAACTTCAATGATGCCGCAGCAGCCCCTGTAATTAAGTTTCAAAAAGAAACCACACTCACGATTGATATTACGGCATTTCAACCATCATTAGTCTTCTTTCAAAAAGGCTGTGACGAATCAAAACTTGATGGTGACAGTAAAGATATCGCAGGTTAAAGATCACCCTCTTTTAATCTAACTGCCAACACATCACACTTGGCATAATGTAAGATACTATTTGCTGTTGAGCCTAGTAATAACGCTAGGCCATGGCGACCATGTGATCCCACGACAATTAAATCCACTTGTTGTTGTTCTGCCACATTAATAATTTCTTGTTTCGGTATTCCCCATAACAACAAACGATGAGCTACATCGATATTCAGCTGGTCACCCAAGGTCATTAATTTAGCTTTTTCAGTTTCAAGTAAAGCGTCACCGGAATCTTCGGTTAAAGAAATAACAGTACCGTAATAGGCATCCGGCATAGGTATATTATCTAGCACATGAATGATAGTTAATTTAGCCTGATAAATAGTCGCAATAGCTTTAGCTTTTTCCGCAACATAAGTGCCCTGCTTAGAAAAATCTGCGGCCAATAAAATATGTTTATAATCACTCATAGGTTTACCTTGTTTTAATTTTACTGTGTGTAATGATCTATTAACGACATTTAACCATAATTTAATCATCAATCCTGCATACAACGTATTTATTAATACGTCTATCGCTCATAAAGCCCCAGAAACTCGAGTGTGATAGAATAGGATCAGCTTGACTATTCCAATCTTCAATTAGCTTCCTCATTACCAAATAATACCTAAACCTTAATTCATGCAACCGGCATTTATTCATTTAAGATTACATACCGAATTTTCAATGGTTGACGGTATTGTAAAAATAAAGCCCTTGGTTAAACGCTTATCCGAACTCAACATGCCGGCTATTGCGGTCACTGATCATGCGAACCTTTTTTCCTTAGTTAAATTTTATAAAAACACCCAAGGTTCTGGGATTAAACCGATTGCGGGTGCTGATGTATTAGTTTTCAACCCCGACGACCCAACGACGCCCTTCAGATTAACGTTATTAGCTAAAAATCATACCGGGTATATCACCTTAACTGAGCTCACATCAAAAGCTTATCAAGAAGGCCAGCATCAAGGCGTGCCCATGCTTAAGCGGGAATGGATAGAAGATAACCACACGGGCTTAATTGCTTTATCTGGAGCCATGCAAGGCGACATAGGTAAAGCCCTAATAGCCGAAAATACAGAGGAAGCTGACAAACTAGCTAAATACTGGAACACTTTATTTAAAGATAACTTTTATTTAGAACTACAGCGCTTAGGAAAACCTGATGAAGAACACTATATTGCTGGTGCCATTGCTATTGCCATAGTTCACGACATACCTGTTGTCGCGACTAATGATGTACGTTTTATTCATCAAAAAGACTTTTCCGCCCATGAAGTTAGGGTCTGCATTAATCAAGGCCGTGTCTTAGACGATACGCGACGTCCAAAAGACTATACCGATCAGCAATACTTACGCAGCACTGAAGAAATGCTTGAGTTATTTGCCGATATTCCAGAAGCTTTGCAAAACTCCGTAGAGATAGCCAAACGCTGCAATATAAAACTTACCTTAGGCGAAAACTTCTTACCTGACTTTCCTGTTCCAGCGGGAATGACTTTAGGTGAGTTAATGGCCAGTGAGTCTAAAAAAGGTTTAAAAGATCGCTTAAAACATTACCCTGCTATCGGTCATGGTAGCGTTGAAGAAAATGAAAAAGTTTACTTTGAACGCTTAGAAACAGAACTTAAAGTGATCAATGAAATGGGCTTTCCGGGCTACTTCATGATCGTTGCTGACTTTATCCAATGGGCAAAAAACGAATTAATCCCCGTTGGGCCTGGGCGAGGATCAGGCGCGGGGTCTTTAGTTGCATACGCTCTTAAAATCACGGACTTAGATCCGATTGAATTTGATTTACTATTCGAACGTTTCTTAAACCCAGAACGGGTTTCCATGCCTGACTTTGACATTGACTTTTGCATGGATCGTCGAGACGAAGTAATTGATTATGTAGCACGGCACTATGGTCGAGATCATGTCGCTCAAATTATTACTTATGGCTCTATGGCGGCTAAAGCGGTCATTAGAGATGTTGGGAGGGTACTCGGTTTTGGCTATGGCTTTGTCGACAAATTAGCCAAGTTAATCCCTTTTGAAATTGGTATGACGCTGACCAAAGCGTTACAAGATAGTCCTGATCTTAAACACCTCTACGATACAGAAGAAGAAGTTAAAGCACTCATAGACATGGCCTTATCCTTAGAGGGCACTGTTAGAAACGCCGGCAAGCACGCCGGGGGTGTGGTGATTTCCCCGACTAAATTGACTGACTTTACAGCCCTTTATTGTGAACAAGGCGGTGGTAACTTGGTCACTCAATTTGATAAAGATGATGTTGAAGCCGTGGGGCTAGTCAAATTTGACTTCTTAGGCTTAAGAACGCTGACGATTATTGATTGGGCACTGCAAGCGATTAATGCTAAAAAACGTTTAGCCAATGAAGAACTCGTCGACATTACCACAATACCCCGTGATGACCTTGCTTCTTATGTTCTCTTAAAAAATGGCCTAACCACTGCGGTTTTTCAGCTTGAATCTAGAGGCATGAAAGAGCTGATTAAGAAACTTAAACCGGATTGTTTTGATGACATTATTGCCTTGGTGGCCTTATTTAGACCCGGACCACTCGAATCAGGCATGGTTGATGATTACATCAACGTTAAACACGGTGCAGAAGCTGAATACGCGCACCCCTTATTAGAACCCATTTTAAAACCGACTAACGGCGTTATCTTATATCAAGAGCAGGTAATGCAAATCGCTAGAGAATTAGCGCATTATACTTTGGGCGGCGCTGATATGTTACGCCGCGCCATGGGTAAGAAAAAGCCTGAGGAAATGGCGAAAGAACGAGAGAAGTTTACCTCAGGGGCAGTCGCTAATCAGATTGATGAATCTATCGCCACCTATGTATTCGACTTAATGGAAAAGTTTGCAGGCTATGGCTTTAACAAATCACATTCTGCCGCTTATGCATTAGTCGCTTATCAAACCGCATGGCTTAAAACACATTATCCCGCTGAGTTTATGGCAGCCGTATTATCTTCTGATATGGATAACACCGATAAGGTCGTTATTTTGATAGAAGAATGTCGACAAATGAAACGGGTGGTTTTACCCCCTACCATTAACGTCTCAAATTATCGATTTACCGCCAATGATCAAAATCATATTGTGTATGGCTTAGGCGCCATTAAAGGTGTCGGTGAAGCGGCGATTGAAGACATTATTAAAGAACGTAAAGCTAACGGTGTGTTTTTAGACCTTTATGATTTATGTAAGCGAGTCGACCTGCGCAAAGTGAATCGACGCGTTTTAGATGCTCTAGTTAAAGCCGGTGCTTTTGATGAATTCAGCCCTAATCGGGCAAGTCACTTAGCTGAATTACCCACCGCATTACGCGTTGCAGAGCAACATGACAGAATGGCGCAGACGGGCCAGAATGATTTATTTTCTTTATCAAATGACAGTACATTTCAACATAATGATACTAACGCCGACTACACTTCTAGCGTAGAACCTTGGTCGGATAAAGAGCGATTAGCCGCAGAAAAAATCACCTTAGGTCTATTTCTAACTGGCCACCCTATTGACCAATATGAAGCCGAATTAAAACATTTTACGCACGGAAAGATAGGTAGCTTACAAGTCAATAGAGGAAAAATGGAAGCTCGAGTAGCAGGCATGATTGTCGAAGTTCGTACGCGCCAAACTAAGCAAGGTAAAACCATGGGCTTTGCTACCTTGGATGACAAAACGGGTCGATTAGAATGCGCACTGTTTGGCGATACTTATGAACAATATCGCGAGCTTTTTTCGAAAGATAATCTGATCATTGCAGAGGGTGGCTTAGCCATTGATAACTTTTCTGGTGCACTGCGCTTAACAGTAGAAAAGCTTTACGATATAGATCAAGCTAGAGAGATCTATGCTAGGGCCCTCGTCATAAACTGGACTAGCTCAGAAGATGAAACCATCAACAGTCAATTCTTCAACAAACTAAATGAAACATTGAGCCCCTATAAAGGCGGAAATTGCCCCATAGCCATCAATTACGTTTCAGATAAAGCGAAAGCGAGTTTACAGCTAGGTGACGCTTGGCGTGTCCATCCAACAGATGACTTAGTCAGCCGATTAAGATGGCTTCTAGGAACTGATAATATAGAAGTACGCTACAAATAAAAAAAGGGCGCGTATATTGCGCCCTTTTAGTTTACAACTTATTCTGCTGAAGAATTATCTGGCTTAACTGATTCAACATTATGAACAACAGGCTCTGAGTAACTAACGACAGGTGCCGGTGCCGACGAGGCTTCAAAAGTTGAATGTGTTTGAACAGGTTCAGCTCCTTGCTCAACAGGTGCCGAATTACCTTCCGCAGTGCCATTGGTATTCGGTTTTTTATAATTAGGATTACGTGGACGTCTACGGTTAGGACCTCTACGATTGGCGTTTCTTTTTTCTACCGCCGCAGCCTCACCCTCAACACCTACTCCGACAGCAGCATCTGATGCTGGCGTAAACACGGTTTCAGTTGAAGCAACCGCATCAAAATGACGTTCATCTCTAACCACTACTGATTCTGAAGTCATTGCATCAGAAACAGCTTCACCTTCCGCCGCATTATTCACGGGGGCAAGATTACGCCTTACATTACGACCTCTACCACGCATATTGCGATTTTGACGCGGCTCTTTAACTTCAGAAGTAGCCTCATTGTTAGTTTGAGGTTCTTTATTTTCGTTACTTTCATTACGCTCTTGAGCCACTTCAGGGGCTTTATTGCGCTCTTGATTTCCTTCAGGGCCTCTGTTTCTATCTTGCTGTGGTCTATTATTACGACCCTCTTGAGATCGTTGACCATTTCTACCGCGTCTATTGTTACGGTTTCTATTCGCTTGCTGCCCTTGTCCTTCTTCAACTCTATTGGATTTTTCAGTAACCGGCTTTGCTACCACTTTAGGCTCTGGTGCCGCCGTACTTGGACCGACTAATTTCTCCCAGAAACGTTTAATTAAGCCTGCCGATTCGTTTTTAGTTTGGGCAGGTGCAGGAGAGTCATGCATAAACTCTTTAACGGCCGCTCTTTCTAACTTAGGTTTAATTTGTTGTGCAAATTCTGGTACAGCAATCTCTTCGGCTTTAATTTGCAGATAACTTGGCTTTTCATCAGCAAATTCTTTCTCTTTAATACGCTCAATATCATACGCAGGCGTTTCAAGATGTTTGCTTGGTAATACGATAATACCTACTTTTAAGCGCGTTTCAATTTGCTCAATGGCATGGCGTTTTTCATTCAACAAGAAAGTCGCACATTCAATAGGTAAATGTGCAATCACCTTCTCTGTGCCTTTCTTCATAGCTTCTTCTTCAAGAATTCTTAAGACAGACAATGCGACAGATTCTACGTTACGAATAGTGCCTTGACCTTTACAACGTGGGCAAGGTAATTGAGTCGCATCTCCTAAAGAAGGGCGCATTCTTTGGCGAGACATTTCCAACAAACCGAAGCGAGAAATACGACTGGTTTGAATACGTGCTCTATCAATTTTTAAAGCATCACGCAGATGATTTTCAACTGCTTTTTGATTTTTATTCGACAACATATCGATAAAATCGATGACGAACAGACCACCTAAATCGCGTAATCTTAATTGACGTGCAATCTCGTCTGCCGCTTCTAGATTAGTATTTAAGGCCGTTTCTTCAATATCACTGCCTTTAGTTGCACGTGCAGAGTTGATATCAATCGATGTTAATGCTTCAGTATGGTCAATAACAATCGAGCCACCCGAAGGCAATGACACCTCACGGCAATAGGCTACTTCAATTTGAGATTCAATTTGGTAGCGGCTGAATAAAGGTACCGCATCTTGATATAACTTAGCTTTAGGTAAGAAATGCGGCATCACTTCTTTTAAGAAGTCTTGCACTAAGCGATAAGAATCTTCATTATCAATCAAAATTTCATCAATATTGCCACGTAAATGATCACGTAACGCTCTGATGATGACATTACTTTCTTGAAAGACTAAGAACGGTGCTTTTTGCTCAGTAGATGAACGTTCAATTGCTTCCCAAAGTTGTAATAGGTAATTTAAATCCCATTGCAATTCTTCAGCATTTTTACCACAACCCGCTGTTCTAACGATTAAACCCATAGTATCGGGGATAACCAAAGACGCCATCACCTCACGAAGATCACTACGCGTATCACCTTCGATACGTCTTGAAATACCACCCGCTTTAGGATTGTTTGGCATCAATACTAAATACGTACCCGCTAGACTGATGTAAGTCGTTAAAGCCGCCCCTTTGTTACCCCGCTCTTCTTTTTCAATCTGAACGATAATTTCTTGGCCTTCTTTAATCACATCCTTGATAGCAGGACGACGACCATCTTCAGTGGGTTCTAGAACCTGACGATATTGCGGAGCAATTTCTTTAAACGGTAAGAAGCCGTGTTTTTCAGCGCCGTAATTAATAAAGGCGGCTTCTAAACTGGGTTCTACTCGAGTGATAATACCTTTGTAGATATTAGATTTTTTTTGTTCTTTTGAAGGGATTTCAATGTCAAAATCATAAAGTTTTTGACCGTCTACCAAAGCAACTCGCAGTTCTTCAGCCTGCGTAGCATTGATAAGCATTCTTTTCATAGTGTATCCTTGTTGTTACCTGCTCCATTTTCAGATTTTACTGAACTAGACTGTAGAGGTTATTGCATCAAATTTAGTGGCAATATAAACAAAAAGCGTTCTGTCCTAGACACGATCAGCTTAGTTTCTACGGTCTTATGTTCCATCCATCTATGCGCTTCAATAATAGTTGTGGATTCATTCATTGAATCCAATGCGGGAGCGCAAGCAGATGCTAATTTAATTTTTACAGTCTTGGGTGGTAAATTCTGTTTTAAGCAGTGTTAAAAAATCGTGCATCTAGGGTCGAACGATGAACCCGAAAATCGTATAATGGAGTATTGATCACACAAAAGGCGCTATTTCAACTTCCATTTAGTCGCTCTAAGGCACTTTCTTCAATGAAATTTGCCGAGCAATAAAGTCGTTTATTTAAAAACTTGCCTAATATAACAATCTTATTGAATTACTTCAATTTTAAAGCGTCATTAATTGGACTATGCTGTTATTATTTGCCTCATGAGTATACAAGAAAACCCAACACCACAGGTTGTTTATGTTGAAATTAATGCTGACAACTGTGATCAACGCCTCGATAACTTCTTAATTGCCCGTTTAAAAGGCGTACCTAAAAGCCGTATATATCGACTTGTTAGAAAAGGCGAAGTCCGCGTCAACAAAGGCCGTAGCGACGTTAAGTATCGTTTAATGGCCGGCGATATTATTAGAATCCCCCCCATCAGAGTTGCCGAACGTACAGAAGAATCTTATGTGCCCCAAGGCTTACAATCTGCCTTAGAAAACGGTATTTTGTTCGAAGACGATGGTTTTCTCATTATTAATAAGCCAGCCGGCTTTGCCGTTCATGGTGGCAGTGGAGTGAGTTCTGGCATTATTGAGGGACTAAGACTCATAAGACCCGAGGCACGCTTCTTAGAACTCGTCCATCGATTAGATAAAGACACCTCTGGATGTTTACTCATCGCCAAAAAACGCAGTGCGTTAAGATTGTTACAAGCCCTATTTCGGAATAATCAAATCCAAAAGACTTACCAAGCCTTATTAACAGGTCAATGGGCGAGAAAAAAACTCATTGTTAACGCGCCTTTATTAAAAAACATCAGCAAAGGTGGCGAACGCGTCGTCGTGATTAGCCAAGCAGGCAAAGCAGCGGAGACTTTATTTAAACGCTTAGAGTTATTCTCTAACGCCACGTTAGTTGAAGCATCACCCAAAACAGGGCGCACCCATCAAATTCGTGTACATGCCGCTAGCTTAGGGCATCCTATTGTTGGTGATGAACGTTATGGTGTAGATGAGCTCAATAAAGCGTTTAGACATAAAGGCTATAAACGCATGTTTTTACATGCACAAACGTTGCAATTTATCCATCCTGTCACTGAATTACCCATGCAGATATCTGCCCCCCTCCCCCCTGAATTAACTCGATTATTGAAAAATGAAGCAACGCTTTGATTTAATTATTTTTGACTGGGATGGCACACTCATGGATTCCATTGATTGGATCAGTCTCTGCCTACAGAATGCAGGTAAAGACTATCACTGCGCTATTCCAGAGACCCAAGCCACAAAAAATGTCATCGGTTTAAGTGCTAGTAAAGCAATAGAACAACTCTATCCTGACGCTGATTCAGCCTTACATTCTCAATTAGTGGAGCGTTACAGAACCCATTATTTATCCAGACGACTTAACCCCAATGATCTATTCCCTGGCGTTAAAGACATGCTAAAGCAACTAAAAGCAGACGGTTATCAACTCGCCGTAGCGACGGGCAAAACCCGACATGGACTCCAAGAGGCCCTTAAGGCAACCGAAACAGAAGACCTGTTTTGCATCACACGCTGTGCAGATGAAACCGCTTCAAAGCCTGACCCAAAAATGCTATACGATATTATTGATCACACCCAAATCAGCAAAGACCGTTCTTTAATGGTAGGGGATTCTGTTTTTGATTTACAAATGGCGCAAAACGCTCAAATCCCCTCTATAGCTGTCACTTGCGGTGCACAAGCAGCCGAATTATTACAGCCTTTTAAGCCTTTATTGTGCTTACAACAACCAACCGAATTATTAAACTTTATTTAAGGCCAACGCATTATGGATCAAAATCAGCATACTAAATGGGAACATAACGTCATTGAAAAAATTGCGTTAGCCTCTATCAAAGAACAGGCCCGCGCTAGAAAATGGGGTATTTTCTTTAAATCTTTATTCTTTATTTATTTATTCGGCTTTTTTGCCATGAGCATCTACCCAAAAGTCAAAGCTAACTGGGGTGGCGAAGGTAACTATCACACCGCAGTGATAGATATCTCTGGTGCTATTGCAGAAGATAAAGATGCCAATGCCGCAGATATTATCGAAAGCCTAAGAGATGCTGTTAAAGATGATCAAACCAAAGGCATTATTCTGCACTCAAACTCACCCGGTGGCAGCCCAGTTCAATCCAATTATGTTTACCAAGAAATCAGAAACATAAAAAAAGCACACCCCGATTTACCTATTTATGCCGTCGTCAGTGATATTTGCGCATCCGGCTGTTATTACATTGCTTCAGCTACAGATAAAATCTTTGTTAATCCATCCAGCCTTATCGGCTCCATTGGCGTCATTATGGATGGCTTTGGCTTTGTCGATACCATGAAAAAAATAGGCATAGAACGTCGCCTTTTAACAGCGGGCGCTCATAAAGCCATGCTAGATCCTTTTTCACCACCCAAAGCTGATGAAACTAAATTTATGCAAGCCCTCATCAACCAAGTCCACCAACAATTTATTACCGCTGTTAAAAATGGCCGTGGTGACAGACTTAAAGAGACACCCGACATGTTCTCTGGCTTAGTGTGGACCGGAGAAGAAAGCATTAACAACGGGATATCAGATGCCTATGGCAATGATGATGAAGTCGCTAAAAACACTATTGGCGCCGAAAAACTAGTGAAGTTCTCACAACAAAAAAGTCTTTTAGATAAAATGAGCGGCAAATTAGGCGCCTCTTTCGGACAGGCCCTAGGTAGTTTATTATTAAGTCCCAACCTTCGTTAAACTCAAACCCAATAACAATAATAAAAGGGGAAACGTATGATTCATACCACGCCTTACGATGCCATGTTCTCAACCGTCATCGGTAAAGAATATGAAATGCTCCAACTCATCTGCCCTATTGCACCGATTATGAGTCATTTAGTCGGCACTACGGTGGGGGCAATCCCAGACAGAATGGCCCCCTTACAAGTTGTCGAGTTAGGCGGTGGGACGGGCATTACAACCTTAGCCTTATTATCAGGCAAAAGTAATCTACACATTCTCAGTGTTGATAATGAACCCACCATGCAAAATCAAGCGAAACAACACTTAAAAAAATGGGTTGATGCCGGTCAACTTAGTTTTAGTGGGGAGGATGCCCTCAGTGCATTACAGGGCTTGGCTGATAATAGTATGGATGTAATTGCTTCTGCCTATACCCTGCATAACTTTCTTAATAGCTATAGAGCACAAGTACTTAAAGAAATTTTTCGGGTACTTAAACCGAATGGCCAATTTGTAAACGGTGACCGCTATGCCTTAAATGACATTAGACAACACACCCGTTTAACGCAAGAAGAAGTTGGCCAATACTTTAAAGTGCTCACTGAAATCAATCGAACTGATTTATTAGAGCAATGGATCGTACATTTGTTTAACGATGAGTCCGAAGACCATGTTATGAGAGAAGGTGTCGCAATGCATCAAATGCAAGAGGCTGGATTTATACGTATCAAAATCAGTGATCGTAAAGGTGTTAATGCGTTAGTAACCGCTAGTAAACCCTAATAACTTTAAAATAACAGCGTGTTTTAAAGCACGCTGTTATTTTATACCGCAGACTAAAAACGCTTAGCCAACAATTTTTAATGCATCTTTACGGGGACGACCGCTACGGTGTTTGTCCAACAAACCACAAATTCCTTTCTTTTCCCAAGCACGTAACCAAGTTGCTGTTGTTTGTCTGCAAGTACTGAAAATTTCCGCTAACTCTTGCACTTCAAAACCTGTATTGCTTAACAAAATTGCATGAGCTCTCATTCTAGGTAAATTACCCGGATGACTTTTCTTCATGTTTTCAAGAGTAACTTTTTCTTCTTCAGTTAGTTTATTTACTCGTAGCATTTTATCCACCCTAAAATTATCATTTAAACGTATATCCGATAGATCGAAAACGTTACAAAACCTACTCTGTAACTACTTTTCTTTATCCATGGTGCTTAGTCTAAAGACTCTTAACAATAAAACAATTACCCCAAGGGGCAGTAAAACGAAATAAGTTTAACTTTTTTCGTTAATTGTCTTTTTTTTAAAACTTTAAGGTGTATTTACACTCCTACGAAAGTAGGATTCTGCAGCTATAAAACAAGGAATTGTAAAGACGGCAACAACAACAAAAATAAACCTAAGCTATTGTATTTATGAAACTTAAAAACAAAAATAACGAAACCTGCTGGAGCAAAACGCATCAAGCCCAAGCAGAAAAGAAAGCGTCTTTAATAAATAAACTCCATTTATATTAATTTTATAAAAAACACTTTCTTTTTAATAAAAAATATACATTTAGACAAAAAACACGTGAAATATGTTTAGCTATCCTTGGTTTGCAAGCTCAACTACTTTAACAAGATCCACTATTTTAGTGACGCCCAACTTCTCAAAGGCATGTTGACGATGCAGTTTTACAGTACGCAACGCGATATCCAACTCTTCCGCTATCTCACGATTAATCTTTCCCAACATTAAACGCTCTACGACTTCTATCTCGCGGGTCGTTAAAGACAAGAAGCGTTCTTTTGCACTCGAGTGACTCGTAGAAAATTCTTGATGCTCTTTACTCTTCACCATGGCGGTTTCAATGGCCGCCAACAACACATCCGCATCAAACGGTTTAATCAAAAAGTCTATAGCACCTGTTCTTAAGCCCGCCACAGCCTCATAAGCCCCGCTGACACCGCTCATCAGTATTAAAGGAGGGTTACCTTTATCAATTAATAATCGTTGCAGTTCCAGTCCATCCATTTCGGGCATCTTAACGTCACTTAACACACACCAGGGACCTGGGTAGCTGGTAGCCGGATCAAAATCAGAATTTAGAAACTCTTGAGCAGACTGATAGCTTTTGCAAAAATAGCCTTCCATCTCTAACAATGCCACTAATGCAGAAATAATCTCCGCATCATCATCAATCAAGACGATACGCCCCTGTAAGCAGCGCTCTGCTATATTACGTTCAGCGACGGTAACGGGTACCTTTGTTCCTTTCATGTACGTATCAACCCTATCTATGTCGTATTAACAATAATTCTAACGATTTGGTAACTCTATAATAAAAGCCACGCCAGCTTCTGGCTGATTTTCATAAATCAAAGTGCCTCCATGCCGCTCAACAATATAACGCGACAACCAAAGCCCTACACCCATCCCCGTTGATTGCGTGGTCTTGGTTAATTCAAAAATGGTATTTCCAACGGCATCCGATATACCCGGGCCATTATCAATCACAGAGATACGAGTCGACGACGCGGATTGCTGCGTTTTTATAATGATGTGTTTATCAGCATTATCCATTTTATCGAAAGCATTAAGCGCATTATTGATTAAATTGATGACCACTTGCTGAAACTCCGCCACATTAATATGTATGGCTATTGGTGCATTGAGCTCATATTTTAAATGCACCGATTTATCTTTTAAATTAGACTGAAAAATGGTTCCAAACGATTTAACGAAATTATCCACCGCTACACTATCGCCTTTACCGATATTCTCTGTAAACAGGCCCTTCAAGGCATCGATAATAGCCGCTGCCCTATCAATATTACTATTGATTCTATTTAAGGTTTCCCCTAATAAAGGATCGGTTTGATTTCGGATTAAAATCCGCATGGATTGGGCATTAATTTTAACCGCGCACAGAGGCTGACTTAACTCATGCGCAATAGACGCTGATAAAACACCGGTTTGAGCAATCTTTTGAACCTTCACTAAAGAAGACAACAACTGCTCTCGTTCTTCTAAAAGCGCTTTGACCGCTTTTTTTTGTGCCGTCACTGCCTTAAGTTCAGATACAGTGGCGTTTAACTTAGCCACCGTCTCTTCTTCACTGAGTAACAACTTCTCATAAAAATAACTACTGATAAACACGAACAAGCCAAAATAACTCAGCGCCATGAATATTCTAATAACGGTGCCTAGAGGCTGCTCTTGATAAACATAGATAACATTGGCTACCTCATTCACAGTAAACAACCGCACTCCAATGATGGCTATGAGTGAAATAAGCATGCCGGCAATGAACTTTAAATAGACTGAATGATCTGTTTTAGTCAGCTTGATGATTTCCCTCAAGTGGATAAGACTAAAGATTAATAAAGTGCAGCCCGCAAAAGAATATCGAACCCCATAAGGCACTTCAATGATGAAAAAACTCAAAAATACTAGAGCATAAATCACTATCAATAGATTAGAAAATACTATTAATTTTTTATTAACCGGCTGCTGCAAGGCTTTAAACAATAAAAACACATTGTTTAAAGTAAAAACTAAACAAAGATTAGCAAACCATAAAAAAATGAATACACCAAACGAGCCGATAGCAAAACTGACATTACTGAGTAAGAACCCAATCACTGCCTTCATCCAAAAAGTTTTCTGATCGTCTGTTATCTTTAAACTTTGTATTTCAAAATCCGATTTTAAAGCGAGTATCAAGGCAAAAGCAGAAAAGATTCCATACGTTATTTGATTGACATGTTCCATTAAGCCCTCTCAATAGAATCATTTTTGGCTAACTGTACTGATCCAATTACATCCATAACATCAATAATTAACATTCATACCCCCATAAACCGCCACACCCATATAATTAAAGCCGTATAAATCGGGTGTACGTTCATCGTTTAAGTTTTCCCCACGGGCATACACAGCCAACTTAGGATTAATTTGATAATTGATATGTGCATTTAAACGCGGTGCAGACTGAATGCGTAATTTATTAGCCGCATCGGCCCAATAACCGTCTCGATAAGTTAAATCGACCTTAACCAACACCGGCTCTAAAAGCTGATACTGCGTCCAAAACTGGCCTTGGTTACTCGGCCGCCCGGGCACATACAAACCTGGGGACAGCGCATTTCTTTGCGCATTAACAGCCTCCATATAAGAGTAACTTACACCACTCGCCCAGCACTGAGTCCATTGGTGCTTGGCTTGTAGCTCTGCACCCCAGACATGTGCTTGCGCTAAATTAATACTCTGTATCGATCCATTCGACTGTTGTTGTAACACAATCAAGTTTTGATAATGTTGAATATAGCTGGATACACTCAGTTCAGATTGCTGAGTCAATTGCCAACGGCTCCCCAACTCGCCCCCTACGTTACTTTCTGGCACTAACGCTAAATTACCAAAGCTGGGATGTAAGCGTTCATTAACAGCCGGTGCTCTATAACCCGTGCCACCTTTTGCCCATAACAACAGATCGGGGCGTACATGCCAGCCCGTATTAGCATTAAACACCGCATGATCCCCATACACATCATAATGATCATAACGCACCTCTGCCCCCGCCAACCAATCACCTAAGACCAGTTCTGTTCTCGCTAAAGGGCTAATTAAATGGGTGGTTAAGGTATGCGCTTTCGCATAAACATCAATACTATCGCCTTGTTGATGTTGCGTATCCACACCCCACATCATTTTTAAGACATCTTTTGAGCGATTATTAATAGCAAACTGATGGGTATTATTCCAATTCCCTAACCACAATTGGCTAGTTAAATCCATAGATCCCGTGGTCGCGATTGTGCCAATATGGCCGGTTTGTTTATCTTGGGTATAGCCTACTTTTATGGCCGACTCCCAATAATCAGATAATTGATAAACCGCATGACTTTGTGCGACCCACGTTTGTTCATTTAGCAAACCATTCGGATCTGACTTCCACCCCAGTCTTAACGGAGTGCGAGACAACACACCCGGGCCATCATAACCATCCCTGTTTTCAACAAAATACACCGAACTATCTAAACTCAGCTTGCTCAGCTCTTTACGCCAATTCAGCAGGCCATTGGTCATCTGAGCACTTTTAGGATTACCGCCCCCATTCTGCGGACCCGCCTGACTAATCCCCTCAAAAATATCAGAACGACCACCAGCAAACGTCCAATCGCCCAGTTGATTGCGTGTACCGCCCCCTAGGTTATTACGTAAGGTGCCGTAACTGCCGGCTTCGGTATGTAAAAAGGCTTTGCCATCAGACACTTTACGACTAGTCAGATTAATAGCCCCCCCAAGGTGCGACTGCTATTTTGCTCGCCATTAAAGCCACGTGAGACATTCACCTGCTCTAATAAATCTAAAGGGTAATGGCTTAAGGGAAAGAAGCCGGTAAAATTACCAAATAAAGGTACGCCATCTAAATTGACCAGACCTAAGCCACCGCTCGCGCCCCGTAAAATAATATTCGAATTGGTTGCAGGCGTACCTTGACTCACCCCGACACCGCCCAAGCCTCTTAAAGCCGAGTTTAAGTCGGCTTTATTTAAAGCACTTAACGCCTCGCGATTAAAGCGTGTAGTAGACGCCGTTTGATTGGTTTCATTATCATCAGCCGATTCAGCCGCCACAATAATATCCGGCAAAGTCACCACCTCTTCTGCCCCCATCGCAGCCAAAGGCAACACCGATAAGCTTAAAATACTTAGTCGCTTAAACATAGGACCTTAAATTTTCGAACAGGCATCAGTGTCGCTCTTTTTACATTGATCACAATCAACATCAGGCAGCAGGATTTCAAACAGAGCCCCGCCGTCTTTGGTATTACTCATGAGCAGTTTTCCATGATGTTGCTCAACAATCGATTTAGAAATAGACACCCCTAAACCGAGTCCATCCGGTTTTGTCGTAAAGAAGGGTTCGCCTATATTTTCCAGCACTGTCTCTGAGAAACCAGGACCATTATCTGATACAGCAATTACTATCCACGGTTTAACATGCTGAACAGCAGTATAAATCTTACCGGTCTTTTGCCCGGCCATAGCCTCTAAGGCATTTCGGTAAATATTTAAAAGGACCTGTGATAACTGTGTTTCATCACCCAACACGATTAACAACCCTTTATCCTGACTAAAAACCAACTCCACATTACGAGACATCGCGTCTTGACGGATAAATTGCGCCGCATCCCTTACTAACTGATCCATAGGTAGACAGGACTGTTTTAAAGCCTCAGGTCTAATAAACCCCCGCACTTTCTCAATGATTAAATTAGCCCGCCGAGTATTACTCATCACTTCATCTAGAATAGCGTTTAACTGTGTCGCATCTAATAAGCCTTTATTCACACCTTGCTTAGCCATCTGCGTAAAGGTCATGATAGCAGTTAAGGGTTGATTTAATTCATGTCCTAACGAAGCGGCCATCGTCCCCAAACTGCGCTGCCGATCTAACTGTGCAATCACCAACTGACTTTTATTTATCGCGTCAAACTTATTGATTTCTAATTTTGCCTCTCGAGAAATAACACTGTCCAGAGACATCCCTATAAAAGCAAAATTTGCAGTTACTGTTGCTATCGCACCGATTGCCCCGGCCTTAAGCGATATTATATTGGCCATAATATCCTCTGGAGAAATTAGCCCACTCATAAGCTTTATAATATTGCTCGAAATTATTATCACTAATACTAACTGTACAAAAACCAGTAAATACGCATTAGAAAAACGGTATAAACGCGCAATACGCCAGGCCAGCACACCCAAAATTGCGCAGAAAACCATATTTATAAACAGGCTAAACAGTATACGCAGCACTCCATCTTCTAATCCCAAGCGAATGCCTTCAAATAGTGCGATAAAAAGCAGGGCGGATAAGAGCATAAATGAATAACTCAAGGGCTTGCGCAGGATGTAGAGTAAAGACTGCACTCGCCCTAACGCCGCAAAATAGATCAATAGAATGGCGACGGGGAAACTAACCCAGTCTGGCACTGTACCGCGTAAGCCCATTAAGAAAAAGCCTAAGCCATACATCAACCCACTGGCGCACCAATAAGACACAGAGCGATAGCGCTGCCCTTTAAGCACTACCCACGTCAGTAGTGGTACTATAAAAAATATTACACTGGTTACAAGCAGAGGCGAAGAAATGATCAACTGAAGATTTATCATGGTAGCAACGTTAGGATGGCTCTAAAGTCTTAAAAACAGACAGTTGTAGATAGTCCACATCATATATTCTTTAACATATATAACAACTACCCCAAGGGGCAGTGGCGAGTGCTAGCTATTTAAGGCAGGAAGTCTTATCTCAAAGCAGGCACCGCCTTGCTCCGCATTACTGATCAATAATTGACCGTTATGCTGTTCGATAATATCTCTAGAGATGGAAAGCCCCAGACCTAAGCCGGTGCTTTTAGTGGTATAAAAAGGCGTTGCGACTAACTTTAAAGCCTCCGCCGTAAAGCCAGGACCACTGTCTGTAATATTTAATACCACCCAATGATCTAATTGCACCACCGAGATAAAAATATCTCGGTGTTCAACTAATTTTAAAACTTCTAAGGCGTTGCGATAAATATTTAACAACACTTGAGAGAATTGAATCGCGTCACCCAGCACTAATAACTTTTCTTCATCGATAAAAAAATGAATTTTAATTTGATACGCCATCAAGTCTTGCGTTAAAAACTCAAGGGTATCTTTTACCAAAGCCACAATATCAACCGGCACGCGCTCCAACTGCGAGGGTTGAATAAAGCCGCGAATTTTCTCGATAATTAAATGTGTTCGACGGGTGTTATAAACCACTTTATCCAGTAACTCTCGCAATAACTCGACAGACACCTCACCTTTTGCCAAACTCCGCTGGGCAACTTGCGTGTTGGTCATAATCGCGGTTAAAGGCTGATTTAACTCATGCCCCAAGGAAGCCGCCATGGCACCTAAACTTCTTTGCCTGTCTAAATGCGCAATGTATTGGCTTTGGCGGGCTTTGTCTTGAGAATTATCACCCAGTAATATTTCATGACTGGTCACTATCCAAACAAAAGCACCCACGATGCCCGTGAGCAATAAACCGGTTAAAAAGAGTAATTGGTCATAATGATGATGGTGCTCAATCAGCCAGGCTTTTGTGGGGGCTACTTCAAACTGCCAGACCCGATTAGCCACTTTTATAGTAGATATGGCTTGTAATGAAACACCTTCACCAAAATAGCTCGTATCTTGTGGCGTACTTAAATAAGCGTGGTCCCACTCTTTTGTAAAAAGTAACTGATCACCGGCTTCAGGACTTTTATCAACGACCCGATAAGACAAGCCATCGATAGTAAGCCCTTGAAAAGCTATCTCGGGGATCTTATCGATCAAAAAGATTAAAGACACATAAGAGCTGATATTTTTTTCTCTGTCCACCTCTACTTGGTGAGGCATCCCCTTTTTATAAATAGGCATGACAGCGATAACGCCTTTTAACTGCCCATCCCCTTGCACCAAGGTCAGAGGCCCCGTCATCGCTATATCTGCACTTACCTTAGCCTGCTCAAATACTTGTTTACGATCTTCATCAGAATAACTATCAAAACCGAGCGCGTCCTCGTTATCGGCTAAGGGATCCGTATAAAGAATGGGTACATAAAGGTCCCTGCGTGGGGCAGGAACCCGTTGATTATTAATATCACGCTCGGTAATTTCAAAATTGGGCGCCCCATTAAGACGCATAGTATTGACAAAACTCTGCCGATTATCATCACTAATAATGGGGTTCCAACTCAGGGCTTGTATCGATTTAATCTCATCTGCATAGTGACTGACAAAAGAGAGGAACTCTTGCTTATCGACCTGATTAGAGCTGGCAAAAAACCTTTCTAAAGAATAGAGTGTATTTAAGTGCGCCACCATATCCCTTTCTAGGGATGACTTCATAACTGAGGCTTGTAAATTAAAATCCCCTCTTAACTCTTCGTAGCCATGTCTTTTGGCGAAATAAACGGCAGCGCCTGTTAATAAGAACAACGCGCCTAAAATGGAGATTAACACCAAGCGCTTTGAGCGCCATTCTTGATTAGGCCATAACCAAACCAACATCAACGGCGTAAATATTAATATGCCTAAAAAATCCCCAGCCCACCAGCCGATCCATTTATAAAACATATCGCCAAAAGACGTACGCCCAGCTAGAGACAATGCGGTGATTGACAGGGTTGAATTAACGAGGGCACTGAGCACACCGCCATAAACAAAAAACAAAAATATCTTTTTGCCTTGAATGTAGTCATCGGGAAAGCCGGCAAAACGTTTAACTAAATAAGCACCCAACACCGCCTGTAAGGTAGCCCCTACACTAATCACTAGCCCGAGTAATAAAGAGATCAGGTTTTCTGTCGGCAGACTCGAGAAAGAGGGTATGGACGCATTAACAAAAAATGCGCCTAAAAGTATGCCCGGCCAAACACGATAGCCGTATAGGAGTATGGCCGTTAAAGCAACGCCGGAAGCGGGCCAAAAGTCGGCATCATAGCCGGGTGGGATAATTGAGAAATAACTCAGTTTGCCCGCTATTAAGTAAGCACAAGCAACACCTATGAGAGAACCCCATCGTGAAAAAGCGGCACTTAAAATTTGCGGCATATTAGGCAGGTTGCGTGTTAAATAAAACGCGCTCTAAATCATCTAAATCGTAGGGTTTTCTAAACAAATGGGCATTGGTCGGCAACTTACCTAAGGCTTCAATCTCTTCATGCCGTAAAGCGGTAACCATAATAATGTTTAAATCAGGGTATCTATTTCGTAACTCTTTACCCAGCTCAAGTCCATTCATACCTGGCAAATTTACATCTAAAATCGCGGCCGTGTAAGGACATTCATCACCCTCACCGTGGGTGTCTACACTGGCTAACAAATCTTCCGCAGAATAATGCACATCCGCGCTAACTCCTAACATTTTTATCCAAGAGCCAATCGCATTAGCAATCCACGTATCATCATCCACTATTGCAATCATAGTATTAGCCGTTGGTTGGTTGGTTGGAATATCATCGGTGATTATCTCAGAGTTGTCCATTTATTTTATAAGGTTTAAATTATCACTACCTTTGAAAGTACTATAACAAAATAACTTAACAAAAAACACACTTAATTTTAAAATTTTCGAGGGTGTTGATACTAATTGATATAAAGACCCCCTATAGAATATATCACTCAAGCCTTTGGTCTCTTAAAGAAGAAAAAATCATGCTTTTTACTGCGGTATATTTATTTTCGATAAATGGAAAGTATAACCTCCCATTTATCGACAAAAATCATAAGCCAATACTACGGCCCGACAGTCACTCGTTGTACTGCACTGTGCTCACCATTTGCCTCACCTTTATCAAACCACCGAACACGATATTCTCTAATCTCTGGGGCTAAAGGATCCAACAAAGGCCGGATATCCAAGTACGGTTTAACCATAGAGATGGCTAAAAACGCCCAAGTCCCATTGTTACGCCGACTATCAATAGAAATACCATCATGGCGGTATTTAATATAACTGATGTTGACTTGCTCAATTAACGGGCCCCGTTCTGTCATGACCGTGTACTCAGGGGTTAAATGTTCAGTCGCATCCACACCGCCAACAATGCCCAAATCTAAACCGATGGAATCGGTATAACCTGTGCCGATTTTAATGCGCGCCACCAAATTATATAAACGCGTTAACACACCCGGTTCTGGCGCAGGCGTAGGTGCCGTCATGGGCGCATGAATGGGTAATGTGCAGAGGGGCGTAGCGGGGCCAAAGCCCATAATGCCTTTAAAAGCGGTGGCTTCAATAGCGCTTTGTTGAATGGCTGGATACCAGGTTTGCAAGATCCAATTATAGTAATTGACATCCGTGAGGGTTAAAGCCAGTTCAGCAGGGTTAAGCGCTAAAACAGTGGCGTGTATCTGTACCTTTGTGACGAAATTGGAAAGCCAAATGACGCGATCGGCTTCGTTTTTTGGGAAATAACTTTGAGTAATCATAATAGATTGACCTGTGTGTTAATGATAATAATTAGATAAGCGAAGATAACTAAGCCTAAATAACAGAAATAAACAGACTATAGCGTTAATCCTGGCACTGTCGGCGTCATGACTGGCGTTGTGAGCGAAACCGCTGGCAACGTGGGCGACGACCCTGACACTGTGAGCGCTAACGCTGAGCATGTCGGTGTAAATACGGGTGGTATTGACCCTGTGTTGGCCCTAGCCAGGGAGGGTTATGAGGTGGGAGAAAAGGCCCCCAAGGGGGGGTGAAAACTATCTGGCAGTGTGAGTGATAACACCCGCACTACCCGCGACAACATCGACAACGCCAGCGTTTACGCTGACACCAGCAGAGACGTGGCTGACAAAGGCCGTCATGACGCCGGCAGTGTCGGCAAGAACGCTAAGGGTGCTAGGGTTGTCGCTGATACCCAGTGGACGTTTGCCCCTAATGGCGGCGAATACGCGAGAGATGTCAGCGATAACACCCACAACCTCTGCGTTATCGCTCGCCATGCCGGTTCACACGTGGACTCCCTCGGCGAGAACACAGACAACACGAGGGTAAAGAAATAAAGGCTTAGCGTAAGAATTAACTAAGCGGATGAGTGGACTATAGGCTCTTTTTATAATATAGATAGTTATTTGTGAGATACCCCATAAAATATTATGGATTATCGGTATTTTAATGTTAACATTTTATCTATAAAATCAGCTAATCTATTGCAATGTAATGCTTTTCTTTAAATAGCATGCCTTTTTTGATCCTTTGATAAAATTATAAAAAATGTTTGAAATTAACCAAGTCTTTTATTTTGTATACGCCTTTATTGGGCTCGTATTAGGCTTAATCTCTTATCTTAGTTTTAAAGACTATCCGAACTACTCCAAATCAGCTATCTATTGGACAGCTTCAATCTATCTGTTCATGGCTAATAACATGCTTTTGGCCATAGCCCCCACCCTTCAACAGACATTAGCGAACACTTTTTTATTAGGCGCAACTATTTCAACTGTTTTTTTATTTAGATCCATTAATCAGCCCATTACTAAAGCACAGTTATGGAGCGCTTTACTCCTATTGCCTTTGTTTTATGGTGTCTCTGAGCAATTAAGTCAGCCTGAATATATCAATCGGGTTTTACTCTTGTCATACGTGCTCTTTGTAATTTATGTCTGGCAAATAAAGGAGCTAAAAATCATTCTGAAAGTAGAGCGCTCCATTTACATGAAGCTTATCTATTTTCTTTCTATTTTGATGTTAATCCTGCTAATGGCTCGTTTTTATTATCTGTTTCATACGCCGGAAAAATTTATAGTCAACCTGAATCAAGAACCTAGAGTCATGTTCGTGGGTAGAATAGTGTCATCGCCAGCGTTATTAATGTATTTTATTTTTTTAGGCTTATATTTTTACGATAAGGTGCGGATACAAGCCAATCAAACTATCGACCTTAAAGAGCAAGAAACGATTTCCGCTTTGGCATTAGCACAAGCCAAAAGTGATTTTTTGGCCAATATGTCGCATGAGATTCGTACGCCAATGAATGCGATATTAGGTTTTTCTGAATTGGCATTGACTAAGCCAATGCCAGAGCAAGCCCATGAATATTTTGTCAAAATCAATCAAGCCTCTAGCCATTTGTTAGTCATATTGAATGACATTTTAGAACTCTCTAAACTTGAATCCAGTGTAGTCTCACTGCATCTTAAAACATTTGACCCGCACGCTCTGCAGAAAAACTTAGTATCATTGTTTACGGAGATTAATGCGGCTAAACAGAATACGTTTACGATAACCATCGCCCCCGATGTGCCCGCTTATTTGCTAGGTGATTCAGTCAGAATAGAACAAATACTGATCAATCTATTGGGTAATGCCAGTAAGTTTACTCAGCAAGGTGAAGTGAGTCTGCATATCAGTTTGCAGCAGTTAGACGCTCAGCAAGCGTTGATACAATTTTGTGTGACCGATACAGGCATAGGTATTTCAGAGTCAGCCACTCAAAGAATTTTAGCGCCCTTTACCCAAGTAGATGAAACCATAGGCCGGCGCTTTGGCGGGACGGGGTTAGGCTTAACGATTTGTCAGCGCTTATTGGCCTTGATGGACAGCGAATTAAATATTACCTCCACCCTGCATGTTGGCAGTCAGTTTTGTTTTAAGTTGCGTTTAGACATAAGTGATGCATCTGCACTCACGCTGGATGACAAAGAACGGGGTACGGACCTCATTAATTCTGCAGATCTCAAAACCGTCTCAGGGCTGCATATTTTGATTGTAGAAGATAATGTTTTTAATCAGGATTTGATTCAAGAGTTTCTGGATTTCGCGGCGATTACCTACCGAGTTGCTAATAATGGAACTAAGGCATTGGCCGCCTTGGCTCAAGAGGACTTTGATCTGGTATTAATGGACATTCAAATGCCGGTGATGGATGGTTATACGGCAACGCGGGAGATTAAGCGCCAACCCCGCTATGCTAAGCTACCTATTATTGCCTTGTCTGCCGGTGTGACCCAAGAGGAGCAAGAAAACTGTTTGGCGGCTGGCATGATTGATTTTATCGAGAAACCGATTGTTTCTGCCAAGCTGATATCAATCATTTGCAACCATGTTGGACCTAAAGAATCCAGCAGAAAGCCAAAAGATCCCCTGCAAGAACCTAGCGACAGTCTAATTGAATCCACTGATCCTGCATCTGTTTTGGATTTAAGCTATCTAAAGAAAATGGTCGGCACCGACCCCGCTAAATTAATCTATTGGTTAGACTATTTTGTTGAAACTGCCCTAGAGAATACGACTGAACTTCGCGCTGCTGTACATTCAGGCCATGCCCTTGCCGCGAGTAACGTCGCTCATAAATTAAAGTCATCCGCATACAGTGTGGGGGCAAAACAGTTTGGCAATTTATGTGCGGAGATAGAACAAGCCGGTAAAGCAGACGATTTGGCCGGGCTGAACACCCTCTTAACACAGCTGGATATTGAATGGACAGCCGTTACCCAAGGGATAGAGCAAACAAAACAGACATTAAACTAAACCTACAGGGCTTTTGTTTTAATCTTTGCACAGCGCGTGCATTGATAAACAGTGATTAATTTGCCCTGTTTAACATCAAACTGTTGTTCTTTTAGGAGATTCCATTTATGGAAGCCACTTTGACATAAGGTCTTGCCTTTATGGCGTTCTGCGACAGAGGGTCGCTTAAACTGAATAACATCACCCATGCATTCAAGCCTTTATGATATTTAATTGATTGAACTCGACGCCTTCTTCGCGACTACATTCCATGCCGCTATCCAGGTTTGGCTTAAATAGACATCCGCTTTCTTATCCAATTCTGCATTTAATACCGCACGCAAGGTACCCAAAATAATACCGAAAAATTGGGCGCTGATTAAATTAGCATCTAATGACCGAATTTCCCCCGCCTTAATGCCCGCCTGTATTATTTTGTTTATTTTTACAAACGCGGCTGTTTGATGCAATGGCGTTATCTCGGGTAAAAACTCATCATGCTTTAATACGCATAAAAAGCGCATCACCGCGGGTGCTTCATCGGTTAAGCTAAACAACAAGTCAACAATGCCCCGCAATTGTTCTGAGGGCTTTTCGTTCTTACGCCTAATCTCATCAATAGAGACGCTTAAGCTATCCAAAATAGTGTCATATAACTGCACAGCCATACTCTGTTTATCATTAAAATGCTGATAAACGGGCCGGGTATCCGGCAACGCTAACGCCGCCGCGATATCGGTTAAGGCGGTTTTGTAATAACCTTTACGGGTAAATAATTCTAAAGCCACTAGCAAAATGTCATTCGCAGTGAGCTCGTTTGCCTGATTACTGTCTTTGTCCTGATCCATTTTTATTATTTTTCAGCGTTTCAATACACTGTGTTTTGGTGTTAAAAAATCGAGCGGTTAATTTTTTAATGGCTCCCGCTGAGCCCATAGCATCTATAAGGTCGACTTAATTGTCGTTAATCACTTTTAAAGCGGCACTGAGATAACTCATCATCGACCACAAGGTTAATATGGCGGCAATATACAGCAAACCATACCCTAAGTAGTTAATGGGTAGCCCCCATAAATCTTCACGATACAGTAAGAAACCAATCGCTAACATTTGCGCACTGGTCTTCCATTTACCAACTTTGGATACTTTAACTTTAGCTCGTTGACCTATTTCTGCCATCCATTCACGTAAAGAGGCAATAGTAATCTCGCGGCCTATAATGATGGCAGCAGGTATGGCTAAATAAGGGGTGGCTTGTTGCTGAACGAGTAAGACTAAGACAAAGGCGACCATTAATTTGTCGGCAACGGGATCTAAAAAGGCCCCAAAGGGCGTTTCCATATTGAGTTTTCTGGCTAAATATCCGTCTAACCAGTCGGTGACACCGGCCAGAAAAAAGATAAACGTGCAGGCTATATTGGCATATTGCCATGGCACATAAAAAACCACCGCTAACAAGGGAATTAACGCGATTCTGAGCAGCGTAAGATTTGTAGGTATATTAAATTGAATCGCCATCTTGATGATGAAATAGTTCGTAAATTCGTTCTGCCAAGTGCTTGCTAATGCCATCTACGCTGGAGAGTGCATCCACACTCGCGCTCGTTATGCCTTGCAGCCCCCCAAATTGTTTCAATAATAATTGCCGTCTTTTGGCGCCTAAGCCCGGTATGCTTTCTAAAACAGACTGTTTAGACGCTTTACCTCTTCGCGCTCTATGGCCGGTAATAGCAAACCGATGCGCCTCGTCTCGAATATGCTGTATTAATAGCAATCCACTCGCTGTGGGCTTTATATCTATCGGCTGCTCCTGATCTACCAGTATTAACTTCTCCATACCGGGTTTTCTATCAGGGCCTTTTGAAACGCCGACTATCATAACATTGTTTATGTCTAATTCTGCTAATGCCTTTTGCGCTTCATTCACCTGCCCCCTCCCCCCGTCTATAAACAAGATATCGGGCGCTTCATGTTCACCTGCCTTGAGTCTTTTAAAGCGTCGAAAAACGGCTTGATGGATGGCCGCATAATCATCACCGCCAGTAATACCCGTGATATTAAAGCGCCGATACGCTGATTTAACGGGCCCTTCTCTATCAAAAACCACACAAGATGCCACGGTTTGATCGCCCTGCGTATGGCTGATATCAAAACATTCCAAGCGTTTGGGTAAGTCGGTACAGCCGAGCTCTTCTTGTAAGCTTAAGAACCGCGCATAAACGCCTTGTTTATCGGCCAATTTACTTTGCAATGAATTCTCGACATTGGTCATGGCCATTTGCAACCACTTTAAGCGCTCACCTCTGACGTTGGTTGAAAGCGTTACCGCATGTTTGGCTTGTAGGGCTAACACCTCGAGCAATAAAGCCGATTCCGTCAAGTCATGGCTGACCATCACTTCATGAGGGACGGGTTTATCAAGATAATATTGCGGGATAAACGCTTCTAAAATGGCGGAAGGTTCATATTCTGTCGCAATACGCGGAAAAAAGGCTTTGTTACCGAGTTGCTGTCCATTACGAATAAAAAATACCTGTACACAGGCAACATTACCTTTACTGGCACAGGCAATAATATCCACATCGCCTTTTTCGCCGGACACAAAGTGCTTTTCTAATACTGAGCGCAGTTTAACAATCTGATCTCTGTAGCCGGCCGCCTCTTCAAAGGCTAATGCGGCTGAGGCGTTTTCCATTTTAACGATCAGTTGATCGATCAATAAACTGCCCTTACCTTCTAAAAAGAGTACGGTACTGTCGACATCTAAGCCATAGGTCGGTTTATCAATTAAGCCTACACAGGGCGCGGTACAGCGCTCTATTTGATATTGCAAACACGGGCGCGTTCGGTTGTTATACACACCATCTTCACATTGGCGGACCGGAAACAAGCGCTGTAATAACTTTAAGCTTTCTTTAACCGCTCCTGAACTGGGATAAGGCCCAAAATAGCGGCCCTTTTTATTTTTTGGACCCCGATGATAGGTGATTTGTGGAAAGTCATGTTGGGTGGACAAGAACACATACGGAAAGGTTTTATCGTCGCGTAAACATATGTTATAGCGCGGTTTGTGGGCTTTGATTTGCTGACATTCTAGCAGTAACGCCTCACCTTCTGTGTGCGTTACAGTAACTTCTATAGCCGCTACTTTAGCGACCATGACTTGTTGTTTTATGGAAGCGGACTGTGTTTTAAAATAACTTGAAACACGATTTTTTAGGTTTTTGGCTTTACCAATATAAATAATCTCACTCTTGTCATTCAGCATTTTATAAATGCCCGGACGCGTCGTGAGGTTTTTTAAGAAATCATCGATATCAAAACTTTTTTCTATGAGTTCAGTCATCACACTTAACCTACAATCCTAGATGGCACTATCTATAAGCTGACTATATCTGAACAAATCAACACATTGTTAACTAATAACCCCAAGTTACGATCTAAATTTGCGTGAGTATCGTATTTTTTTTGCATAAGTGGGTATTGGGATATAAAAACCTTAGGAGGTTTTATTTTATAACTTAAGCCGTCGCAGGCAAGATAAATTTAACGTGCCTGCGTTATTTGCAGTCTTCCATCTGCAGCGCTATCACTATAAAATACCGAGGTAAAGATAGAATTAATATCTTTAGCAAATATCAGCGGTTTATAGAACAAAAGCTGTCATCTATAATGCCTCTATCTTTAAAATAAAGAGAATTCTTATTATCTTTTATGAAAATCTATAGATTTATATTTCTATGCATTTACCTTGCATTGGTGGGCTGTGGTCAAACGGGCCCCCTGTATATGCCAGGCACTACCCCTCCACCCTCTAAAAATAGCTCTGCAAACTAAAAAGAATGGATTACTTTAATTACCGAAATAATGAGCTTTTTGCTGAAGATGTTGCCGTTAAAGATATTATTAAACAACAAGGTAGCCCTTGTTACATATACTCTAGAGCTACGATAGAAAGGCACTGGCAGGCTTTTGATAAGGCTTTTGGTCAGCAAGCCCATTTAATCTGCTATGCCGTTAAAGCTAACTCAAACATTGCTTTATTGAATATATTAGCTCGCTTAGGGTCTGGTTTTGATATCGTGTCTTTAGGTGAACTTATGCGCGTTATTAAAGCGGGGGGTGATCCTAAAAAAGTCGTTTTCTCTGGCATTGGTAAACGCGAAGATGAAATATTAACCGCACTTGAGCTCGGGATTCGTTGTTTTAATATTGAAGTCAGTGGCGAACTGGATAGAATTAACGACATTGCTAAACGTTTAAATGTCATTGCGCCAGTCTCCTTTCGTGTAAACCCTGATGTGGATGCAAAAACGCATCCTTATATCTCTACGGGTTTAAAAGAAAACAAATTTGGTATCGATATTAACCAAGCCTTAGCAGAATATCGACGTGCCGCTAGCTTATCAAACATAAAAGTGGTGGGGATTGATTGCCATATAGGCTCTCAACTCACAGAAACTCGTCCCTTTTTAGATGCGCTAGATAAAATACTAGACTTGGTAAACACCTTAAAGAATGAAGGCATTCATCTGCATCATCTTGATTTAGGGGGCGGATTAGGTATCCGATATAACGAGGAAAAACCACCTGAACCGGCTGAATACATCAAAGAATTATTAGATCGACTAGGCCATACTGATTTTGAAATTTTATTAGAGCCCGGTAGAGCGATCGTAGGTAATGCGGGCATTTTGGTCACTCAGGTAGAGTATCTAAAACCGACCGAACATAAAAACTTTGCCATTGTTGATGCGGCCATGAACGATCTTGTTCGCCCGTCTCTTTATAACGCATGGCAAGAAATTATTCCGACTAGTCTAAACAGCACTGCTGAAGCACAGGTATGGGACATTGTTGGCCCTATCTGTGAAACCGGTGATTTCTTAGGTAAACAACGGTTGCTTAATATAAATGCAGGCGATCTTTTAGCGATTCGATCTTCTGGCGCTTATGGCTTTACCATGAGCTCTAACTATAATTCCAGACCTAAAGTGGCCGAAATTATGGTGGATGGCGCACAATCGCACTTAATAAGAGAAAGAGAAACAATAGATCAACTGTGGACAGGTGAACACTTATTACCTTAAAACAGTACGTCGACTATTCTTAACGCCATTTAATATTAAGTGATGATAAATTTCACAAAAATGCAGGGCATCGGCAATGACTTTGTCGTTATTGATGCGATTAATCAAGCAGTTTCATTAACTCCGGAAAACATCCGGTTTATGGCTGACCGTAAGTATGGGATTGGCTTTGATCAATTATTACTGGTTGAAAAAGCCAGCACAGAACAAAGCGACTTTAAGTATCGCATTTTTAATGCGGATGGCAGTGAAGTCGGACAATGTGGCAATGGCGCCCGCTGTTTTGCACGATTTGTCCGCGACAAGGGACTATCGCCTAAGAACCCTATTCATGTCGACACAAACTCTGGCCCCCTTGCACTTTATTTTAGTGACGATGATTTAATCACTGTCAATATGGGCATACCCAGACATAACCCTGCCCAAGTGCCTATGCTGGCCGAGCAAGAGGCCTTGACCTATCAGCTGACTATTAACAACACGCCTGTTAGTTTTGGAGCTGTATCGATGGGAAATCCTCATGCGGTTATTAAAGTCAGTGACATTAAATCTGCGCCTGTAGCTGAATGGGGTGAAATACTGGAGTCTCATGCTTTCTTTCCTGAGCGAGCCAATATTGGCTTTATGCAAGTCATCAGTAGGCAGGCCATTAAGCTTCGCGTTTATGAGCGAGGAGCGGCTGAAACTTTAGCGTGTGGAAGCGGTGCTTGTGCGGCTGTGGTTATAGGAATAGAACAAAACCTGCTAGACTCTGAAGTTGAAGTTGAACTTCCGGGTGGAAGTCTAAAAATTAGCTGGAATGGCCGCGGCCAACCTGTTCTGATGACAGGTCCCGCAATATCCGTTTATGATGGTGTAATAAAACTATGAAAGATCAAAAGAATACGATAACTGCCACGCAAGTTGAAAGCTACTTAAGTCAAAATTTAGATTTCTTCCATGGGCATTTACATCTATTAGAAGAAATGAGTATTCCGCATGCCACTGGCTCCGCTGTATCACTTATTTCAAAGCAACTTGAGATCTTTAGAAACAAACATCAGGAGTTAGAAAACCAACTGACCTCTTTGATCGACATCGCGCGAGAAAATGATAATTCGATGATTCGAATGCATAAGTTAACACTTGCATTACTTGAGGCCTCTACCATAGAAGAAGTGATATCTAATCTTAAAGCCGTGTTTGCAGAATACTTTTTAACTGATTTTGTCGCTATAAAGATCATTAAAAAATGTCCTGAATCTTCAATGTCACATTTGTTTATTGACCCTGACAGCAAAGATCTTCTTCCATTTATGAAAGAGCTGACAAGTAATCAACCTAAATGCGGACGCCCCACTATTAGTCAGTCTAAAGTACTGTTTGACACTTCGGCTTTAGAAATAAAATCGTGGGCCGTCATACCGATGAACTTCACTGAACTCGAGGGTATTTTAGCGATAGGTAGCCGAGAGAAAGATCGCTTTCACCACAGCATGGGGAATTTATTTTTAACTCAAATTAGTGAAATCATAGGGACACGTTTAATTTCATTACTCCGTAAATGAAATGATGCATGTTGATGCTCAGCAGATGCTGGCTGATTATGTAACCCAACTCACTATTGAAAAACGCGCGTCACAACATACCCTAAAAAACTATCAACGAGATATCGCTCAGCTTGAGCAATATTGCATAAAAAAAGAGGTCGGCTTATGGGCTGACCTCACTCAACATGATATACGGTCACATATGGCTAATCGCCATAGAAATGGCTTGGGTAGTAAATCAATTCAACGCGAACTGTCTGCTATTCGTGGATTTTTTAACTACCTTCTCAAAAATAACTTAGTCGAAAATAATCCCGCGCAACATATCAAAGCCCCTAAACAGGCGAGAAAACTACCCCGAACACTCGATGTTGACCAAATCAATGGGTTGCTAGACGCTAAGCCTAACTCGAGCTTAGAGATTCGTGACTTAGCGATGTTCGAATTATTTTATTCTTCTGGCATACGTTTAAGTGAATTAAGCGCTCTTGATTTAAATGATATTGATCTGGGCGATAAAACATTATTAATCCGCTCAGGCAAAGGCAATAAATCAAGAATACTGCCCATGGGCGGTAAAGCTATTAATGCTATCAAGCTTTGGCTGGGGCATCGCATTGTAAATCCAGAATCAAGCGAATCCGCTTTATTTACATCAAACCGTGGCACTCGATTAGGCCAAAGAAGCATCGAATTAAGACTGTCGTCATGGTGTACAAAAAAGGGCTTAATTGAAAGTATACATCCCCATATGCTGAGACACTCTTTTGCTAGTCACTTACTTGAATCCAGTCAAGACTTAAGAGCCGTACAAGAACTGTTAGGACACAGTAATATCAGTACGACGCAAATCTATACGCATCTGGATTTTCAGCATTTGGCAGATATCTATGATAAATCACACCCCAGAGCGAAAAAAAATCGCTCCAACCCTAAGCCTAGCTAAGCAATAAACTTAAAAATCTGCTAACATTGCAAATATTTTTGACCGAATACAGTTGTTTTATTTAAAAAACACACCCTCATGACAGGATACTGGAAATGGCAGCACACGACACACTAGATGAGACAAAATCTAAAGGCATTCTATGGGGGTTTGGGGTTCTTACACTCGCATCTTTAGTCGTACTTTTAATTCTAGGTGCTTGGTGGGGCAGCGAACCAGATCAATTTAACATCCAAGATGAAGCGCGTAAACGTGTCGAAGAGTCTAAAGTTGAAACCAATGAACACCATGAACAACCGGTTCATGTTGCTGAAGCACCCAAAACAAATGAAGACGGAGAAATTGCTGAAGGCGAGTTCTCTGAAATGCCTATCGGTTATACCTATACCAACACCTTAGCGCATATCGCTGAAGTTTTATTACACAAAAGCGGCGGATATATTACTAATGACGTTGCCCCACCTGGCGTATTTCTAGACAACATCTCAAACTGGGAATATGGCGCACTCGTTATGTTGCGTGACGCAACTACCGCATTAAGAAACCACTTTGCTAGAGACCAATCTCAATCAGCTGAAGATCCTGACTTGGCGATTGCAGAACCTTATTTTTACTATGAGCATAACTCATGGGCATTACCTTCAACTGAAGCAGAGTATCAAAAAGGTATTGAAGCATTGCATAAGTACATGTCACGCTTACAAAAATATGGCGGCAATGTTAAAAAAGCTCAATTTTATTCAAGAGCAGATAATTTATGGCAATACACTGAGGTTGTGATTAAACGTCTGGGTGGTTTATCAACACGCTTAACGGCTAATAGTGCGGGTGGTAATTATGGTCCCGGGCTTTCTGTACTTGAAAAACAAGCCGCTGATGAAAAAGGCACGCCCGTAACCAAAGTATCATGGTTAGAAATAGACGATATTTTCTATGAGGCGCGTGGCGCAAGCTGGGCTCTATTACATATTCTTAGAGCTATTAAACATGACTTTGCTGATATTCTTTTAGATAAACGTGCGATGCGTACCGTAGATATTATGATTAAAGCGATGGAAAATGCTTTGACACCTATTTTAAGCCCAATGATCTTAGATGGTAGTGGTTACGGTTTATTTGCTAACTATTCACTCACCATGGCTAATTACATTTCACGTGCTAACGCGGCGGCATTAGACTTACGTGACATTATGAACAGGGGCTAATAGCTCAATGGATGAACAGATCAACTACAATCTAACTCAAGCCAGCACCTGGAAACGTATTTTCTTCATGATGGTTTTTGCGGCAATAGGCTCATTAGTTAGAATAATGATTTGGGGCGTTATTTTATTACAGGTGGGTTCAACACTCTTAACGGGTAAAGCCAATCCAAACATACTTAGCCTGGGGCAAAACCTATCCTCGTATACTTATCATATTTTATTATTTATGACTTTTAATACGGAAACCTTACCTTTTCCTTTTTCTGCGTGGAACTTAAGCACAGAGATAGAGTTAATTAATAAATAAAAAAAAGCCCGATCAAATTAAACACTTGATCGGGCTTTTTTCAAAGACTTAGACTGAGTCTAATCTTCGTCTTCTTCGTCGTCTTCATAATCGTCATCTTCTTCATCCCCCATCTCGTAGAACTCCATCTCATCTTCGGTCTCTTCTTGGTCGAGATCAGAAGCCTCATCATAATCAAACTCATCATCTATATTTAACAGAGTCTTTAAATAGCGATAAAGTAGTCTAGATGATTTAGGCGGCTTATTAGCTTCCGCTTCTTTCTGAATATTTCTTAATAGCTGTCTAAGATGCTGTCTATCAGCATCAGGCTGTTCATTTAAAAACGCCGTTAAAGCATCATGCCCCCCTTTAACTAAACGATCTCTCCAGCGCTCAACGATGTGATGCTCTCTTACACCATGAGCACTCTTGTTTTTTATTCTCGCTAACTTCTCTAAAATAGGCTCAACATCTATTTTGTGTAGTTGCCCAGTTATAAATTTTAAAAGGCGCTTTCTTGCCCCTTTATGTGGCATCTTAGAAACCTCAAGAATCGCTTTGTGGATATTTTCTGGCAAGTCTAGTGAATTAACTTGAGTGACAGACAGCTCAGATATCTCTTCACCCAAGGCAAAGAGGGCTGCCATATCTTTTTTTATCCGCGTTTTATTAGGCCTAACGGCGTAATAAACTATCTGACCTTGGTCATCATATTCATACTCATAATCAAACTCTTGCTCTTCACTCATCTTTTATCAAACCATCACACATAAAAATATCGCTATAAACTCTAGAAAACTGACCGAAACGTTCCTGCCTATTAAAACCAAACGAGATACACAATCAATTAAACACTCCTGAACATTTTACCACAGACTATCTCAGCATCTTCTAAGCGTTAAATACTGATTAAATATTAAAATCTATTTATTACTGAGCAATCAGGACAAATTTGCGATAATGCTCGATCATTCACTTTTAAGGATATTACTCACCCATGTGGTTTAAAAATCTCAGCATTTTTCGTCTTACCGAAACATTCACATTATCAGCCGAAGAATTAGAACAAAAACTAGAGGCACTCGCTTTTCGACCTTGCGGGCCTCATGAAGAGTTTTCTTTAGGCTGGACTTCACCTATAGGTAAGTCCGGACAACAGCTTGTCCATACAAGCAATGGCTATATGATGCTATGTGGAAAAAAAGAAGAGCGTGTTTTGCCATCCGCAGTTATCAATGAATTGGTTCAAGAAAAAATCATAGAAAAAGAAGAGCAGCAAGCACGTAAATTATCTAAAAAAGAACGCACCGAAATAAAAGACGAAATTATTTTTGAATCACTGCCTAAAGCATTCACATTTTCCCGGAAAACATATGCTTATATTGATATTAAAGGCAGCTATATTGTCGTTGATTCGGCTTCTAGCAAAAGCGCAGAAGATTTATTAAGCCTACTTCGTAAATCCCTAGGATCTTTGCCGGCAATCCCATTAAATACGCTTGATAAACCAAGTAGCATAATGACCCAATGGTTACTCACTCAACAAACGCCGAGCGATTTAACTATCGAAGATGAATGTGAATTACGTTCCGACGAATCAGGCAGTATTATTCGTTGTAAAAAACATGATCTTAGCTTACCTGAAATAAAGAACCATCTAGACTCCGGCAAAGCCGTCATTAAATTAGCACTAAGCTGGTCAGACCGCCTAGCCTTCATAATTGATGAACACTTAGCTGTTAAACGCCTACGTTTTCTTGATTTAATACAGGATCAGGTTTCAGAAACAGATATTACAGACGCAGAAGCACAGTTTGATGTTGATTTTTCAATCATGTCAGCAGAGTTAGCTAACTTTATTCCACGTTTATTGGAAATTTTTGGCGGGGAAAATCAGGCATAAAAAAAGCCCGGCGGGTAAACCCGCCGGGCTTTTTCAGCATCAAAAAAATGATGAATTATTTCATCATTGATTTTTTGAACATGCTGTCCAATTTGCTGTTTGTGTCTTGTGCGTATTGAGCAGCACGGTTAGCAGCTGATTCAGCAGCAGCAGCTTGAGCAGCAGCAGCGTCAGCAGCAGCTTTTGCGCTAGCAGCGTCAGAAGAAGCAGAAGCTACAGATGATTTCAAACCGTCAATTTGTGATTGAAGACCTTCAATGTCAGAGTTAGTTGCACAACCAACTACTAAGCTAGCAACCATTGCGATCATTGATAATTTAATTACTTTTTTCATATTATTTTCCTTAGTCAGAGTTATTACTACAAAAAACATTATAGCTGGCACAGATTTTATCAGGTTTTTAAAAAAATTCCACTTTTATTTTATTTTTACTACGGTTCCGGTTTCCACCAATTGACTTAAGTGATCAATTTGGGGGTTAGTTAATGCTATACAACCATGCGTCCAATCAACGGCCTGATGAATTTTTAAATCAGCACGTCCCAACCCATGTATACCGATTTGCCCACCTAAGGGGGTATTCTGAGGAGGGATTTGTTTATAATGATGCGCAGTTACTATTCGATCAAAAGTGGGTCTATCTATTACACCTTTATATAATGCATTCTCAGCATCTGCAGCTGAGGGATAGGTTAAACCAAAAAATCGTCGAAACCCACTCCTTTTACCCACCCAACCAATACGATATTCACCAAAGGGAGTCACGTTATCACCTCTATGACTTTTTGCACCTGCCCCGCCTCTGCCAATGGAAATTGACTCTAAGGTTTCAATAGTTTTCTCACCTTTTTTTACTTCAATTTTACGTTCCTGTGTATCAACTAGTAACCAAACTCTGGGATCGGCAGAAACTGAAAAAGAAACAAAACCGAAGAGTAACAAGGAATAAATTCGTAACATATTAATTTTAGACTATACCTTAATTTTGGTGTATTTTATGAGCCAAGTTAATTATCGCATTATGGAGAGAATATGCAAATAGATACCATCACAACGAGCCCCTATCAAGACCAAAACCCAGGCACCTCAGGACTACGAAAAAAAGTTAAAGTATTCCAGCAAACGGGTTATTTAGAAAACTTTGTACAGTCTATCTTTGATTCGCTTGAAGATACTCAAGGTAAAAGTCTTGTATTGGGTGGTGATGGTAGATATTTTAACAGAGTAGCCATACAAATTATCATTAAAATGGCTGCTGCAAATGGCTTTGGAGAGCTTATCATTGGACAAGGCGGCTTACTTTCAACACCTGCTGCTTCACATATTATTAGAAAATATCAAGCTTTTGGCGGCCTTATACTTTCAGCCAGTCATAATCCTGGTGGTCCTGACGAAGATTTCGGCATCAAATACAATGTTAGCAACGGTGGACCCGCCCCAGAGAAATTTACAAAAGACGTATTTCAACGTAGCCAAGTCATCGATCATTACAAAAGCACTAACATCCCAGATGTAGATCTTGATAATCTAGGCTCTCAAGAATTTGGTAATCTAAAAATCACCATCATCGACCCAGTCACTGACTATGCTGAACTTTTAGAATCAATCTTCGATTTTAAGTTATTGAAGCAAAGCATTAGCAATGGCTATATTACGTTGCTCTTTGATGCTATGAGTGCCATTACAGGTCCGTATGCAAAACGCATCCTAATAGATATATTAGGTGCATCACCCGAGTCCGTCATTAATGCTGAACCTCTTGAAGATTTTGGTGGTCATCACCCTGACCCCAACCTAGCTCACGCCCATGAGCTTGCGGAGCGCATGTTTAGCGTTAATGCACCTACCTTTGGTGCTGCGTCTGATGGTGATGGTGATCGCAATATGATCACTGGTAGTCATATTTTCGTAACCCCTAGCGACAGTTTAGCTATTATGGCCGCTAATGCTCATTTAATTCCTGCTTACAAAGCAGGGTTGAGTGGGGTCGCGCGCTCCATGCCAACCAGTCAAGCTGTTGATCGTGTTGCCAAAAACTATAAAATACCTTGCTATGAAACACCTACCGGCTGGAAATTCTTCGGTAACTTATTGGATGCAGGCAAGATTACTCTTTGTGGCGAAGAAAGTTTTGGTACGGGCTCTACCCATGTTCGAGAAAAAGACGGCTTATGGGCCGTATTGTTTTGGTTAAATTTAATCGCTGTAAAACGTCAATCCGTTGCAGATATTGTTCACGAACATTGGGAAAAATTTGGGCGTGATATTTATTGCCGCCATGATTATGAAGCCATAGAAACGCCCATCGCGAATTCTATTGTTGAACATTTACGCGAACAACTTCCTAAACTACCAAAACAGGTATTTGGTGAATATAAAGTGAGTTATGCCGATGAATTCTGTTATGAAGACTCTATCGATGGCAGTATCAGTAGCCATCAAGGAATTCGTATTGGATTTGAAAATGGCTCTCGTATTGTATTCCGATTGTCAGGAACGGGTACAGTGGGCGCAACGCTAAGAATCTATATTGAACGTTTCGAAGCAGACATCACTAAACATGACCAAGAAGCTCAAGTTGCATTAGCTTTTTTAATTGATCTAGCAGAACAACTTTGCGAAGTTAAACAACGTACTGGTAGAACAGAACCTGATGTAATCACATAAAAACATCGCATCCTCATAGAAGCAAATTATTTGCTTCTATGAGGCAAGAGGCTTAAGCCCCTAAGGTTTCATACTATGCGCAAAATCATGTAACAAACAAATCAATAAAACACCCGCAGCTATTAAAGCAATTTGCTGCAGAGAAGTTTTAGTATCTGTTTTAGTGTGCAAAGAAGGAATCAAATCTGCAACGGCAATATAGATAAAACTTGAAGCCGCCAAAGCCAGAAAATAAGGCAAAGTATTTTGTATATTTTCCAAACTAAAGTAGGCCAAGACACCGCCTAAAACTGTAGTTAAGCTCGCCAAAACATTATATAGAAGCGCTTTCCTTCGGGAATAACCACTATCTAACAAAATTGCAAAATCACCCACTTCCTGTGGAATCTCATGTGCCGCCACCGCTAAGCTGGTTACAATACCCAATTGCACATCAGTTAAAAATGCAGCTGCAATTAAAATACCATCAACAAAATTGTGAATGCTATCACCCAAAATAATTAATGCGCCGGCTGACTTTTTTGCCCCGTGCTTATGTGAGTGATCATGATCTGCATGACTATCTTCTCCATGAGCCTCACAATGCCCTGCATGGCAATGTCGCCATACCAATAATTTCTCTAAAACAAAAAAACCTAGTATTCCAACTAGAATAGTGCCTGATAAGGCTTGAAATTGTTCCGGCTTTACCAATTCGAAAGCCTCTGGTATTAAACCCCAAAACGCAACAGCCAATAACGCACCTATTGCAAAACTAATTCCATGAGGTAAAACTGCTTTTCTATGCTCTTCCCGCAACAATAAAAAGATAGCAGCTGCCAATACACTTAATACACCACCCACCGCTGTGAAAATTATAATTAATAACAACAGATTCACTTTATGATTCCCTCCAAATTAAAGAAGCCATACGGCCTGTTTGGCCATCTCTACGATAAGAATAATACGACTCATTTTCTGTAAAAGTACAAGCAGCGCTAGAATAAACGTCATTAACTCCGATTTTTGTTAATTCAATACGCGCCAAATGATAAATATCAGCCAACCACTTATCCGAGGAAAGCTGAACAAAAGCACTTTCATTTCCCAAATGCTTTCTAACAAAATCATCTCGTACCTCTGCACCTACTTCAAAACAATTTGGACCAATTGCCGGCCCTAACCAAACCATATAACCTTGATTATGACTCGATACCTTCTCTAATGCCTTTATAGTATTAGTTACAACTCCAGCTAATAATCCTTTCCAACCAGCATGCACAGCGGCAACTTGCGATCCATCATTAGAACAAATTAACAACGGCAAACAATCTGCTGTTAAAACAGCACATACCACCCCGATTTTTGAAGTATAACTAGCATCAGCTTGCTCTGGCATAGGCCTATGGATAGCTTCTATCGCTCGATCACTATGTATTTGTTCTAACCAAACGGGCTCAGTTGGCAGCTCTAATTCAGAACTAATAATCGCTCTATTTTGCATAACTGAATCTAAATTATCGCCAACATGCGTAGCAAGATTGAGAGTATTAAAAGGCGACTCACTTACACCGCCCACTCTTAATGTTGTTAGCGCTCTAATATTTGAAGGCGCTGGCCATTCAGGATATAGAAAACTAGGTGGATTATTCATTAGCTGCCAAAGCTTCTAATAAACGCACCATATCATCAGGTAGTGGCTGTATCCACTCTAAATACTCATTTGTAACAGGATGTTGCAGCCCAAGCTTAGCTGCGTGTAGCGCTTGACGTTTAAATCCACGAAGTTCTTTTTCCAATTCCTCACTACATCCCGCAGGCATTTGAAAACGCCCCCCATAAACTTGGTCACCCACTAAAGGAAATCGAATATGCGACATATGTACCCTAATTTGATGAGTTCGCCCTGTTTCTAACTTAACTCGCACAAAAGTATGGCGTGTAAAACGTGTCTCAACTCGATAATGTGTTATAGAATCTTTACCTGACTCTCGCACCGCATAACGTTTTCGATCAGTCGGATGACGCGCGATGGGCTCATCAACTGTACCACCCGCTGTCATTCGTCCACGTGTAATTGCTAAATACTCTCTATTGATACTACGCTCTTGTAATTGCTGCGTTAAACTATTATGCGCCTGCAAAGTTTTAGCAATCATTAAGATGCCACTCGTTTCCTTATCAATTCTATGCACAATACCTGCTCTAGGTAATGTCTCTAAATTAGAATCATGATTTAATAACCCGTTTAATAAAGTACCATTCCAATTACCCACTGCCGGATGCACCACCATACCCGCGGGCTTATTAACAATTAAGATACTTTCATCTTCATAGATAATATCTAAAGGAATTTCTTCAGGTTCCGAGTTGATAACAACCTCAGCTTCCGCATCTAGCTCTATCTCCTCACCACCTTCCAATTTATCCTTAGGCTTAAGCGCTAAGCCATTAACTTTTACGCGCCCCGCTTTAACCCATGTTTGCAATTTACTGCGTGAATAATCAGCAAATAATTCAGCAAGGATTTGGTCCAAGCGCATACCTGCCATTTCGTTAGGAACTTCTGCCGTTAGTCTTGTCATAACAAGTTCTTCTGAATAAACCATAGTTAAGTTATACTCGCAAGTTAATTAGGCAAATTCAAGTATGCCTTTTATCTTTCGAGAAAACCTCTAATATTACAACGTGTCGTTGGTACTATGCGATTAATTTTAATTAAAATTTTATTTTTTTGCTGTTTAAGCCTATTTTTAAACGGCTGTTCATCCTTTAAAGATATATTTTCTTCCGATTCTAAAGCTTCTGATGAGGCTGAATATGCGGATTGGACTGCCGAAAAATTTCGCACTGAAGCGAAAAAACTAATTGATGATAGTAGTTATGAAAAGGCTATCAAACTATACCAAGCTCTAGAATCTCGCTATCCCTTCGGTGAAGACTCCGCACAAACTGAACTTGATATTGCTTACGCTTACTTTAAAAATAATGAACCTGAGTCAGCCATAGCCGCAGCAGATCGTTTTGCTAAAATCAACCCACGTAGCCCAGCCATTGACTACGCCTACTACTTAAAAGGCTTAGTTAATTACAATCGCGGCATTAGTTTTGTTGATCGTTTTTTGCCTACTGACACGTCTCAACGCGATACCGGCACGGCTTCTGATGCTATAAAAAACTTTGAAGAACTCATTCAACGCTTTCCTAACAGTAAGTATATTGCCGACAGTCGTTTAAGACTTATTTCTTTAAAAAATAATCTCGCGATGCATGAGGTCCACGTAGCAAGATATTATATTAAACGTCATGCTTACGCAGCAGCTATCAATCGGGCATCAACCGTGATTGACAAATATCCACGAACAACAGCATTACCGTATGCATTATTAGTTTTAAATGAAGCTTATACAAACCTTAATCAAACAACACTAGCCAATGATGTAAAACGAGTATACGAATTAAATTATCCTAGTGGACCACCAATTCTTGAACAAGCGAGCTCCACATTTTCGCACAAGGTGTGGGATTTTATAGGGTTAGAGAAGTAATTTTGAGAACAGCAAAGAGAGAGCCCAATAGTTTTTTATAATATAAGAAAATCTATTGGGCTTCTCACAAAATATTAATACTCGATTAATGCACAGCTAACAAACCATTAAACTCACTCACCACCTCATCAGGACTCACAAAGCCTTCAAGTCGAACCCATGACTGACCTGGCGCTGATCTCAACAAGATCAAAGAAGCATGATTCATTTTATCACCACGATATGCCTTAAATGCCTTTTGTAACGTTAAACTGGCCTCTCGAGTTCCTGTGTAAAAGTCCCAATTCGGTCCCGCGGAGAATTTTTTAGCATATTCAGTCAGAGAGCTAGGGGTATCATTTTCCGGGTCGATTGAAATTGTAACCAGATGAAATTTCTGACCTTCTTTTGTCAATTTACCTTGCACCTTTGAAAAAATATGACTCAACATTGGACAAATTGCTGAACATGAAGTGAATACAAAATTAACCAACACTGGACGATCATCATTTATCTCTTGATTAAATAATAACTTCGCACCATCCTGCCGAATTACCGTCACATCAGAAATATCATAATTTGCTTCAGCCCTAGTGAATTTCGCAGAATCAGCTAATATCACTCGAGGCGCAAACATCATAAAAGCAACAACGAACAAACAAAGCCCCTTATATAGAGACTTTGTATTAAATTTTTGATTATAAGAAAACATAGTAAAAACACACATTAATAGTTAAAAAGCCTAAGGTATCAACCAATCTAAATCTGCAACCAACTTTCCATCAACATCTAGCTTGGCAATATAAGCTCCTTTAGAGGCAAAGCGTTGTCCTCGTGACAAACTTAGATGAGGGTATGTTGATACATTCGACCCTGCACTTAACATATCTTCAGCTCTTTCAAGCAAATAGTCTCTATATAAGTTATCCAGCATTTGAGAGCTTAACTCTGTCATCAATAGCGCATCAAAAAACACTTCCGCTTGAAAAGTCTCATCTATTAATGGGAATTGCCAAGCAATTAACCACTGTTTCATCATCGCTAAATTCTTTTCACGCTTACCACCTAACTCGTAGGGGTATATCACTCGCAAATGCGATTTCCATGACTTACTAGAAAAAGAATAATCTTCATGAGCTAAGAAGCCTGAAACATAAATGGTTTCTGGAACTATTTTTCCTGCTGCTTTATTAAGCAATTTTAAATCTGCTGACTTCCCCCACAGTATTAAGGCATCATTATTTGAAACCCCTTCTAATGCCACTTTAAGAGACTTTGGTTCTGAACTTGAAAGCATACGATCTTCTAATGAGATGTTACTACCTTGTACAGCGTCTTTCAGTGCTTTTGCAGCGCCTCGACCCACTTCATCATCGCTATAAATTTGTATAATACGTTTTGGTAATTTACTTTCCTGCGCTCGTAATTTTTTCGCTAAAACAGCTGCTTCTAAAGTCACACCTTTAGAAAAGTAGACTGAATAAAATGATTGCTCGGCTGGAGCTAGGGGAATACTCGGCAATAAACACGGTAGTTTTTGTTGTTCACAAAATTGATTAATCGGCTCCCATGTTGTTGTTGAAATACCAGACAATACTGCAAACACTGGCTTTTCTTTATAATAACCAGACAACTGTGCGCCCCAAGTTTCAGGAGCTCCTTTCAATTCCCAAACACTTAAATCCCAGTTCCTCAATTTACGTGGTAAAAGATCTAATGGCGTACGCATACGTCCAGAATGAAACTCCTGAGTAGCATTACGTTGCTCAAAAGCTTTATGTAACATTTTAACCATTACATCACTTTTTTTAGGATCCACATTAGGCGTAATAATAGTCGCTAAATGCAAGCTATCTTCACCCACACCAGGTGACAAGCCTGAAGATAATTGGTCCAGAAAAGCAGATAAAACCTTAATATCCGAGTCTTTTAACGCATAATGTGGCATTAACACGCTCATATTATGACCGCCCACATTGACACCCTCACGAATTGCTTTAGCTAGAGTATCTTGTGTATATGAAGCATGGGGAAGAGTTACATCCTTAGCCTCTCGGGTATCTAATAAAGCCAAGGGCCGATTTTCTGCAGTAGCATACAAATATCGCCCAGTTACTGGCATTACAGGAATATTACCTTCTAAACTTCCCATACCGCTACGTCTATGACAAGTCTCACAAGCCGCGGCAGCGCCTTCTAACTGTACCGTATTTTGTCGCTCTGCTTTTAAAGGCTCACCAGAAGGTAAAACTCCTTCCATATAAATGCGTCTACCTAACTCCACTTCTTCTGCAGTACTAGCCAGAGAGTTTAATGGAGTAATCATTGCCAGTACCACTAAAACCAGATTTATTGAAGATCTTCGTGATAGAAGCCCAATCATTTGCAAAACCATATAACTCTCCATTAAGATTCCTGAAACTACTTATATTTAATTAATTACGACTTAGGGGTTGCAGAAACTTCTGTTTGCTTAGGCGGCTGAACATCAAGCAACTCTACTTCGAATATTAATGTTGAATTAGGACCAATATCTCTGCCTGCACCACGTTGACCATAAGCCAAATCTGAAGGAACGAATATTTCCCACTTAGATCCTACTGGCATTAGTTTCAATGCCTCTTGCCAACCTGGAATTACCCCTCCAACATTAAACATTGCTGGTTTTCCTGTTTGAGCAGAACTATCAAATACAGTACCATCCAACAAAGTACCACGATAATTACATGTAACAATGTCGCCCTCTTTAGCAACCTTGCCTTCGCCTTTAGTCAAAATCTTGTACTGCAAACCACTTGGAAGCGCTACAACGCCTGTTTTTTTAGCATTTTCTGCCAAAAAGGCTTCTCCAGCTTTTTTGTTTGTGTCACCAATATTTTTGAGGGCGGTTATTTGTTTTTGCTTAAGTTCATTTTGATAGTTACTCATAATAATTCGTAACTCATCTTCAGAAAGATCTAACTTTTTGCCTTCTTTAGCATCCTTAAGGCCTTTTGCTAATATAGTTAAATCCAAATCTAAATCTAGACGCTTAAAATTGCGACCAATATCAACACCGATACCATAACTCACTTTCTTCTTATCCGCTTTATCGGAAGCGCTAGAGCTCTTTTCTACTTCTTTTAGGCCTTTGGTATCCTGAGCCTCTTTAGCATACGCCCCAGAAATCAACATAGAACTCATTAATAAAATCACCCATGGATATTTTTTATTTTGCATCATTCCCTCTCAATTAATTGTAAAGTTGTGAAATCACATTCAAGCTAAAAAATCGCATGATTCGCTATTTGACTAAAAATTTACACATAATAAAAACAAGACAAAAAACGAATCAAGCAATAAAAATAAATTAACATAATTACAGGATATCACACCCAAAATATCACGCAACTATCTTTTAAAGAAATACACAATAAAAATACAGCATAAAAGAAATAATTAATTGTATTTAATGCAAAAATTAAAATAATATTAAAAAAATAATGTTACATTAATTAAAAAATATTCTCGGGTATTTAGCAGAAGACCAATATTACTATATAAAACAAGTATTATATTTATATTCTTAGACAGCCCTTATTAAGGGCAGAAGTAGAAACTTAGTCCGATAACAAATTAAAAGATATAAATGGATGCTGTTTACTTGCATTATTCAGCACCCATCTATAATTGAGTTAAGGATTTAAAGTTTTGAGCGCCACTCAGAAGCTTTTTTCTGTAACCTTGTTAACTCTTTAGCGGATAAGTCAGGTTCAAGCTCATTCATTAAGTGCTGCGCATAATGATCCCCCTGTGCAGATGCAAGAGCCAGCCAAAAATATGCCTCTCCCAAATCCTTTTTAACGCCCTCACCTTCAAAATAACTTAATCCTAAGTGGTATTGCGCGATGACGTCACCTTTTTCGGCAGACGCTTTAAACCATTTATAAGCCTCCTCTAAGTTTTTTTCGACACCCGCACCTCGCACATACATCAAGGCCAAATTAACTTGTGCCAAAGTATGGCCTTGTTCAGCTGCTTTATGAAACCATTTAAACGCCTCTTCATAATGCCTAACAACGCCATCGCCATGAGCAAACATCAACCCTAATTTAAACTGCGCTGGCTCATCGCCTTGTTCCGCTGATTTTGTGAACCATTTTGCCGCAGATTGTTTATCTACAGCCATGCCCTCTCCCAAATCGTACATTAATCCTAAATTGTACTGAGCTAATTTATTACCTTTTTGAGCCGCAGGTATTAGTAATTTATAAGCGGCTAAATAATCCCTAGGGATATCAATCCCCAAAATATATTCCACACCCAAATCCGTTTGAGCGCTTACATCACCTTGTTCAGCTCGTAGCTTTAAATCATTCAGTTTATCGGCCCAAAGCAGAGGTGAAAAAACAATAGATGAAATTAATAAAATATGTTTTAAATTCATTTTATTTCCCTAGAAATTAATTTTTCGTCGATAAAACGAGTACATTTTATCGACGATCTCCACCACGATATCCATTATCATCATCACGATAACCACCTCTTTCTCCTCCCTCATGACCCCTGCGGTAACCACGATAATCATCATGATCTCTATACCCGCCTCGGTAACCACCACCATATCCACCTTGGTATATAGCTCCATAACCGTATCCATACCCACCATAATAAGGCGTAGGCACATAGCGATTTTCTCCATAATAATTACCGCGATAAGGATGTTCTGCACAAGAAACCAATACCAATATTGCCAAGACAACTAATACTCTTCTCATTTCACTTTTACCTTTTTTTAAAAAACAATAATAGTTATTATGATGTGGCTACACTTAGCCGGACACATAATTTAAAATAAATGAAAAAATTGTGAGTCCTAATGAGCCGAGAAAAATCAAAAAATTATCCAACTGAGTTCAAGACAGCAGCGGTTAAGTTAGTCAGTGAATCTAACCTGTCAATTTCACAGATAGCCCAAGATTTAGGGGTTAAAGAAGCTACTTTACAACATTGGGTTCGCCTTACTCATCAACCAAGAACAACTAGCAAGACAATTAAATCA
>Ga0214182_1000045_pt1 | contig 62322 bp, 68 predicted proteins | sample TroBogEpilimnion_8_FD_153020 | JGI IMG/M metagenome (GOLD analysis project Ga0214182, IMG submission 153020) | Freshwater microbial communities from Trout Bog Lake, WI - 14NOV2007 epilimnion | ecosystem: Environmental > Aquatic > Freshwater > Lake > Epilimnion/Euphotic zone | place: Trout Bog... | reverse complement strand
AACAAAAAATTCCTTCATTTCTGATGGGGTTTCCGTGCTCCTACTTGCTGACTAAATGCAGGGAGTTACTTCATGCAGACTTCTGACCAATCTCAAAATTAGCGAGCTTCTCAAGCGCCTTAACCATTGCAGAGTGATCCCAAGCCTGACCGCCATGAGCTAAACAGGAGTTAAATAATTCTTGTGCAGTAGCGGTATTTGGCAAAGAAACGCCTATCGCTCTTGCACTACTCAATGCCAAATTCAAATCTTTTTGGTGCAATTCAATCCTAAAACCAGGATCAAATGTTCTCTTGATCATGCGCTCAGCATGAACCTCTAAGATTTTAGAGCTTGCAAATCCACCCATCAAAGCCTCGCGGACTCGGGCAGGGTCTGCGCCAGCTTTAGAGGCAAATAAAAGCGCCTCTGCTACCGCCTCAATGTTTAAAGCAACAATAATTTGATTGGCCACCTTGGTAACCTGGCCGGCGCCATTATCACCAACCAAAGTAATATTTTTACCCATCAATTCAAACACAGGCTTAACTGCCTGGAAAACAGATTCTTTTCCGCCAATCATAATAGTTAGGGTTCCACCCTTAGCGCCTACCTGCCCACCTGAAACAGGAGCATCTAAATATTCACAGCCAAGATCATTGATCTTTTTAGCAAATTCTTTGGTAGCAATTGGGGAAATCGAGCTCATGTCAATCACAATCTTGCCCTTAGTTAGGCCATGAGCAACTCCATTCTCACCAAAAAGAACTTTTTCAACATCTGGCGTATCCGGAACCATCGTGATAATAATGTCGGCTTTTTTTGCCACTTCTGCAGGAGTTGCACAAACAACAGCAGCGCTATTTGCAAACTCATCAGGTACCTTGCTACGGGTGTTAATAAATAACTCATGGCCAGCAGCCAGTAAATGGGACGCCATTGGAGCACCCATAATGCCCAAGCCAATAAATCCAAGTTTTAACTTACTCATTCGTGATTAACCTATATTTAATTTGTGCGCTGTCTCGTTTTTTATAGTCAAAGGGGGCGCTAGCGCTTGAGGCGCCCATATTCTTTCAATTGTATTAAAAATGGGTCAGCTTCGCCGGAAGGCTAATTTACCTAATTTCTAGGTGTTTTCGCTTAGTTTTGATGAATATCAATAGATTATTTCGAGATCACTTGATCTAATGATTCTTGAATTCGTAATCGTATTCATAAAAACATATTAATGGGCTCTTTTGAGACCCTGAGACAAACCACACTAGAAAAGGTAAACATGAAAATTTATCAGGCCATTAACAAAGTTCCCGGCGGAATCATGGTCGTACCCCTATTTATAGGGATGCTGCTCAATACATTTGCTCCAAATGCCTTAAAAATTGGCGGGTTTACCCAAGCACTTACAAATCAAGGCTACCCAACCTTCTTGGCTATGTACCTTTTTACCGTTGGTACAAAAATGACACTCAATGCTGCTCCAACCATGCTAAAGCGTGGCTTCGGCATTATGTTCGCCAAAGTGGGTATTGCAATTGCAGTGGCGCTAGCCATCGCCCATTTCTTTAATGGTGATGTTTTAGGCCTCACAACCCTAGCGGTATTGGCTGCTATGAATGACACCAATGGCGGCATGTTCTTAGCATTGACCAGTACATTTGGCAACAAAGAAGATGCGGGCACCTATGTTCCACAGAGTATTGAAACAGGGCCCTTTCTTACCATGTTGGTATTGGTTGGCGCTGGTTTAGCGGTTATCCCATGGATGACTATGTTCTCGGTGATCGCTCCGATTCTTGCTGGTGCAATACTTGGAAACCTGGATAAAGACTTACGTGAATTCTTTGGATCACACGAGCCGATTATTGTGCCATTTATGGCATTTACACTGGGACAAGGCATCAACCTCTCTGCGGTACTTACAGCGGGTCTACCGGGCATCCTACTGGGGATCTCTGTATTAGTGCTCACCGGTCTTGTGTGTATCCTAGCTGACCGCTTGTTAGGTGGCTCTGGGGTTGCTGGTGCAGCAGCATCCAGTACAGCGGGAAATGCAACCGGAACACCGCAAGCAGTGGCATTAGCGGATCCAACTTTTGCAGCAATTGCACCTATTGCTACCGTACAAGTTGCTGCATCAGTTATTGTTACTGCAGTGCTGACTCCGCTATTGACTGCCTTTGTTTACAATAAAAATAAGCGCAAAAATGGTGCAAATTAAGTACTAGTCTTCGCCTCTATTTTTAGTAGTTTTATATAGTGCAAAACCTTTTCGTTTTGCACTTTTTTTATTAGGAATTTTTAATGTCTAAACCAAACGTATACATCACACGCAGCATTCCCGAGCAAACTATTGCTGAGCTCAGAAAAACCTGTGATGTTGAAGTAAATCCCCACGATCGTGCCTTAACACGCGAGGAACTCATGAATGCCGTCAAAGGGCGTGATGCGGTAGTTACCCTCCTCACAGATAACGTTGATGCAGAAGTACTCGATGCAGCAGGTCCGCAATGCAAGATTTTTGCTAACTATGCAGTGGGATTTAATAACTTCAACCTAGAGGCAGCTACAAAACGCGGCGTCATTATGACTAACACGCCTGGCGTCTTAGACAAAGCAACAGCTACACATGCTTGGGCTCTTCTACTAGCTGCCGCAAAACGCATTTCAGAGTCTGAGCGCTATGTACGTGAGGGTAAGTGGAAGGGTTGGTCCCCAATGACATTCATTGGTCAAGATGTGGATGGAAAAACTCTAGGTATTGCTGGTTTAGGCAGAATTGGCACTATGTTTGCCAGGAAAGCAACCGCCTTTGATATGAAGGTCATCTACACCAACGAACAACGCAATCTCGATTTTGAAAAAGAGTATGGCGCTACTTTTGTAGACAAAGAAACGCTTCTGAAGGAGTCTGACTTTCTCTCGATCCACCTGCCTTTGACTCCAGAAACAAAATACTATATCGGGGCAAAAGAGCTATCCCAAATGAAGTCTAGCGCTATTTTAATTAATGCAGCGCGTGGTCCGCTTGTAAATGAGAGGGAATTAGTCGAAGCACTGCGCAATAAAGTAATTTGGGGTGCCGGTCTTGATGTGTTTGAAGATGAGCCCAAGCTGGCTGAGGGGCTTGATCAACTGGATAATGTCGTTATTGTTCCGCATATTGCCTCTGCCACTCTTGAGACACGACTAGCAATGGGGAAAATTGTGACCGATAATGTTTTAGCAGTGCTTAATGGACAAGCTCCAATCACCTGCATCAACCCTGAAGTCTTAAAAAAATAAGGTTACATACAACTGGCAGCGAGTTCGAATCTCGCCCGACCCACCAGCATTACTAAGCCTCGCTCTGCGGGGCTTTTTTATTTTCTAGGAGTTTACGTTCGCTATCAATTCTTCCAATCAATGAAAAATAATGATTGGTATGTCGCATTGGTAATAAATGAGAGGCCCTATCGATGCTATTTAACTCTACTTCAATTACATTAAGTGAGGATGGCTCAGTTGTACTATTTAAATCGATATGCACTATTCGGAGACGTTGCATTAAATTATCGACATACTTTTCAATAAACCATTTATAGATTTTTGGCAAAATCTTAATCAGGGGCAACCCAATTCCCAATACAGCTATCAACGTGGCAAATAAACGAACAATATAATTCGTTATCCAAAATGGTAGGTATCGATTTATAAACGAGGGGCCATTTTTATAATAGTCACGAGCCTCGCTAGACATTGGGTACCCAGTATCGTATTGTGTTGGGAAAGTACCAACAGTATGAAAAGGGCCAAAACTACTGTGCACCTCTTGTAAAGCTTGGCCAAGAAGGTAGATGATTTGCGGATGTAAATCTTGCCGAACTAATACGGAAGTTGTAGTGGCGATAATATTGACATCATGAGGTGGAATATTATTTTCAAAATCAATAATTCCAGCAGGTAAAACTAAATGTCTAAATTGAGGAAATATTTTCGTTAAGGCTTCAGCTCTTGGAAAATTAAGGAGCCTAATTGAAGGATCTCGTAATAACTCTTGTATTGCGGGAATACTAAAGGCGCCAGTAACGATGATCGCATCAACCCTTCCCTCACGCAAAGCCTTTGTAGCTTCGGCACCTGATAGCGCTGACTCTGCTTTTGGAGTACTCGCATCTAAATGAAGTGCCTGAGCGAATCTATGTCGCCCTGCCCCCTCAGGACCAATGGCAATGCGCTTACCTTTAAGAGAATCAAGATCAGGCCATTCTTTTGTGGAACGATAAAAAACCCAATACGGTAAATAGGCGACCTGCCCAAGAGAAACAATGCCTTTTGTTTGGGAGCTATCTAAAGTACCCTCTGATGCAAAGCCGACCTGATAATTTAATTTGTGATCGGTAAGTCGCGCTAGATTTTCTCCAGTACCTTCTGAATTTTCTATCTCCAGAGTAACGCCTGATTGCGCCAGAATTGCTTGGTATTGCTTAGCTATAGGCTCATAAGCCCCATTTTTAATGCCCGTCGTTGCGATAATTTTTTTAGGCGGGGCTGGTAAATAGCGATCTAAAACAACCCAAGTCAGGGATAGGATCGCTAATAATCCAACCAAGCTAAGTAAAAGATAAGAACCGAGCTTTTTAAACATGGATTACCTCAAAAGGAAGTTTAAATTATCATACGCTGATTTTTTTAACCCCATTTAATCCAGCTTGTGAATCGCTACCATTACTAAAAATTAGGTAATATCGACTATATCTAATCTACAAAATCTCTTGGAGGAATCTAGGCTGATTTCCCAAAGAAATATTACCCATTACGACCTGAACGCCGTGCCTTACTATTAGGGTACAAAAGGCCATGATGTTAGTCAGAATATTGCTGCTTTATTAAGGGCAATCAAAACTGAGCCACCATTTTACATTCTTGATTTTGGATGCGGCCCTGGAAGAGACCTGCAAACTATAACTAAGCTTGGTCATGTCGCCATGGGTCTTGAAGGTAGCCAACAAGCCGCTCAAATAGCCAGAACTAAAAGTGGTTGCGAAGTATTGGTGCAAGATTTTTTTAACTTAAATTTGCCAGAGAGCGCCTTTGATGGCATTTTTGCCAATGCCTCACTATTTCATATCCCCAATAATCTTTTGCCAAAAGTACTGGGTAATTTATGGGCTTGCTTAAAACCAAATGGCATTCTTTTTAGCTCAAACCCTCGTGGTAATAATGAAGAAAGCTGGCATGGAGATCGCTTTGGCTCTTATCACGAGCTGGAGGGTTGGAGATCTTTTATGACAAATGCAAAATTCACCGAAGTTGAACATTACTACAGGCCAAGTGGACTGCCATTTGAACAGCAGCCTTGGCGACTACTCCAAGCAAAGACATTCGTAATTCCTCGGATCCCGATATCGCAGGATCCTACTATGCTATGCAAAGAGCAGGTCAAGTAGCAATAGACTTGGCAATCCAAACCAATACGGCAATCGTAACCACTGTTGACGGCAAGATAGTTCGGATCCCTGCTACAGAACTCATCAAACAGCGCCAACTTACGGCCTAAATACCGTTGGTCGCGAGTTGGAATCTCGCCCGTCCCACCAGTAATACGAAGCCCTTGAATGAAATTTCAAGGGCTTTTTCTTTATAGTTCAACTAGTATCTAGCAACTGGCACACTTTTTCCCTAAACATCAGTCCCCAACAAAAGAACTTCAGCAATGAGCACATATCCAAAAATACTAGCGTTTGATGTCTTTGGCACAGTAGTTGACTGGCATGGATCCATCGCGGCTGAAGCCAAAAGACTCAGTCTGCCGGTTGATGTCAATGAATTTGCAACCGCATGGCGAGACGGCTATAAACCAGCAATGGCTAAGGTTCGCTCTGGAAGCCTGCCCTGGACAAAGATAGATGATTTGCATCGCATGGTTCTCGATGAGATCTTGAAGGCATTTAGCATTACCTCGTTGTCAGAATCACAAGTCCGCGAATTGAATCTCATTTGGCATCGCCTCAATCCTTGGTTAGATACCGTCGAGGGCCTGACAAGATTAAAAAGTAAATTTACTATCGTTACCTTATCGAATGGCAATCTTGGCCTGCTTGCAGATATGGCCAAAAATGCAGGGCTTCCTTGGGACTTAATTCTTTCAGCAGAAGTCTTCCGGCACTACAAGCCTGATCCAGAAACTTATCTTGGCGTTGCAGAGACCTTCGATGTTCGCCCTGAACAAGTGATGCTGGTAGCAGCTCACAAAGATGATCTATTAGCAGCACAAGCTTGCGGACTTCAAACCGCCTTCATCGAAAGGCCCCTAGAGTTTGGCCCCAATTACACGCGGAAAGACTTGCATCGCGAAGAATTTACGAATTATCACGCCACAGATCTTAACGACCTTGCAACTCAATTGAGTTGCAAATACTAAGCCTCGTCTCTGCGGGATTTGCTATTGAAAACGGCTGCGGATAGATGCAGGATGGCCAGGTAAGGAAAGTGATTTACCTGTATTCACAATTTTGTCACCGTCTACTCTCAATATCGAAATATCTTGGTCAATAAAATTACCAACGTAGATATAGCGACCATCATTACTGAAAGCAATCCCCTCAGGTAAGCCTCTGACTTCCACTGAGTTACTCAAACTGACTTTCTTGCCATCGATTTTTAAAGCCACAACCTCGGCATTGCGGTTGTAAAAGAAAGCTTCTTTAGAGGAATTACTGCCTTTTAACAGCGCAGTGACCGCCAATTTTCCGGTGGGGCTAATAGCTAAACCTTCAGGGCCATCCCCAACTACGACCTTGTCAATCACACGAGGAGGATTAGCCTCCAAGTCAATAATGCTAACGGTATCGATGTTGCCATCTGCTGCGCCTGCATTCCCATTGTCTGCGGTAATGGCTAATTTCCCATTTGGAGTAAGCGCAATGTTGTATGGCCATAAACCTACAACGACATCATATTTTTTATAAGTAACTTTTTCTCCATCGACATCCAAAAAGGCAACTTTATGACCAGGGAACTTGCTAGCCAAAGCGGTTTTACCATCAGGCTTGAAGATGACATGTGAGACCTGCTCTCCAATCACGACCGTATCAATTAGTTCCACTTTTTTACCAGTAATACGTAATACGCTAATGGAGTTATCAGCACGATTCGCTACCAAGGCCAAATTTCCTACTTTATTAATAGACAATCCTGAGGGCTGATTACCAATCACAATCGTGTCAATCAAGGCTGGCGGCTTTGCTTCTAAATCAATTACAAATAAACGATTGTCTGGCATCTGTTTCCACTTACCATCCACCTCCACTACATTCATTGAATTAGCTACTAAGGCTAAGGTTTCATTCGTATTGATCGCCAAGTTGACCGGTGGTCCACTAATCGTATTCGCTAATGGCAACGAGGCGATGATCTTGGGTTCTAATGGCGAGCTGCCGATATCGATAATTAATACGGAATCCTTGCCAGGGGGGCCAACAATGCCAACGCCCTTATCGCTATAAGTCTGCTTTTCGTCCAAGCCTACTATCAAAAACTGTTTCTTGGTTTGCGCTTGAGCAGAAGCCAAAAAGGAAATTTGCAAGATCAAGGCAAGAGCTAAAAGAGTATGGCGACTGAAGTCATTTATTTTCATGAGAAATCCGATTTTGTGTGATCAAAGAATTAAAGGGTTTGCTGCTGATGTTTAACTTGCATTACTCAAGCCAACTGTCATACCACCGCAAACATAAAGTGTTTGACCGGTAGTAAAACTGGAGCGATCATCTAGCAAATAGGCAGCGGCATGAGCAATATCTTCTGGTTGCCCCATTCTCTTTACTGGAATGTTTTCAATAATTTTGATGGTTTTGGGAGCGTTAGGTGGATTACCAGAGGTAAATAACTCTGTAGCAATGGGGCCAGGTCCAATGGCGTTTACCGTAATACCAAATGGCGCCATTTCAAGAGCCCACGTTCTCGTCATCCCAATCAAGCCGGCTTTTGTAGCCGCATATGCCGTTCGCTCTTCTTTGCCCAGTGCGGCACGACTAGCAATATTCACTATCCTGCCAAAGTTGGCTTGACGCATGTGCGGAAGTAAGGCCTGCGCCAATACCATTGGAGCCTTCAGATTCAATGCATACACAGCATCAAAGTCTTCCTCAATGACATCCTCCAATGCGCCGGGCTTAATCATTCCAGCGTTATTAACCAGTCTCAATACTTGTATGCGACTCGTAATATCTTTTATTAAAACGCTGACAGCCTGGTGATCGGTGATATCGATTTGATGAAATTCTTCGCTAGTTAATAAGCTCAGTGGCGCAGATTTATCTAAATTAATCACTCGATAACCATCATGAGTTAAGCGCACGGCGATAGCCCTACCAATGCCACGGCTAGCACCTGTGATTAGTACATTTTTTTGATAACCCATGGGAACTTCACTTTCAATCATTTTGCTGAATAAAATTTGCCGGCCCTAATCTACAGTAGCGCCAGAAGATTTGACAACCTTTTCCCATTTTTGGGTATCACTTGTAATAATTTTTCCAAAATCTTCGGGCGTGCCTGGTATTAAGGTACCACCAAGATCGGCCATTCTTTTTTGTATTTTAGGATCAGCTAGTAACTGATTGGTTGCGGCATTTAACTTGTCGATGATTTCGCGTGGAGTCCCCTTTGGAGCAGAAATACCAAACCAGGCGCTAGCCTCATATCCGGGAATAGTCTCTGCCACGGTTGGAACGTTTGGTAAAGAGACCTCACGCACAGCTGTCGTCACAGCCAAGGCACGAATTCTGCCATCCTTAATAAAACCAGCAGAAGATGGTAAGTTATCAAACATCACTTGGACCTGGCCAGCAATTAAATCATTTAAGGCTGGTCCAGCACCCTTATAGGGGATATGTGCCATCTTGCAGCCTGTCATCGACTTAAATAGTTCACCTGATAGGTGAATCGAAGAACCACTACCAGAGGATGCCATATTCACTTTTGTGGGGTTGGCTTTGCAGTACGCAATAAACTCCGCAACATTTTTAACTGGTAGTGAATCCGTTACCACCATCACATTCGGCGATCGAATAATCCCGGCAACTGGAACAGTATCATTTATAAAATTGAATGTTAGTGATTTATAAAGCGAAGCATTAATCGCATTAGCAGGATTGGCCACTATTAGCGTATACCCATCTGCCGGAGAGCGAATGACATATTCAGTGCCGATATTATTGCCACCGCCAGGCTTATTTTCGACTATCACTGTCTCCCCAAGCTTTTCTGATAATCCTTGAGAAAAAATTCTCGCCAAAACATCAGTTGTTCCCCCTGGTGAATAAGCAGCAATCAAATGAATTGGCTTAGTTGGATAGTCAGTCGCGCTGGCAGTGCCAGAAATAACACCCAGGAAAGTAAACAGTATTAAAAAATTGTGGGGGATATTCAGCATTGATTAACCTGCCTCAAATAATTATTTTTATGCTGCCAGAATGGAACGGGGGAATAAAAATCAAATCGCACTTCTTTTCCTTGGATTATGGAAACGGCAATGGCTTTCCTGCTGGCGGCATTTCTTGACCAAGGGCTAGCAACATGGCTACTGTTACATACGTCCCACTGACCGCAACTAGATCTACTAACTGCTGCTCACCTAAGATTGCTTTTGCTTTTTGAAATAGGGCATCACTAATTTGATGGTTATTGATCATTTCCATAGAAACATCATAAACAACTGCCTCATCAGGCTTCATATCTCTTGGACGAATCCCATCCTTAAGGTCGTCAGCCACTTGCTGTGGCAAACCTGCTTTGATCGCCAATGGGTAGTGCGCATACCACTCAACTTGGGAGCGCCAGACCTTCCCTTGAATGATGATTGCAAATTCATTAAGCCTGGTAGGTAATGATGTATTAAAACGTAAATAATCTAAAAGACGTTTCATACGCTCTGCAAACACAGGGCTTCTCAACATGATGTTGTATGGCCCACCCAAACCAACGCTAGAAATCTTGATGATTTCCTCGCCCAAAGGCCGAGCATCTGGTGGTAGTTGTTCTAGCGTAATTTGTGGAAAGCGCTTTGGCTCCCCAGGTGCCGGTGGTGTTTGAGCTAAGGCTAGCGATACCAAGCCCAAAGAGATGAGAATAATATGAATAAACCTGACGCTTAATGCCTTCATGTTGTCTCCGAATTTTTTATAATAATTGGATTAAAACTTGCTGCCTACATCAGCCAGCATTGGGAAATATTACCCCAGATCCCCTGCTGATTCCGCTTTCATCTTTTAGAAAGCTTGAATGCATCTAAAACCGGCAAATCATCACAATTGGAGAGTGGAAACCCTAAGAGCGCTCAAGCATTTTGACCAGCGAAAATACAGACTCATTGGTTGGGGTCGGTACTCCATAGCGTTTCCCCAGTTCCACGATATATCCATTTAAGAAGTCGATCTCGGTTTTCTTCTTTTTAGCTAAATCCTGGGCGGTAGAAGAAACTTGCGTAACCATGGTGGTTGCAATTAATTGATTAGCCTGTTGTGCTTCTGCGTAACTAATTTCAACTCCTTCAGAGGATGAAATTACTAGAAACTCTTTGGTGATGTCATCAACCAGTTTAAGAATCTCGGGAAACTTCACCATCTCGCCATAAGAAATTTGACCAATACCAGAGATGGCATTAAAGGTGCAATTGACCAGAAACTTCAGCCACATTTCTCTTTTGATATTCGGTGAAATAGGGCATGGGACATCAGAATCTTCAAATAAAGTAGATATCTCGGCTAGATTTTGAGGGTCTTCAGGCGATTGGTTTCTGATACTTCCAATATATAACTCACCTCTGCCATGATGCTTCACGGTTCTATCACCAACCATCCCAGATGCTACGTAGACGACTGCAGGATAAACTGAATTAGAAATAATCTTTGAGGCTATATCAACATTCGCCACACCATTTTGCAAACTCAGAATGACCGCTTTACTTGGTAAGAGCGATTCAATCTCTCGAACAGTCTTTTCAGTGTCTAGAGACTTCACACTCAATAAAACCAAATCTGCGTCAGCCAAGCTTGAAATATCGCTACTGGCTTTTAGAGTGACTACCTCCTGAAATGATTTGCAATCCATTTCCAAGCCAAGCCGATTAATGGCATCTGCTCGAGTAGGTCTTGCAATCAAAGTGACATCATGCCTAGCTCTTGCCAACATGCCGCCAAAGTAGCACCCAACTGCACCAGCACCTAGTACGTATATTTTTTTATATTTTCGCAATGAATTCCGAACCAAGAATAAATTATTAATCTGGTTTTAGATTTCGAGCACGAATTACCTGTGCCCACAGTTCTACTTCATTATTCACAAACGCCTTAAATACGTCTGGCGAACTTCCAACCAAGTCGATACCATTAGCGGCGACCTTACTCTGCATTTCTGGAGATTTCAAAGCCTTATTAAAATCCTGAGAGATTTTAAGCACGTTAGCATCGGACATCGCTTTATTTGCAAATATTCCATACCAAAGTGTTATTGAATACCCTGGAATTGCAGCCTCAGCTACAGTAGGCACCTCTGGTAAAGCATTACTACGTTTTGCCGTCGTAACGGCTAAAGCTTTAACTTTTCCTGCTTGAATATTTGGCAAACTCACTGGTAACCCAGGGAAATATGTCTGAACATCTCCAGCCATCAGCGCATTCAAAGCCAATGCTCCACTGGTAAACGGAACATGGGTCATAGTGATTCCAGCCCTGGAATTAAATAGCTCTACAGCCATATGATCGGCATTACCTATGCCAGAAGAACTAAAGTTAAGTTGATCAGGTCGCTTCTTTGCATATTCAATAAATTCCTTGAGATTTTTAACTGGAAGGTCTTTATTCACAATCACGACCAATGGCATTGAAGTAATTTGACTAACTGGCTTGAGATCCTTTTTCAGGTTGTATCCTAGTTTTGGATAAAAGGAGGCGCTGATAGTAATGGCATTTTGAGCAATTAATATCGTGTGATCGTCCTCTAAGCCAGAAACGTATGAGGCAGCTACATTTCCTGCTGCTCCTGTTTTGTTGTCGACAATAACTGGCTGACCCCAAATCTCAGACAAAGCCGGCGCTATTGTCCTGGCAACCAAGTCCATACTGCTTCCAGGGCCTAGCCCTGAAATAATTCTGACTGGCCGATTTGGCCAAGGGGCTTTAGTAGATTGGGCCATGCTGTAACTTGCAGTAATCAGTAGCGCACAAGTTATTGCTGCATTCTTAATGTATCCCATACATGTCTCCAGTAAATCAACAGTTATTTAAAAGGGCAGGTCTTTTTCTTGTCCGGATTCTTTTGCAACTTCTATCAAACTTGCTTGAGTATCTTCCGGTAAAAGCAAACCTAATTCACGATTTCGGATATCAGCCTGATTTTCCATCTCGCCTGGGAAGTAGACTTGCTCGTGTCCTGTGGCCAAAGGAACATCCTTTAAAGAGTGGATGTACTCATCGATACGTTGCTCAAATTCTGCAAGGGGTTGAAATGCTGCTACATCCATTGAAACAATAAAGTGCCCTGCTCCGCTACGATTTACAGGGTCATACGGTCCATGTACTTGGTCTAAGAATGAACTCCCTGAGAGAACCCCAGAAAGAATGTCCACCATTACCCCCATTACATAGCCCTTATGCCCCGCCATCGGCAAAATAAAGCCCTCGATCGCTGCTTGCGGGTCGGTAGTGGGTCGACCATCTTTATCAATAGCCCAATCATTTGGAATGCTTTGACGACGCTGTTGAGCGAGATAGATCTTGCCCCGTGCTACACCCGAATTTGCCATATCCATCACTACTGCCCCGTGCTTTCCAGCTGGCACAGCAATAGACCACGGATTGGTGCCAATCTTTTTTTGGCGACCGCCCCATGGCGCCATATTAGGCCCTGCATTGCTCATTAAGATTGAAATGCAGCCATTTTGAGCACCCATGCGCGTGAAGTACATGCATGTTCCAAAGTGATTAGAATTTTTAACCGACACTATTCCAACGCCATGCTTCTTGGCCCGCGCTATCGATTCCATCATTGCACGTTTAGCTACCACTTGCCCAACTCCATCGGCTCCATCCATTACAGCGATGGCTTTGGAATCCACCACCAAGGAAGTATTCGCAACTGGCTTCATGGCACCAGATCTCAAGCGTGCGTAGTACCAAGCCAAACGTAAAAGCCCATGAGATGAATGCCCCCATAACTCAGCCTGGACTAGGGTATCGGCCGTTAGAAGAGCATCCTCTTCAGACAAACCAGTGCTTATATAAACTGCTTTAGCAAACTGCGTTAACTGTTCGTGAGGAATATAAGATGTAGAAGTATTCATAAATTATTGATGAGAAAAGAGCGCTTGGCCTGGAGTATCCATCCGCGCAACCAAGACAGAACCGCTATCAGATTCCGTAATAAATAGATCTTGGTTATCTTTACCGCCAAATGCAATATTGGTTGTCATTTTTCCAGCGCAAGAATTAATCCGCAGCAAAGGTTCGCCCTGTGGAGAAAATTTCCACACTGCCCCCAAACCAGCATGGGCCACATAGAGATTGCCAGCCTGGTCCAAAGCTAAACCATCAGGGCCAGAGCCTCCTGACATTTGAATAAAATTGCCCGCCCTAGTAATAGAGCCATCTGGCAAGATCATTGCGCGCCAAATATTATTCGATCTAGTGGCTGCTACATAGAGAAAATTTTCACCGGCACTTAAAACAATGCCATTCGGACTGGGTACATTACTGAGAAGATAGGAAAGTTGACCTTTATTGTCTAGACGGAATACGCGGCCACTGGGATCTTGTAAACCAGTTTGACCTTGATCTGTGAAATACAAATCACCAGACTTTGAAAAGACTAAATCATTTAAACCCTTGAAAGACTCGGTCCTGTATCGCTCGATGAACGGAGTAATTGTTCCCGCAACAGGATCAAGCAGCATCAAGCCATTCTTATGGTCAGCGACAAAGATGCGGCCATCGCGATGAATCTTCAAACCATTTGGTTCGCCATCATATTCAAGCACCAAGGCAACCGCCCCTTGAGGGCTGACACGATAAATTTGACCAAACGCTATATCTACAAGAAATAGATTTCCGTCACGATCAAAAGAGGGTCCCTCAATAAAGCAATCAGTCTTTAGAGTTCCTTTGCCGGCTTGCAGTCTCTCTGCGGAAATCTGGCCAGGTTTGCGAAAACCGTCAGGAATACGAGCAAAAACCTCAGTCCCTAATATGGGAGGCGCTGAAAACATCTTATCTCCGTTACTTTTTATAGTTGTGATGAATCTCTAAGAGAATATTACTCCAAGCTTGCATTACGGCAACTTATCAGTCGGGCTGAATATTTCCCTTTTGGATGACTTTCGCCCACTTATCTTGTTCGGACTTTTGGAACCTAGCAAACTCCTCGGGAGTAGAGCCTACGGCAAAGGTGCTTAATTGATCAAGACGCTCCCTCACATCGGGCATTTTCATAATCTTGGCAATCTCTGCCGATAAACGCTGCACAATTTCAGGTGAGGTTCCCGCCTTCACTTCCAGACCATACCAAGAGGAAGCCTCAAATCCAGGCAGCACGCTTTCAGAAACCGTTGGAACGTTTGGATAAGAAGGCAATCTTTTTGCTGTGGTTGTTGCAATAATTTTCAGCTTGCCCGATTGAATATGCTGGGTTGATGTCAGTAATGTGTCGAACATCAAATTCACCTGACCAGCCAAGACATCACTAATCGCTGGAGCGGTCCCCTTATATGGCACGTGAACCATATCAATATTAGAACGTAGCATAAACATCTCGGGAACTAGATGAGAAGACCCACCATTTCCAGCAGAAGCAAACGTTAACTTTCCTGGATTGGCTTTTGCGTAAGCCAATAATCCAGCTAAGTCACCGTAAGGGGCATCTACTCTAGTAACAATCACGATTGGCACTGTCACCAACAAAGATACTGGGACAAAATCCTTATTAACGTCATACGATAACTTCTTATACAAGCCTGGGTTGATACCATTTGTGCCAATAGAAACCATCACCAAAGTCTGACCATCGGCTGGCGCTGCCAGGGCGGTCTGCATGCCAATTGCGCCATGAGCGCCCGCTTTATTTTCTACGTAAATGGGTTGGCCCAAAGCATCGCCTAACTTGTTTGAAACCAACCTCGCCATCACATCCGTAGGCCCTCCCGCCGGAAAGGGAACAATCATTTTTAGCGGGCCATTCGGATAAGCTGAAAAAGCAAGGCTACTAATCAATATAAGGGGCAAGAGCAGAATGCACTTCATATAGTTACTTTGGAATAGGTGCAATTAAAATATGGCCAGTAGAAGATTCCGTCATCACAAGAGACAGTCGATCAGGAGTAAAGCAAACATTGGTGACGGTTTGACCAATGGGAGTCTTGATATAAGCCATTAATTCACCACGCTTATTCAGTTGAAAGACTCCTCCCAGGCTAGCGTGGGCTACGTAGAGATTATCTTGCTCATCTAAGGCTAGGCCGTCAGGTCCACTCGTTCCAAAAAAAGTTTGGAACGTTCCCACTTTACCAGTTGCAAAACCAGCAAAGATTGGCATACGCCATACATTATTTGCTCTAGTGGCGGCGACAAATAAAAACATGCCAGCACTATCAAATACCAAACCATTTGGACTGGGTACATTGTTGATGACTACATGGAGGGTGCCGCTTGGCTCTAAGCAATAGACTTTTCCAGATGGGTCATGCAAACCTGTTTGCCCTTGATCCGTAAAAAATATATTGCCCTTGTCATCCAAGATTAAATCATTCAGACCCAAAAAATGCTGATGACTATTCTCGGGGCCAGACAGCACTGTTTCTAATAATTTTGTACTCGGGTTTAATCTCAGCAGACCCTGCTTGTGATCTGCAATCCAAATCTGACCTTCTTGGTCTATTGCTAAACCATTCGGCCAGCCGTCATATTGAATGACCAGTTCCCAATTTTTATCTGGGGAAATTTTAAAAATTCGGCCATAAGGAATGTCTGTGACATATAAATTTCCCTTGGCATCAAAGACGGGCCCCTCTAAGAAACTATCGATTAACTGACCTGGCTTATTGATCTTAGCCCATTGGTTTTCTTGGGCAACCCTAAATGAATCCGGAACGGCAGACCAGATACTGGCCTCAATGATTTTGGGTGCTTGAAATTGAAGATTCCACATAACGATTCATTATTCCGCAGTTAGACCAGCTTGTTTGACGGCAACACCCCACAACTCAGATTCTTTTTGTATGAATTTTTTGAACTCAGCGGGACTCACAGCTCCAGGTTCAGCGCCTAGTTTAGTCAAGCGCTCTCTTAACTCAGGATCAGATAAGCCTTTTTTAACCTCTGCAGCCAATTTATTAATTACAGTTGTCGGCGTCCCCTTGGGAGCTGCTAAACCAAACCAATTAGAAACAGCGTATGTTGGCAAACCAGCCTCCTTAAATGTCGGAATCGTTGGAATGGTAACTAACCTTTTTGACCCCGTAGTAGCCAACCCCCTAATCTTGCCGCCTTCAATTTGAGGGATAGCAGTTGGGGCCGCCGTAATGATAAAGTCAACCTGCCCTGATAGGACAGCTAACATAGCCTCACCAGCCCCCTTATACGGGACATGAGCAACCTCTATTTGCGCTACATACTTGAAGAGCTCAGCCGATAAATGCGTAGAGCTTCCAGCGCCACCAGAACCATAGTTCAGCTTTCCTGGATTTACTTTTGCATAAGCAACTAAGGAGGACAATGATTTGAATGGGGAGCCTTCCGGAACAACTAAAACTACTGGCGTTTGAGTAATGATGGCAATCGGCTCTAAATCATTTGGGTGGTCCCAAGGCAATGACTTAAATAAAGATGGCAAGATGGCATACGTGGTGTCATTTGCCAATAACGTGTAACCATCTGGCGGAGCCTTAGCAACAAAATTGGTTGCAATCGTACCTGAGGCCCCCACTTTATTTTCTACATAAAAAGATTGCTTCATCTGCTCAGTGAGCTTTTGTGCGATCTGTCTTGTTGAAAAATCAGCCGTACCACCAGCGCTGTACGGCACAATAATTTTTACAGATCTATCTGGATAGCTTTGTGCCATGCATGCGCCACATACCATCGATCCAATTACAGCAATCCAGTAATGGATAAATTTACTATTCACTTATATCTCCGAATATTTTTTTAATAATGAACTGAGCCATTTTCTACAAATTCTGATATCTCTTCTGAACTATAGCCAAGTTGACTCAGAATTTCTTGAGTTTGCTCACTAAATTTTGGTGGGTTATGACGAATACCCAACCTTTTGCCATCCATCATCAATGGCAACAAGGGTGTTGTGGTTTCTTGACCTGCCTTTGGTCCGTCGGTAATGCGAATAGGGGCTAAGCCGCCAGTAGCAAGCAAATGAGGATCTTCAAATAACTGCTCAGGTCTCGTAATAGGCGCAAACGGCAACCCATGTTTCTCAAATACATCACTAATATGCTTTGCTGTGAATCCCACTAAACGCTTTCTTACTTCTGGAATGAGTGTTGATCTTGCCTCTACGCGCTGGTTATTCTGCCCAAGATTGGGATCAGCATATAAATCTGCAAAGCCAAAGGCATCGCAGAATATTTTCCATTGAGTGTCTGATACCACTGCCAAGAAAATCTTTTCTCCACCGGCCACCTCAAACACGTCATAAATAGCCCATGCAGATATCCGACTTGGCATCGGCTTGGCCGCCTTACCAGTTACTGCATATTGCATCATATGTTGGCCAACCAAAAATACATTGCTCTCAAACAGTGCACTTTGAATTTCTTGTCCTGCGCCTGTTACATCCCTTTGCCTCAAGGCAGCCATCACTCCGATAGCACCGAAAACGCCGCCCATAATGTCATTTACTGAGGAGCCAGCGCGCAGTGGTCTATCCTCAGGCCCCGTCATGTAAGCCAATCCCCCCATCATCTGCACCACTTCATCCAACGCAGTACGGTGATCGTATGGGCCCGGCAAAAAACCTTTATGAGAAGCGTAAATCAATCGAGGATTAGTTTTTTTCAGAATGTCGTAATCTAAACCTAGTTTTGCCATCACTCCAGACTTAAAGTTCTCACTAACGACATCAGCTGTTGCAATCAACTTTTTGACAATTTCAATTCCTTCTGGCGACTTCATATCAAGCGCAATACTTTTTTTATTACGATTAAACATTGGAAAGAACCCGGCACCAGAGCCTAATAGCTTTCTGGTTTTGTCTCCGTCGATAGGCTCTACCTTGATCACTTCAGCGCCCAAGTCCGCCAAAATCATTCCACAAGTTGGGCCCATCACCATATGGGTAAATTCAACTACCCGAATGCCTGCATATGGAAGTGTTTTGTTAATACTCATCACCCGCCCCACTGTGTTGCAGGCATAAATCCCTTTGGCGCTCCAGCTTCAGGGACCATTCCGTAAATAATTTCAGAAGGAACGCCAGCCTGCAAAGGCTTGCGCGCCTCAAATAGCAAATCTAAATTGATGCCTGTTTTAATGCCCATTGCTTCAAACATAAATACCAAATCTTCAGTAACCACATTGCCTGACGCACCTGGAGCATACGGGCATCCACCCAAACCGCCCATAGATGAATCGAATGAAGTAACACCCTCTTCATATGCGGCCAAGCAATTAGCTAAGCCCAAGCCGCGCGTATTGTGTAGATGTGCCGCCCCTGCTTTACTACCAATGGCAGCCTTTAGTCGTCGAAATAATCTTTTGATTTGTGCAGGGTTTGCATAGCCAGTAGTATCTGATAAGCCAGACTCATCTGCTCCAGCATTGATTGCCTGCTCCGCCATCCAAATCACTTCATCCTCAGGCACTAAACCTTGTATGGTGCACCCGAAAGCCGTTGCTATTCCGGCCTCTACTTTGACCTCTGGAGCAAATTCTTTACGGTACTGCGCAATCTTTTGAACTTCCTCGATCATCTCTTCACGCGTTTTACGCACATTCGCCAAGGAGTGAGCTGCGCTAGCTGATACAGGAATGGTGAGTTTATGTACTCCAGCTTCGATTGCAGCTTGAGCTCCACGTAAATTGGGAACTAAAGCCATTACCGTCAAGCCTGGGAGCGTCTTAGCATGTCGCACGACTTCCGCAGTATCTGCCATCTGAGGTAGTAATTTAGCCGGAACGAAAGAACCTACCTCAATTTCCCGAACGCCTGCTTTATACAAGGCATCAATCCAGGCATTCTTTTCCTCAGTGGGCATGATTGACTTAATGGATTGCAACCCATCTCTTGGACCCACTTCACTGATCAAAACATCTATTGACGCCGAATTCATGTTGTTCTATCCTATAGAATACTATTCTATTATTAAAGCACATCAACCATACCCTGTCTATGCCAAGAAAATCTACCAAAGAGAATGACGGGAAAATCCCCATGTCAGATGCAGGGGTGGCTGCTGTAGATAAAGCGCTTGCCATCCTCCGGCTCTTTACCTCGGAAAGCCCTGAGCTGTCCCTCATTCAAATATCTGAAGCTACAGGGCTATATAAAAGTACTGCCTTACGTATGCTGGCCTCTCTAGAAAATTCCCTTTTAGTGCTTAAGCGATCTGATAGCATTTATGTACTTGGTCCTAGCATTGCCACCCTGAATGCTGCATATCAACATCATGAATCTCTTGAGACCCTAGTGATGCCTATATTAAGAAACTTGACCAAATCTACCAATGAAAGTGCTGCATTCCATGTACGCCAGGGCAATAAACGTCTGTGCCTATATAGAGTGGACTCTGAGCAAGCACTTAGAGATCACATCAAGGTAGGTGACCTACTGCCAATAGATAAGGGTGCTGGTGGAAAGGTGCTGCAAGCGTTTGAAGGTGCCAAAGGTAAGGGTTCAGCGCAGATTAGAAAAAACATGGTTTTGACCATATCCGGAGATAGAGTAAAGGAGATTTCTGGCATATCTTCCCCAGTCTTCAATTCTGAAGGACTCATAGGCGTCATTACCCTCACAATGCCCACTTACCGCTTTGATCCTAAACAGTCAAATCTCGTTAAAGCAAGCGCAAAAAAACTAACAGTACTTTTAGGTGGCAAATTTGATTGCTCGCTTACTTAATTCAGAATCATCCATAGATGCTTGGCTTGTAGGTAAATAGCCAAATAGCGGCAATTTAATTTTTATCACCAACTTTGCCTGCTGAAATGTCCATGATTAAGCGTGACAGCAAATACATTCTTGGGGTGATGGAACTGACCAATATATATTCATCGTCATTAGAGTGGGCACCAAAGCCTTGGACACCCATACTCTCAATCACTGGATTTTGAGTATCTAGCGCAGCAAACGCAGCATCTGTTCCACCGCCGGCAGCTACCGTTCCTAAAATCAAGTCACGCCCAAGCTCCGAATACACTTTTTTTGCATATTCGGCCATTTGCAAAGACTGTGGACTGGTCACCAAAGGTGGGCGGCGGCGCTCAAAACCAAGCTCTACTTTGGCATCAGGTATTTGCTGCGTTTTGACACGCTCTCGCACTTTATTCTCCACCACATCAAAATCTTCTTTTTTCATCACGCGAACATCGGCAGTGGCAAACGCAATGGAGGGTATGACATTTCGATTAGTACCAGCAGTTGCTAAAGTCCAGTTCATTTTGATCCCCTCTTTAGGATCAGACAAATCACGCATTTGTTGAATCTGAAATGAGAGCTCATCCAAGGCATTGCGCCCCAACTCGGGAGCAGCACCGGCATGCGATGCCTTACCAGTAATATTCAAATTGACCGCTGCAATCCCTGCCGTAGTAAGTGCAATGCGATCTGACTTTGCTTGAGATGCCTCACATGAAAAAGTGACATCATGCTCTGCGCCTAGTTTGGAAAAATACGCTCGCGCAGCTGGTGAACTAATTTCCTCGTCTCCATTAATCAGAACGGTAACTTTTCCATACTCATTAAATTTCAACTTTCTCAAGCTATCCATAGTATGCAAAATCAATGCTATTCCTTGCTTATCGTCCGATATACCAAGACCGTAAGCCCGATCTCCATCAACTCTAAAGGGCTGCTTAGCTAACATACCCCTCAGATATACGGTGTCCATATGGGCAATCAAGAGTATTTTCTTTTTGCCTGCCCCCTTAAATTCAGCCTTAACCATGCGGCCTGGCTTGTCAGGTGTATCGTGCATTCGATACATATCTTTGCCTGGCTCGATAAACTCCACCTGCCCACCAAGCGCTTTAAGTCTGTTAAATATCAGCAGTGATATCTTATCCAGCCCTTCACGATCTCTGCTGCCAGACTCAATAGATACTAATTCTTTTAAAGTAGTCAAATAAGGCTTTTGCTCTCCCTCAACCACTGAAAATATAGGCTCTTGTGGAGCGGCCATGCATATTCCAGAAGTGCCGATTACGGCGCAAAAAACCAAAAAGCGTTTTTTCATTTACCCCTCCGATTGATGATCAATTGATCATACATAAAATGATCTTGTAGTGCCATATAGGAAATATGATTCAACGCTTACCAGCACCTCTTTGAGACTCATATATCGCTGCTCAATCAATCCAAGTGGGGTATTGATGCATCACCGAATGAAATAGTTCAGATTCAGTAAATTGATTTAACCATTTTTTTGTCAAGGTGAATGGCAATTCTTCAAACCCTTGCGGATTGACCATCGCAAACTGCCTCATGAATGGAAAAATGGCGACGTCCACCCAAGTCATTTTGCTGCCCAACAAATACTGGCTAGACCGTAAAGCTGCCTCGATGGATTCAAACATGAGTTCGATTGCATCACCGAGCACCTTTTCTTGATCAAGCCCCGGAAATCGATTGGGATATTTATATTGATCTAATAGTGTTTTAAATGGCCCGTCATTTTTCTCAATCCAATCTTGTGCGATATCGCTATCGACCACCCCCCAACCATCCGGATCAGACCTCTCTAAGGCCCAACGCATAATGTCCAAACTTTGCTCGAGGACGAGTCCATCGACACACAACACTGGAACGGTTCCCTTGGGTGATACAAGCAGCATGGATGGGGGCTTATTTCTTAATGCAATCTCTCTGTGTTCAACTTGAATACCTGCATATTGCAATGCCATACGTGCTCTGATTGCATAAGGGCATCTACGGTAAGAATACAAAATTGGCATCAAGCTATTACGCATGATCTTTGCATGCACTCATTTAATTGATAGTCTGCATCAAAGCAAAAAGATCCTTTTGCCCCTCGAAGCCAATTCCTGGGCGATCAGATAAATGGATCATGCCATCCTCTACCAGAGCATCATCTGCAAACCCTGCAAATGCTCCAAACACTCCCGGGTAAGCCTCGCATCCTCCCAATCCAAAACCAGCAACGATGGCCAAGGTCATTTGGTTGCCGCCGTGCGGAAATACTGAATGTCTACCCCACCCTCTTTCACGCATCACCTCTAGCGATTTAGAGAACTGCACAATGCCATACGATTGAGGTACATCAATTTGTACGATATCGCGATCTGCTCTAAGTTTTCCGAACTGCAAAAGATTGCGGATATCTTGGGTTGAGAACAGATTTTCCCCTGTAGCAATTGGGGAATCATAAAAGCTGGTTAACTCGTCAAGCAACGCAAAATCGAGTGGGTCGGTTGGCTCTTCTAACCACTTCAAGTGATAGGGGGCTAATGCTTTTGCATAGTGAATGGCATTGTCCCGGTTCCAAGCTGCATTTGCGTCAACCGCCAAAGAACTAGCACTTCCAATGACTTTGATTGCGGCATCCAAACGGCGCAAATCTTCATCGAGTGGCGCTCCGCCCACCTTGATTTTCATTACCCGGTAACCCTCATCCAGGCGCGAACGAATCTCAGCTTCTAATTCAGGAATACCCTTCCCAGGTGCGTACCAACCACCCCCGACATAGCAAGGGACTTTAGTTTGCACCTTGCCATCATTAAATCGTTCTGCCAATAAAGCATGTAATGGCTTATCTGCAATTTTGGCAACCGCATCCCAAACGGCAACTTCAATTGTCCCCACCGCAACAGATCGCTCTGTATGGCCACCGGGTTTCTCGCGCTGCATCATGCAGGCTAAGATTTTTGCAGGATCTAAATTAGTACCAGAAGCATCCAGAAGTGAATCTGGGTCTGCTTTCATAATCCTAGGGACTAAACGAGAGCGCATTTGCTCGCCACAGGCATAGCGACCGGTAGAATTAAACGCATAGCCAATCACTGGCTTCCCAGCTCTCATGACATCGGTATGAACGGCCACTACCGATGTAGTCATCTCGCTAAAGTCGAATACTGAATTGCGCAAAGTGGAGCGCAATGGGACTGAAATCTCACGAATCTCGGTGATTTTCAAAAAAATTCTCCCTGAATATGGAATTTATATTATTGTTAGAAAATAATTAAACAAGAGTTTAAATCATATAGCCTATTTAAAACTCAGGAGACTTTGAATGCACTTGTCTGTAGCTTTTACTTTGCCCCGCCTATTGTTTGCACTCATTCAAATATGTCTGGGTCTTTTTCTGATTACTCCCTGCGCTAAGGCGCAGGATTACCCGAATAAACCAATTAAGGTGGTAATTCCGTTTGCCCCTGGTGGCCCATCCGATATTGTTGGGCGAATTCTGCTGCAGCAGATGAGCGAAAACTTGAATAAGCCCATCATCATTGAGAACAAGCCAGGGGCAGGCTCTAATATTGGGATTCAGCAAGTAGCTAGGTCTGCGCCTGATGGCTACACACTCTTACTTGTAAGTAGCACTTTTGTCATCAACCCATCGCTTTATCCCAATCCGGGTTTTGATGCGATCAAAGACTTCTCAGCGATTTCACTGCCGGTGAGCTCGCCTAATGTACTGGTCGTGAACCCCAGTTTTCCAGCGAAAGATATGAAAGAATTTTTTGCAGTCATTAAAGCCGCACCAGGCAAGTATGACTACGCATCACCTGGAGGTGGTACTGGACCACACTTGAGCGCAGAACTTCTCAAATTGAAAATGAATTTAGATATCACCCATATTCCATATAACGGAGGCGGTCCTGCACTACAAGCTGTTCTGGGCAATCAAGTTCCGATTGGCTTATCAGCACTTCCTCCGGCAGTGCCGCAAATTAAGGCCGGAACCGTGCGAGCTCTTGCCGTCACTAGCACTACACGCTCTCCATCGATCCCCGATGTGCCGACACTAAAGGAATCTGGTGTCTCAGATTTTGAGGGCGACACTCTGCAATTTATTGTTGCGCCAGCAGGCACACCTGCCGCAATCATTCAAAAGTTAAATCAAGAAATTGCCAAAGCTTTAGAAAATCCAGAAGTTAAAAATAAATTGATTGGGATGGGTTACTTAACGTATAGCTATACCCCCGAACAGACTTCCCAAAAAATCAAATTAGAAGTTGATAAGTGGGCTAAAGTCATTCAGAGTAGAAACATTAAGCCCGACTAGTCAGGCGCAACAATTCTCACCCCTCAATAGGTGAAAATGCTATTCTGTTTTTAGTTCATCAGAATTGAGCGGGACAAGGATGCAAGAGAAAAATACAATAACGGGGGTCGATTGTCACGCGCACGTCGTCGCAACAGGTTTACCATTAGCTCCTGAAATCCATTCACATCCTGCGCGTGATGCATCAGCAGAGCAGTTCTTAGACATCATGCATGCGCATGGCGTATCACATGGTGTTCTCACAGCTCCTAGCTTCTATGGATCTAACAACACTCTTTTATTAGAGGCGCTCCGTCGTCACCCCAAGCATCTGAGGGGCACTGTAATGGTTGATCCTGGCTTGGCCTTATCTGAACTTCGACAACAATTAGTTCAGATGCGGGAAGCAGGCATTGTCGGCATTCGTTTTAATTGGATCAAGAAAAAAAATATTCCAGATATTTCAAGCGCTCAATACCAAAGGGTTCTCGGCTTAGCCAAAGAACTCGGCATGCATATTGAGTTATTTCTAGAAGACGCATTGCAAGACATTGTCGTTCCTAAAATTCTCGCCAGTGGCGCAGTATTAGTACTTGATCATTTTGGTAATCCCGACCCAAGTAAAGGTATTCATAGCGCTGCCTTTCAAAACACGCTGAGAGGGTTAAGTGATGGCAAGGTCTGGGTAAAACTATCGGGGCCCTACCGATTAGGTGGGGGAGATATTCAGCCCTACCTTGATGCATTACTCGCAGCAAACCCTCAGCAGCTAGTATGGGCAAGCGACTGGCCATGGATTAGCCACGAAAATCAATTTCAGTATGCTGACTGTGTCGATTGGATCAAATCAGGCATTGACAGCCCGCAAATTTGGGAAGATATTTTTATCCACAACCCAAAATCACTGTTTCATTTTTAATCGACATTGGATAGCTCATCATGAACCATTCATTTCAACGCATCATTTCCTCGAGCACCGCTGGAATGGCAGCTTTGTGCTTTTCCCTCCTGCTAAATGGTCAGGCTTACGCTCAGACTGTTACTAAGCTGATTGTGCCTACCGCCCCGGGTGGTGGTACGGATGCCTTATTCAGGGTTGTCTCTAAAGATGCGCAACGCTTTTTGGGTGGGCCGATTAGCATTCAAAATATCCCTGGTGCCGGTGGCACCATTGGTCTCGCCCAAGTAGTGAACGCTACCCCAGATGGATATACCTTGGCTGGGGTATGGCCAGCCCCTGTCACAGTTGTTCCGCAAACCAGCAAGGTGCCCTATACACCCAATGACTACATTCCCGTCATTCAGCTCTCTACGGCACCTTATATCTTTTGTGTACACCCCGACTTTCCGGCGAATGATGGCAAATCGTTTATTGAAGAGGTTCGTAAAAATCCTAAAAAATATACCTACGGCACCGATGGCCTAGGAGGCCCTGCTCAGCTAGCTACCGAAAGAATCTTTAGAGCTCAAAATGTACAGGCGGTTGATGTTCCGTACAAAGGCGCTGGTGAAACCATTATTGGATTTCTATCAAACCAAATAGATATTTACGTTGGATCTATTCCGCCAGTCTTACAACATGCCAACATTGGTAAAGCCAAATGCCTTTTAGTCTCGTCAGTAAATAGAAATGCTCAATTTCCCAATGCAAGCTCTTTGAAAGATATTGGTCTAGCAAAAGAAGAAACCTTGCTATGGAGAATCATCCTCGCTCCTAAAGGGACAAAGCCTGAACGGCTTGGACAAATCGTGAGCGCTTATAGCCAGGCGATGAAAGAGCCTGACACCTTACGCTACCTCGATGAGGTAGGTGAGTCTTCCGCAGTGCTCACTGGAAAAGAACTACAAGACAAACTCAATCAAGAATATGCTGCATTTAGTCTGATTGCTAAGAGTCTGAATATGCGCTAGCAGCATCCAAGCGCTTTAGACTGGGTCTTCTTCGACGACAGCCCATGTGCTGTCGCCTAGTTTTTTGACTGCCATAGAGTAGATCCAGTTATTTGGGATTCCACAACTCCAATCCTTGGGGCCATTCTGAATGAGGATATTCACGGCATTGCGCTCATCGTAATACAGATGGTAGATCTTCCCATGAATGGGATTAAAGCCAAACTTAGCACTGTGAACCATCTCAGTTGCATCCAGTCTTGCCTGTAAGGCCCTAGCTTGCCGCATCAATACTTCGGCCTGCTCCATGATGCGATCATATTCAAGCTTGGCATTTTGACGTGCGACGTTTACCGCCTTATCTTTCTCTTCAACCACTTTAATGGGCGCGAATACCGGGGCACTCACTTCCATAGGGTATTCAATACCAGCGTGTCTTGCTGGATCCGTATCTTCTATTCTCACAAAAACTCCCAATAATGCTTAATGAATATTCTATCGCTCAGCGCTTATAAAAGCTCAGAGTTACTTCACCAAGATCAATTCCAAACTTACTCATCTTGGCTTTGTTCAACATGACTTTTGGTGTGACCAGATACATCCAGTCGTTAAATTGCACGTGATAAATAGTGCCATCTACCGGTAGTGCTAAGGTATAGGCCCAATTAAGCGCATTGCCTGCAGCATCACCTAAGGCTTCACCTACGACGTCATCAGCACTACCCACATACTTACCTGGGGATACTTCCGTTAAGGTCCAGATGCGTTTTTGTTTTGTGCCATCGGAGTAATCAAAACTCTCATCTAAGGTACCGACTTTCTTACCATCAATCACTTGCCAATTGGCTTTAATCAATACGGTAAATCTTTTCTTCACTACACCACTACGATCCGTAAAGATGCCATAAGCATCAATCGTTCCAGAAAAGTATTCACTCAAATCTAAAGTGGGTTTCTCATTGGCATACTGAGATACGTTTGGACTTGAGCATGCCAATAACAATAAGCTACACAACACAGCGGGAGCAAGCTTCAAGAGAAAAGATTTCATTAACTAACAAGCCTCATTAAATAGTGGTGGCGGGCAACTTTGACCAAGCAATTCGGTACGCAACTTTGGCGCACTGGTTTTTGGATCCAACCAGATGCCAAAAAAGGCTTTGGAGAAATCGACTCCTGGGATTTGAGCAATTTGCTTGCCGTCATGGAAAAATATGGTGCCTTGCTTAGGTAGGTAGATTGCCGTCAAGCTTTGGCCGGATTCCACATTCGGCAAGAATGTCGCCAACTGCTTACCCCAACTCACCGCCTGAACTTCAGGCACGCCAATTCTTTTCATTTCATCGATGGTTCTATTGGCAATTGAGTTACCACTAAAAGACTTTTGATAACGTAAATCAATCGCAAACTCCCCGGAGACAGGATTGGCCCCGCGGTAGAAAGAGGCGTCATAAATATGCAAGCCCCACCACGTGAGCTTGCCACTACCCTGCAGCCTGCTTGGATTAAGAGCCTCATTCATATACGTTGCATCATGCGCAAAGCCAACCGAACTCAGTAAGAGACTTACTGCACATACACTCACTACAAATGGATAAGCTTTCATACGGCCACCTTCTGAACCCTTGATTTGACCAGTCGCAATGCGCTTGGTCCAAAGATCCTAGAAATTGCATGTCTATTTTTAGCAAAGAATTGATAGCCGACCTTTAAGATGGGTTGTAAAGCAGGTCTTGAGAATATCCAAGCTAATAATGGCAAGTTCGCCCGTTGATAAGCCTCTGGGAAAACAGTCACCCCATGGATTAGCGTCCCATCCGCATACTGCCCGTACATGGCCGCTAAAGCCTGCTCACAGGAAACGCCTACTGCTTGCGGATCGTATCGCTCTGAATTGATATCGATAAAGTCCAGTAAATTTGCCTCGTTTCGTCCAGACAAAAACAAAATTTCGGCCTGACACAAAGGACATGCGCCATCGTAAAAAAGAGTCAGTTTTTGCAGTTTGCTCGCCATCAAGCAAGTGTAAGACTTATTCAATAAACTAGCTGAGAGCACACTCACTATTCCAATGACCCCATGACACTACTACCACCCTCCTTTCGCGCCCTGGTTATCGGCTCTTCAGGAACCATTGGGTCGGCTTTTGTGGAACTACTACAGGCTGACAAAGCTTGCATAGAAGTCGTTGGGATCCACCGACATTCTGAATACCCCATCGACTATCGACATCCTGAAACCATTGAAGCTGCAGCCAAGGCACTCTCCTTAGGCGGCCCATTTCAGCTCATTATTAATACGATTGGTGTATTACACAGCAAAGACTGGATGCCAGAAAAGAAATTGGCTGATCTCAATTCAGAACAACTCATGGATCTGATGAAAATCAACGCCATTGGTCCAGCTTTAACCATTCAACACTTTTCAACACTCTTGGACCCACAGCATAGTGTCATGGCAACACTATCAGCGAAGGTGGGTAGCATCGAAGATAACCGCTTGGGTGGTTGGTATAGCTATCGTGCATCTAAGGCGGCGCTCAATATGTTAATCAAGACAGCGGCGATTGAGCTTGCTAGAACTAAACCCAATACCGGATTAATCGCGCTTCACCCAGGAACGGTAAATTCAAGACTCTCGCAACCTTTTCGTGGAGAGCAAATTGGCCGGCCGGCTTTAGATGCTGCTGCTGACATGTTGAAAGTGATTCAGAATCTTGGTAAAGAAGATTCAGGTTGCTTCCTTTCTTACTCAGGGGAAAAACTACCCTGGTAATCACTTACATCTACAGCTTCTTATGAGTCCCATCGCATAAAGGGCCATTCTCAGACTGCTTACAGCCACAGAAATATACAGTCTCAGTTTTAGTAGCAACATACTCCAATGGGGTGCAATCGGTTGACTCATGCATGCCATCACATAATGGCTGCTTTTTACTAATGCCACATGAACACCAGTAATAAGTCTTACCCGCCTCTACTTGCAGTGGATAGGGTTCATTTTTAGCGGTCTTTTCTTGCATGGTGAGGCCCTCAGAAGTTATTTTTTATTTGAATTTGTCTTTACGCTAGCGTACTGCCTGCTTGATCTAAAAATTCTGCGAGACTCACAGCCTCTCCGATCTCTTTTGGGAGTGCATCCCTTACTGAAAATACACCCAAGACTTTTCCGGCAGCAGACGTAATGGGTAAATGCCTAAACCCCCTTTCAATCATGATGAGGACGGCATTCGACACAGTCATTTCAGGGGTAATGCAATGGGGCTTAGGCGTCATCACAGCTGACACCGAAGTCGTCTCTGGATTTAAAGGCTTAGATACCACTCTAGTCATCAAATCTCGCTCAGTCAGAATTCCCAGCAGCTCACCACTAATATCCATAATCAGAACTGACCCCGTATTCGCTTTCGTCATGATGCGCGCCGCCTCTAATACCGTCGCTTGAGGCAATAGGCTCACTAAATGCCTATGGGTAATGGACTGTGACACTGTGCGATCTGACATATTGGCCTCCGTTTAGATTTGACTAGCGCAAGCCCGCATTAATTTTTTGAAGAGCTGATTCGCCAGGGCAAAGATCTGACTCTTTCAAAGAATTAAGGGGCTCAATACAAGTGTTCAATGCTTCATGAAGATCAGTGGCTAAAGGATCTAAATACAGCAATCCAGTAACCACCTCACCGCGTTCTTGGTGCTCATTGATGTAACTTAAAGCGGCATAACGATTGGTGGGATCGTAATCCTGGTGTAACTTACGCAAGCGTAAATACGAGCCATCATGCTGCTGTACTTCCACCGCTTCTCCAGGGGCGTACTCAGTAGTGATTTCTTGATGCATTGGGATAAAGTCAATGCGACTGACGGCCTCATTGTGTTGCCTGACATAGTCATAACTCTTGGTACTGCCGCCATGGTTATTAAAGGTGACACAAGGACTAATGACATCGATGAATGCTGCTCCGCCATGCCCAATAGCGCCTTTGATTAAAGGAACCAGTTGCTCTTTATCCCCTGAAAAACTTCTCGCAACATAGGTTGCTCCCAGCTGCAGTGCTAAGCCAACCAGATCAACCGGGCTATCGTTGTTTACAACCCCTTTCTTGCTTTTTGATCCTCGATCGGCGGTCGCTGAAAACTGGCCCTTAGTTAATCCATAGACGCCATTGTTCTCAACGATGTAAGCCATCCGTACATTACGACGCATCGCATTAGCAAACTGCCCCAAACCAATGGAAGCAGAATCGCCATCCCCAGAGACGCCTAAGTAGAGTAAATCGCGGTTTGCCAGATTGGCACCCGTTAACACTGAAGGCATCCGACCATGCACGGTATTAAACCCGTGTGAAGCACCTAAAAAATAATCTGGCGTTTTTGAACTACAACCAATTCCGGATAGCTTGGCTACCCGATGGGGCTCAACATCCATTTCCCAACATGCTTGCACAATCGCGGCAGAAATAGAATCGTGGCCACAGCCTGCACATAGGGTTGATATTCTTCCCTCATAGTCTCGGCGGGTATACCCAACCTTATTTTTTTGCAATGTTGGGTGATGAAGAATCGGTTTATTAATATAAGTCATGCCAACTCCTTACGGCTTGAAGATGCACTGGGCTTGCCTGCAACACCTAAGCTCTTCTGAATAGCATTAGCAATAAAACGTGCAGTAATCGGCGTGCCATCGTAATGCAACACTTTAACCAAATTGTTATTCACTATTTCTAACTCATTCATTAAGAGGGTGTGCATTTGTGCATCGCGATTTTGTTCCACTACAAATACCTTCTCATGGGAATCAATAAACTCTTTGACTGATTTTGGGAATGGGAAAGCACGTAGGCGCATCGCATCTAAGAAAACGCCATCCTCTCCTAGAGCATCCAGCGCCTCTTCCATCGCTGGGCTGGTGGATCCAAAATAAATCACCCCAAATTTACTGGGCTTACTAGCCGGTTTTACAACTGGCTGCGGCACCATAGTGGCTGCCGTTTCAAATTTACGCAACAACCGTTCCATGTTGTAAATGTAGTCCACCCCTTTTTCAGAATATCTCGCGTAAGGATCGCGGGTAGTGCCCCGAGTGAAAAAACTTCCTTTAGTGGGGTGAGTGCCGGGCAAGGTCCGCCAAGGAATGCCATCGCCATCGACATCTTTATAGCGCCCAAAATCTTTTCCTGATTCCAGATCCTCAGCAGTCATGACCTTGCCTCGATCATAGGTACGGCCCTCTTCCCAGACAAATGGATCGCAGAGCCGTTGGTTCATGCCGATATCCAAATCCGTCATCAAGAAAATCGGTGTCTGCAAACGTTCCGCAAGATCAAGAGAAGTAGCCGCATGTTCGAAACATTCCTGTGGATCTTGAGGAAACAGCATTACATGCTTGGTATCACCATGTGATGCATAGGCGCAGGCAATGAGGTCAGACTGTTGCGTGCGAGTGGGCATACCCGTAGAAGGGCCGCCGCGCTGCACATTCACAATCGTTACTGGGATTTCAGCAAAGTACGCTAAGCCAATAAACTCTGTCATCAAAGAAATGCCAGGGCCAGATGTTGCTGTGAACGCCCTTGCGCCATTCCACGCAGCACCAATCACCATGCCAATCGAAGCCAACTCATCTTCTGCTTGCACAATGGCGAACTTGTTTGAACCTGTTTCTGAGTCGACCCTAAATTTGTGGCAGAACTTATCGAAGGCCTCTGGGACTGATGATGAGGGGGTAATCGGGTACCAAGCAGCAAAGGTAGCACCGCCATAGACACAACCTAAACCAATCGCACTATTGCCATCGGTGAAGATGCGATTACCAACCTGATCAGAGCGCCTTACTTGAATACCCAAAGGCGCTTTTAAGTACTTCTTAGCATAGTCAAAGCCCAGATTAAACGCCTTCATATTTGAATCTAGCAAAGCTTCTTTGCCCTTGAATTGCTCAGAGAATAGCTTTTCGAATACCGTGGCATCGACACCAAGCAGTACCGACAAGGCGCCAACATAAATGATGTTCTTAAACAATTGACGTTGCCTAGCATCGCTATATGCTGAATTGCTAATTTCCGTAAGAGGCACACCAATGACATGAATGTCTTTGCGAAACCTATCTTCCGGTATTGGGCGTGTGGAATCGTAGAAAAGATATCCTCCTGGCTCGATTTCGGCAACATCGGCATCCCAAGTTTGCGGATTCATGGCGACCATCATGTCAACGCCACCGCGCCTACCTAAATAACCCTTCTCACATACCCTAGCCTCATACCACGTAGGCATTCCCTGAATATTGCTAGGGAAAATATTGCGTGGGCTCACTGGTACTCCCATACGCAGAATAGCTTTGGCAAATAGTTCATTAGCCGAGGCCGATCCAGAGCCATTCACATTGGCAAATTTAATTACAAAATCATTAATTGCTTCGATTTGCTTCATGCCAACTCCCCTGCATGCAAACTCATTTGCTTATCGCGACATTGCGCTCCAGCTTGCGCCGTATTTAATAAAAATTTCTGCATATCCCATGCTCCCGTTGGGCATCGCTCAGCACATAAGCCACAATGCAAACACACATCCTCATCTTTAACCATTACCTTGCCAGACTTTAAGTTCTGGGAAATATATAAATCCTGGTCGTGATTTAAGGCTGGGGCCTTCAGGCGAGTTCTCAAATCTTCCTCGGTACCGCCAAGCGTGAAGGTGATCGAATCCATCGGGCAAATGTCCACACAAGCATCGCACTCGATACAGGTTTCACGGGTGAAGATAGTTTGAACATCGCAATTTAAGCAACGGCTAGCCTCTTTGAAAGCAGTTGCCGCATCAAAGCCCAACTCCACTTCAACACGAATACTAGAGAGCGCTAACTCTGCTGCAACCCAAGGGACCGCATAACGCTCATCATCGGATACATCATTGTGATAACTCCACTCATGAATGCCCATTTTCTGCGACATGAGGGTCACTTTATGTTGCGGTCTAGTGGCGACGTTTTCATGATTGAGAAAGCGATCAATCGAAATGGCTGCAGCATGTCCCTGGGCTACTGCGGTAATGATATTTTTTGGCCCAAACGCAGCATCACCACCGAAAAAGATTTTGGAATTGCTCGACTGAAAGGTCTCTTGATCTAAAACTGGCAAGCCATAGCGATTAAATTCAACGCCACAATCTTTCTCGATCCAAGGGAAGGCATTCTCCTGACCGACCGCCAATAAAACAGAGTCACATTCAATATAGACTTCTGGCTCACCCGATGGAACCAGGCTACGATTGCCTTTTTCATCAAAAACCGCTTTCACAATCTCAAAACGCATACCAACCAACTTGCCGCCTTTGCACTCAAAGCTTTTAGGGACGTGATAGTTGAGAATTGGAATACCTTCATGCAAGGCATCCTCTTTTTCCCAAGGAGACGCCTTCATCTCAGCAAAGCCGCTACGCACAACTACCTTCACATCGCTGCTACCTAAGCGTCTAGCTGATCGGCAACAGTCCATTGCAGTATTGCCACCACCCAGGACGATTACTTTTCCCTTTACCTCGGTGATATGCCCAAATGACACTGATGCAAGCCAATCAATACCAATATGAATATCTTTAGCGGCTTCTGTACGGCCTGGTACATCAAGGTCCCTGCCTCGTGGAGCACCTGAGCCCACATAGATTGCATCGTAGCCTTCACTCAATAGTGCTTGCAATGAATCTACTCGTTGCTTGTTTTTGAAGTCCACCCCCATATTGAGGATGTAATCCGTTTCTTCATCGACTACGGATTCTGGTAAGCGAAAGCGTGGAATCTGAGAACGAATGAAGCCACCCGCTTTTGCCTCAGCATCATAGATCGTGATGTCATATCCCAAAGGGGCAAGATCTCTAGCGACAGTTAAGGATGATGGCCCCGCTCCAATACACACAACGCGTTTGCCATTCTTCGGTGCAATATCGGGCATACGCGCCAGAACATCTCCTTTGTTATCTGCCGCAACTCGCTTGAGACGACAGATAGCAACTGGTTCAGGATCGGCGCCATTATTTTCCTCAACACGTCCGCGGCGACATGCAGGTTCACAAGGTCTATCGCAAGTTCTTCCCAGCACTCCAGGAAAAACGTTAGACACCCAATTGATCATGTAAGCGTCCGCATATCGCCCTTGGGCAATTAAGCGAATGTATTCCGGCACAGGGGTATGTGCAGGACAGGCCCACTGACAATCTACAACTTTATGAAAATATGATTGATTCAAGCTAACAGCCTCCAATATCTTTCCCGCAAAATTCAATTTGTAGTTTTAATACGAATCTTGATTGAATAATTCTACGGACTTGGAGGCATTCAAGCATCAGGTAAACCCCGCTATGGGGCCTGATTTATGGAATAAATAGACTTCGTTTGATCTACATCAAAACTGTGCAGGTGCAACAATTCATCCGATCAATGGATGCATGCACTTAAAGAGCGGCCGACCCACTCTCTCCGGTTCTCACGCGAACCGCATCATCTAATGATGTCACAAAGATCTTGCCGTCGCCAATCTTGCCAGTGAATGCAGCTCTAGAAATAACATTTAGGGCATCGTCTAACAATTCATCATTGACAGCAACTTCAATTTTCAGCTTCAGCAAAAAATCAATCACATACTCTGCGCCACGATATAACTCAGTGTGGCCATTTTGTCTGCCAAAACCACGAACATCATAAGAAGTCATTCCCATGATCCCGATGTGATTCAAGGCCTCATGAACTTCGTCTAATTTGAAAGGCTTAATGATTGCAGTGATGAGTTTCATGGAGATCCAAAAGATATCGATTTGTAGTGCAATACATATGTGACATTTTTATTAAACAGCATTGCTGCTTTGCACACCGAATGCCCTGCACTAATTAAGTGCGAGTAGCAGCCTAGAGTCAGCAGTAAAATGCTTCGAAGGCCTTTTAGATATTGGGTTTATAAGGAATATCAAGATAAATCCCCAAATGGTGCATGAGGTTTTCTGAATTGTGCAAGCAGTCAAATCATGCTAATTTTTGGAACTTATGATGTGACATGCGTATCAAAATTACAAAAAGTCTTAAGCACAGCGCCCAAGCCTCAAATAGAGATAATCCACCAGAAGACTCCTTTCCTGCCGGGGAGTATCTTGCGAACCTCACTCCCGAAGGGAAGATTGAGGTGATTAATGCCAAAAAGATTAAGGCGCTTTTTTCTTTTTCTCAGTTTCGAGAAAAGATTTCCTTAGGTGAATTTATTGTGATTGAAGCCTAAGGTTTTCTAATAAGCAAGCTAGCCAGCTCATCAACTACCTCGGACCAATCAGAGTCTTCTGCAATAGCTTCCCTTAAAAAATTTCTCTGATCCGAAGTCCAGAATATTGCCGTCACAAGGTCTGAATGAGAGTTGAGCTGATGCCGCTCAATAAATCGATCGATATGCATCTTCTCGGCAGATAGTCCGAGCTGCTTAAACAGCTCAGCCAAGGTGGGGTTATTCAGACTCATCGCACTCTCTTTAGATTTATTTGATCAATCCCAGGCACTGGTTTTTCAGATCGCTCTGATGAATGGAGTAGCAATAGGTTCTCTGACTATGCACTTGCGCAAGACAGTAGTTCTTATCATCCCCAGCGTGAATCGAATAACAATAGCTGGCCTGACGATGGCTCATTGCCAAGCAGTAATTCTTACGATCAGCATCTTGAATTGAATAGCAATTGGTCGCTTGAGCAAATGCCAATGAATACCCCAGTAACAACAGCAAGGGTATGAGGTGCTTCATCTAATCTACCTCATCGACATGAGGTTCATCGAAATGCTCTTTATGTGGCTTTAACTTGGCCTCCAGCTGCGTCCATTTACCCTGCTGCTTCCGATACCCACAATCTTCAGCGTGATTCTCCAACAGACCAAAAATCACGGTAGTCGGTATCTTGCAATATGCACAGCGATACGCGTGCTGATGCTCCTCTATTTTCTCTTGCGGGTAATCGATGTAAAAGGGCTTCATAAAATAGATTTTTGTACTTAGTGAGCAGCAGCGCTTAAGCATTTAGCCAATGTCAGGTCGTAGCGCAAGATATGAATCTCAAACCAGTAACTGATATACCGAATCAGGCTGTAGAGATCGCTATTGTTAGACGCCATTTGACCAAGCGTTTGAGACACTGTCTCCAGCATTTTTTCATGGGCATCTTCATGACCAGAAAAATCAATGCTTGCTGAGGTGGCCAAGCGCTCTTCTGTTTTAAAGTGACTCACTAGAAGCCCATATAAAGCATTACGCTTTTCTTGCGGGATTGGAGAATGCTCAAAGCAGTACTCCTTAAAACCCTCCAGAAATACAAAAAGCTCATCATGCTCAACATCAATCTCAGGAATATTCACCTGAAGATTTTGAGGAAGCATCGAATATTGGCGCACGCTCACTGGGTTTCCTTTTTAATCACCACTCTAAGCTCTCAATCTACTCTTCTGAGCCATTTATTTCATAGAGAAATACCATTAGAAAGAGAAATAATTTTGCGGCATTGCGGTAAAAAAACCAGCTACCTGAGTTATCTGAAGGCGCATTCTCCCTGACTTGTGATATTTTTATTCACTTTTGACTTTTCTCCAGATCAAATCCATAGAAACCATTTGCCATGATCAATACCAGCCGACCAAGACGCTCCGTACTCTATATGCCAGGAGCCAATACCCGAGCCCTAGAAAAAGCCAAAAGCCTGCCGGCTGACTCGCTGATCCTAGACTTGGAAGATGCGGTTGCGCCAGATGCTAAAGCCCAGGCACGAGAGAATATTCGTGCAGCACTAGTTACTGGCTTTGGACATCGTGAGGCAGTCGTCCGTATTAACGGCTTAAATACCCAATGGGGTTTAGATGACTTAAAGGCTTTTGCCGACACCAAGGCTGATGCCATCTTGTTGCCTAAAGTGGAATCAGCTTCTCAGATACGGGAAGTGGCAAGCCTATTAAAGCAATTCAACCCAGCAAGCACTATGAAGATCTGGGCCATGATTGAAACGCCACTGGCTATCTTTAAGCTTCCAGAAATTGCCAGTTCCCACCCCATGCTAGAAGCCTTGGTCTTGGGCACTTCGGATCTAGTCAAAGATCTGCACGCGCGACATACGCCAAACAGAGTGGAATCCCAGACCGCACTCTCACTCTCGGTATTGGCAGCGAGAGCACATCAACTGTGCGTGCTAGATGGAGTCCATTTATCGCTAGATGATGAAGGCGGCCTGAGGCAGTCTTGTATTCAGGGTAGAGATATGGGCTTTGATGGGAAAACATTAATTCATCCAAGTCAGATTGCGTTTGCCAATCAAATCTTCGGACCCTCACCAGAGGAAATCGATGAAGCTCGGCAAAGAATTACGGCTTATGAGGCCGCTATCAGTTCTGGCGCTGGTATTGCTGTGCTCAATGGCAAGCTGGTTGAAGAATTGCATATTCAGGATGCCAAGAGAATTCTGGCACTTGCAAATGCCATTGAAGCTTTCTTAAAGACGAATTAAATCATTTAGCGCATTCAGAATGCGGAGATATTTAGCACTGTAAAAAGGTAGGGATACTAAAAAGCCCAAGCCAATGATGTACAAGGAGAACATTTTTCTTTGCTCTTCTGAGTAACGCTTTCTGAGGTATTTGAATTCATACAAAATTCTACGTACCAGTCTGTACAAGAATTCAAAGAGTACAAACAGAAAAAGGAAGACCACCAGCCAAGAATACGGAAGTTCAGAAAGAAAGATTAAAACACTGTCCATGCATATGCCCTGTAGTTAACTTTTTGACATTTCAAGAGTACCACCAGCCTATCACAGTACCCAAACCTGATCGCTAAAATCATTCTAGAATTTAGGTAGAATTGCACAATGCCCTTAATGAACAGAGTCCTACCTCTGACTCTTCTTGCTTTACTTTTTCAACCCCTCATCGGTTGGGCAATTGATTTGCAGCCAAATGATGTTGTTGCGCCGCTGCCAGATAAAAACTATCTGATGGTGAGCTACGTGAGCACTGAGAACACCAATTTCTACAAGAACGGTTCGGTGGTCTCTGCTGGCGCTTATAAAAATCCAGTAATTGATACTAATAGTGCTGTTCTTCGCGGATCCCGAACTTATTCCATTAGCGACCTTCCAGCAGTCTCTTATGTGCAACTTCCTTACACCATCACCAAACCAGCAGGTTCTCTTGCGGCTTACCCGGGCAACAGTGGTATTGGTGATCTTACATTTGCGACGGCAATATGGCCTTACTCTAATCGCGAAACGAGAACCTATCTCGGTATTGCCGGTTATTTAATCACCCCTACTGGTAGCTATTCTGGCCAACGCCCTTTGAATGTTGGCGAGAATCGTTTTAAGAGTGATATACAAATAGGCTTTCAAAGGCCAATTACCGAGAGTGTCGATGGCGTGATTGCCGTAGACACAATGTGGTTTGGTGGTACCAGCCAGTGTGCAGCAGCTTGCTCGCCAAGCCTTTCAGCAACCAGTCCCACTGTTCCCTTGGCACAAAAACCTTTAACTACCACTCAGCTGGGCCCTATCTACAACATTAATAAAATCTTTACTGTAGGCGCTTCTTATTTCTATGTTGCTGGTGGTGCCACAGCCATTAATAACGTCTACCAAAACAATGTCGTCAACACACAGCGATTTTTATTAAGCGGACTTGCACATACCCCAATTGGTAGGTTCTCACTGCAATACGGTCGGGATATGGAAATTAAAAATGGTTTCTATCAGTCTCGTGTGTTAGCAGTGCGCTTTGCTAAAGAATTCTAGATTACACGACCCTAAAAGCAAAACCGCCCGAAGGCGGCCTTGCATTTAGTAATACTGCTCTAGCTGTTCATCATGCCAAACTGAGATTCTCTTTATACAGCGGGAAGTTTCGAACCGGTCTGCCGATTGCAGCGGAAATGGCATTTGCTACAGCGGGACCAACTACGCAAATCGTGGGCTCACCCACTCCACCCCAGAAGTCATAGGTAGGTACAAGGACTACTTCAACGCGAGGAGTTGAAGACAGCTTGAGCAAGGGATAAGAATCCAAATTCTGCTGCTTGATACGGCCATTCTCTACCGTTATCTCTGGATTAAAGATTGCCCCCAGCGCCATCACTACCGAGCCTTCGATCTGTTCGCGAGTCAAATATGGATTCACAACGTGCCCACAATTCAAAGCAAATACCAAGCGCTCAATCGTGACGATATTACCCTTCACGGAGACTTCAGCAACCGCAGCTGAGTAGCTCGCATACCCCATGAACTGAGCAATACCACGATGCACTCCAGGTGCCGTAGGCTTACCCCAATTACCTGTCTTAGCAGCGGCATTTAAAACGCCGAGATGCTTGGGATGGTTTTGCATTAAGACTTGGCGGAATTGCAATGGATCTTTATTAGCTGCCTTAGCGCACTCATCCATAAAACATTCCATGAAGATGCCATTTTGATTTGTATTGACACCGCGCCATGGGCCTACTGGCACATGCGAGTTTTTCATCACATACTCTGTCAATAAGGTTGGGAACTGATAACCCAATTGCGCATCAGGACCCTTCTCGTAAAAGCCTTGTAGCTGGCGCTCATCTTTACCATCTTTAATTGCCATTGGTGCAAGCGTGGCATTGATGGATTGACCAGCCACCTTAATATGCATACCGGTCAAGTTACCAGCCGCATCTAAGCCAGCCGTCATCTTGGCCATGGCGATCGGATGATAGTAGTCGTGCGTCATATCTTCTTCCCGACTCCAGATCACCTTCACAGGCACGCCGGGATATTTTTGCGCCACCTTAGCTGCATAGCTCACAAAATCCTGAGTGGACCCACGACGCCCTAAGCCAGTACCAGAATCCAACTTATACACTTCGCACTTATCTAATGGGATGCCGGTTGCTTCTGATAATGCAGCATGAGAGCCCTCACCATTTTGCGTTGGCACCCAAGCTTCGACACGGTCGCCAGTAATTTTGACGGTGGCATTCATGGGCTCCATATTGACGTGAGCACGATATGGCGTGAAATAAATGGCTTCTACTTTTTTATTGGAGGATGCAATGGCACCTACAGCATCACCTTCCTTGCGTTGCCAAAAATCCCCTTGCTCATCTAGCCCGTCACGCAATGCCTTATTAATATCAGATGAGGAGGTATTCGCGCCCGCACCTTCATCCCACACAATTGGTAAAGCATTCAATGCAGTATTGGCGCGCCACCAAGTGTCAGCCACTACCGCGACTGTGCTGTCATTAATTCTGACAACGCCTTTGACACCCCGTAAGTTCTTTACTTTGGCTTCGTCATAACTAAGCAACTTGCCACCGAATACTGGGCAGGATTTGACAGAGGCACAGAGCATTCCTGGCAGTTGTAAATCCAGTCCAAAGACTTTTGTGCCATTTACCTTATTCGCGGTATCAATCCGTGCATATGGCTGACCAGCAACCTTCCACGTTCTTGGGTCTTTTAAGGTGATCGACTTTGGATCGGGAGGTGTCAAGGTTGAGGCACGCTCAGCCACTTTTCCATAAGTCGTTTTGCGACCTGTCGGCACGTGGGTGATGACGCCCTTGTCGACTTTTAATTCGTTAACAGGAACATTCCAAGTATCTGCTGCTGCCTGCACTAGCATGATGCGCGCAGCAGCAGCGCCGCGGCGCACGTAATCCTCGGAGATGCGTATGCCACGGCTACCACCAGTGCCATGCTCTCCCCAAGCCCGTTTACGTGCCAAACTTTGCCCTGGTGTTGGAGACTCTGTCGTGACTTTCTTCCAGTTGCACTCCAATTCTTCTGCAACCATTTGTGCCAAACCTGTGCGGGTACCTTGACCCATTTCTGAGCGGGCAATTCTGATCACCACAGTATCGTCAGGCTTAATGGAGACCCAAGCATTCACCTCAGGATCGCCAGCCCTCATTGGGGTATTTTGGTCGTACTTGCTGTTTGATTGCGCCAGTGCCAGGTCAGGTAAAGCACCAAGTCCAAGCATCAAGCCACCACCAGCAAGAGATCCCTTAATGATGAAGTCACGACGGGAAGCACTTGCCAACATATTGGTATTTTCTGTGTTTTTAGTCATCTCGCGCCCCTTATCCACGTGTCTTAGTTGAGGCATCGTATTGCGCGAGGACATCCTCTAACTTTTTCTGCCCAGACGCCACATGAATGCCATCGCGCACTTTTTGATAAGTGCCACAACGACAAACATTGGTCATGGCATTGTCAATATCGGCATCGCTTGGCTTCGGAATTCTTTTGAGTAGCGCTGCTGCGGCCATTACTTGGCCCGACTGACAGTAGCCGCACTGTGGCACATCTAAAGCAATCCATGCTTTTTGCACTGGATGAGAATTATCTTTAGAGAGCGCCTCGACTGTGGTGATCTTCATGCCACCTACCGCTGAAACTGGAATCGAACAGGAGCGGACGGGCTCGCCATTCATATAGACGGTACAGGCACCACACTGAGCAACCCCACAACCATACTTAGTACCAGTGAGTCCAACCACTTCCCGAATTGCCCATAACAAAGGCATATTGGGTTCCACATCGATATTGTGGACTTCCCCATTAATGGTTAATTGCATTGCTGTCTCCTTGAATGCTTTTGCTTGCTAAATTTTTATATTTATTCAAATGACTATAAATCATTCCATGAATAAATTCAGGAGCAAATAGGCGACCTAGTAGAAACCCTCAATACGATAAAACCACCAGTAGGTGGCTTTATCCGGATGAACAGCAATGCAACCAATGGATTAAGAAAAGCCGCCTTCTTTATAAATCATGGCGGCGTTAATTGCGGCAATATTGGCAGCGCCCATTTGTTGCATGGTGGACTTAAATTCGGTTTGCAATATCTCCATGACCCGCTCAACCCCTGGTTGGCCAAATGCGCCCAATCCCCAAAGGTAAGGTCGACCCACACAAACAGCGTTTGCACCTAATGCCATCGCCTTAAAGACATCGCTGCCTCTGCGCACACCACTATCAAAGAGAATGGGCACTTTTCCTTTAGTCACTCTCACAACTTCAGGCAAACATTCAATTGCACCGCGCCCGCCATCCTCACTGCGACCACCGTGATTTGATACATGAATTCCATCAACACCGTAATCCAGACAAAGCTGTGCATCTTCCTCTGTCAGAATTCCCTTAATGATAATTTTCATCTTGGTGGTATCGCGCACCTGTTTAATGAACTCCCAAGTCATATTCGATGAAGATAGTTTTACACCCGTCATATCGATACCGTCGTAATTGGGGCGTTCCTGAGCACTTCCAAAACCATGTGTATGGCAACCTACACAATTGCGCGGGTCTAACTTTTTGAGGCGCGCGAAGGTTTCTTGATTTCTACCTCCGTTACGATCGACTGTAATTTCTAAAACAGGGGCGCCCGCTTTTTCTACGCGTCGAATGACTTGCTTAGCAACTTCAGGACTTGAAGTGGCATACAACTGAAACCAAACCTCTCCTTGGCGCGCAGCAATGACGTCTTCAATCGTTGAGCCACCCGCATTAGAAAGAATATTTAAAAACCCACCTGCTCTTGCCGCTTTTGCCACAGTAATCTCGCCTCCAGGGTCATAGGCTTTGTTACCACCGGTTGGAGCGATGATGATGGGGGATTTCCACTTACTGCCAAATAGAGTAATTGAAGTATCCACTTGACTGACATCACGCAGGCGACGTGGGCGCAGTTGATATTTTAAGAATGAGCTGCGATTCGCTCGCAATGTCACCTCATCATCAATCCCTGAAGCCATGTAAGCAAAATGCGCTCGGGGAACTTTAGTAAAGGCTACCGGCTCAAAATCAAATACATTAATCGCATCTTTAGGGTTAGAGATCAAATCCAAAGGCGTATTTGGCGCCCAAACCATAGGATCGGGACGCTTCGTAAAATTTCTGACGAGCTCTTTTGCATCATCTGCAAAAGCATTTTGATTTCCTGCCAGCGCCAATAAAGGGCTGGCTGCAAGCCAGGTTAATAACTGGCGGCGCTGATCATCCTTACCGTCATCATGATTATTGCTGTTGCTCATATTGTCTCCATCTTTTATATTTTTATCAGCACATCACTTCATCAAGCTCAATTTACATCACTTCAAAGCTTCCAGCACTGCCTTAGCCATCGAAGCAGTATTACCTTTGCCATTAATGTCTCCAGTCCTTGCGTCTGGATTAGCAAGAGCCACAGTAGTCGCCTCGGACATAGACTTGGCCATTGCTACCGCCCCAGGAATGCCACGACTATGACCAAGCCACTCAAACAGCATGCGCGTCGACTCAATCATGGAATACGGATTGGCAATCCCTTTGCCAGCAATATCGGGGGCTGATCCATGGGTTGCCTGAGCCATCACAACATCACCATCTCCAATGCATAGACCAGGCGCCATTCCCAAACCACCCACTAAACCAGCGGCCTCATCGGACAAAATATCGCCAAACATATTGGTCGTTACCACCACATCAAAGTTTTGAGGATCACGAATTAAGCGCATTGCGAAGGTGTCTACGATCACATCATCCACCCGCACATCAGGATATTGGGCTGCAAGCTTTTTGCACTCTTCCACAAACATGCCACAACCTAATTTGAAGACGGTGTCTTTATGGACGTAAGTCAGGTGTTTGCGACGTTGGCGCGCTAATTCAAAAGCAGCCTGCGCTACGCGACGGCTTCCCGTTCTTGTAATAACGCGTACGGATAAGGTCATTTCATCGCTAGGGCGAAACTCTCCACTACCGACCAACATATTGCGATCTGGCTGAAAGCCCTCATTGTTTTCACGAACGATCACCAAATCAATGTCATCCCGAATGCAGCCAATATCAGGATATGAACGCGTAGGTCTTACATTGGCAAATAAATTAAATTGTTTACGCAAAATAGGATGGGGATTGATTGCGTTCGCCTGCTTTGGATAAGCCCGATGACCGATGGGGCCTAAGATCCAACCATCCAAGGTATGTAAGGTTTCCAATGTTTCTGGAGGAAGGGTATGGCCATGGGTATCAAGCGCCCTTCGCCCAATGGGAAGCGGGACCCATTCAATATCGACTTGGTGTAACTTCGCAGCAGCCTTAGCCACCTCAACTGCCACCGGCACAATCTCATGACCAATGTCATCGCCTTCTAATATTCCTACACGTAATTTCTGAGACATTCCTTATTCTTCCAGTTGAATATTGCGAGCTTTTGCCAAGGCAGTCCATCGCTGAGTTTCGTTTTTAATAAATTGTCCAAATTGCTCGGGAGACATTGGCATTGGCTCTACTGCTTCAATCGCTAGCTTCTCACGCATCTCGGGTAATTTGAGTGTAGCAACTTGTGTCTCATTGAGGCGTTTGACAATATCTAGCGGAATGCCTGCGGGACCTACAGTCCCATACCATTGCATCGCATCAAAGCCTTTAAAGCCTAACTCTTCCATCGTTGGCACATCTTTTAAGACGGCACTCCGCTTAGGTCCGGTCACCGCTAAGGCACGCACCCTACCCGATTGAATATATTGCAAGGCTGCTGCTAGGCCCGGGAACATGGTTTGGGTTTGTCCACCCAGCAAGTCATTGAAAGCCGGCGCAATACCCCGATAAGGCACGTGCAAAATATAAAGACCTGTCTCTTGTTTAAATAACTCCATCGTCATATGGGTTAAGGAGCCCTGTCCTGCAGTGCCATAACTCAGCTTGCCTGGGTTCTTGCGGGCGTAGTCAATAAACTCCTTCATATTTTTGACGGGAACCTGGCTATTTACGATCAATACATTAGGCGTCGCGCCAATCATGCCAATCGGGGTGAAATCTTTAATGGGGTCGTAAGGTACTTTACGTGTTGCAGGATTAGTGCCATGGGTGGCAACGTAGCCCTGCATCAAGGTGTAACCATCCGGTGCAGCGCGCATGGTTGTTTGAGAGGCAATCACACCCCCGCCGCCACTTTGATTCTCGACTACAAAGGTCTGGCCAATTACACGCCCCCAGCGCTCGGTCACTACACGGGCAATCATATCGTTCCCGCCACCCGCAGCAACTGGGACGATATAACGAATCGGCTTACTTGGATAAGCGTCGGCCCGAACGGAAAATGGCAAAGAAAGGGCAATGGAAGCCCCAAGAAATTCTCGACGTTTCATATTTTCCTAGGTAGAAAAGGCAGATGGAGAGAAAGCATACTCCAAGTTACTATCTGCGAGCAGAGCCAAAACACCTCCCTAAAACTCCTTTTTATTTGCTATTCTGAGGGTTCAACCAAGGATAAATATGACTGACGAAAATCAAACCCAAAACGACGAAGATTTCGACTACGGGTGTGAGTGTGCAATGACCCTCTTGAATGAGCCAACAGAAGATTGCTTAAACGATCTGATTGATGAGTTGGATGAAGATGGCATGATTGCCACTGAAGTGGTCTATGGTCTTTTAGCTACCATCTTGATGAGCATGAACTCAGAAGAAGGTGACGAAGAAGAGCATTAATCTTCGGTTTTAGTTTTAAGCTGTAGGGCAAACTGATCCAAGACCTTAGCCATCGCGAGATCCAGTTCTGTAAGCCCTTTTTTTGAGTGAGTGGTTAAGCGCACGCTCACCCTATTCCAAGAGTTTGACCAATCGGGATGGTGATCAATCCCTTCTGCATATCGAGCTACTAGCGTCATGAATTCAAAGGCGCATTTGAAGTCTGCGAATATAAATTCCTGAGATAAGGTTTTTGCATCTGCACTCAACTTCCAAGCTGGAAGCATCCCCTGAAAATCCATATCTTCTGGCAGTAGCTTAGGCACGCTCAGCATCCACGCTCTTAGATAACTTCTGTAAGTCCGCCGGGTAGAGCCAACGCCACTCGCCTTCTGCTAGATCGGTAGGCATGACATATTGGCCTATCTCAGTGCGATGCAATGTATCCACGTGATTGCCCACCGCAGCCATCATGCGCTTCACTTGGTGATAACGACCCTCAACAATCGTCATTGCCAAAGTGTTTTCACCGAGTTGTTTACATGCAGTTGCAAGACAAGGCCTAGGATCATCATCCAATACCACCCCCTTTAAAAGATGATCGATTTGCTTTTGTGTAATAGACTCTGGAGTGGTAATTTCATAAACCTTGCCGATGTTTTTCTTGGGTGTCGTCATCTTATGAATGAACTGCCCATCATCAGAAATTAACAATAAACCAGTAGTGTCGTAATCCAAGCGCCCCACACACTGCAAGCCACGCTCTACAAATGGCCGAGGCAATAAACTGTAGACACTGGGGTGATGTGTGGTTTTATGAGAGCACTCATAGTTGGCTGGTTTATTAAAGGCGATATACGCCTTTTCATGAAACTCCCAATCTTTCCCTTCGACATTGAGTACCAAGCCCTCAGTCGAAATGCGCTCTTCCGGGTCCTCGCATAAGACGCCCTTGATGCTGACTAACTCGGCATACACCAAATCACTACAATAGCGCCGAGTGCCAAAGCCTTGGCTAAAGAGAATTTTTTCTAAGGAAAGTGGTTTTGCCATATATCTTGGTGAGCATACTACAGCGTTTTGAATGATTTAAACTAGCGCCATGCTTTCAAGTCCAGTAACCCGCACTCCGCTTCACACTCGTGAAATCACCTTCTCAGGATATGCTCGAGAAGATGGACTATGGGATATTGAGGCGCATCTCAAAGATGTTAAGTCACACCCCTTCACAACTGGCAGCAGAACCTGGGCTCCGGGAGAGGCGCTGCACGATATGTGGATACGTTTAACCTTGAACACCGAGTTAGAGATTAAAGCCATCGAAGTGGCAATGGATAGCCACCCACACCCAGAATGTCCAGAAGTGATACCGCCGATGGATGCTCTGATAGGTGCCAAACTAGGCAAAGGCTGGCGCAAAGTAGTGGATGCCCACCTAGGTGGCATTAAGGGTTGCACCCACTTACGTGAAGTGCTGGCCAGTATTGGCACCGCGGCTTATCAATCGATTCCGGGCGCACTATTTGACGCCGATGAAAATAAACCACCACGCTATTTAGGGCAATGTAAATCTTGGGACTTTGATGGCCCGGTAGTGATGCGCCAATATCCCAAGTTTTACAAATGGAAGCCTGAGTCTACTTAAACTCGCCCCGATGAATCTGTAAAGGTCCGCTTGCCTGTTGCACCGGCATCACCTCCAACACATTGATGTTCATATGACTTGGTAAAGTGGCAGACCAAAAAATAGTCTCAGCAATATCATCAGCACTCAAAGCCTGCACGCCGTTGTAAACACTCTCCGCTTTACTATCATCGCCCTTAAAGCGCACATTCGAAAACTCTGTGCCAGCGCACATTCCTGGCTCGACACAAGTGACTCGCACTGGCGTGCCAATTAAATCTGCACGCAAGTTCAAGCTAAATTGTTTTACAAAAGCCTTAGTGCCGCCATATACATTGCCACCTGGATAGGGGTAATTGGCTGCAACAGAACCCAGGTTAATCACGTGGCCACGTTTACGCTCAACCATACCGGGCAAAATGGCGCGGGTCATATGCACAAGCCCTTTGATATTGGTATCGATCATGCGATCCCAGTCTGTCAGCACTGCTTTATGTGCCGGCTCAAGACCTAAGGCAAGCCCGGCGTTATTTACCAGAACAGTAACGTTAGAAAACTCTGCAGGCAAGTTGGCCGCTAATTGGTCGACCTTGGCGCTATCGCAGACATCTACTGCCAAGGTTAGTAATTTTTTCTGTTGCTCCGCAGGGAGTGATGCCTTTAAAGCCTCTAGGCGTTCAGTTCTGCGTCCTAAAGCAATGACTTTATGACCATGAGCCAGAAAGCGACGTGCAGTTGCTTCACCAAAGCCAGCCGTAGCACCAGTTACTAAAACAGTATGTTCCATCATGATTCCTTCAATTGAATTTTATTTTTTAAGCTGATTGTTATTCTGAATGCCAAATCTTAATCGACATTGACCAAGCACTCACCTTCCAGTTTGGCGGCATCCGATTTGACGAGAGCTTGTGGCAACCACTTCACAAACTCGTCCATTTCCATATTGAGCTGCTGAGCGGCAGCAAGCAATGCAGGTGTAGCAGAAATCCATTGAATAACTTTGTCTATCTCCATGCTACGCCATTCTAGTAGCTTGTATTTCAGTAGTACTTTGGCGCCATGGCGGGCATTACGATCGCCATCTGAAGCTAAGTAATCCAACCGTGAGCGCGCCACACCTAAGGCTTTAGCAACATCAGTAAAAGGATGGCCGTGTCCGGGGATCACCAAGTCAATCTGCAAGCCTTCAATCAAATCCAATGTTTGCGCCACCTCTTCAAAGCCACTCTCACCCCATAACTCAGGAAACACCACCCCAAAGCCCTCTTCCCATAAAGCATCGGCCGAGATCAAGATCCGATGATCGGCTTGATACAGCATGACGGAGTGTGGGTCATGCCCTGGTGCAGCCAAGATCTGCCAGACATACAGCCCCAAGGAAATTTCTTGTCCAGGAATTAAGAGATGCTTATGTGAAAAACGTGGGCAGTCTTGTCCTAGATTGCGGTAGCTTAATAAATCCTCGTTCCAAGTCTGCACCGCGATATCTTCTGCGCTCGGAATGTAAATATCAGAATGATAGGCCTTAGACAAGGCAGCATTGCCGCCACAATGATCTGAATGCAGATGGGTATTGATGATCTTGTTTAGTGTTGGCAGGCCATGCTTTAGTAAAGCATTTTTCACCAAATCCAAGGTCAGATTTTGATGAGCGCAATAACCTGTATCTACCAATGAGACATCACCTTCACCACCATCGCCATACAAAAAAATATTGTTTGCGGACAGCCACCCTCTCTCGAAGATCTCCATTCCAGGCGGCAAAGTAAAAAGATTCATGCTGATGATGTTAATTTAATGGTGAATTAATTCTGCAACGTTTTTTCTAACTTGCGCACATCAAATTGTTGCTGCTGTAGACGCATGAGTAAGTCCTCATAAACCTTTGGATCCATCTGCGGTGTTCTAGACAATATCCAGAGATAGTCGCGCTTAGGATCACTGACTGCGGCGACTTGATATTGAGCATCCAAGTCAATCACCCAGTAGTCACCCCAAACCAGCGGCAGAAACGACAGCCACTCCGGTGCAAAGCGCACCTCTAACTTGGGAGAGTCTTTGGCTCCAATCTGTTTTGCAGCACCCTCAGCCGAGGAGGTGTCGCCATTAGCAGTCTTGCAGCTATTGAGCACTTGCAAATTGCCATCTGCCTTGAGTGCATAGACTGCCTTGGTATTGCCGACGCACTTTTTTTGAAACCAGTTCGGAAATTTGGCAATCTCATACCAAGTCCCCAGGTAACGCGGTACATCCAGCGAGGCAATGGTCTTTACTGCTACTGGAGCTGACGTGGTTTGACTATAAGCGTTGGCCTGTATCAGGAAGGTGCTAACAACGTATAGTGGGATTGCTAATTTTGAGTATGGGATTTTCATCTGACCTTATTTGAAACTGAGTTTGCTTCTGATAACAGGAATCCTACAGCACAAGAGCAAAACGACTACTGTGGCATATATCGATACCGTATCTAGGTCGTTCTTACCGGCCTTATGCCACCAGTAATGCAGTATCACGCTGCATGCTATGACATAAATCAAGCGATGTAATTGGGCCCAGCGCCTCCCCAACTTTCTTTGCATCCAATGATTGGAGGTCATGGCAAGCGGGGTCATCATGAGCAGACTCAGAAAGCCCATGGTGATATATGGTCTCTTAATCACATCTTTAACCATCGCCGCTAAGTCAAAGTTTTGATCCAACCAAATCCAAATGAGAAAATGGATTGCTGCGTAAAAGAAACTAAACAGCCCCAGCATTCTGCGAATTTTGATCCAGAACAGAGAGCCCGTTAGCAAACGTAATGGCGTCATTACCAAAGTAAGGCATAGCATGACTAAAGCCCATGTCCCCGTAGATCTGGTGATGAACTCGATAGGATTAGCGCCAAGGCCATCGGTAAACCCCAACCAAACTAAGCGGTCTAGCGGCAATAGTGCGAGGAGAAAAATCACCACCTTCATCAGATAGCGCTTAATAGAATTTCTTGAGATCCATACCCGAGTACATGCTAGCAACTTGATCGCCATACCCATTAAACATTTCTGTTTTGATCTTTGGTGCAAATACGCCCTTGTTTTCTGCGATGCGACGCTCGGTCGCCTGACTCCAGCGAGGATGATCAACCAATGGATTTACGTTGGAATAAAAACCATACTCACGAGCATCAAACTGACTCCAGCTAGTCTTGGGCATCTCTTCGGTAAGGCGAATTTTCACAATCGACTTCGCACTCTTAAAGCCATACTTCCAAGGCACTACGATGCGTACGGGCGCGCCATTTTGTTTTGGTAAGGCCTCGCCATACAAACCAAAAGTCAGCAGCGTTAATGGGTTCATGGCCTCGTCTAAGCGCAAGCCTTCCTTGTATGGCCAATCCAGAATATTGCTTTTGACGCCCGGCATTTGCTTGCGGTCTGCTAAGGAAATGAACTCAACATACTTGGCAGAGCCCAGTGGTTCGACCTTGCTCAATAATTTCGATAAAGAATAGCCATCCCAAGGAATCACCATCGACCAACCTTCTACACAACGCATTCTGTAAACGCGTTCTTCCATGGGAGCCAGCTTTAACAAGGCATCAATATCCAAGGTCACTGGTTTTTTGACCAAGCCTTCAATGGAAATCGTCCATGGCCTCGTTTGTAAAGTACCAGCATTGGCAAAGGGATCGGTCTTATCCGTTCCGAATTCATAAAAGTTGTTATAGGTGGTGACGTTCTTATAGCCACTCAATTCATCCTTCACTGCATATGCGGGATTTAAAGTGGCAGCAAGCTTCTCTGGATTTGAAGCCAATGCCTCACGAGAGAACCAAGGTGCCAATGCTAGACCAAAGCTGCCGGCTGCAGCCGCTTTAATCAATTCACGACGACCCTCAAAGACGCCTTTGGGGGTGATATCACTTGGCAAAATGGTGTTGTCTATAAAGCGCATGGGGATACCTTTAGCCTTTTTCTCAAAGAAATCCAAAACAAGACTCATTCTCCTACGCTTATGGATTTATTGCAGAAGTCCAAATTACACTTCTTTGTGGCAATAAAAAAGGCAAACCTTACGGCTTGCCTTTTTTGGTGTTGGGAGCTTTGCTGTTTAGGCTGTAGCCGCCTTCAATATTGCGTTTAATGTAGTGCTTGGGCGCATTACCGCTTCACACTTTGCCGTATCAGCCATAAAGTAACCACCAATATCGGCTGGTTTACCTTGAACTGCCTTCATCTCAGCAGCAATCTTTTGCTCATTCTCAAGCAAGGATTTAGCGAGAGGGGCAAAGTAGGCTTGCAATTCTTTGTCGTCTGTTTGAGCAGCCAAAGCCTCAGCCCAATACATTGCCAAATAGAACTGGCTACCGCGGTTGTCCAACTCACCAGTGCGTGGAGAAGGTGACTTATTGTTATCCAACAATTTGCCAGTAGCTTCATCCAAAGTACGCGCCAAAATTTTCACTTTAGCGTTGCCGGTCTTGTCGCCGATATCCTCAAGCGATACCGCCAAAGCCAAGAACTCACCAAGTGAATCCCAACGCAAATGATTCTCTTCAACCAACTGTTGAACGTGCTTAGGAGCAGAACCACCAGCACCAGTCTCAAAGAGCCCGCCGCCAGCCATCAATGGAACAATCGACAACATCTTCGCGCTAGTACCTAATTCCATAATGGGGAACAAGTCGGTGAGGTAATCACGCAAGATGTTGCCGGTTACAGAGATAGTGTCCTTACCGCGTATGACACGCTCTAAGGTGTAGCGCATTGCACGAGTCTGAGACATGATCTGAATATCGACACCCTTAAGGTCGTAATCTTTCAGATAGGTATTTACCTTCTTAATCAACTCAGCTTCGTGTGGACGGTACTCATCCAACCAGAACACTGCAGGAGTATTAGAGAGGCGCGCGCGATTGACGGCTAATTTGACCCAATCACGAATCGGTGCATCTTTTGCTTGGCACATACGCCAGATATCACCCTCTTCAACATTCTGCTCGAGCAACACAGTGCCATCGTCAGCAACAATGCGTGCCACGCCAGCTTCTGGAATTTCAAAAGTCTTGTCGTGTGAACCATACTCTTCAGCTTGTTGAGCCATCAAGCCCACGTTTGGCACAGTCCCCATGGTGGTTGGATCAAAGTTACCGTGGGTTTTACAGAAATTGATGATCTCTTGATAAATACGCGCAAAGGTACTTTCTGGGATCACTGCTTTGGTGTCATGCAAACGTCCATCGGCGCCCCACATCTTGCCGCCAACACGAATCATGGCGGGCATGGATGCATCCACGATCACATCGCTTGGAGAGTGTAAGTTGGTAATACCTTTTGCTGAATCGACCATCGCCAATGCTGGACGGTGCTCGTGGCATGCGTGCAGATCTTGAATGATTTCTTCACGCTTAGATTCTGGCAAAGTTTTAATCTTGTCATACAAGCTGCTCATACCATTGTTGGCATTAACGCCTAGCTCTTCAAACAACTTAGCATGCTTTTCAAATGCGTCTTTGTAAAAAATCTTGACCGCATGACCAAATACGATTGGGTGCGACACCTTCATCATGGTTGCCTTCACGTGCAATGAAAGCATCATGCCGGATTTGTAGGCGTCTTCGATTTCTTTTTCATAGAACTCGCAAAGCGCTTTCTTACTCATGTACATGCTGTCGATAATTTCGCCAGCCAACAAAGAAGTCTTTGGTTTAAACACAATGGTTTTGCCACTCTTGGTAACCAAGTCCATCTTCACATCACATGCTTTATCCAAAGTGATTGACTTCTCACCTGCGTAGAAGTCGCCGCCATGCATATGTGAAACGTGAGTACGGGAAGCTTGACTCCACTCACCCATAGAGTGAGGGTTCTTGCGCGCGTAACGCTTGACAGCAGGAGGCGCACGGCGATCGGAGTTACCTTCGCGCAATACTGGGTTCACTGCACTGCCTAAGCACTTGGAATAACGAGTGCGAATCGCTTTCTCAGCATCATCTTTAGGATCATCTGGGAAATTCGGAATCTTGTAGCCCTTTGCTTGCAATTCTTTGATTGCAGACAGTAATTGGGGAACTGAGGCGCTGATATTTGGCAACTTAATGATGTTGGTGTCCGGCAACAAAGTCATTCGCCCTAATTCAGCCAAGTTATCAGGGACTTTTTGCTCTGCAGTCAAAAATTCCGTAAATTCAGCCAAGATTCGCCCGGCAACAGAAATGTCGCTTGTCACAATCTCAACTCCAGCTGGCGCTGTAAAGGCACGAATCACTGGCAGAAATGCACAAGTCGCCAACAGGGGCGCCTCATCTGTCAGCGTGTAAATGATCTTTGATTTCTCTGAAGCCATTAGTATTTCCTCGATTTTGGTAAATTTACAGGGCCCGGTTCAGACCTTGTCACCCTCCTATTCCGTTCACCAGATTGAATGGGCACGTTAGTGGGGTGAGCCTTCTATTTTAAATCATCGACATTGTCAAAACTGCCTGATTTAAGCCCTAAAGCGGTTCAAGTTGCCCAATTTAAGGGAATCCACCAACACGATCTTCATGGCAAATTCACCGTAAACTGCAATCCATGACGAACAAGCACCCGCTACTCAATAAAAACCTTGTACTACTGATCATTTGCCAAGGGCTATTTCTTACCAATAACGTTACCTTTATTGCCATTAATGGTTTGGTTGGCTTCAGCCTGAGTCCTGCCTCTTGGATGGCCACCCTGCCCGTCATGGGCTATGTGGTTGGGGGTGCTTTCTCCACCTCCATTGTTGCCAAGACCCAAAACTACTTCGGACGCAAGATCTCATTCCAGTTGGGGCTGTTGGTTGCCGTGTTCTCCGCCCTTCTGTGCGCCTATGCGGCATCTACCAGGAACTTTTGGCTCTTGGTATGCGGCACCTTCATTGCGGGCTACTACAGCGCTAATGGCCAGCTCTATCGTTTTGCTGCTGCAGAGTTAACTATTGCCGCCCAAAGAGACAAGGCGGTCTCTTGGGTTCTCGCGGGTGGCATTCTGGGGGCGGTGGTAGGTCCTAACCTTGCCTCCTGGACAAAGAATCTATTTGAAACAGCCTTTCTGGGAGCTTATCTCACACTCTCGATTGCTGCGATCATTGGCATCATCGTGATGCAATGCATTCACTTTCCTGCCGAATTTAAAACTGAACATGCATTAGGAGCGGGTAGGAGTCTCAAAACAATATTGAGACAACCAGTGTTTATGGTGGCAGTAATTGGCGCATCGCTTGGCTATGGTGTGATGAACTTACTCATGGCCGGGACACCACTAGCCATGCAAATCTGTGGGCTACCATTTTCCGATACAGCCTTGGTATTAGAGTGGCATGTCATTGGCATGTTTGCTCCTGGATTTTTTACTGGCTCACTGATTCAACGCTTTGGTGCTCTCAAAATTATGGGGGTTGGTGTAGCGCTCAATTGCATTTGCATTGCGATCGCATTAACAGGCACTGACTTGCAACAATTTGTCATCGCACTGTTCTTGCTGGGCGTTGGTTGGAACTTTTTATTTACTGGATCCACATCTTTAGCAATGACCGCTTATAAGCCAGAGGAGCGCGATAAAGCACAGGCGGCCATCAACTTCTTTGTCTTTGGCACTATGGCCTTCAGTTCATTTGGCTCGGGCGCTCTGGTCACCACCCAAGGTTGGACCATATTAAATTTAGGCTCAATCTTTCCCGTCATCATTACTGGAGGCGCGCTGATTTGGCTCAGCACCCATCACCGAAAAAATAAAACCTGGAATCAGTAAGCTAGGAAGTTTTAGCTAATGGCAAATTAAATAAAAGGTTTTGGGGTTTTAGCTTTAATTGCTTTTCATCATTCATAGCTATTCCCAGATATACCGGTTTGCCTTCAAGCGCCCTGGGCACGGCAGCAGTATCAATAAAGTCCAAGCGGAAAAGACAAATGATATTGGCCAACTCCTCAGTCTCAAGCGCCTCTTCGTTGTATAGCTTGTTCAGAATCTCCGTAGCAGCCGCATCTAAGCCGACATGCCATGACCATTTGGTATCGGTAATCTGCTGCATTGGTGTGATGCGAACTTTGACCCCCAAGAAATGATCAATCCATTTTTCTAAGATACGGCAAAAGTGATTGATGGGTGGCTGACCAACGTTGAGCTGTACCGCCAAGTCATGGTCTTCATCTCTTGCCCAATAGATATCTGCATTCTCTTCGTGCAGCACATCTAAATCGATGGATCGCATACTCATGGATTTGCCTTTGAGTAAATCCATGATGTTGCCTGTCTCGCCTGCCTGTGCATTACGTGAAACAACTTCATCGTCTGCGCCCATTACCACACCATCATCGAGAACACTGATTTTCTGGGTTCTGAAAAATAACTCCCCCATCCGCACATCCAAGGGATGTGGGTCATCCCCCAATATATGACGAATAAAGATTTGCGCCAACTGAGAAATGAATAGGGGTGGTACATCGACACCCTCACCGTCAAACAAACTCATGTAGAAATTTTCTAGAGAGCTAGCAGTTAATAATTTACTGCGGTAACGTAACCAAACTTGGTAGTTCGCCTGAATATCTTCATCCGCCATCGCAGCAATTTCTCCAGCAGGAATATCAGCGCGGGGATTGTTTGTCAATTTCTGATGCAAGGCTTTTTCAGCGTCACAGGACTCGGGCACTAAATTTAACTCTGGTCTTAGCAGGTAAGTGCGCAAAAAATCATCAGTGACCAGCAATTGATTGTCGGGACCAATTTTTAAGGTCTGATATGCGGAACTTGGCCAATAATTAGTCATGGGTAATTTGAGCTCGATAGGACATGAATCAGAGCTCAGAATATACTAGCCAATCAATTTCAGTTGAAGAGGAAAATATTGTGAGTGAACTTAAGAAAATCGATACCGTTGTAGGTGACGGTACAGCAGCAACCGCAGGCAAAGAAGTCGATGTCCACTACACCGGCTGGCTGTTTGATGAGAATGCACCAGACAATAAAGGTCAGAAGTTTGACAGCTCTTTGGACCGCGGCCAGCTCTTTAGCTTCCCCTTGGGCGCTGGACATGTCATCAAGGGTTGGGACGAAGGTGTTGCCGGCATGAAGATTGGCGGCAAACGCACGCTGATCATCCCTGCAGAGATGGGCTATGGCGCACGTGGCGCTGGTGGCGTTATTCCACCCAATGCTACCCTGGTCTTTGATGTTGAATTGCATGGGGTGAACTAAACGGTTTTTATTTAGAGCACCTCAAATGAATAAGGCCACCCGAAACGGTGGCCTTTATTTTTATCAGGTACGAGGCAATCTTATGAACGCAAGTCTTTGCCGTTCAGGGTCAGTTTATTTGAGCTTGCAGGCTGACATAGCCCAATGATACGGCGACGTTCAGCCATCACCTTGTCTGCATAGCCACCATCATCTTCAGCATTGGCAGCGCCAACATAAAACTTCAAACCGTTGCGCAGTGAGCCGGCACTAGCGATAAGATATTTCAGAATATATGCGCCAACACGAATATTAACTTCAGGCTTAACGGCATCTGATGTTCCACCATAAAGCGCGTACTTATCCTTGTGCACCGATGTCATCACTTGCATCAGACCTTCTGCGCCAGCAGTACTCTTTGTATTGGGATTGAAATTAGACTCCACCGAGATCACTGCTAGCAATAACACTGGATCAATATTGGCCTCCTTAGCAATCACTACCGCATTCGATACATACTCTTCAATCTTAGTGCGATCCAGGCCGTACTTCTTTTCAAAGAAATCGGCTACGGCACGTTGATTCTGGATAGACCCCATTAAGTTGGTGTCTAGCGCTTGTGGATCAATCTTAGAAGTCGGGATTTGATCGGTTAAATGCGAAATCGGCTTGATCTGGGAATGCCCTACAGAAGGCGTTAACAAAGCAACAGTCTGTTTTTTAACGCTCAGTACGCCTGACTGTCGATCAATCTGGGACTTGCTATAAGAACTTGCCAAGAAGTCTTGGTCGGCTGACTGACTAGAAGCTGGCTCTTTATTGGCATCGGCAGTACCTAAGCCATTCTGCCAAACGATATGACGCGCTTCATCTGGAACTAGGATACGGGCCAAGTCAAAAGCGCCGGCATTCGTGCCGTTGCCAGAGAGCCAAAGACTAACCACCATAAATACTGCAACCACTACTAAGCCGTTGACTACGCGATACGCAGGAGCCATGGCTTGGGCTAGCAAATCTTTAGCAGCCATCATTGGCTGCTGGGCAATCTGCAAGACACTCGAATTGTTTACAAAACTTTTACTCATTTACCTGTTTGCATCACCACACAAACCAATACGCCGATTCATGTTGCACTGCAATATATAAAAAACATGAGCCATCCTAAGAAGGTTCTTATATCTAGTCAAGAATAAGGATGTCCATTTCTATAACTAATTCATATAGAAATCCATATACCCAAGGATCATCTCCCTCTGATTTTATATAAATCTATATTTATCAATGAGTTATAGATGTTAGCAAGCACTAATTTCACAGTGTAAAAAATGAGGATAAATCGGACTTTTTTACCATTTGAAACAGAAAAATCGACCGCAAACCCATACATCTAGTATTTTCTAAGATGAAAATTTCTACCACTAGTGTTGGTGCAGTGCATCCCAAACAAGGAAAAATTCAAGGCCTAAAAACCAACTGTTAGCCCTAGAGATTCAAATTGAATTCTCGCAAACCCTGATTCTTATTAGCTCTCAAGCTAACTTGATTATGAAAAATGATTCTTGGTGAGCGACTCACCTACACTTCATGAGTATGCAATGGCTTCCACAACTTCTTCTATCTATCTCACTGCTGAGCCCGCTCAGTGCTTTTGCCCTCTTTGAAGCATGCCAAGACCTTTTCCCCAACCAACAAATTCCGATCAGCCCCCAGGTTGGTCGCGACCTCTGCTTCGATGGTTTTGCGGTTTACTACTCCCCAGCAGATAAGAAGCCTATCTATACAGTAGAAAAGTTGAATGGCGAGCGCTTGGCTGCGCCCCACCCCCGCAGGACCAACCAGTTCTACGAGGAAGCCAGACTGCCCTTCAGGGAACGCGCCCTGCTCACTGACTATCGGGGTAGCGGTTACGACCGGGGTCACAACGCTCCCGCTGGAGACATGACCAATGAAAGAGCGATGGCGCAATCCTTCTCTTTGGCCAATATGATGCCGCAAGCCAGACAAAACAATCAGGGCATCTGGGCTAAGAATGTAGAAGAGCCTACTCGGCAATATGCCAAACGTGTGGATGGAGATGTATATGTCTTTACTGGCTCGACCGGAAAGATCGGGAGTATTGGGAACGGGCAGGTCACCATTCCAGAACATCTTTTCAAGTTGGTATACGAGCCAAGCAAAAATACTGCCTGGGCTTATTGGGTAGAAAACACCAATGACGCCACCATGTCTCCCCCCATCACCTACCAAGACTTAAAAGAGAAAACGGGTATCGACTTTCATTTACCAGAAGATGTTGCTCCCCTGCACGGCAAGAAAACCAATGCAGCACGTCAAACTCAGCAGATATTAGTAGGGGGTTGGTATCCGGTTTTTTTCGATGAGTATTCACCAAGCAAGATTCAGGAAATTGTTGCGAGCATTAAAGCGGGCAGGGTTTCGAGCATTCAAATTCAGTATGACCGCAATGCTGAATTAGCCAAGCAACTGGCGCTAGAAATCCAGAGTCAAACTTCTTTGCAAGTGAGCCTTTCGCAAAATAGTCCGCCAGAATCAAAGACCGTAACTTACGAACGCAATCGAGTCACAGCTATTATTCGCACAAAGTAAGTTAAGGTGTTTTAGAGCGCGCTTGTAAACCATGCGCCCTTTGAATAGGCGCTAGCAACCCACGCAAGCCATTGTGGTCCAAGGTATGCATCAACTCCAGCAATTGCCCGAGCTCACTTTTCGGAAATCCTTCGCGCGCAAACCAAGCCAAATAGTTTCCAGGCAAATCCGCAAGTGCGCGCCCAGCATGCTTGCCAAAAGGCATCTTCATTAAAACCAGTTTTTCAAGTGCTTGTGGATCCATAGCCGTCATCTTACAAGCGAGCTTTGTCCTCAAGAAAAAACATTTCACCAACCCTGTCATGGTCATTTTCTAATTGAGAATCATTCCTATTTAATATTGTATATTAAGAATCATTCTCATTTACATTTATCCACCAACCATCAACACGGAACTATGAAATTGACTATTAAAAGACTCATTGCTTTTTGCATCCTCTTGGCTACAGCCCTCCATTTCTCCTTCGCGCACGCTGGTGAAGGTGTATTTGGGTGGTTATATACATTAGATCTTCAACCTAAAGGAAAGCTGGAGTTTGAGCAAAGGCTGCAACTCAATCAGCAGCAATCATCTGGCACTTATGACGCATGGACAGCCAGAACAGAGCTGGAATATGGCCTAACAAATGATTTGCAGGTGGCTGGCTATATCAATTCTTATTACACCAATGCAAATCAAAACTATACGAATCCAGAAGCGTGTGGTGACACCCCAACTTGCACAGGAGGGTACGGCGTGCCCTCTAGTCACGACCCTAGCACTGCGTACCGAAAGAGCGGCATTGAGGGAGGCTCATTAGAAGCTATCTACCGAATTACCAACCCAGTCACATCACCAGTTGGAGTCGGCCTGTATTTGGAACCAACTTGGGGTAGAAATAAAGATGAGATTGAGGCGAGACTGTTATTGCAATCGAATTTCATTGATGATCGATTGATATTAGCGGGCAACGTAGTAGTAGCCAATGAGCGCCTCAAATTTATCGAGAATGGCAACGTACCTGAATCCATGATGGATTTCTTGGTGGGCGCAAGCTATCGCTTCGCACCGAAGTGGTCAGCCGGCGTTGAAGCCCGTTTTCACAACGACTACTCTGAATTGAATTTACGCAATCAAGTCCAAAGAGCTACTTTTGTTGGGCCCAATATGCACTATGCAGCCAAAGACTGGTGGGTAACGGGGGCTTGGCGCTATCAACTCAAAGGTGGTACTTGTATGGGCGGTGGAGAAGCAGAATGCTCAAACGCCCGCGTATGGGATAGCCACTCAGTCAATGAATTCATCGTCAAAGTTGGCTTTCCACTGAACTAAACGATCAGATCATTATGAATTGGAAACCCAACCCCTTTGTTATTGCGGGCCTAGCGATGACCTCAGCGCCCATCGTTGCGCAGGCAAAGATCTACGTCTCTATCGAGCAGGCACAAAAAATCATTTTCCCGAATAAGGTATTAACTAAGGCTCCCATTCTGATTACGGGAGATCTACAAGATAAAATGCGCAGCGCCTCAAGTATTCGCCATCCCTTTCAAGGTGAACGTATTTGGAAGGCATCTGATGGAGGTTGGTTTATCGTTGATGAAGTGGTTGGTAAGCACGAGATGATTACCTATGCAGTGGGGCTAAGCCCCACTGGAAGTGTGCAAAGTATCGAGATCCTGGAGTATGTGGAGTCCTACGGCTACGAAGTGGCTGAAGCGAACTGGCGCAAGCAATTTGTTGGAAAGACTGCAAGCGACGCGATCAAACTCAATCAAGATATTCAAAATATTGGTGGCGCCACCTTATCTTGCAAACATATAACAGATGGTGTGAAACGGGTTGTCACCCTATATGACTTAGCGCTTAAGCAAGCTCATAGCAAATGATCCGTTGTAAGCCCCTACTAGGAACGTTTGTAGAGATCTCGATTCATACAGCATGCCTCTCTCAAGAGCGCGCCATTGATAAAGCCTTCGCCGCTATAAAAAATGTCCAAGACCTAATGGGATTTCACAACCCACAAAGTGAGCTCTCCAAAATCAATGCACAGTCGTATCTACAGAAAATCGAAATTCATCCATGGACAGCTCATGTCCTCAGGGTGGCAAGTGAGATTTACGATCATTCCCATGGTTTATTTAACTGCGGCATCGGTCATCGCTTGGTGGCTGCCGGATTACTGCCAAACAATCTAGATTTAGAACAACATCAATTTGGCGGAATTGAAGATCTTCAATTTATAGATGTACATACCGTATTTTCTTTAAAACCGCTTTGCCTAGACCTTGGTGGAATTGCCAAAGGCTTTGCAGTAGATATTGCTATTAGCAGTCTGCTATCAGATGGTATCGAATCAGGCTGTGTCAATGCTGGTGGAGATCTACGTGTCTTTGGTAGCGAAGCTCAAGCCATTCAAATTCGCAACCCTGCAGCGCCCTCAGAACTGATTCATATTGGGACACTCGAACATGGCGCAATAGCGACATCCAGCTTATATTTTTCTAAACGTCAACAACAGTCCATGAGTTATGTCATCAATCCATTCACTCAGGAACATATTGACTTCTCGGGATCGTATTCCGTCATCGCCAACGAGTGCATCTATGCGGATGCCCTTACTAAAGTCTTAGCAATATCGGGTCAAACGGATCATCCCTGCTTTGACCATTTCTCGGCACAAGCCATCAGGATTGCAGCATGAGTCGTCTGGGAAAAATGCCTAGCTGGCAAAGATGGTTTACTTTATCAAGCATGCTGGCTTGCTCCCTCTCAGGCACCGCCTATTTGATGGGTCATCAATTCTCATTGCAAAAAGAGTGGCTAGGAATACACTCTGTACTCGCCTGGCATGGCATAACCGCCATACTCGCGACGCTTGCACTAGGATCTATTCTGCCCTTTCACCTGAAAGCCGGACTCAAAGCAAAACGTAAGATGGTGAGCGGTCTTAGCCAGCTTGGATTTCTAGCCATCCTTTTAATATCGGGAGCCTTGCTATATTACGGCCCCGCAGAGACACGTGATGAGGTCATCATCACCCACTGGATAGTTGGGCTGCTATTTTTCGCCACCTTCATTGTGCATGGCCTACTTGCTCAACTAAAACCGCGCCCAATATAGTGGGTCAGCATTAATGCTGGTGCGATACAGGCATCTCGGCG